>Ga0310914_10002324_pt1 | contig 12762 bp, 15 predicted proteins | sample GREbulkMGAN108_FD_203450 | JGI IMG/M metagenome (GOLD analysis project Ga0310914, IMG submission 203450) | Lab enrichment of tropical soil microbial communities from Luquillo Experimental Forest, Puerto Rico - GRE.bulkMG.AN108 | ecosystem: Environmental > Terrestrial > Soil > Tropical forest >... | reverse complement strand
ATCCTGCGCAATACCGCTCCCGGTTGCGCCGGCGCTGTGCTCAGAACCCTCGGCATCGCCCTGCCGCCGCTCATTCGCTGCGCCCAGCCGCCACCGACCCCGCCGCCACGACCAAAATCGCGTCGCAGGCCTCGCCGCCGTAGTGCCAACGCTCGAACCGCGCCCATCAACACCCTAGCTTATCGAGAGTCAGCCGTAGAAGATCCATCAGGGCGTCCGGCCGACGTTGCTTGCAGCCTCGCCCGCTTACGATCTGCCGCGCGGCTCGCCGCACCTATCTAGTTGTGCGAGCCAGGGCGTGGCGCGCCTCGCCGGTGACTAACGGTGCACAGCGCAGCCCAGGTCGAGACGGTTGAGAATTCAACCAACCTAAAAATACTATCGCCCATAACGCTAATTTCATTTGACGTTCCAATCCATGACGCGCACGCTCGCCCTAAGAGGTTAAATTAACCCTTTTGGGGGAGGGAATGGCTATTCCGCGCTATCGCGGACGGCCGGCTGTGGGCTGGCCGAGTGATCGATTTATCCGCGGCCCGCCGTCCTGTCACGATCCGCCGTTAGTCGTTTTCAAACATCCGTGCGGCCTTAATGCTTAGGCATTAGGCGTAAAGGAGTTAACGCCATGCAACGACGAAGCTTAGCTGCTTGGGTAACGGTCGCACCGCTTTTAGCGCTGCCGACCGTTACCGAGGCGCAGACGGTATCGAACCCGTCGACTGCGCCCGACTGTATGAGTAACACGGCCTTCTATAATCCGACTTTACCGCCGTCTATCAATCTACCCCCCGGGTTCACGGCATCTGTGTTCGCGAAGAACCTGAATATGCCGACGGGAATCGCTTTTCTCGGCGATGCGACCAATTTCCAGGTATTTGTGCTGGAATCCGGGCACGGCCTACCCAGCGTGTGCAACGACGAAATGGCCTGGCCCGGTGGTCCGTTCGATATAAATAATCCCTTCACGCCGGATATTCTGGTGTTTAACCGGAACGGCACATTGGTTCGCGGGCCTCTCGGTAAGCCTACATCCGGTGGGGGAGGGTTTCAGCCCTCGGGGCCGGCGATTGACGTTGCCTTCGTCAACGGCCTGTCAGGCGGGAGGCTCTTCGCGACTGATTCCAATCAATCAACCCACCAGCACAATGGGCAAAACAACAGTTCACGCATCATTACCGTGAACCCGATGACCGGGGCAGTCACCCCCTTCATCACCAACCTGCCGACCGGTGACCATCCGACCGAGCAGCTAGCGTTCCGGGGGGACGGCTGGATCTACTGGTCGCAGGGGTCGACGACCAACAGCGGCGTTGTCGGTCTCGACAATGGCGGTGGCCAGAACCAGTCCGATATCCCGTGCCAGGATATAACGCTTAGCCAGAACGTGTTCTCGTCGGGTAACGGCCTGCTCACCAGCGGCTACTCGCCTTTCAACACGCAAAATCCGGGGGGTACGATCCCGGCCTTTTTCAACTCATTTACGGGTCAGGTTCGGCAGGGGGTCTGTGACGGCGCCATCCTCCGGGCGCAACTGAGCAACGCGAACAATATTCAGGCCTTTTCATGGGGATATCGGAATCCGTACGCGATCCGCTTTCCGCCGAAGGGTCATCCGTTGGACGGGGGGATTCTTGCCGGGATGGACGGCGCTGACGAGCGAGGCAATCGGCCCTCCGACAATGCCCCGGATGAAATTCATCTTGGTCGCCAAAACCCCGACGGCTCTCCGGATTATCACGGCTGGCCAGATCGCTATGGCGGGCTTCCGACGAGCCAAAGGGTGTACAATCCGATCGGCGGACCCGCCGATGATCTGTGCCCGGCCCCGTTCGATCAAGCGGCGTGCGTTGCGGCCCTCACGGCGGCGGGAGACATTCCGATCCGCGACGTACTGGCGTTCCCACCGCAGCAGATCACGCAACCTCTGTCGAACGAGGGGGCGGACTCGTCCTTTACTGGCATCGACTTCGTGCCGGATGTTTTTGTCGGTGGGCCGGTCCAGCCAGGGGCGGCGTTGTACACCCTCGAGGGCGATTTCGGCTTCTCGCCGCCGAATTCCAGCAATCCCGATCAGGAAATCGGCCATGAGGTCAAGCTGATCAACTTCAACCAGCTGCCGGGTTCGCCGCTTGCCCTGAGGATCCAGAACTTTGCCAGCAACAGCACTCACGACCAGGCGTTTGTAACCAACATCAATGGGTTCAACCGTCCGACCAACATCAGGTTCGGCCCAGACGGATGCGCCTATGTCGTGGATTATGGCGCGGTGCGGGATAACAGCGCGGATACGCATTTTGTCGGCGCCGCCAATGGCCCTCTCGTGCAGATTCCGGGCACCGGGGTGGTCTGGAAAATCTGCCCGATGTAGTCGGCGCGTCCAATCGCTCGGGGGCGGCCCTGGCCGCCCCTTTTTTATTTGCCGTGCAGGTCCAGCCCCCTCCGCCCCCTCCGGGCTTCAACTGCTGCATCGGCAGCCCGATCGACGATCGCCAATACAGCCTGGTGAAATCATTCAACACGCCCTGGGCCAGCACCAGCCTCGCTCCGGACTCGGTCGTCGGGAACGAAAACCTTGGGCTCTTTGTTGTGACCTATGTCGATTTCCTGACGGATGGCGACCCCGGCAAAGGCGAGGACGAGCTGATTCGCTATGGCGCCGCCACCAGCAAAGCGCCCGGCCAGCTAAGCTATACCGTCCTGCAGCAGCTCGATCGGCCGAACCGCTTCGCCACCTTGGAGGTCTGGGATTCCCTAACCAACTACAACGCCTGGCAGAGCAACATGACGACGACAAAATTCGTCGAAAACGTGATGCCCCTGCTCGGTTCCCCGCTCGATCGCCGGCTGAACATCCTGTGCGGCGAGACCTATGTCGACGGCATGGGCTGCACGCCTCCGCCTTGACGACCGCGAGACTCGTGGTCTCGCCGGGTACGGGAAACCCGACCCCCTCACACATCCGGACCCTCGCGGCAGGCCGGATTTTCCCCGTAGCGCGAGTACCTTCTGCCCGTGTGGCCGGTCAAGATTGTCAGGTGCCACCATCTGGGGGAGCCGAGCCGGCGCCGTCGGCCATGTTTGACCATCAAACTTCACATGGCTCCCAGTAGTTGGCATGAAATCGCGATCCATTGAGATTAAACACTTTTGCGCCAGTCCCGCAGCGTGCAGACGGTGGGAGACGCCAGGCCGCATCCTCACGCTTGTGCCTGCTCGGGCGAAACCGCCGGCCGCCCTCACCGCCGCGCTCCCGTCAGCACGAAGTCGATCTCCCGCCCGCCGCAGCGCGAGCATATCAGCCGCTTGTGCCAGTCGCGAACGGCGGTGTCGGCGCCGTAACGCTGAGCCATTACCGCTGGATCGGGCTCGACCCGGTGGTTGCACGCCCAGCACCAGATCACGATCCTCACGCCGGCTGCGGCGGTGCTGTCGAGTGTTGCGGACGGTCCGGAGTAAGAGTTCATGAAGCGCTACATTCGCCATTTCGTCCTGCGCCCGCCATCAGGGTGTGGGCGCCGTAGGCATCATCGCGGCTGCTCGGGGTGCTCGCGCTCGGCGGGCAGTGAGGCTGTCAATTATGCATCGTCGTGGTCGAGGCCAGCCGCTTTTATCAGCTCCATCAATCTTTCGGTGAAGCCTTCTCTGGCATGAAGGCCATTGTCAAACCGCTACCATCCCTCGCGCTCCATCTGTTGCTTGATTTTGAACATGGCCTCAAACCGTCGCGCCGCGGGTGATCCGGGATGATCCTCGGCGGCGGCGAGTTCCGCATTGAAGCGGGCGGTCAGGCTTGCTCCTAGCTGAGATAATGCCTGCGGGGATGTAAGCGCGAGAAGCCAACTCATTACTGTGCCCTCCCCGGCTGCGGTCGAACTGGCGGTTGCGCCGGAAAGCGAGGCGGAATCGCTGGTCTCTGCGGCAAATTAATCCCAGGAGCCGGCTGACCGGGCTGGCGGGCAGCGACGTTCGGGGCAGGCGGCTGAGCAGGCGGGCGGGCAGCGGGGTTCGCGGCAGGCGGCTGCGGCGGAGGTTTCTGGACGAGGTTTGGATCGAGCTTGGGCTGCAAGGTCTTGGTTCCGCCGGGACCACTCAGCGAAACCTCGTGAGGGGTAATGCTCTCGATCCGCCAGCCGCTCACGTCTTCACCCTCGGTCAGCCTCAGCGGCTTGGCCGCACCGTTCACGGCGAAGATCGCGAGATGATGCTCGGGCTTGGTGACAATCCCGGTCAACCGCATGTCGGCGAGGTCGGAGTCGGCACTGTCGTTGGCTGCGGCTTGCGGGGGACGCCGGGTGCTGCTGAACAGGGGTCGAGCGAGCGCCTCAGCGAGCAGCTTGTCGAGTTGTGTGCTCGGCTGCCGGTGCATGGCGGAAGGGTCGGGGCGTATTGGGACCTCGTTTGGTGTCGCGGTGTCGGTAGCAGCGGGCCGAAGTTCCAGCAAAACCAATGCGCCGAAGATCAGGCACCCGCCAATCAGCAAGTAAATCACGAGGACCAGCCCGGTGGGCACCGTGGCGGGTAGTTTGGTGAGGTATTCTTGTTTGGATAGAGTTTGGTCAGCCATAACGTGTATTAGTTGAGACTTGACCTGACAGGCGGTGTTGGTTGTTTGAGCCGATGTGAGTGTCGTTGGTCGTCAAGCAGCCATGAGTTTTTCCTTCGCTAAGGGGAGTGCGTCAAGGTAGGTCTGCATCGGGGTCTTGCCAAAGCACCAGCGGCCTTGATGCGGTCGCCGATAATTGTGCAACTCGGCGCGGTAACGCCCACAGTACCGAGGTTGGGGACGAGCGCGAGGTTCTTTATCCTTGGCATCCCTGGGCCGGATGCATCGTCCGTGTCCATGAAGCGGTTGAGAAAGTAGACGGCACGGTTCTGCGCTGCTCGCTGGAGCGAGGATCGAGGGAGCGCTGGCTGGAACTGCCGGCATGGATGTTTGATCGGGCCAGGTGTCTGCCAATGCGGATCGCACGCGATCCGCATGTCGCTTTTGCAGCATTGGCGAGGCGCTGATCGAGAGTGGCGTTGGAAGCAACCTTCATCGACGCCCTCGCTCGTTGTCGTGGTCCTATGGTCCTCATATGATCGATTATAACGTCGACGGCGGCCATGACCGCGGATGCTACGAGAGAGGTCTCGATCCCCGTCATGCCTCTTGGCGGGGGATTCGCCCGACACCGTAGCGCAAGGATCGTACTGGGGGAGCGGTCATGAACAATCAGCGCCTTGCCATCGGCCTGATGAGCGGCCAGGCAATCCTGTTCTCGATAGAGACGGCGATGATCCATCATATTGGCACGCGCGGCTCCGCGATGCAGCTAGCGCTGCTGCGCAGCGCCGCCGGAGTGGTGCTGGTCGGTGTCCTCGGCTGGAAGACCGGCTGGTCGGTCATGAAGACCGGGCAGCTGCCGATGCAGCTGCTGCGCGGATTGGTGTCGGTTTTATACCTGTGGGTGCTGATGTACTCCTTCACCCACATCCCATTCGCCGACGCTACCGCGATTTCCTACACGCAAGCGGCTTACATCGCGGTGTTCTCGGCGCTCATTCTGAATGAACGCGTCACGGGGCTTCGCTGGATCGCAAGTGCGATTGGCACGGCCGGCGCGCTGCTGATCGTGAAGCCGGCGTTTGGTGACCGCAACATCGTCTACCTCATCGCGCTGCTGGGTACCAGCTTTAACGGCCTCGCATTTGTGCTCAATAAATACCTGCAACGCCCGGGTGGCGATTCCGATTTGACGACAATGTTCTACGTCAATGCCATTGCCGTCGTCTGCAGCCTTCCGGTTGTGGTCACCTCAAAGCTCCCAGCATCCGAGATCTGGCCGTGGTTGTCGGGCGTCCTGGTATTCGGGCCCGTGGGGATGTATTTGGGGATCGTAGCGGTCAGATATGCCAGCGCCTCCAGCCTCGGTCCGTATACGCTCCTCCGGCTGGTGATTGCCTCCATCGGGGGTATCTTTTTATTCGGCGAGACGCCGGACCCGCTCAGTTGGCTGGGCGTCGCCGCGATCCTGTCTAGCTGTCTGCTCGCCTCGGCACCTCCATTGCCGCAGGCGCGACCAAGAGACGCTCTTTAACCGCTGCTCCCGAGCGGCCGTCAAGATTTCCTCCGGGCGCGCCGTCGCGTATCTACGGCGTAATGCCCCAGCATGCGCATTTGATCGGTATTGGGCTTCATCGTTGCCTCGAAGGCCTGCCAGTCGGTCGCGCTCATTTCCTCCAGGCTGACAACCTCGTAACCGACGCCCCCATAGCATTCCCGCAGCAGCGGCTGCACCTGGAACAGCGGATAGCGCACGTGGAACTCGATCGGTGAATTCGTGCGGGTTAGCCGAATGTTGGTGAAGAGCGGGCCGAACCAGGTTTCTGTCTCTATGATGCCTTCGAAATGCTCGTAGCCCTGGGTTCGCGGAATATTGGCCAGCCCCCGGGAGAGCAATGCCCAACCCGGTGCCGTGCGCGCCAGATAACCGCTCCAGATTTGCACGACGGCGGGCTCACGCGAGACGGCAAGAAATGGCGGGGCGAGCGACTTGATCGGATCAGGTGCTTGTTCCTCAAAGAACTGGCGAAACCCGGGGGCCTGCGCGCCCCGTAGCGGGTACCAATCTTCGGCGCCTGCGTAAGTCCATGCGATCTCGACGCCATCCCACACCAGGCTGAAGCTGAGCGGAGGGTAGATGTACCACCCGAACGCCGACGCAGCGGCGACGGCTTCGCAATAGCGATATCCCCGCATGGGAAGCATGCCATCGGCTGAGCGGTCGGCCGGCCGCGGAGCCGGAGCGCCGGGGATGAGCTGGTAAAACCAGCAGATGGTGGTTTCAGCCTGCTTAGCCATCCCTGGCACTCCATTCATCGCGGTGAGTGTCGACGTTTCTAACGACGCGGCGGGAACTCGGCCGTAATGCAGCCGTCGCCGAACCGCACGGTGCCGGGGTCGGCGGTCTCCGGCTTGGGCTGCCGCCGCGGCGGGAACTCGGCCGTAATGCAGCCGTCGCCGAACCGCACGGTGCCGGGGTCGGCGGTCTCGGGCTTGGGCTGCCGCAGCGGCGGGAACTCGGCCCTGGTCTTGGCGCACGACAGCTGTTTGTTGGAATTCATATCGTCCCTCCTCGGTTTCACGTAGGGCACCATCGCCCCGGGTAAACGAGAGTGAAATTCGCAGAGGGCGCAAGAACCCATCGTGAAAATACAAGCTTACGAACGTGAAAAAATCGTGAAGCTATGGGTTTGGCGCGTCGGGTAGGCTCGTTTTCGGCATAAGGTTTGCCCCACGGGACCGACAAAACGCGGCCGCTTAAAAAGACGCCAAGCGGTTGAGGCACCGGCATTTACGGACCGCTTGAGGCCCGCTTCGAACGGGTAGAAAAAGTTGATGACAACATGTCCGCGAGCGTGAGATATCGTGAGATAAACGGGAATTGCGCCGTAGCCAAAACGGGGGCCATAAAACAAGGAGCCCGCGAGCATGCAGCTGTCTTTCCGGCCAGTTCGGTCTCAGGTGGGTCCTGTCGCTGCGAGGCTGCACCCGGTGCTGCTCGGCGGCACCCCATGAAAACTCTCCCCAGAGAATCGGTCGGCGGGACACGGCTTACCGAGCAACTGCCACATCCGAACACCAAGAGATGGGTGATCCGCCGCAAAGCTGCGGTGCTCGCTGCCATGCGCAGCGGCGGCATCACGGTGGAGGAGGCTTGCCGTGTCTACCAACTGTCGGAGGAAGAGCTTCTCGCCTGGCAGCGTGCGTTCGAAAAGCATGGCCTCGCCGGTTTGCACATCACGCGCACCTCGCAATATCGTGCTTCACGAGCCTCTGATGTTACCGAATGATCCGGCTAAAGCGCTCCTCCGAAGCGTGCCCATTTTCTGCGATTCGAGCACCGGGGACGAGCCACCAACGGGCGGACAGGGGTGGTGGGCTGGGCCATTATCGAGAAATGGCGCGCGAGCTCCGCCAGTTGGCCCACCGGTGCCGCTTTCCCGGCGCACGAAGGCAATTCCTTGACCTCGCTGCCAGTTTCGAACGGCGAGCCAGTCAGCACAACTCTCGGTCGACATGACGGCTTATCGCCGAACCCACGGCGAGGCCGGAAGAGAATTGCGTTGCATCGACAGCGTGCGTGGTTCGAGACGCGCTCCGGCTTCGCTGAGCGCTCCTCGCCATCAGGTAAGCCCATGATCGCATTAACGACCGTCCTCATCCTGAGGCGACTCGCGGAGCGAGGCCTCGAAGGACGCAGCGCGTTGATCAGTCTAGCAGTGCGTTGATCCAGTCCATTTGATAATATTTGCCTTGCCTCGGCGCTCGTAATCCCTCGACTATACAGGTTGTCTGGCCGCCGTCCGCGGCCATTTCATTGCAGGTCGGCCGAGGCTGCGCTCTGGCCGGAAATCGGGATCCCGGCCCGCGCCAGAGCATCGCAGAAAATCTCGGTGTGCGGGCTGGCGCTGCCGGGATAACGCCGCCGGAAGCCCTCCACGGTCAGCCCCGGCTCGAGCTCCAATAACCGTCGTGCCGATGCCCGGGCTTCATCCTCGCGACCGGCTAGAACGAGTGCCACTACGAGCTGCCGATGCGCAGATGTATAGGTGCGGTTCTCCTGCAAAGACCGCAGTGCGCACTCGATCGCCCGTTCATGCTGGCCGTCGACGAGATAGGCCATCGCGGCGTTGCCGCTGTATGCGTACATTAGAGGATCATAGGGCGACAGCGCCATCGCCTTGTTGATCTCTTCAATGGCCCGGGAGCCGTTGCCCATCCAGGCATGCGCCGCGGCGCTCCAGAGCCATGCCGGTGCCGCATTGGCGTTGATGCGCAAGGCCGTTTCGAAACGGCGGAACGCGAGATCGAAATCCTTGTACAAATAGGACGCTACGTGGCCATGAACGGCGAGCGCCATCGGCTCCATGCTGTTGCATTCGATTGCCGCGCGCGCAAAATGATCCGCCTGCCGCGCGTCATCCGCCGGATCCGGCGACCATCCCTGTCCGACCCGCAGCACATGCCAGCGCGCCCGCCAGGCGAGAGCGGCGGCGTAGTGTGGGTCCTTTGCGATCGCAGCGTCGAACAGCGCCTCCGACGTCTCGAACACCGCGCGCGAGGAATTGTGCATATTCTCTTGCGCGCGCAGAAAGAGGTCGTATGCCTCGAGGCTGTCTGGCCGCTTGACGCGGACGCGGTTCATTTCAGCTTCATGCAAATAGGGCGCGACTTTGCGAACGATCATTTCCGACAGGCGGTCCTGAACCTCGAATAGATCGGCAAACCGCTCATCGAGCTTCGAGATCCAGAGGGCAGCACCCAGCTCTGTATCGGTCAGCTCGATCGTTAGGCGCAGGCGATCCTCGAAGATCCGCATGCTGCCAGAGAGTACGTAGCGGACCCCCAGTACATTGCCGATCTCACGCGGATGGCGATCCTGGTCCCTAAAAGCCAGTGTCGAGAGACGAGAAATCACAAAGAAATTCGGAACACGTGACAGTGCTTCGATCAGATCCTCGACCAGCCCCTCGGCAACAAAATGATGCGCCGAATCGCCGGTGAGGTTGCGAAAGGGCAGCACAGCGATCGACGGTCCATGCCTCGGCTCCAGACCGTACGCTGAAGTGGCGGCGGGATCGCTCTGTTTCTTGATCTCCCAGCGAACCGGAGAGATTGTAACCAGTCCCGATGCGTTTTTGCTCAACTCGCTAATGCGTTCGCGGGAAATCACGGGGGCAGACACGTCGGCCGATTCGACCCGTACGGCTTCGTAGACGGCAACCGTCTCCTTGGAGGGAGGCAAGTCGAGCATGCGCTGCAGCACCTGCCGACACCGCTCGAATTCCCGGATTGCCTGGGCGCGATCGCCCATTTGTGCGAAAGCCTTCATCAGACTGCGCACGGCGCCCTCGTGCGTCGGCTCAAAATTGATCAGCCGTCGCGCGGCCGCGGCGCGCATTTCGGGGTTCGCGTTCTGTTCGGTCAGACGCTCGAGTTCCGCCTCCAAAATTTTCCGCACATGATCCTCGAAGCGCGTTCGCTCGGCCGTGAGCCACTGATCGAATGACGGGGTCATCCCGTCGAGATCTTCGAGGAGACGCTCGCTATAGGGCTCGACGAGCGTGCTCGTTTGCGCGGCGGTGTCGGCGCTCGCGTGGAAGATCGCGAGCGCATCGACCCAGCACTTCCGAACATCAATCCGGACGCTGTCGCGCTCGATCTCAACGAGGGCGGGGACATGACGATTCACAATGCTGTTGAGCTCGGACAAGGATTGGCGCAAGCTCATCCGAGCTTGCGCCTCGCCAGAGCGATCCCACAACAGTCCGACGAGCCGGCTTCGCGACACGCGTTCGCCTTGCGCGAGGCACAAGCACGCCAGTAACCCGCGGGTCTTTCGTCCGCGTGGCAGAAAATCGGCTCCTCCGGGTACAACCGCCCGCATGTTGCCGACCAGATAAATTCTCGGCAATGCTTGCGGAATCCACCCGATCGCAGCCGCAGAAGCGATGTGGTGTTCTGCCGGGCTAAGAATTGATCTCACCGCTTCGCCCTTTCCGAGCGTCGTGGATCAACACCGTAAGAAGCCATCTACCGCGCTGTATGGTTGCAACTCTCCCACGCCTCGATATCACTATAGCCCTGCCCGACAAGCGGGGCCATCTCTCACCAGTGCGCAGGCGGTTGATGCTGCTAATGCTCGCGCCATACCTGAGCGGGCGCGGCGAAGTCAACTCGATTCACTATCCGCGACCGGCGGGAGAAGCTGCTCTTAACGGAGCGGCACGCCCACGCAGCCATTCGGCATCAGCCGTGGCGAACCTCCGGCGGAGCCCGCAGCCTTCGTCGAGTCTCCCGAGCTCCAGGGGCGAGTTGCGTCCGGCGGGCCATATCGGTTGAGTCCATGGAGGGTCATCGGATGATCTCGATAACAATCAGGGCAGGCAAACTGTGACCGAAAGCGTGGACTCCTCAACCTCTGTGCTACACAAGCAATGGGCCCGGCTTGAGGACGAGCACTATGAACTGGCCATGGCAATCGAGGCGGCTCAAGCCAGGGGGTTGACATCGCGCCGATGCGCGAGCGGCAAGCAGGCCTGCTGCTGAAGGTCAATTCGCTGGTCGCCGAAATCCGCGACGCGCCGGCTACCACGATAGAGGACTTTCTGGCCTTGCTCGATGTCGCGCTCGAGCACGAACTCGACCTCGCCTGCGACATCGCCTTCTATGGCCCGGCCGATTATCCGATGATTTCCCGTCTGTTCCAGGAGATCGCACGCGCGGCGCCGGTCTTTGAATTTAACTCGCTGCGACGGTGGTTGTCTCCCGGCCGGCTGCGAGAGCTGCTCAGCGACCATTGAAGTCAGTCCGCCGTCCCGTTAAGGGTCAAATCTGGCCGATGCTCTATAAAGCGCGGCTCAAGTAAACGGTTTCAGAGCTACAGTTGATCAACGCCAAGTCCAACAACAGTACCCGATCAGTGGCGCGCGCGTCGGGAGCGAAGCCGGCGATACTGCTGAATGCGCGTCGTACGCAAACCAGGAAAGCCATAGGTCTCGAAAGCGTGTTTCCAGGAGAGGAGCTCTTCTTCCGTCAGCTGGTAGACCTGGCAGGCCTGCTCGACGGTGATCGTACCCGTGTTCACTGCGATAACAACCGCGGCCTTACGACGTATTACCCATCGGCCGGTGTTCGGAGGTGGCAGACCTTCTTTGAGCAGGGTCTCGACCAGAGAATCACCACTGAGCGGCGTTTTCATGGCGCGGTACGGAGAATGCATATCCGACTCGGTTCTCTAATCTACATGGTTAATCAGTTATTTTTCACGATTCTATCACGCTTTTATCACAGGTTCATGGATTGTAAAAGTGTCAAGTTACGACTAATGTGGTCATCAATGAATGTTATTAACTATATTAACCGATTAACGTCATTAACTTGAACCCGGCGACCATTAGGGGAGATGACCTGTGACCGAATGTTCGCCCTCCTGCACGTCCGTGCTGCACAAGCAATGGGCTAAACTCGAAAACGAGCATCACGAGCTCGTCATTGCAATCTGCGCAACCCGTGCCAAGAAGGCCGACGTGACCCTAATGCGCAAGCGGCAAGACAGCCTCCTGCGCGAAATAAGTTCCCTCGTCGCAAAAATCCGGAATGCGCCGGCGACGACGATAGAAGACTTTGTCGCCTTGCTCGACGTCGCGCTCGAGCACGAACTCGACCTCGCCTGCGACATCGCCTTCTATGGCCCGGCCGATTATCCCATCATTACTCGGTTACTTAGAGTTCTAGCGCGCGAGATACCCGGATTCGAATTTAACTCCCTACGGAGGTGGTTGTCGGTTCCGGGCCAATTCGAACAGCTGATGGAGCGTGCTACGCACCTTGAGACGGAGGAGAATGATGGCCCGCCAGACGAAGCCAAGGAAATCGCCCGAAGTAAACAGCGCCGCGGGGGAGTGATCGGCCGCCGGTACCGACTACGGCGCTTCGCCCCACCACGGCATACCGCGACGCGGCGGCGGCCGCGAGGATGAAGGCTGAATTCTCTGCCCGCCGAGCGCGAGCATGCCGAGCAGCCGCAGGCGCGAGAATGTCTAGCGCAAACACCGGCGCTGACGGCCTTCTCTCGGCCGGCGCTGCATCACCAGGATCAATGTTAGTGGTGAAGGGGCGCAACTCTTCCGCCGTCGCGGTGTCGGGCGACCGGCCAATGAAGGCCGCGAATGCCCGCACATGGCGCACATAATCGCGCCGCGTGTCCTCCTTGA
>Ga0310914_10002323_pt1 | contig 12764 bp, 11 predicted proteins | sample GREbulkMGAN108_FD_203450 | JGI IMG/M metagenome (GOLD analysis project Ga0310914, IMG submission 203450) | Lab enrichment of tropical soil microbial communities from Luquillo Experimental Forest, Puerto Rico - GRE.bulkMG.AN108 | ecosystem: Environmental > Terrestrial > Soil > Tropical forest >... | reverse complement strand
GTAGATTTTCAGCGTCGCATTCTTCACCAGCATGGCGAAGTCGGCGATCGGCACGATCTGATCGTCATCGCCGTGCAGGAACAGCGTCGGCACGTCGATCATCTTCAAGTCCTCGGTCATGTCGGTTTCCGAGAACGCCTTGACGTAGAAATAGGACCCCGGCATGCCGCACATCACGCCCTGCAGCCAGAACGACTCGCGCACGCCTTCGGAGATTTTCGCGCCAGGCCGGTTATAGCCGTAGAACGGCATGCTCAAGTCCTTCCAGAATTGCGAGCGGTCGGCAACCACGGCGCCGCGAATCTGATCGAACATGGCTGAAGACCACCGGCCCCCCTGGCCCCAATCCCTGTAGTAGAGCTCGGTGCCGTCCTTGGTTGTGATGAACATGGTGCGCCTTTCCGCAATCGAGACGATTGCCAAAGTTGCCCCGGCCACGGATCGATTATAGCTGTTTCGCTAAAGGCGCCATGGCGGCTTCAGCGTTCGTCCGGCCCGCCCAGCGGCCCGTCGCGCAAGCGCGATAGATCGAAGCGCTCGATCTCGCGCAGCAGCTCCACGAACGCTTGCGCGCCTTGGGCGAGCGAGGCTTCGCCCGCGGCGGCCGTGGCTTGCGTGGCGTCGCCGAGCGCGCCGCCGGGATGCAAATCCTGGGTCATCCAGGCGAAGCCCGCAGGCCGGTAGGCGCCGAGCCATTTGAACTCCTGCGTCATCGCAATAGTCGCGGGCTTGGCGTTCGGCGCGTCCTTCATGCGCACGGTGTCGGGCTGCGCCGCCAGCATCAGCGACGTCTCGATGGCGCCGCCGTGAATGCCGTGACGCTTCTCTTCGCCGGAGAACGCGCCGTCCGGATAGCCGAAGCGATGCCAGCCGACGGTGACCGCCAGCATTCCGAGCCGGGTGCGCAACTCGCGCGCCACGATCTCCATGGCGGCGACATTGCCGCCGTGGCTTGTCACAAGAACAAACTTGCGCACGCCGGCGCGGTTAAGGCTTTCGCCGAGCTCGGTCCAGGTTGCGATCGCCGTCGTTGGCGACAGCGTCAGTGTGCCGGGATAGGACAAATGCTCGGCGGAAATACCGACGCGCTGCACCGGCAGGAAGGTGACCGGCAAATCCGCGGGCAGGATTTTCTCGACCCGCGCCAGATACGCCTCGGCGATATAGGTATCGACGCCGAGCGGCAGGTGCGGGCCGTGCTGCTCGACTGCGGCGAGCGGCAGCACGGCGATCCAGCGCCCGGTATCGGCGCCGGCCACGTCCTGCCAGGTCATGTTCAGCCAGTTGCGCTTGGGTAACGTCATTGAAGTCTTCTCGGAGGTCCCACTTCTCGGGATCATACACTTCGTTGGAGCATGATCTTATCCGAAAACCGGTAGCCCCTTTTCGGGATCATGCTTTATTGTCGCGTCGGCTTTGCATAGGAGCAACCGATACCGATGGCAAAAATTCACCTCACCGCGCTGGCCGGCCTTGCCTTAGCGATCGCGACGGTGCCGGCCGCGGCACAGGCGCTGGACAAGGTCTCGTTCGGCACCAACTGGGTGGCCGAGGCCGAGCACGGCGGCTTCTACCAGGCGCTGGCCGACGGCACCTATCGCAAATACGGCCTCGACGTCACCATCGTGCCGGGCGGGCCGAGCGTGAACAACCAGCTCCTGCTGCCGGTCGGCAAGATCGACTTCTATCTCAGCGCCAATTCGCTGCAGGGGTTCGACGCCGTGGCGCAGAACGTACCGGCGGTCAACGTCGCGGCGCTGTTCCAGAAAGATCCGCTCGTCCTCGTCGCCCATCCGGATCAGGGCATAGAATTATTGCCGGATTTGAAAAAGCTGACCTTGTTTATCGGTCAGGATGGCATGGCGACCTATTTCCAATGGCTCAAGGCCTATTATGGCTTCGAGGACTCCCGAGTGCGGCCCTACACGTTCAATCCGCAGCCCTTCATCGTCAACCCAAAGAGCGCGATGCAGGGCTACGTGACGTCGGAGCCGTTCGCCATCGAAAAAGCCGCGCACTTCACGCCGAAGGTCTTTTTGCTCGCCGATCAGGGCTGGTCCGCCTATTCGACCTTGATCGAGACGCGGCGTGACCTGGTCGACAAGAAGCCCGATATGGTGCAGCGCTTCGTCAATGCCTCGATCGTCGGCTGGTACAATTACATCTATCACGACAACGCGGCCGCCAACGCGCTGATCAAGAAACAGAACCCGGAAATGACCGACGACCTGCTGACCTATTCGGTCGCGAAGATGAAGGAATACGGCATCGTCGATTCCGGCGATGCGATCGACCTCGGCGTCGGCGCCATGACGGACGCGCACATGAAGGATTTCTTCGACAAGATGGTGCGGGCGGGCGTCGCTAAGGCCAATCTCGATTATCGCAATTCCTACACCACGCAATTCGTCGACAAGAAGATCGGGCTCGATTTGCGGCTGAAAAAATAGCGATGCCGCTGGCGACCGAATCCCGCTCCCATCCGCTGGTCGCGCTGCGCGGCGTCGGCAAGACGTTCGCGAACGGCACGGTGGCGCTGGCCGGTCTCGACCTCACCGTGCGCGAGGGCGAGTTCCTGTCGCTGCTTGGTCCGTCGGGCTGCGGCAAGTCCACGGCGCTGCGCATCATCGCCGGATTGACTGAGCCGAGCGCGGGCAGCGTCGACTGGCGGAGCAGCGCGGCAAAGGAAGACGAAGGCCTGCTCGGCTTCGTGTTCCAGGAGCCGACCTTGATGCCGTGGGCCAACGTCTTCAACAATGTGCTGTTGCCACTCAAGCTCAAGCGCGCGCCGGCGGCCGCCGCGGCTGAGCGCGTCAACGCCGCGCTCGAGCGCGTCGGCCTGCAAAAGTTCGCCACCGCCTATCCGCGCGAATTGTCGGGCGGTATGCGTATGCGGGTCTCGATTGCGCGCGCTCTCGTTACCGAGCCGGCGCTGCTGCTGATGGACGAGCCGTTCGCGGCGCTCGACGAGATCACGCGCTTCAAGCTCAACAATGACCTGCTCGAAGTCTGGCAGGCGCTGCGCACCACGGTGGTGTTCGTCACCCACTCGGTGTTCGAGTCGGTGTATCTGTCGAGCCGCATCGTGGTGATGGCGGCCCGGCCGGGCCGTGTCTTCACCAAGCTCGCCATCGGCGCGCCCTACCCGCGCGACCAGAAGTTCCGCACCTCGGCCGACTATGCGGCGCTCACCCGCCGCACCTCCGACGCGCTGGCGCAGGCGATGGCCGCGGGAGGCGAGCCATGACGACCCCCGCCGCCGCCCGCGAGCGCCGCGACCAGACGATGCGCATCGTGCTGCCCATCATCGTGTTCGCGCTGATCCTCGGTGCGTGGGAGCTTGTGGTGCGATGGTTCAATATTCCGCCCTATGTGCTGCCGGCGCCGGGCCGCATCGCAGAAACGCTGGTCGCCGACTGGTCCTTGCTGTGGCAATCGTTGCTAGTGACGCTGATCACCACCTTTGAGGGCTTTTTGCTCGCCGCGATCGGCGGCGTCGGGCTCGCGGTGGTCTTCAACCAGGTGCGCGTCATCGAATATTCGTTCTACCCCTATGCAGTGATCCTGCAGGTGACGCCGATCGTCGCCATCGCGCCGCTGCTCCTGATCTATCTGCCGCAGCAGGTCGCGGTTTTGGTCTGCGCCTGGATCGTGGCGTTCTTTCCGGTGCTGGCCAACACCACGCTCGGGCTCAACTCGGTCGACCGCAATCTCGCCGATCTGTTTTCGCTCTATGGCGCGACGCGCGGCCAGGTGCTGTGGAATCTGAAACTTCCCTCGGCGCTGCCCTACATGCTCGGCGGGCTTCGCATTGCCGGCGGGCTGTCGCTGATCGGCGCCGTGGTCGCGGAAATCGCCGCCGGCTCCGCGGGCGCTGGCTCCGGTCTCGCCTACCGCATCGCCGAGTCCGGGTATCGGCTGAACATTCCGCGAATGTTCGCGGCCTTGCTGTTGCTGTCGGTGGCTGGCGTCGCGATCTTTTATCTGCTGGCGCTGGTCAATCACTTGGCGCTGAGGCGCTGGCATGAAAGCGCCTTACAGGACGAGCGCTAGAGAAGGCCGCGCCCCATGCAGCGGTTGTATTGACCATAAACGCGACAGCAACTTGTTCGCAGTAACGTGCCGTCTACATTTGCCGCGCAGGGCACGATGCGACGCGTGTCAGGCTTTCGATTCCGTTAAGGTTAAAGAAATGTCGATCGTCGAAGCCCGCAATGAAAACCCAACAGGCGGGTTTGTTCGCGACGCGTCGACCGAATTGGCTTCGGCCGAGCCGATGACAGAGCTGCGACAGCAGATGCAAGAGCCGACAGTAAAGCCAACACCGCGCTCATCGAACGACGAGGCGCGGGCGGCGGTCTGGACCGGAATTCTGAGCGCGGCGAAGCGCATCGGCAATCGCGCGCCGCCGCCGGTGCGGCAACGCCCGACCGTGGTTCAGCTGCGGCAAGGCACCGCGGCGACGCCGGTCTATTTCATCGGCGCCGGCCTCTACGAGCTGCACATCGCGCAACTGATGCCGTCGGCCCATTCGATCCACGCCGTCGAGGTCGCCTGGCCGGCGGCATGGCACGATGCCGCGGCGAAGAACGACACCCGCGCAAGCCCGGCGCTCGAAGAGTTGGTCGGGCCTTATGTTGACGCTCTGAGCGCCCATGCGCGGACCGAGCCGTGCGTGCTGATCGGCTATTCGTTCCATGGCCTGATGGCATTCGAGATTGCCCATCAGGTCATGGCCAAGGGCGGCGAGATCGACATGATCGTCATGGTCGACGCGCCGTCCGAATATCCGCCGGCCTACGCGATTGCCTGGAGCAATTTGCGCGCGCTGTGGCGGACGGCGCCGACGCCGACGCGGCGCCTTGCGACATCGTTTGCGATCACGCGCTGGGCGGCGATCGAGGGCGCGCGCTACCTGAAACGCCGTTTTGTCGAGGCCGTGCTATGCGATCCCGGTAAGCTCACCGCCAAGCTCGACACACTGGGCCGGCCGATGACTTGGCAATTGATCGAGCGGCTCTACGCCAACTCGATCCGCGCCTATCGCCTGCGGCCGTTCGATTGCCGCGGCGTGGTGATCCGCGGCGAGCGGCCGGAAGACTGCCCGTCGGCCAACATCGATTACGCCATGGGCTGGACCGGCCTGTTCACCGGCGATCTCGACATCATCAAAGTCACCGGCGACCACATCTCCATGATGCGGGAGTACCCACACGACCTCAATCTGGCGCAAGAAATCAGCACGCTGCTGAACCGCGCCTATCCGGCGACCGCGCAGCGGACGCCGGCGCAAGCCTCTTAAGTCCTCTTACAGACTCATCGCCAGCACGCGCGCGACGTGAAGCGCCTCGCGCTTCGTTCCGTCCTTGATCTGATGGCGGCACGAGGTACCGTCGGCGACGATCAACGTGTCGTCGGGCGCTTTGCGCACAGCGGGCAGCAACGACAGCTCGCCCATGGCGCGTGAAACGTCGATCGTGTCGGCATGGTAGCCGAACGAGCCGGCCATGCCACAGCAGCTCGATTCGACGGTCTCGACATTCAGCTCCGGAATGAGCCGCAAGGTCGCGGTGACGGCGGCCATGGTATCGAACGATTTTTGATGGCAGTGGCCGTGCAGCAGCGCGCGTTTGCCGGTGGACTTAAGTTTCAAATTCAGTCGGCCGGCCGCGGCCTCGCGCGCAATAAATTCCTCGAACAGCAGCGCCTGCGTGGCGACCTTCCGCGCCGCATCGCTCTTCATCAGCGACGGAATTTCGTCGCGGAAGCCAAACAGGCAGCTCGGCTCGAGTCCGATGATGGGAATGCCGGCGGCGGCAATCGGCGCCAGCGCCATAATCGTGCGCTCCATCTCGGCGCACGCTTCGTCGACCTTGCCGACCGCCAAGAACGTGCGGCCGCAGCACAATGGTCGCGAGCCTGAGGCCGGTGCCGCGACGCGGACCCGATAGCCGCCGGCCTTCAGCACCGCAATCGCGGCGTCGACGGTCTCGCGCTCGAAGTAGCGATTGAAGGTGTCGGCGAAGACGACGACGTCGCCGCCCGCCCCCTCCCCGTCCGCGACGAACGGGTCGCAGAAGTAATCGGCCCGCCAGCGCGGCAGGCTGCGCTCGGCGCTGAAGCCGGCGGCGGCTTCCGAAAGCTTCGCGGCGCCGGGAAGCGTGTCGCGCAGATTGAGCAGCCAGGAGAGCTTCGCCGTATAGGGCGCGTAGCGCGGCAGATAGCCGACCAAACGATCGTGCAGCGACAGGCCGAATTTCTTGGTGCGCGCAGACAAGAATTCGATCTTCATGCGCGCCATGTCGACGCCGGTCGGGCATTCGCGGCGGCAGGCCTTGCAGGAGACGCAGAGTTTCAGCGATTCCGCCATGGTGTCAGTGGTGAGCGCGTCGGGACCGAGCTGGCCGGTGATGGCAAGCCGCAGCGCATTGGCGCGGCCGCGCGTGACATCGCGCTCGTCGCGGGTGACGCGGTAGCTCGGGCACATAACGCCGCCGGCGAGCGCGCGGCAGGCGCCGTTGTTGTTGCACATCTCGACCGCGCCCTGGAAACCGCCGCCCGCGCCCGGATAGGCCGACCAGTCGAGCGCCGTGGTCATCTCAGCGGCACGATAATCCGCGCCGTAGCGGAAATTGCCGCGGTCGTCGAATTTCGGCGCGCGCACGATCTTGCCGGGATTGAACAGGCCGTGTGGATCGAAGCGGTCTTTGACGTCCGCGAAGGCATGCACCAGCTCGGCGCCGAACATCATCTCGTGGAATTCCGAGCGCACGATGCCGTCGCCGTGCTCGCCGGAATGCGAGCCCTTGTAGTCGCGCACCATGGCGAAGGCTTCCTCGGCGATCGCGCGCATGGAGCGCACGTCCTTCTCGAGGCGCAGGTTGAGCACCGGCCGCACGTGCAGGCAGCCGACGGCAGCGTGGGCGTACCAGGTGCCGCGCGTGCCATTTTTCTCGAACACCTCGGTGAGCCGCGCCGTGTAGTCCGGCAGGTGCGCGAGCGGCACCGCACAATCCTCGATGAAGGAGATCGGTTTGCCGGCCTCCTTCATCGACATCATGATGTTGAGCCCCGCGGTGCGCACTTCGCCGATGCCGGCCTGCAGCTTGGCGTCGAGCACCTCGACGACGCCGCCCCAACGGGCGCCGGTCTTGTCCCAGGCGATGCCGAGATCGCCAATGAGCGCGCCGAGTTGCTTCAGCCGCTGCACGTTCTCGTCGAAGTCGTCCTCGGCGAATTCGACGAACAGGATCGCTTCCGGATCGCCGCGCAGGAACGCCGCCACCGTCGGCTTGAACATGTCGATGTCGGCGGCGAGCCCCAGCATGGTGCGGTCGATCAATTCGATCGCGATGGGTTTCAGCGTAACGATGTGCTGCGCCGCCTTCATGGCCTCGTGGAAGCTGCCGAAATGGCAGGCGCCGAGCGCGCGGCGCGGCAGCTGCGGCGAGAGCTTCAGCTCGATCCGGGTGGAGAAGCCGAGCGTGCCTTCGGAGCCGACGAGGATGTGCGCGAGATTGATGTCGTTCCGGCTCGGCACGAGCGCATCGAGGTTATAGCCGCCGACGCGCCGCTGCACTTTGGGAAAGCGCCGCTCGATTTCCTCGGCCTCGCGCGCGGCAATGGCGAGCAGGTCGCGCACCAGATCCGGCGGCACGTTGGCGCTCGGATCGCCGAGGCGGCCGAAATGGGCGCGTGAGCCGTCGGCCAGCACGGCGTCGATCGCGTGCACATTCTCGCGCGTGTTGCCATAGCGCAAGGAGCGCGCGCCGCAGGAATTGTTGCCGACCATGCCGCCGATGGTGGCGCGCGAGGCGGTCGAAATGTCGACCGGGAACCACAGCCCGGTGGGTTTGAGCGCGCGGTTCAACTCATCGAGCACGATGCCGGGCTCGACCACGCAGCGCCGGCCGGCGACGTCGATATTGACGATGCGATCGAGATGGCGCGAGCAATCGACAATCAGCCCGTCATTGACGGTCTGGCCTGCCTGCGAGGTGCCGCCGCCGCGCGCCGTCACCGCCACGCCTTCGGCACGGCAAATGCCTATGGCGCGTTCGGCTTCCTTGATCGTGCGCGGCACCACCACGCCAAGCGGAAAAATCTGATAGTGGGACGCGTCGGTGGCGTAGCGGCCGCGGGTGAAGGCGTCGAAGCGCACCTCGCCCACCGATTCCGCCTTGAGCCGCCGTTCAAGGTTAGGCAACAGCCGCGCCGCCACGTCGCACTTCTCCGTGCCCAAAATCGCCGCGTTCACAACGACATAAGATTCGCGACGTTTGGGCTTGACCCGAATGTCGCATTCGCTATTCAACCCCACAAGCCGCGCGTGCCCTCGGACCCACGCTGCCGCAATCGTCTGAAAATCCGAAGGAGTGCCGATAATGCCGCAGAATGCTTCGCGCGCCGCCGGGCGTCATTTCCTCCAGATACCGGGGCCGACGCCGCTGCCCGACCGCGTGCTGCGGGCGATGGATACGCCGATCATCGATCATCGCGGGCCGGAATTCGCCAAGCTCGCCAAGCGCTGCCTCGACGGCGTCAAGACCGTTTTCAAAACCACCAACCCGGTCATCATCTATACCGCAACCGGCACTGGCGCGTGGGAGGCGGCCCTCGTCAATACGCTCTCGCCCGGCGACCGCGTGCTGATGGTCGAGACCGGCCAATTCGCCTCGCTGTGGAAGACCATGGCGGAGAAGCTTGGGCTGAAACCCGAATTCATCAAGGGCGACTGGCGCACCGGCGCCGACCCGGCGACCATCGAAGAGCATCTGCGCAAGGACAAGGTGCACGGCATCAAGGCGGTCTGCGTGCTGCACAACGAGACCGCGACCGGCTGCCTCTCGCCCATCGCCGCGATCCGCAAGGCGATCAGCGCCGCCGGCCATCCGGCGCTCTTGATGGTCGACACCATCTCTTCGCTCGCTTCGACCGATTACCGCCACGACGAATGGGGCGTCGACGTCACCGTCGGCGGTGCGCAGAAGGGCTTGATGCTGCCGCCCGGCATGTCATTCAACGCCATCAGCGACAAGGCGCTCGATGCGGCCAAGACCTCGAAGCTGACGAAATCGTTCTGGGCGTGGGACGACATGCTGACCATGAACAAGGTCGGCTTCTTTCCCTACACGCCGGCGACCCAGATGCTGCAGGGCCTCGCCGTGTCGATCGACATGCTGCACGAGGAAGGCCTCGACAATGTGTTCGCGCGGCATCATCGGCTTGCCGAAGCAACACGGCGCGCGGTGCGTGCCTGGGGTCTCGAAATCCTCTGCCGCGAGTCGAAATATTATTCGCCGACGATTACCGCGGTGCTGCTGCCAGAAGGCCACGACGCCGATGCGTTCCGCGCGCTCGCCCTCGACACCTTCAACATTTCCTACGGTGCGAGCTTCGGTCCTTATACCAAGCGCTACTTCCGCATCGGCCACCTCGGCGACATCAACGACGGCTGGCTGATCGGCGTGCTCGGCATGACCGAGATGGCGTTGTCGCTTGCCGGCATTCCGCACAAGAAGGGCGGCGTGCAGGCGGCGATGGATTACATCGCCGCGGCCCACGCCGGTGGCGCGCGCGCCGCGGCGGAGTAAAAGCGCTTAGGTCAGCGGCACAGCGCCGACCTGATCCTTGAACGCTTGGCGCGACGAGATTGCCGCATACCAGCGCTCGAAGTTTTTCAGCGGCGGCCGCTCGGGCACCAGCTGCCGGTAGCGATAGGCCATGATGCCGACCGGGATGTCGCCGTAGGAGAACGCGTCGCCGGCGAGATGGGCGGTCTTGCCCAACTGATTATCGACCATGACGAAGGCAGCGGTGGTGTTCTTCTTGCCGGCTTCTATGGCCGCGTGATCACGCTTTTCCGGCGGCGTGCGAATGAGGCCCCAGAACACCGGCGTGATCGCCGGGCCGCACACCGACAATTGCCAGTCCATCCACTTGCTCGCATTGGCGCGCGTGTGCAAGTCGGCCGGCTCCAGCGCCGTGGCTTTATGCTTGGCGGCGAGGTAGCGCACGATGGAGTTGGATTCCCAAAGGAGAAAGCCGTCTTCTTCCTCGAGCGTCGGCACGAGGCCATTGGGATTCATCGCCAGATAGGCCGGCTCGCGGTTCTTACCGAACGGCCCGCCGATATCGATGCGCTCGTGCGGCAGGCCGATCTCGCCCACCGCCCACATCACCTTCTGCACGTTGGACGAGGTGTTACGGCCCCAGATCTTGATCACGGTCTTCCTCCCGCACACTGTCATGCTCCCGCGAATGCGGGGCACCCAGTAAACGCTGTCCTGCAGGGAAATTGCAATGTGGGTGAGGACTGGATCGTCCGCATGCGCGGACGATGACACGCCGTCAATCCAGCCGCCGCGCTTCCTCGGGCAGCATGATCGGGATCCCGTCGCGGATCGGATAGGCGAGCTTGGCAGCGCGCGAGATCAATTCCTGCTTCTCGGCGTCGTACTCCAGCGGGCACTTGGTCAGCGGGCAGACCAGAATCTCGAGAAGTTTTGGATCGACCTTATCGGCAGGCGGCGGGGCGGGTGAGGACATCGTGAGCTCCAAAATCGAAAACTACTGCAACGGCGTCTCGCCCGGGGTCTTGCTCTTGGCGAGCTCGATCTCGGTGACGGCGACCAGAACCTCGGCGCGGGTCTTCAAATCCGGCGCCTCCAGCATGGCCTGCTTCTCGGCGGCGTCATAGGGCGACATCATCGCCAGCGCATTCACCAACGCCTCGTTCGGCGCGTTCTCGATGCCTTCCCAATCGGCCTTGAGATTGTTGGCCTTGAGAAACGACGACAGCGCGCGCAGCAGCGCCGCCCGATCGACCGCATCCTCGCCCTTGCGCGGCGTGAAATCGTCGGCGAAGGGCTTATAGGTGACACGGCACTGCCGGTACAGCGTCGCCACCGTGAGCTCCTCCTCGATGCGGAAGCGCGCCACGCCAGTGAGCTGGATGAGATAGCGGCCGTCGCCACTTTCGGCGAGCTGGGTGATGCGGCCGACGCAGCCGATCCGAAACAGATGCGGCTTCGCTTCGTCGGCGCCCGGATTGGCCGGATCGGGCTGGATCATGCCGATCAGGCGGTCGCCGGAGCGCAGCGCGTCGTCGATCATCGCCAGATACCGCGGCTCGAAAATATTCAGCGGCATCTGCCCGCGCGGCAGCAGCAAAGCACCCGGCAGTGGGAACACCGGAATGACTTGGGGCATTGCGTCCGGGCCCCGGTAAACGGCGTTCATCGGCATGTCGCACCACAACCAAGTGCTCTACCGGTAATCTCACGCAAACAAGATCGACGACAACCGCTTGCGACCCTCGATGGTGGCTTCGTCGGTCGGCCCCCAGGCATCGAAGAACTGGACCAGCTGCTTGCGGGCGCCGTCGTCGTTCCATTTGCGGTCGCGCTTGACGATGGCGATCAGATGATCGAGCGCCTCAACGCGGCGGCCCTTGCCGTTGAGCGCGAGCGCGAGATCAAAGCGCGCCTGATGGTCGAGCGGATTGGCGGTGACCTTCTGCTCGAGCTCGGTGAGCGACCCTAGATTCTTCGCGCCCTCGGCCAACTCGAGTGCAGCGCGCGCGGCGGCGACCGCCGCGTCGCCGGCTTTCGCTTCGGGCACCATGGCGAGCGTCTGCCGCGCCTGATCAAGCGCGTCGGTCGCAACATAAGCGCGCGCCAGCCCCGCCAGCGCCTGCACATTGGCGGCGTCCTCGGCGAGCACGTGGGAATAGACTTCAGCTGCGCCGGCCGCATCGCCTTCGGCAAGCGCGGCGTCGGCGGCTTTCAGCAGATCCTTGGTCTCGCCGCCGACGGAGCCCTTGGTCAGCCGCTCCAGGAAGGCGACCACCTGGCCCTCGGGTAACGCGCCCATGAAGCCATCGGCCGGCTGGCCGTTGACGAAGGCGATCACCGCCGGAATCGACTGGATGCCCATCTGGCCCGGGATGGCCGGATGGTCGTCGATATTCATCTTGACCAGCTTGACCTTGCCCTTGGCGGACTTGACCGCCTTCTCCAGCACCGGAGTAAGCTGCTTGCACGGCCCGCACCAGGGCGCCCAGAAGTCGACCAGCACCGGCTGGCGCTTGCTCTCCTCGATGACGTCTTTGACGAAGGTTTGCGTCGTCGTGTCCTTGACGACGGCGTCCGCGGCTGCGGGTTGAGCTTCTTGCAACATGTTGACTTGCGCCTTGACTTGGCGCGCCTTCCCTTGATCGTCCCCAGCCCACGCCGGAGCCCGCCCATTCCCCGCATAAATGGGTCAGACGCGCCCCGATTGCAATCAGGGTTCCTCGGCCGCCGGCACCGCGGCCGCCTCCCCCGACACCGCCTCGATCCGCGGCCGGTGGCCGGTGGCTTCGAGGAATTTGACCAAATCGTCGCGCGCGATGGTGGTGGTGCCGGTATTCACCAAGGGATGAAAGTTGAGCACGGGATTTTCCATCATGGCGGCATCGAGCACCACGGTGACGCGGCCGGCCGGATCGTTGATGGCGGCGAACGGGGTCACCGAGCCCGGCTCGACGCCAAGCAACTCGCGCATCAACTCGGCCGAGCTGAATGAAAACCGCCCACTGGCGCCGAGCCGCCGGTGCAGGGATTTCAATTCGATGACCGCGTCCTCGGACCCGACCACAAGGAAAGGCGCGCCCTTTTTGTCGCGCAGGAACAAATTCTTGGTATGGCCGCCGGCGATCTGGCCGCGGAGCTCGCGGCTCTCCTCGACGGTGAACGCCGCCCGATGGGTCACAGTCTTGTGGG
>Ga0310914_10002322_pt1 | contig 12765 bp, 11 predicted proteins | sample GREbulkMGAN108_FD_203450 | JGI IMG/M metagenome (GOLD analysis project Ga0310914, IMG submission 203450) | Lab enrichment of tropical soil microbial communities from Luquillo Experimental Forest, Puerto Rico - GRE.bulkMG.AN108 | ecosystem: Environmental > Terrestrial > Soil > Tropical forest >... | reverse complement strand
CCGCACCCGCAGCGACCACGGCCGAGACTTTCCTCGGAGCCGACGGCAAGCCCGACAATGCGAAGTCGCGCGATTCCGCGCTCAGCATCGGCGTGCCCGGTACGGTTGCCGGGCTTGCGCTCGCGCTCGAAAAATATGGCTCCGGCAAGTTCACTCTCGCGCGGCTCCTGCAGCCTGCCATCGTGCTGGCGCGCGATGGCTTTGTCCTCGATGACGACATGGCCGACACCTTGCCCGCCGCACAGCGCCGAATGGCAAAGTGGCAGGCATCCGTGAAAATCTTCTCGCAGGCCGATGGCACGTGGCTGCGTGGAGGCGACCGTCTGGTCCAGACCGACCTCGCGGCGACGTTGTCGGCGATCGCCGAACAGGGGCCGCGCGGCTTCTACGAAGGACCGGTCGCGGAGAAGCTCGCCAACGCCGTGCGCGACGCCGGCGGCATCATGACCAATGACGATCTGAAATCCTACTCGGCCGTGATCCGCAAGCCGGTGCGCGGCAGCTATCGCGGCTATGACGTCGTGTCCATGCCACTGCCCTCCTCCGGCGGAACCGTGCTGCTGGAATCCCTCAACATCCTCGAAGGCTTCCCGCTTGCCGAGATGACACAGGGCTCTCCGGCGTCGCTGCATCTGTTGATCGAGGCGATGAAACGCGCCTACGCCGACCGCGCGCGCTATCTCGGCGATCCCGCTTTCGTCAATGCGCCCGTCCCCGTCATGCTGTCGAAGGACTATGCCGCCAGACAGCGCGCCAGCATCGATCCCGACCGCGCCACCGCGTCCGCCGACGCGGCGGCGATCAAGCCGCTGCGCGAAGGCAGCAACACGACGCATTTCTCGGTGATCGACGATTTCGGCAACGCGGTCAGCAATACCTACACGCTGAACTTCCCTTATGGGGTCGGTCTCATCGCCGAAGGCACCGGTGTGCTGCTCAACAACGAGCTCGACGACTTTACCGCCGCGCCCGGCGCGTCGAACGCCTTCGGCCTGGTCGGATTCGAAGCCAACCTGCCGGGTCCCGGAAAACGGCCGCTGTCGTCGATGTCGCCGACCATCCTGCTGAAGGATGGCAAGCCGGTCCTGGTAACAGGTTCCCCCGGCGGCAGCCGTATCATCTCTACCGTGCTGCAGGTGATCGTGAACGTGCTGGACTATCACATGGACGTTCTGGCGGCAGTGTCGGCGCCCCGGCTGCATCACCAGTGGATGCCCGATGAAGTGCGGGTCGAGCGCGGTTTTTCCGAGGATGTGCTGGCGCAGTTGAGAGCGATGGGTCACCACATCGTCGAACCGATGGGACAGACCTCCGCCAATTCCATTGCCGTGGTCGGCGACGAGGCGCTCGGCGCGCCCGATCCCCGCACCCGCGGCGCGGAAGCTGCAGCGCAATAGCTTTTGTCCGCATTGCCAGCGCCGTGCATCGGAGTAGGATTTGATCCTCATCCGAGCGCCGGCTGCGGACATAGACCGCCGGCAAAAAGCTTCTGGGGAAAAAACATGACCACGGCCGAGCCATCTCGGGCGATCGAAACCGCCACAATAGAAGATACCAGCCTGCTCGCGTTCTATCGCGACATGGATGTCGCCGAGCGGCGGACGTTCTGGGCTTGCGCCGCGGGTTGGGCGCTCGACGGCATGGATTTCATGATCTATCCGCTCGTGATCGGCACCATCATCGCGCTCTGGAAGGTCGATGCCGGCGCTGCCGGCCTTGCCGGCACGGTAACGCTATTGTCGTCGGCGGTCGGCGGCTGGCTTGGCGGTTATATCTCCGACCGCATCGGCCGGGTCAGGACGCTGCAGTTCACGATCCTCTGGTTCTCGTTCTTTTCGCTGGTCTGCGCCTTCGTGCAGAATTTCGATCAGCTCCTGCTTGCGCGAGCGGTTTTGGGCCTCGGCTTCGGGGGCGAATGGGCGGCCGGCGCCGTGCTGATGGGCGAAGCGATCCGACCGCAATATCGCGGACGCGCGGTCGGTTCCGTGCAATCGGGCTGGGCGGTCGGCTGGGGCCTGGCGGTGTTGGCGCAGGCGATCCTGTTTTCGCTGATGCCGGCAGAAACGGCATGGCGCTGGATGTTCGCGATCGGCGCGTTGCCGGCGCTTCTGGTGTTCTACCTCCGCCGATACGTCACCGAGCCCGAGGTCGCCGCAGCGACCCGGGCCAAGCAGGCCCAAACCGGCGACAGGCCGCCGCTCTGGGAGATTTTCTCGCCTTCGATTCTGAAGACCACCATCCTCGCCGCGCTGATGGCAACGGGATGCCAGGGTGGCTACTACGCCATCACCTTCTGGGTGCCGCGCTTCCTCACCACCGAGCGAAAACTCTCGATCGTGTCCTCCACCGGCTACCTCGCCGCGCTGATCATCGGCTCCTTCGCCGGCTATCTGGTCGGCGCCTGGCTTGCCGACCGCATCGGCCGGCGCAATTTGTTCCTGACCTTCTCACTCGGCGCGATTGCCGTCGTCCTGCTCTATACCCAACTGCCGCTGCCGAACGGGTTGCTCTGGCTGCTCGGCTTCCCGCTCGGCTTCTTCGCCTCGGGTTATTTCTCAGGGATGGGTGCGTTCCTCACCGAACTCTATCCGACGCGCCTGCGCGGCTCCGGACAGGGTTTTTGCTATAATTTCGGCCGCGGCATCGGAGCACTGTTCCCGTTCCTGGTCGGCGCGCTCTCGACCACGACCTCGCTCGCCAATGCGATTGCGATCTTCGCTGTCGCGGCTTACGCCGTGTTTTTCCTCGCCGCCTACGCGCTGCCGGAGACGCGCGGCCGCGTGCTGCACGTCGAGGGCTTCTGAAACGGAGGTTCTGCGATGACATCGCTCAAGGGCAAGACGTTGTTCATCACCGGTGCGAGCCGGGGGATCGGGCTTGCGATTGCGCTGCGCGCCGCGCGCGACGGCGCCAATATCGCAATCGCCGCAAAAACCACCGAGCCGCACCCGAAGCTGAAGGGCACCATCTTCACCGCCGCCGACGACGTTCGTGCCGCCGGCGGCAAGGCGCTGCCGGTCGTCTGCGACATTCGCGACGAAGCGCAGGTGATCGCGGCAGTGGACAAGACGGCCACGGAGTTCGGCGGCATCGATATTTGCGTCAACAACGCGAGCGCGATCAGCCTGACCGACTCGCAGGCCACCGACATGAAGCGGTTCGACCTGATGATGGGGATCAATACCCGCGGCACCTTCATGGTGTCGAAATATTGCGTCCCGCATCTGAAGAAGGCCGAGAACCCGCATATCCTGATGCTGTCGCCGCCGCTCGACATGAAGCCGAAATGGTTCGAGCGCTCGACCGCCTATTCGATCGCGAAATACGGCATGAGCCTGTGCGTGCTCGGCCTCTCCGCCGAGCTGAAGAGCTCGGGAATCGCAGTCAATGCGCTGTGGCCACGCACGACGATTGCGACCGCCGCGGTCGGCAATCTCCTGGGTGGAGACGCGATGATGCGCGCGAGCCGCACGCCCGAGATCATGGGCGATGCGGCTTACGCCATTTTCACCAGGCCGGCGCGTGAGTTCACCGGAAATTTCTGCATCGACGACAAGCTGCTCTATGCGAGCGGCGTGCGCGATTTCGACCGCTATCGCGTCGATGCATCCGTGCCGCTGATGTCGGACTTCTTTGTGCCTGACGATGACGTGCCACCGCCCGGCGTCACGGTACGTCCCCTGCCCCCGCGCTAACGGCGATCAAGACCTGCGCCAACGGCCTTGGATAACGAAGCTTCCTGCAGCCAAGGAGCAACTTTGCGAAAGCTGATCGTCAGCGCGCTGATTCTGGCCGTGGTGCTTGCGTCATGCGCGATATACCGGCCCGATCGCGCCATTCGCGTTGCCACCGGCTATGTCGCGCACAATGTGTGCAGCAAGACCTTCGTCTCCGGACTCGATCCGCAGGCCGTCTTTTCGGAAGCCATCGATCGCAAGGGGATTCGCACCTTGCGCGCAGCCCTGCGGTATCGGCTCGATCGCGCGGCGCGAACGGTCGATGCTTCGACGCTTGGGCTGTTCGCAAGCCATGCTGCTTTTCGCGAAGGCTTTGGCTGCGTCCTGATCCATGGATCGCAGCCGCCATATCTGATCAGAAGCGATCTTGAGGCGCTGAAAGCGGCAAAGACTCCGCCGCTATTACCCGAAATTGCGGGTCCGGCCGCGGTCGAGCCGGCCGATCCCGCGCTCAAGGCCGCCCTCGATCACGCTTTCGAGGAGCCGGCCGAGCCGCCGTTTCGCAGGACGAAGGCGGTGGTCGTGGTACACGACGGCCGCGTGATCGCGGAGCGCTATGCCGAGGGTATCGGCGTCAACACACCCCTGGTCGGCTTCTCCATGACAAAGTCCGTGGTGAGCGCGCTGATCGGCATCATGACGCGACAGGGGCTCACCTCCCCTTCCCTGCCGGCGCCGATCCCGGAATGGCGGGCCTCATCCGATCCGCGCCGGGAGATCGAAGTCGGGCATCTCCTGCGCATGACGTCGGGGCTTGCGCTCGATGAGACAAATTCCGGGTTCGATCCCTCAAGCCAGATGGTGTTTCTCAGGGACGACATGGCGAGCTTTGCCGTGCAGGCGCCGCTGATGGCGCCGCCCGGCACGCGCTGGCACTACTCGAGCGCTACGACCGAAATCCTTGCGAAAATCATCCGCGATGCCGTCGGCGGCCCCGAGCAGACGCTGGCCTTTGCGTGGCGCAAACTGTTCAACCCGCTCGGCATGCGCGACGTGACTCTGGAGTTCGACGCCGCGGGGACGCTGCAGGGCACCGCCTACATGCTGGCGAGTGCACACGACTGGGCGCGCTTCGGCTTGCTCTATCTTCACGACGGCGAGGTCGGAGGAAAGCGCATCCTGCACGAAGATTGGGTCGACTATTCCGCCGCAGCAACCCTCGACACCGATTATGGCGCAGGCTTCTGGACCAATCGCAGCGAACATCGATCGGCGGTGACCCGCGTTCGCTTGGGGATTCCCCGAGATGCATTCTTTGCGGCCGGCGACCTCGGCCAGCGCGTCGTGATCATCCCCTCGCAGCACCTTGTGGTGGTTCGCCTTGGCGATTCCACCGACCCCACCGGCGATGTCAGAGGGTTTGCGCGGCTCGTCAAAGAGGTGATCGCGGCGACCGGCGCATGAAGGCCGGACGCTCAACTAACGCCCGACCGCGTAAGGCCCGCCCTTCTGGAGCGCGGTTTGATAGGCCGGGCGCGCGTGAATGCGATCGAGAAACGCCATCGCCCTGGGATGCCCCTGCTCCAGCCCGCCGCGCGCCGCGGCCGCTTCCAGGGGAAAACTCATCTGGATGTCGGCTGCGGTGAACTCCGGCCCGGCGAACCAGTCGCTTTTTGCCAGCTCCTCTTCCCAGAACGCCATGTGCTGCTTGAGCTGCGGATTGACCAGCGTGGTCAGTGCTTGCGACGAGACTTTCCGCACCAGCGGCCGCAGCAGCGCCGGCGCGCGCTTCGGCATCAAGGTGAACAGCAGCTTCAAAAGCAACGGCGGCATCGCCGAGCCTTCCGCATAGTGCAGCCAGTAAGTGTAGCGCAGCCGCTCGGGCGTGTTGGCCGGCGGGATCAAGCGCCCGTTGCCGTAAGTCCCGACGATGTATTCGACGATCGCGCCCGACTCCGCGATGGTGTTGCCATCATCGCTGATGACGGGCGATTTGCCGAGCGGATGGATCGCGCGCAGTTCCTTCGGCGCGCGCATGTCCGCTTGACGCTGGTAGCGCACGATCCCGTAGGCGACGCCGAGTTCCTCCAGAAGCCAGAGCACCCGCTGCGAGCGCGAATTGTTGAGATGGTGAACCGTCAGCATCGATGTTCTCCGGCACGCAGACGGCCGATCCCGTATCAGGCCGTCAGCGGATTGGCGATGCGGCAATCGGCCGGCCGGCATTTTTTACCCGGATGAATATTGACAGGTAAATTACACCCGGGTATTAATAGGGAACTGGCATCAGCGGAAAACCTCAAATGACCGAGACTTTTACGGCCTTTGAAGGCGAGCGGCGCCTCGCCTTCGGTCCCCTTGCCGAGGTTGCACTCGCGGTCAAGCGCGTCGAGGGGCGGGCGTTCGCGCCGATCGCCGTGTTCAGCGATTCGACCGGCCGGGCTGTCGATCTCGATCTTCGCGGCAGCGACGAGGACGTGGTCGCGCGGCTTGCCGAAACGCCTGCGCCCCCGGCCGAGACGCCGCGCGGCCGCGGGAGGCCGCGACTTGGCGTGGTGGCGCGCGAGGTCACGCTGCTGCCGCGGCATTGGGAGTGGCTCAACGCGCAGCCTGGCGGTGCGTCGGTTGCCTTGCGCAAGCTCGTTGACGAAGCCCGCCGCGCCAATGGCGACCGCCAGCGCTCCGCGCGCGACGCCGCCTATCATTTCATGTCGGCGATGGCCGGAAACTTGCCAAACTTCGAGGAGGCGTCGCGCGCGCTGTTTGCCGACGACCGCACGCGGTTCGTCAGTCAGATCGCGGGGTGGCCGGCCGATATTCGCGACCACGTCGTCAAGCTCGCTTATCGCGATCGGGCCGACCAATTCCCTTGAACGACGGCTTTCGGGCTGGTTGAATGACAGCGATCATATAAGAACGTTGCAAACAGGGAGATTGCCGTGGGTCAAAAAGTGGAATTCCTGTTCGATTTCGGCAGTCCCAACGCGTATTTGAGCCATGAGGCAATCCCGGCGATCGAAAAGCGCACCGGCGCCTCGTTCGAGTATGTGCCGATCCTGCTCGGCGGTATTTTCAAGGCCACCAACAACCGATCGCCGGTCGAGACGCTCGCGGGCGTGAAGAACAAGCCCGAATTCATGCAGCTCGAGACGGAGCGATTCATCAAGCGTTTCAACGTGCAGCCCTATGTCTGGAACCCGTATTTCCCCATCAACACCTTGAACCTGATGCGCGGGGCGGTCGCCGCGCAATCCGAGGGCGTGTTCAAAAAATATGTCGAGGCGGCGTTTCATCACATGTGGCGGGAGCCGAAGAAAATGGACGATCCGCAAGTGGCGGTGAAAGCCCTGACCGAATCCGGGCTCGACGGCGCAAGGCTCTTGACCCGCGCGCAGGACGCGGACGTGAAAGCAAAGCTGATCGAGAACACGCAGAAGGCCGTGGAGCGCGGCGCCTTCGGCTCGCCGACCTTCTTCGTCGGCAACGAGATATTCTTCGGCAAGGAGCAGCTTCGCGAAGTCGAGGAGCTGGTGACGGGAAAATAGCCCGTCATTGAGGAGAGCCTCATGCAAAAGCGCAACGCCAGCGTCGCCGTGATCGGAGCCGGCGATTACATCGGCGCCGAGATCGCGAAGAAATTCGCTTCCGAAGGCTTTTCCGTATTCGCCGGACGGCGCAACGGCGAAAAGCTCGCGCCGCTGGTCAAGGAGGTCGAAGCTGCGGGCGGCACGATCTTCGGCCGTTCGCTCGATGCGCGGAAAGAAGAGGAGGTCGCGGCCTTCCTGCAGGATGCGGACAAGCATGCGCCGCTCGAAATCTGCATCTTCAATGTCGGCGCCAATGTCAATTTCCCGATTCTCGAGACCACCGAGCGCGTGTTCCGCAAGGTCTGGGAGATGGCCTGCTACGCGGGCTTTCTGGCAGGACGCGAAGCAGCAAGGCTGATGCTGCAGCGGGGCAGGGGGAACATCTTCTTCACCGGTGCGACTGCGAGCCTGCGCGGCGGCACCGGCTTTGCAGCCTTTGCCAGCGCCAAATTCGGCCTGCGCGCGGTCGCGCAAGCGATGGCGCGCGAGTTGGGTCCGAAGGACATCCACGTCGCACATCTCATCATCGATTCCGGCGTCGATACCGCCTGGGTACGGGAACGCCGAGAACAGCTTTGGGGCAAGGACGCACTCGATAACCCCGATCTCCTGATGCCGCCGGCCTCAGTCGCGGGCGCTTATTGGCAGCTCTACCAGCAGCCGAAGAGCGCCTGGACCTTCGAGATGGAAATCCGCCCCTTCGGAGAAAAATGGTGAAAGCCGAATTGCGAGTGGCAGGCAGCGAATAGGGAAGGACCCGTATTCGCCAATCGCTATGCACAATTCGCCGCTTCGCCGATAGACCAGACAAAAAGGATTTAAACGATGCGTATTCTCGTGGTCGGGGCAGGGGCGATCGGCGGCTATTTCGGCGGCAGGCTGTTGCAGGCCGGCCGCGACATCACGTTTCTGGTGCGCCCCAGGCGCGCAAGCGAACTTTCTTCCGCCGGTCTTGTGATCAAAAGTCCGAATGGCGACGTCACGCTGAAAAATCCGCCGACGGTGCAGGCCGACGCGATCAAGGACAAGTTCGACGTCGTGCTGTTGAGCTGCAAGGCCTATGACCTCGAGGATGCGGTCAAATCCTTTGCGCCGGCGGTCGGGCCACAGACCTCGATCATCCCGCTGCTCAACGGCATGCTGCATCTCGACGTGCTCGACAAGCGGTTCGGGCGGGAGCGCGTGCTCGGCGGGCTCTGCGCGATCGCAGTGACGCTCAACGAAAAGCGCGAGGTGGTGCATCTTCAGCCGATGCAGTCGCTCGGCTTTGGCGAGCGCGACGGCAAGATGTCGGATCGCGTGCGCGCGATCGGCGAGGTGTTCTCCGCGATCGAAGGCGCGAGCGCGAGCGGGCATGTGATGCAGGACATGTGGGAAAAATGGGTGTTTCTGGCGTCGATCGCGGCCGCGACCTGCCTGATGCGCGCGCCTGTCGGCATGATTCTGGCGGCACCCGGCGGCAAGGATTTTATGTTGGGGATCCTCGACGAATGCAAGGCGGTGGCGACCGCGGAAGGGTTTCCGCCACGCGCGCCCGCACTCCAGCGCGCGCAGACCATGCTCACCACGGAAGGTTCGCCGCTCACCGCCTCGATGTTCCGCGACATCAAGGCGAACATGCCGGTCGAAGCCGACCACGTGGTCGGCGACCTGATCGCGCGCGGCGATGCTGCGAAAGTGCCGGTGCCGCGGCTGCGCACGGCCTACACGCATCTGAAGGCCTACGAGAAGCAGCGAGGGTAGGGCGCTCTCACGGGCCGCTCGGCGGATGTCAGAGGTGCGCGAGATAATGCGCGAGCGCTTCGATTTCCTCTTCGCTCAGGGGGTAGGCGACGTCGGCCATGACAGCCTGGCCGCCGCCGACACGCGCGCCGGATTTGTAGTCGTGCAACGCCTTCAACAGATAATCCTCGCGCTGGCCGGCGAGGCGGGCGACACCCTTGGTGCCGGCGAAATTGTCGGTGTGACACGAAGCGCAGCGGCGCCCGACGGCAGCCTCCGCGCCTTTCTTCGATAGATTCGGATTGTCGTCGGCCTCGGGCGTTTTCGGCGGCGCCAGCGACGCAAAATAAGCCCCGAGATTGCGGATATCCTCATTGCTGATCTCTGCGACGATCGGCTGCATCTGTTCGTTCTTGCGCGAGCCCGCGCGGAAATAGACGAGCTGCCACTGAACGAATTGATCGGGCTGAGCGGCCAGCGAGGGAATATTCTCGGTCTGCGAGATGCCGTTCTCGCCGTGACAGCCGGCGCAGATTTCGGCCTTGGCTTTTCCTGCATCCGCATCGGCAGCACCAGCCGCCGCGCCGAAGCCCGTACACAAGATCGCTAATCCGACCCAGGCAATCCGCATCCCGTCATCTCCGTTCGTCATTCGGCGGGCGCGTGTCCGCGTGAGCCCGGAATCCATAATCACCATCGTGGCTACGGGTTCCAGGCTCGCCCGCTCGCGATCCGGAACGACAGTGGTTGTCTGACGAGCCCAAAGCAAAAGGCTGCGGCCGCCTCGCGGCGATCGCAGCCTCTCGTGTCGTTTCGCTACTTCTTGTAGCTGATGCGGTAGATCGCACCGGCCCAATCATCCGACACCAGGATCGAACCGTCCTTGTTCAGGATGATGTCGTCGGGACGGCCGAGATAACCCTGGTCGCCCTCGATCCAACCGGAGGCAAATACCTCCTGCTTCGCATTCTTGCCGTCGGGCCCGACGATGACCCGCACGATCCGCCCGCCCTGATATTTATGCCGGTTCCACGAGCCGTGCTCGGCGATCAGGATGTTGTTCTTGTAGTCGGCCGGAAACTGATCGCCGGTGTAGAACTTCATGCCGAGCGGGGCCACGTGCGCACCAAGATTGAGCGCCGGCGGGGCGAACTCGGAGCATTTGTGCCCCATCGCGAATTTCGGATCCGGCAGATCGCCCTGATGGCAATAGGGGTAGCCGAAATGCTCGCCGATCTTCGAGATCATGTTGAGCTTGTCGCTCGGCAGATCGTCGCTGATCCAGTCGCGGGCGTTCTCGGTGAACCAGTATTTGCCGGTGCGCGGATCGACGTCGCCGCCGACCGAGTTGCGCACGCCGAGCGCCCAGATCTCGGCATTGCCGGTTTGCGGATCGACGCGGCGGATCTGCGAGACGCTGGTCGGCGGGATACCGACGTTGAAGGGCGGGCCGAACGGAACGTAGAACCAGCCGTCCTTGTCGACGGCGATGTACTTCCAGCCGTGCGCGACAAAGGATGGCATGTCGTCATACACGACCTTGCCGGAACCCAGATTGTCGAGATTGGCTTCGGCGTTGTCGTATCTGATCAGCTTGTCGATGTCGATGACGTAGAGCGCGCCGTTGCGGAAGGCGAGCCCGGTCGGCATCTTCAGACCTTTCAGGACGGTTTTGACCTCGCGTTTGCCGCCATTGTCCTTGATCGCATAGACGTTGCCGAGATCGAAGGAGCCGACGAACAGCGTGCCTTTGTCGCCCCAGGCCATCTGCCGGGCCTGCAGCACGCCAGGCGCCCAGACTTCGATGTTGAAGCCGGGCGGCAGCTTGATCTTCTTGATCAGCGCGGCGAGTTCCGTCTCCGACGCGCCGGTCGGCGGGCCGGATGGCGGCGCAAGACCTTTCTGCTGTTCGGTCTCGTCGCCGAGGAACCAGTCATCCGGCGGATGAGTCCAGAACTCCTTGGTGCCGGACTCGTATTTCTTCAGCGGACGGTCTTTTTGCGCCTGCTGCTGTGCGGACGCAAAACCAGCGCCGGCAACGAGGCCGATGGTCACAAGCGCAAGAACGGATCGATGGAAAGCCGATTTCATCGCGTCACTCCCTGATGCAGCCCGATGGCTGCGCGTTATTTTTTTGAACGTGTCGAGAGACGAATGTCGAAGTCTGTCGAAAAGATGATCAGACCTGAAAATGTTAGCACATCCTTACGCTGTGAGAAGCGCGCGGCTCGCTGCGATGTGCCTTTGCGGTCAGAAAATTCATCGAGCCCGCGCTTGCCATGAAACGGCCAAAGCGCGTAACGCTGTTCTGGCAGGTCGGAAGGCGCGGCCTGCGACAGGCTTTTGCCCAGGGCTTGCCCATATGACTGATCTTGCCGTCCTGGCCGCACCGGCCGTCGGTGCGGGAGTCCTCGATCTCCTGCGGCTGTTCCGAAGCGATCCGGCTGCCGCGGATCGATATGCCGCAACCTGTCTTGCGAAGACGAAGGCGATCGAGCCGCGGCTGAAGGCATTCGAATATCTTCCGATTGATGTGCGAAGGCGTCCCGGCCCGCTCTCCGGCATCCCGGTCGCCATCAAGGACATCATCGCAACATCGGACATGCCGACGACCAATGGCTCGCCGATTTACAGGGATCATGTCCCCGCTGCGGATGCCTGGGTGGTCGAACGCCTTCGGCAGCTCGGCGCGACGATCTTCGGCAAGACGGTCTCGACCGAGTTCGCCTGGCGGCATCCCGGCGCGACCGTCAATCCCTGGAATAGCGAGCATACACCGGGCGGATCGTCATCAGGCTCGGCGGCCGCGGTCGCCACGGGGCTGGTGCCGCTGGCGCTCGGCTCGCAGACGCTGGGATCGGTGATCCGGCCCGCGGCATTCAACGGCATCGTCGGCTTCAAGCCGAGTTACGGGGCGATCCCGCGCACCGGCGTGCATCCACTCAGTCCGTCGCTCGACCATGTCGGCTTCTTTGCGCGGCGCGTCGATGACGTGGCACTCGCCCTGTCGCTGCTTGCAGGCACAAGCGATGGCGATCCGCATGGCAGGCCGGTGCCGGCATTCGATGTCGATGTGGAGAAGGGCATCGAACCGCTGATGCGGCCGCGGCTCGGCGTCGTTCGTTTCGAAAAATGGTCGCGCGTCGAGGCAGAGCAGCAGCAGGTGCTTGACGCCGCAATTGAAAGACTGTGCGCGGCCGGCGCTGTCGTCGAGGAGCTTGCGCTCGCCGAGCTCGATCGCACCAATTGGGTGGCGATCAACACGATTCTCGCCAGCGAAGGGGCCGCGATCTTTTCCGATCTCGTCACGCGTTATCCCGATCGTACCAGCGATCACTTGAAGTCGCTGGTCACAGCCGGCAAGGCGATTGCGGCACCCGATTATCTCGCCGCGAAGACGCAGCAGGAACGACGGCGCAGCGCGCTCTCCGCAGAGATGAAGGGTTACGACGCGCTTCTCACGCTGCCTGCGTTCGGCGAGGCGCCGCGTGGACTGCACTATACCGGCGACGCCGAATATTGCGCACCCTGGACGTTTGTCGGCGCGCCCGCGGTGACGCTTCCCACAGGTTTCGGCAAAAACGGCCTGCCGCTCGGCATCCAGGTCGTCGGCGATTACCGCAATGACCTGCGCGCGCTGCGAACCGCAAAATGGGTCGAGGCAGTTTTGACCTTCGATCCAGGCGTGCCGAAGATCATGGCGTAGTTGATCGGAGAGACGGAAGAAATTTGGAGCGGGCGAAGGGGCTCGAACCCTCGACCCCGACCTTGGCAAGGAC
>Ga0310914_10002320_pt1 | contig 12776 bp, 9 predicted proteins | sample GREbulkMGAN108_FD_203450 | JGI IMG/M metagenome (GOLD analysis project Ga0310914, IMG submission 203450) | Lab enrichment of tropical soil microbial communities from Luquillo Experimental Forest, Puerto Rico - GRE.bulkMG.AN108 | ecosystem: Environmental > Terrestrial > Soil > Tropical forest >... | reverse complement strand
TTCCGCGCCATTCGCGGTGAATTGGCGACCGAAAGCGGGAGCATCGCAGTTCCCTCGCGTTGGCGTGTCGGAAGCCTCGCGCAGGAGGCGCCCGACGGGCCGGAAAGCCTGATCGAGGTCGTGCTCGAGGCGGACCTTGAGCGTCACACCCTGCTTCGCGAAGCCGAAACGGCCAGCGATGCGCACCGGATTGCCGAGATCCAGACCAGGCTGGTCGACATTGATGCACATTCTGCTCCGGCCCGGGCGGCTGCGATTCTCAGCGGTCTTGGCTTTTCGACCGCAGACCAGGCGCGGCCGGTCGGCGAGTTCTCCGGTGGCTGGCGGATGCGGGTTGCGCTTGCGGCAACGCTGTTTGCAGTACCCGACCTTTTGCTGCTGGACGAGCCGACCAACTATCTCGATCTCGAAGGCACGCTCTGGCTCGAAGATCATCTTGCCCACTATCCGCGTACCGTGATCGTCATCAGCCACGACCGCGACCTGCTGGAAACTTCAGTCGATCAGATCCTTCATCTGGATCGCGGCAAGCTCACGCTCTACCGCGGCGGCTACTCCTCCTTTGAGGAGCAGCGCGCCCAGCGCGAGATGCTCGACGCCAAGCAGGCCAAACGTCAGGAGGCGGAGCGCAAGCGCCTCCAGGCCTTCGTCGATCGCTTCAAGGCGAAGGCATCGAAGGCGCGGCAGGCACAGTCGCGCGTCAAGATGCTGGAGAGAATGAAACCGATTGCGGCCCTGGTGACGCAGGACGTGCAGGAGATCACCTTTCAGCATCCCGAAAAGATGCTCTCGCCACCGATCATCGCCGTCGACGAGGTCTCGGTCGGCTACGATCCCCAAAGGCCCGTGCTCAACCGCGTGACCTTGCGCATCGACAACGACGACCGCATCGCGCTTTTGGGCGCCAACGGCAACGGCAAGTCGACGCTGGTGAAGCTGCTGGCCGATCGGCTGAAACCGTTCTCGGGCTCCGTCACGCGGGCGGAAAAACTCGGCATCGCCTATTTCGCCCAGCATCAGCTCGACGAATTGAATGAGGACGGTTCGCCCTACGACCATATTCGCGCATTGATGCCGGACGCGCCGGAATCGAAGGTGCGGGGGCGAGCCGGAGCGATCGGCTTCTCCGGCAAGGCGGCGGACACGTCGGTGAAAAGCCTGTCCGGCGGCGAGAAGGCGCGCCTGCTTTTGGGGCTTGCGACCTTCTTCGGCCCCAACATGATCATTCTGGACGAACCGACCAACCATCTCGACATCGACAGCCGTGCGGCGCTTGCGGAAGCGATCAACGATTTTCCGGGCGCGGTGATCATGGTCTCACATGATCGCTACCTCATCGAGGCCTGCGCCGACCGCTTGTGGGTGGTCGCGGACGGTACGGTGACAGGTTTCGATGGCGATCTCGACGACTACCGAAGTCTCGTGCTGTCATCCCGCATGGAACGCATCAGCTTGCGCAATAACGACGAGCGCGACGACCGCGAGAAGGCGGAACGGAGCCGAAACGAGAGGCGGAAACCGCTGAGGCAGAGAATTGCCGAGGCCGAGGCCGAGATCGAACGCATCAGCGGTATCATCGCGAAAATCGATACCGCGCTCGCCTTGCCGGATATTTTCAGCCGCGATCCCAAGCAGGCTGCGCAGCTCGCCAAGGCCCGCGTTAGTGCGGCGAGCGCGCTACAGCGCGCCGAGGAGGATTGGTTGGAGGCGAGCAGCCAGCATGACGCCGCGACGGGCTGAACCGCACAGACGGGTTACGTCGCCGCAGGTTTCTTCTTCGATTTTGTCGGCTTCGGTGGCGCCACCGGCTCAGCTCCGCGCTCGACCGAACTCAGGCGGCCCGCCGTAAAGGTGTAGATACCGGCACGTGGGCCGCGCGACCAGGTCACGACCGCAACGCGATCGCCGCCCGGGCCGTTGGATATGTTGACGCTGTCGGGCGCGCCGATACCGCGCACGACGTCACACTCGGTATGTCCCAGCGCTACCGATCCCAGCGAGGTTGGCGGCTGTGAGCCAGCCGGACCTTGGGTCAGGGCGTTGGCCTCCGCGGGCGCACCGGGCGCTGCCATGCCCGGACACGCACCGTTGGCGCTGACGAGGTCCTCTGCCGTCACCGGCTTGTCCGGGGTGAGCGGTGGCGCGTCGATCGAAACATTCCTGATGAAGAGCCGGCCGGGGCGCGAAAACCATTCGGCGTCCTTCGACACCAGGTCGGATGCGCCCGAACAGCCCGCAATCAGCGGCGCGAGCACGAGCAGCGCCAGAAACCGCATTTCCGTTTGGTTTTCCTGTCGCACGTTTTGACGCGAGTTCCCCAAGTCAGCCCTTAAGCCCTTAAACGAAGCCCTTAAACGGTTCGTCCGAGCACTATTTTGCGGCGTCACCGTGGCTGATGAAAGTCCCCGACGCAAGACCGCAAAAAAATACCGTTAATCCCTGTTGACCGCTATTCGCGACGCCGCCAGCGGCCCTGCTCGTCTGCTTGCCAATAGGTGACCTCGAAACCGCGGGATTTGCAATCGGTCCAGGCCGCGCGGGCGGCCTTGAGCGCATCATCATCGTCGCCGTTGAAAAGCAGCACCACGCGCTCGTAGGATTGCGAGTCCACAGGTAAGTTGGCGTTGTCGATCAGAAATCTGACATTTGCCCGGTTCGGATTCCCCTCTTCCACCGCAAGCACAATCGGCTGATCCTGGGCATCGCCCGAATGCCAGGTGGCATGCGGCAGGAACGAATCATCGCGATAAGTCCACAAATGCGCATCCAGCGCATCGGCGCGTTCCTGCGAAGTCGACTGCACGACGACGCGCCAGCCGCGTTCCAGCGATTTCTCAAGCAGCGGCGGCAGAACGCTTTCGAGCGACATGTTCTGCAGGTGATAGAACAGGACTTCCGTCATGTCTCGTAATGATCCGCGACCAGCCGATCGAGGAGGCGAACGCCGTAGCCGGAGCCCCAACTCTGGTTGATCTCCGTCTTCGGAGCGCCCATTGCAGTTCCCGCGATATCGAGATGCGCCCACGGCGTGCTGTCGACGAAGCGTTGCAGGAATTGTGCAGCCGTGATCGAGCCGCCATGTCGGCCGCCGGTATTCTTCATATCGGCGAATTGCGAATCGATCAGCTTGTCGTACTCGGGACCAAGCGGCATGCGCCATACTTTTTCGCCGGTTGCTGCGCCTGCCTCGCTCAGGCGCTGCGCCAGCTCGTCATTGTTGGAGAACAGGCCGGCATGTTCGGTGCCAAGGGCCACCATGATTGCGCCGGTCAACGTCGCGAGATCGACGATGAATTTCGGCTTGAATTTCTTCGACACGTACCAGAGCAGATCCGCCAGCACGAGCCGGCCCTCGGCGTCGGTGTTGATAATCTCGATGGTCTGGCCTGACATCGAGGTAACGATGTCGCCAGGGCGCTGAGCGTTGCCGTCAGGCATGTTTTCGACCAGACCGATCGCGCCGACCGCGTTCACATGCGCCTTTCGCGCGGCGAGCGCTTGCATCAAGCCGACGACGCAGGCAGCGCCTCCCATGTCGCCTTTCATGTCCTCCATATTCGCCGCGCCCTTGATCGAGATACCGCCCGTGTCGAAACAGACGCCCTTGCCGACAAACGCAACCGGTTGAGCGCCGCGCTTTCCGCCGTTCCAGCGCATGATGACGGTGCGGCCCGGCCGCGCCGATCCCTGCGCAACCCCGAGCAGCGCGCCCATGCCGAGCTTGGTCATCGCCTTGACATCGAGAACCTCAACGGTGACGCCAAGCTTGCGCAGTTGGCCGGCCCGACGCGCGAACTCCTCGGGGTAAAGCACATTCGGTGGCTCGTTCACGAGTTCGCGCGCCATCAACACGCCGTCGACCACCTGCGCACTCGCCGCAAACGCCTTGCGGGTCGCGGCCACATCGCCGACTAAGATCGAAACCTGTGCGCGCAGTGCGTCGTTCTCGTCCTTTTTCTTGGTCTTGTAGCGGTTGAACCTGTAGGCGCGGAGTCGGACGCCCGCGCCAATACTCGCGGCATTCGCCGGTTCGATGGCGCCGTCAGGCAATTCCGCAAGAACCGTCACCGCTTCAGTCGCGGCATTGAGTTTTCCGGCCAATACCCCGCCGAACTTCAAGAAATCCTTCTCCTTCAGCTCGGATGGCTTGCCAACTCCGACCACTATCAAGCGCTGAATCTTGATTCCGTCGGGCTCCAGGAGATCGAGGGTCGCCCCGTTCTTCCCCTTGAACTCCGCTGCTGCAGCGGCGCGCTTGACCAGGTCGGCCGCGCCCCCGAGCGCCTTGCGGGTGGCAGCCCCGAGCTTGAGCGCTTCATCGCAGAACACCACCAGCGTGCCGCGCGCGGCTGCGGACAGCGGGACGAAGCCGACCTTCACGGCGTCGGACATAGATAAATCCTCCAAAAATCAAGGCTTTGCGGCGTGAGCAGCCGGCTCCTGGTCGGCTCTTCCGCCGCCCTTTGCGATGCGAGGCGGCCTCATTCTCCCACTATGGCCTGCGGGCCCTGCGCCTGCCAAGCGCCGCCGTGACAGGGTGGCCACATGGATCGAAATATCAACCATCGCCCTGCGGTGCCATTCCGCGGCCATTTTGTTGACGGATCAAGGAGATGGTGTGAGACAATAAGCGTGCGGGACGGGGCGGCGGCGCGACCGATTGGGGACCCTTTCGAGGGATGGTTGCAGTTCGTCAGTCCTGGCGTGGCAGGGCGGGATCGTGCGGTAACGATGGGGTCGATCGACAGGTACATTTTCCGCACGACGCTTGCGTCGTTTGCGCTCGTCCTGGTCAGCCTCACCGGGGTGATCTGGATTACGCAGGCGTTGCGCGGCATCGATTTGATGACCAGCCAGGGTCAGACGGTCGCGACCTTCCTCGGTCTCACGAGCCTCGTCATCCCGGCGCTCGTGCTGGTCATCGCACCGATCGCGCTGATGATCGCAATCTCCCACACCCTGAACAAGCTCGCGACCGACTCCGAGATCATCGTGATGAACGCGGCCGGCCTCTCGCCCTTCCGGCTGTTTCGCCCCTTCGTTCATGCGACCATCGTGGTGGCGCTGTTGGTGGCCTTCATTGCCGCCTATCTCGCGCCTGACGGCATGCGGCGAATCAAGCAGTGGGACGCCGAGATCACGGCCGACGTGCTCACCAACATTCTGCAGCCCGGACGTTTTGCACAACTCGATCAGAACCTGACCATCCGCATCCGCGAGCGGCAACCCGGCGGCATACTGCTCGGCATTTTCATCGACGACCGCCGCGATCCCAAGGAGCGCGTGAGCATCGTCGCCGACCACGGAACCGTGGTCAAAAGCGGCAACGGCTCGTTCCTGGTTCTCGAGGACGGCAACTTGCAGCGTTTCGAGGCGGGAAAGCGCGATCCGGCATTGGTGGCGTTCGGCCGTTACGCTTTCGACATGTCGAAATTCTCGCAGGGGCACGACACCTCGCTTGGTATCCGCGAGCGCTACCTGTGGGAGCTGTTTTCGGTCGACGAGAATGATCCGATGTCCAGGCTGCTTTCCGGCCAGTTCCGAGCCGAACTGCATGACCGCTTCATGGCGCCGATCTATCCGTTCGCGTTCGCAGCCCTGACGTTCGCCTTTCTCGGTACCCCGCGCACCACGCGCCAGAGCCGGAATTTCTCGATCGGCAGCGCGATCCTGGCGGTGTTCGGATTGCGCATGGCGGGATTTGCCTGCTCGGTCATGACGGTGAAATCGCCCTGGGCCGCGCTCGTTCAGTATCTGTTGCTGGCGGGCGCAATCGTGGGGAGCCTCTGGATCATCCTTGGCAGCGTGGTGATCGAACCGCCGGCAGCGATGATGGAAGCGATCAACAACTTCAATGCCCGCCTGCAGCGGCTTTTCCGACGGACGGCCGCAGCATGAGCATGATCACCAACACGCTTGGACGTTATTTCGCCGGCCGCTTCGTTGTCTCGGCACTCGGCGTGTTCGCCAGCATTTTCCTGCTGCTCGTGCTCGTCGATTACATTGAAATGGTGCGCAGAACCTCAGGCCTGGTTTCGGCTTCCCCGATCATGGTGGCGGAGACCTCCCTGTTTCGCGTACCACAGCTACTCGAAAAGATGATGCCCTTCTGCGTCCTGATCGGCGCGATGACCTGCTATCTCGCATTGTCGCGGCGGCTCGAACTGGTGGTCGCACGCGCCGCCGGCGTCTCGGCGTGGCAGTTCATTGCGCCGGCGCTTGCCAGCGCCATGGTGCTCGGAATCCTTGCGACGGTCGGCTACAATCCGATGTCGGCGAATCTCCGCGAACTCTCCAAGCGGATGGAAGCCGAGCTGTTCGGCGGCGCCCCTGGCGGCGGCGTTCAGGACGCCGCGGGGTTCTGGATCAATCAGGTGAATGCCGACGGTCAGGTCATCATCAACGCCGCCCGCAGCGAGCAACAGGGCGTGCGCCTGACCGGGCTGACCTTGTTTCGATTTGATACGGACAATCAGTTCAAGGAACGAATCGAGGCGCGCGAAGGCAGGCTCGAAGAAGGCCGCTGGCTGTTCAAATCGATACGGCGCTATTCGCTCAATGCGCCGCCGGTCGATCAGGACAGTTTCGAACTGCCCACCAGCCTGACGCCGGCGCAGGTACGCAACAGCTTCTCGACGCCGGAAACTGTCTCTTTTTGGCAACTGCCGAGCTACATTCGTTCGTCCGAAAGCTCCGGATTTGCGACGGCCGGCTATCGGCTGCAGTACCACAAGCTTGTCGCGCAGCCGTTTTTGCTGGCCGCGATGGTCTTGCTGGCTGCATCCGTCAGCTTGCGCTTCTTCCGATTCGGCGGCGTGCAAAAGATGGTTTTGAGTGGCGTGGGCGCGGGCTTTCTGCTCTATGTTCTGTCCAAAGTTACCGAGGATTTGAGCAAGGCCGAGTTGATGCATCCGATCGCTGCGGCGTGGCTGCCCGTGGTTGTGGGCGGCCTAACCGGCTTTTTGGCCTTGTTATACCAGGAGGACGGGTAGTGGCCGTGGTCGCCGCCCTCCAGCTTCTGTTCGCGTTACCGCGGCGCACCTGCGTGCGCCGCGAACGATCGGTTATGGCCGTGACGGCGCGCCTGCTCGCATCGATCCTCGTGCTGCTCGCCCTTGGTGCGTTGCAGCTTGTGACGGCGGACTCCGCGTCGGCCCAGTTCACCTACAATCCCCGTCCGCCACAGCCGCCCCGCGCGCCGCGCGTCGCCGGCGACGGACAGATGCTCGTGCAGGCGGTCGAGGTCGACTACGATTACAACAACAACCGCGTGTCGGCGGTCGGCAACGTGCAGCTCTTCTACAACGGCACCAGCGTCGAAGCCGACAAGGTCGTCTACGATCAAAAGACCAAACGCCTTTACGCCGAAGGCAACATCCGCATGACGGATGCCGACGGCAAGATCACCTACGCCAACACCATGGATCTGAGCGACGACTACCGCGACGGATTCGTCGATTCGCTGCGGGTTGACACCGCGGATGCCACGCGCATGGCAGCAACGCGCGCCGATCGCTCGAGCGGCAACTACACGGTTTTTGAAAACGGCGTTTACACCGCCTGCGCACCCTGCCAGGACGATCCGAAAAAGCCGCCTTTGTGGCAGGTCAAGGGTGCCCGCATCATCCATGACCAGCAGGAAAAGATGCTGTATTTCGAGACGGCGCAGATCGAATTTTTCGGCGTGCCGGTTGCCTACCTGCCGTACTTCTCGACGCCGGATCCGACGGTCAAGCGCAAGAGCGGTTTCCTCATGCCGGGTTACTTCCCAGGAACCGGGCAGACCGGCTTCGGCATGGAAATCCCCTATTATTGGGCGATCGCACCCGATTATGACGCGACCTTCACGCCGCGCATCCTGAGCCGGCAGGGCGTGCTGATGCAGGCCGAATTCCGTCAGCGCCTGATCGACGGGTCGTATCAGATTCGCGCCTACGGCATCGATCAGCTCGATCCGGGCGCTTTCGCCGGTCAGCCCGGTGACCGCCAATTCCGCGGCGGCCTCGATACCAAGGGACAGTTCGCGATCAACGACAAGTGGGTCTGGGGCTGGGACGGCGTCATCCTTTCGGACTACGCTTTTTTCAACGACTATAGGCTCGCGCAATACCGCGATCCCATGAGCGCCTTCCTCAGTCTGCCGACCGAAGCGATCTCGCAGCTCTATCTGACCGGCGTCGGCAACCGCAGCTATTTCGATCTGCGTTCGATCTACTATCTGAGCTATTCGGGTAACCAGCAGCAGGTGCCGGTCGTCTACCCCGTGCTCGATTATTCGAACGTCTTCAACTATCCGATCTTCGGCGGCGAGGTTTCTTACAAGACCAACTTCACCAACCTGACGCGCAACGACGCGGTGTTCGACCCGATCACGAATTTGGCGAACTTCGCCGGCCTGTGCACGCCGACCTCGGCCGACCCGCTGGCGCGGACGCCGAGTCAGTGTCTGCTGCGCGGTTTCCCCGGGACGTACACGCGGCTGACGGTGGAAGCGCAGTGGCGGCGATCGTTCACGGATTCCGCGGGCGAAATCTGGACCCCGTTCGCGAGCTTCCGTGCAGACGCGATCAATGCGGACGTTTCCAACCAGCCCGGCGTCTCCAACTTCCTTCCTGTGGGCGATACCCAGGCGCTGCGGCCGATGCCGACCGTCGGCCTCGAATACCGCTATCCCTTCATCAACGTGCAGCCGTGGGGCTCCACGACCGTGGAGCCGATCGCGCAGGTCATTATTCGTCCGAATGAGACCTATGCCGGCCAGCTTCCCAACGAAGATGCACAGAGCCTAGTTTACGACGCCAGCAACCTGTTCAGCGTCGACAAGTTCTCGGGCTATGACCGCGTCGAGGGTGGCGGACGCGCCAATGTCGGCATGCAATCGACCACGCAATTCGACCAGGGCGGCACCGTCAAAGCGTTGTTCGGACAGTCCTACCAACTGTTCGGCCTGAACTCCTTTGCCGTCAAGGATGCCACCAATACCGGCCTCGATTCCGGCCTTGCGAAGCCGCTCTCCGACTACGTCACCAGCGTTAGCTACTCGCCGAACCGGACCTATACGTTCAGCGTCCGCTCGCGCTTTGACGAGCAGACCTGGAATGTCGAGCGCTTCGAGGCCGAAGCGAAGGCGAATTTCGATCGCTGGTCGATCGGCCTGACCTACGGCAACTACGCAGCGCAGCCCGATCTCGGTTACCTGACCCGCCGCGAAGGGCTTTTGGCCTCCGGCTCCGTCAAGATCACCGCAAACTGGGTGGCGACCGGCGCGGCCCGCTGGGATCTGGTGGCGAACAACATCAACCAGTACGCGGTCGGCGCGGGCTATGTCGACGACTGCTTCGTGATGGCCGCCAACTACGTCACGTCCTACAATTATTCGGCAGGCACGGCCCCGCCCGTTCTAGGTCACGCCTACATGCTGCAGATCGGCCTTCGGACACTCGGCAATACCACCTCATCGGGCGTCGGCGGGGCCGGGCTGCAATAGCCGGACGGCCTCCGGCAAAGCGGTGTCCGCGCCAGTCCCAAGGAATCGAAACGGTTATCGGATCGGTTGTTACAGCGAAAATGATCATGTCGACCACATTCTCTCATCGCCTGCTGCTCTTGGTCGTGAGCTGTGTCGTGGGAGCTTTTCTTGCGTGCGCAACACCTGCACGCGCGCAGACGGTGACTGTGATGGTCAACGGTGAGCCCATCACTGAGTACGATATCGACCAGCGTACCAAACTCAATTTCCTGACCACGCACAAGCAGTCGCCTCGCCAGGAGGTGGTCAACGAGCTGATCGACGAAAAGGTGAAGATCAAGGAAGCCAAGAAATTCGGGGTCGATCCCACCTCCTCCGATATCGATCAAGCCTATGGGCAAATGGCTGGGCGCATGCGGATCACATCCGATCAATTGACGAAATCGCTTGAAGGCCAGGGCATCCGGCCCGACACGCTGAAATCGCGCATCAAGGCCGAAATGGTGTGGGGCAGTCTGGTACGCGGGCGCTACAAGGAGCGGCTGCAGGTCGGCGAGAAGGATGTCGCCGCCGCGGTGCAGGCAGACGGCGGCGAGAGTCAACAGCAGGCCGACGCCTTTGAATACAGGATGCAACCCGTCGTGCTGATCGTTCCGCACGGCGCCTCGCAGAGCGCGATCGAGCTTCGTCAGAAGGAGGCCGAAACGTTGCGCGCACGCGTCCAGACCTGCGGCGAGGCCAGCGCGTATTTCAAGACGATGGCAAACGCCGCGATCCGCGAACCGCTCATCAGGACGTCGGCCGACATCCCGGCGAATTTGCGCAAGGTGCTCGACGATACGCCGGTTGGGCATTTGACGCCGCCGGAAGTGACCAAGCAGGGCATCGAGATGGTGGCATTGTGCGGGCGCAAGCCAACCACCATCGATACTCCGAAGAAGAAGGAAATGCGCGACAAGATGTATGCGGAAAAATACCTCGCGACGTCGAATGCCTACCTGCAGGAAATCCGCAAAGCCGCCATGATCGAATATCGCTGACGGTGCCGGCCGCCCGATTGAAGTTTCCGCATAGCTCGTGGCAAATTCGATCCAGGAACTTCAAATTCAAATGCGGCACTGGAATTTAGGAATTGCCGGTGCCCATGGCTTCCGAAGTTCGTGAAAACTGGATGTTGCGATGAACCACGAACTCCGGAAAGTGGACACCAGGCCGCTCGCGCTGACACTCGGCGAGCCGGCCGGCATCGGTCCCGACATCGCCATCAAGGCCTGGCTGCGCAGGGAGGAGCTGAAGCTTCCTGCATTCTATTTGCTTGGCGACCGCAACTTCCTGGAGCGGCGCGCGGCGGCCCTCGGCCTCCACGTCAGGCTGGCCGATGTCGATGCTAACACCGCCGGCGCGGCGTTTGCGGACGCGCTGCCCGTGGTTTCGACGGGGCAAGCGGCAACCGCCGAACCCGGTCAACCGGACGCGCAAAGCGCGCAAGCCGCGCTGTCTTCCATTCGCCAGGCAGTCAGGGACGTGCGCAGTGGGCTGGCAAGCGCCGTCGTGACCAATCCGATCGCCAAGAGCGTGCTCTACCGCGCCGGCTTTCGCCATCCCGGACATACCGAATATCTGGCCGAGCTCACGGCGGATAAAGGGCAAACGCCGCAACCCGTCATGATGCTTTGGTCGCCGGTGCTGGCCGTCGTGCCCGTGACGATCCACGCATCGCTGCGCGAGGCGATCGGCCGACTCTCGACCGAATTGATCGTGAGTACCGCTCGCATCGTAGCGGACGCCTTGAAAACCCGTTTCGGCATCCCGCAGCCTCGTCTTGCCGTCTCCGGCCTTAACCCGCATGCCGGCGAAGAAGGCACGCTCGGAAGAGAGGACGAAACCATCGTGGCACCGGCCGTAGACATCCTCAGGGCCGAGGGCCTAACCGTCAAAGGGCCGTTGCCGGCAGATACCATGTTTCACGACGCGGCGCGCAAAAACTACGACTGCGCGATCTGCATGTACCACGACCAGGCGCTGATCCCGATCAAGACCCTGGCGTTCGATGATGCAGTCAATGTCACGCTCGGACTGCCTTTCATCCGCACCTCGCCCGACCACGGCACGGCCTTCGATATCGCCGGCACCGGCCGCGCCAACCCCGCAAGCCTGATCGCAGCGTTGCGGCTTGCCGCGCGCATCGCCGCAACGCCTGCGCCAGCCTCGGCACCGCCATGAGCGCGATCGACGACCTCCCGCCGCTGCGCGAGGTCATCCGCGAGCACGCGCTGTCGGCGCGCAAATCGTTGGGCCAGAATTTTCTGCTCGACCTCAACCTCACCGCGCGGATCGCCCGCGCTGCGGGACCCCTTGAAGGGGCAACCGTCGTCGAGATCGGCCCGGGTCCCGGCGGCCTGACCCGCGCACTGCTGGCTTTGGGCGCGACGCACGTGATCGCGGTCGAGCATGACGCGCGCGCCATTCCCGCGCTGGAGATCATCGGCCGGCGCTATCCAGGTCGACTGGAAATCGTCTGCGCGGACGCACAGACCTTCGATCCGCGGCCTTATCTCGGATCGACCAAGGCAAAAATCGTCGCGAACCTGCCCTACAATATCGCGACGGCGTTGCTGATCGGCTGGTTGTCCATCGAACCCTGGCCGCCCTGGTACGACATGATGGTCTTGATGTTTCAGCGCGAAGTGGCCGAGCGCATCGTCGCGCGCGAGAATGACGAAGCCTATGGCCGGCTCGGTGTGCTCGCGAATTGGCGCTGTGAGACCAAGATCCTGTTCGACATCTCGCCGGCGGCTTTCGTGCCCCAGCCGAAGGTCACCTCGTCCGTCGTGCGGCTATTGCCGCGCGCAAAGCCCGAGGCCTGTGAGCGCCGCGCGCTGGAGCAGGTCGCCGCCGCAGCGTTCGGCCAGCGGCGAAAAATGTTGCGGCAGAGTCTCAAATCATTGCCCGCCGATCCGGTGCGGCTTGCGGCCGCGGCACAAATTGATCCGACACGCCGCGCGGAAACAATTCCGATTTCAGGCTTTGTCGCCATGGCGCGTGAATTGGCCAATATTCGCGGCGAGAAACAGAACACGTCCTGAAGGAGAAGAAGAATGACGCTGATGCGTCGGCAATCGCTCGTCAAATTTGACGCCCCCCTCTGTGAAACCATCGTCGACACGCCGAAGCCGCAACGCAAAGAGGTGCTCGTGCGCATCGAGCGCTGCGGACTGTGTCATTCCGACCTGCATATCCAGGACGGCTATGCCGATCTCGGTGGCGGCAGGCGGCTCGATACGACGCGCGGCATGACGCTGCCATT
>Ga0310914_10002312_pt1 | contig 12790 bp, 19 predicted proteins | sample GREbulkMGAN108_FD_203450 | JGI IMG/M metagenome (GOLD analysis project Ga0310914, IMG submission 203450) | Lab enrichment of tropical soil microbial communities from Luquillo Experimental Forest, Puerto Rico - GRE.bulkMG.AN108 | ecosystem: Environmental > Terrestrial > Soil > Tropical forest >... | reverse complement strand
TTTGGAGCCTTCCTTGACGATCGCCGCGGCGAGCACGGTCGCCGTCGTGGTGCCGTCACCGGCGATGTCGGAGGTCTTGGATGCGACCTCGCGCACCATCTGGGCGCCCATATTCTCGAACTTGTCGTCGAGTTCGATTTCCTTGGCGACGGTGACGCCGTCCTTGGTGATACGCGGCGCGCCGAACGACTTGTCGAGCACGACGTTGCGGCCCTTCGGGCCGAGCGTCACTTTCACCGCATTGGCGAGAATGTCGACGCCGCGTAACATTTTGTCGCGCGCCTCGACCGAGAATTTGACTTCCTTAGCAGCCATTTCAATTTCTCCTAAATAACAAATGGCCGGAACAGGTCCGGCCATGACGAATGAGAGTTACGCGGCCTTGCGGCGGCTGACCTGCTCGTCGAGCACGCCCATGATGTCGGACTCCTTCATGATGAGGAGCTCCTCGCCGTTGATCTTGACCTCGGTACCCGACCATTTGCCGAACAGCACGCGGTCGCCGACCTTCACATCGATAGGGATCAGCTTGCCGGCCTCGTCGCGGCCGCCTGGGCCGACGGCGATGACTTCGCCCTGGGAGGGTTTTTCCTTGGCGGTATCGGGAATGATGATGCCGCCGGCGGACTTCTCCTCGGCGCCGATGCGCTTGACGACGACACGGTCGTGAAGCGGACGAAACTTCATGGTGTCCTCCTAACTCATTGAAATGTCTAGAGTGCGTAAGCGGAGCGGTCGCCCGGAAACACTCGGAATTCGCTTTGTTTTCCCCTCCAGGAAGACCGCTTAGCGGCGACATAGGGGTGTGATTTTTAGCCCGCAAGAGGCGCCGCAAAATTTTTTAGCACTCACCGGCGCGGAATGCCAACAAGCCTTTGGGCTCGGTTAATGCGGGCAGTTCCAGCCGCCAGACCAAAATTTAGTGAGGCGTGGCAAGGAAACGCCTGCCGCTGCGGTCACGTTGATTGATGCGTCAGGTGTAGCGCAACCCAGGCCGTGAGCGCGGGCTGCCTGTTAGCAGGGAAAATCGGTTGCTGCTAGTACCTTGAAAATAAACAGGTTTTTCAACCTTGGGGCTTGCATCGAGGAGCGAGTCACTCAAACATTCCCGATGGCGGGATGGAGGGCAAAATGGTGTCGAAGGATTTTCGCAAACAGATCGAGAGCTATGGCCTCACCACGGCCAATATCCTGTACCGGCGGCCGGATCATCCCTGGCTGTTACAGACCTATGTCTGGCAGGATTACGACCTCTGCCCGGCTTTCCCGGCGCTCAACAAATTCCTCAACTTCTGGCTGGAGACCCTTGAAGGGCCGTTGCACTCGGTCACGGTCGCCCATGCGCGTCTGATCAAGCCGGCCGATCTTCGCGCCATCGACGGCGAGTTTCGACTGCATTAGCGATCCCGCTCCGGGGCTGGGTTGTTTCGTAGAAAGTTTCTCGTTGGGGCGCGACGGTTTCGCCGGAACCGTCGCGTCAGCACTCCGACGATCGCGCCGAGCAGGCATGTCGTTAGCGTGCCCGACACGATCGACTTCAGGCCAAGCGACACGACTTCGTTGCGCTTCGGCACGATCTATTGGGAGAAGTCTCGGTGGGATTTGCAACATTGAGCGCAAGCTAAAAACGTTGATCTCGGTCAGATTGAAAGGAAACCCATGACACGCATCCGCTTCGACTTCGGCTTGCTTACGCTAGAAGCCGAACTTCTCGATACGCCCACCGCCAAAGCGATCGCTGCGGCGCTGCCGATTACGGCTTCCGCGCTCACATGGGGCGAAGAGGTCTATTTCGAAACTCCGGTGCAGTTCGCGCGCGAGAAGGATGCCCGCGCCGTAGTGACGCCGGGCGAGATCGCCTATTGGCCCGACGGTAATGCAATCGCCATCGGTTTTGGCCGCACGCCGATCTCCAAAGGCGACGAGACAAGGCTCGCCAGTCCCTGCAATATCTGGGCGCGGGCGCTCGGCGACGTGAAGGCGCTTGGCAAAGTGCGCGCCGGCACCAAGATCAAAGTGAGCAGGGCGGATTGAACAGAGTTATGCCTTCGCCCTAAAGGCTCATTGGATAACAGGCAGTTGCCCACTTACCACACTGGGCCCACCTGCCTTAACAAGTGGCGCGACACCCAGATCGATTTGTCCGATATGCGCGCAGACGCCCATAATCAAAACAAAACAGGCGCACAAAAGTCCAACGACCACGATCTTCAAATGGGTCTGCCGGTCAGCGCTATACATTGAATGATGCATAGCTGCATCCGATTATTCGGGACTAAGTTAAGTGCACCGGCATATTCAAACATGTGATCCACACCACAAACTGTCGCTTTTTTGGCTAAGCCACGACAATACCTGCGCTTTTAATATTGTCGGCGAAGCGCACTTAACGCGAATATTCGGCTTACGCGGGCATGCGTTCTTGAAGACGCTTTGAGCGTCGAGGAGCTTCGCCGAGCGCCGCGACCAAACCGCAAGCGCGCTCACTTGACTAATGCCCGTAGCCCTTAAGTCGTCCTGCCATCGACTGGTTGCGGGTCACGGATTCCTTTTGGCATTGATCTGATGCCAAGCGATCACGTGTCCAGGCTACGACTTGCGATCTGACGCGCGAAGGCCAGCATCAGATCCCCGGTATTGCGGATATTGACTGCAAGGAGAACGAGCGCGGCGGCCGCCAGAATGTCGGCGCCGAGTGCCGGAAGCGAAATCATGAAACCCGCCGCGGCGAGAACCGCGAGATAGGCGGCAAGCGGGCAGAGGCCGAACCGGTCGGCAGTGTCTTTGACCGATGCGCGGGCGAGGCCAACCAGCACTACCGTGGAGTAGCCGAGTCCGGCGATCGCGACCAATGCAATGCGGACCAGCTCGCGCCGATCGAGACCGCAACAAACAACAGCGCTACCAGCGCTGCGGAAGCGGTACCGAGCAGCATGTAAAAATCATGCCAACCGTGCACTCGCTCGGCATTAGAACTAGCCGCGCCCGACATAGGGCATCAAATTCGCCATCACCGTCATGAACAGCACGTTGGTATCGAGCGGCAGGCCGGCCATGTAGACGACGGCGCGGCCGACATCTTCGGCCGCCATGCGCGACTCGATCATCTTGCGGCCGTCGGATTGCAGCACGCCTTCACCCTGCACCATGCGCTCGGTGAGCGGGGTCGCGGCATTGCCGATATCGATCTGGCCGCAACAGATGTCATGACCGCGACAGTCGAGCGCGGTTTGTTTGGTGAGCCCGGTGACCGCATGTTTGGTCGCGGTATAGGCCGCCGAATGCGGGCGCGGCGTATGCGCCGAAATCGAACCATTATTGATGATGCGGCCGCCGCGCGGGTTTTGGGCCTTCATGATCTTGATAGCTTCCTGAGTGCAGAGGAACACGCCGGTGAAATTGGTGGCGACCACCGCTTGCCATTTATCGAGCGGCAGCTCTTCGATCGGCATTGCCGGCGCGCCGATGCCGGCATTGTTGAAAAGGAGGTCGAGCCTTCCATAGGTGGCCTTGGTTTTTACGAATAGCGCTTTGATCGATGCAGGATCGGCAACGTCCGTCGGCACGATCAACGCTTCGCCAGGCGTCTGGGCACCTTCTTTCGCTACCGTTTCCAGAAGCTCCTTGCGCCTGCCGGCGAGCACCACCGCGTAGCCTTCGCGCATCAGCGCCAATGTCACCGCGCGGCCGACGCCGGTCCCGGCGCCCGTCACTAATGCAACTTTCCGACCGGCCATCGCCATCCTCCCTGCAATGCTTGCGATTTCGTCCGGCCGGATAGTGGCGAAGGCAATGCGCTGCGGCAATCCCCGATTTATCAATCCGGAAATCGCGCAGCGATTGTCCGTAATCCATAGTCACAAGTCTGCGAAATGATCTGGGGGTTATAACGCTCGGGTGCGCCGTTTCACGGCGCCCGAAATGAGACCGAGCTCAGCCGGCTAGCGCGATCTCTTGATCGGGGCTGGGGACTCGGTAGGCCTCCGGGCTTGCCAGCCGCGCATCGATTTCCGCGGCGGCGACCGGCTTGCTAAAGCGCGTCTTCAACGGACATAGCATCAATATCGGCGCCTCGATCGGCATCGCGTTGATCGACAGCTACGTCGAGGACGCCAGCGACATCCTGCGTTACGCCGATATGGCGCTCTATCGCGCCAAGAACGACGGAAGCAACCGAGCCTGCATCTACGATGCCGCGATGGACGCGAATGGCGCGCAAATGATGCCGAGAATGCGTTCCGTGATCGCTTGCAACGAATAGCTGTCCGAGGCGCAGGTCGCCGGTAGGTGAGTTACGGATAGCAGGCGACTACTCCCCAAGGTGGCGCAAACACATGCCTAGGCTCACCGGCTTACGGGACCCGCGCGAAGGCGGCGTGCTTGAACTCCTCGCGCGCCGTTATGCCCGCGGCGAAATCGATCGTCAGGAATTTTTGCAGAAACAAAGCGATATTCTCAGCTATCCGGGCATGCCGCCGCAACGACCTTGAGGGCGCGTCAACGCCATAACCTCCTAAACGCCACACCGCTTTAATGCCAGGCGCGCTTGAGCCGCGCGCGCGGTCGCGCTAGAGGAAGCACCGGCACGAAAACGGCGGGATGATGGACAGCATGGCCTCGGAGCCTGCAAAAACCGACGGCGTCGTCACCGCCGCGGTATTGGTGATCGGCGATGAAATTCTATCCGGTCGGACCAAGGACAAGAATATCGGCTACATCGCCGAATTTCTCACCGGCATCGGCATCGACCTGAAGGAAGTCCGCATCGTCCCCGATGAGGAGCCGGAAATCATCGGCGCGGTGAACGCGCTGCGCGCGCGTTACACTTATCTCTTCACAACCGGAGGCATCGGCCCGACGCATGATGATATTACCGCCGAATGCGTGGCGAAGGCGTTCGGGCTTCCGCTTGAACATCATCCGCGCGCCGTCGAGCTTATGCGCGAGCGGGTGGCCCAAACCGGCGGGGTGATGAACGAGGCCCGCATGCGGATGACGCGCGTGCCCCAAGGCGCCGCCTTGGTTCTTAACAAGATCTCTGCGGCTCCGGGATTCTGGATCAGCAATGTGATCGTGATGGCCGGAATTCCGAGCGTCATGCAGGCCATGCTCGAATACGTCGCGCCGCAACTAACGACTGGCGCCAAGATGCTGTCGGAATCCATCCGCGCCGATTGCCGCGAAGGCGATATCGGCACCGAACTCGGCGCCATCGCGCAAAAGCACGGTGATGTGGTGATCGGTTCGTATCCTTTCGTCGACGAAAAGAATCTAGCCAACACCAATGTGGTGGTACGCTCGCGCGATCCGCAGAAGCTCGTCGCGGCTAGGCAAGCCGTCGAAGCAATGTTAGCCCGCGTCAAGGCGGGACTTGCCAAGGCGTAGGGCCGTTCGCGCCGTCGTCTTCGCTCGGCCTGCAAACATTTGTCTTTTTTGTCGCCATGATATCGGGTGCATGAATCAGCGCCGCGTCATCACACTCGTTCTCGCCGCCGTCCTAGCAGCGGCCGCTTCGCTGCTCGTCTCCACGATCGGCAGCCCCGAGCCGGCGCAGACCCTGCATGGATTGGGCGTCGTTTATCTGCATGGCAAGGCCGGCTGGCCCGGCGGAATGAATGGCGGGATCATTGGCGAGCTGAAGGAAGAGGGCGCGGTGGTGGCCGCCCCCGAAATGCCGTGGTCTTTTCACCGCCGCTATGACGCGACTTTCGATCAGGCCATGACCGAGATCGATGCCGCCATCGCTAGCGTCAAGGCCGAGGGCGCCAATCGCATTGTGTTGCTCGGCCATTCGCTCGGTGCCAATGCCGCGATCGGTTATGCGGCGCGCCATCCGGGGCTCGCGGGGGTGGTCGCACTCGCTCCCGGCCATCTGCCCGAGGTCGATAACATGCGCAGTTTTGTCAGCGACGGCGTGGCGCGCGCCCAAAGCTTGATCGCTGCGGGCCAAGGCAACGTGCCGCACAGCTTTCCGGATATGGCGCAGGGCATTCCACTCACCACGACTGCAACGCCGGTGGTTTATCTGAGCTGGTTCGACCCGGACGGGCCTGCGGTGATTCCAAAAAATGCCGCGATTATCGGTGCCGCAGCCTCGCCTGTGCCGTTGCTCTGGGTCGTCGGCAAGCTCGATCCGATCGACCGCCGCGGACCTGAATACGCCTTCGACGCGCTCGCCAAAAATGCCAAGAGCAAATATCTCGAAATCTTTGCCGGCCATCTCACCACGGCGGTCGCGGGTAGGCGGCAGGTCATTGATTGGATCAAAGGGTTGTAAATAAATTCGCTGGCGCGGCATCGGACAGGCCGCTTCAAATTTTGCTGTTCCCCGGCGCCGGGCGAGAGTAGGGAAGTTGCCCCGACATCTCAATCGGCGAGTAAAGCGAAGCGAATGCCGATGCAGCGGCGCGAACCGGACAGGCCCATCGATCCCACAAAAATCTTCCCCGTCTCGTGGGATCAGTTTCATCGCGATTCGCGCGCGCTGGCGTGGCGGCTGAGCGGCGCCGGTCCATTCGAAGCGATCGTCTGCATCACCCGCGGCGGGCTGGTGCCGGCTGGCATCGTGGCGCGGGAACTCGGCATCCGGGTGATCGAGACAGTCTGTATCGCAAGTTACGACCACACCCGGCAGGCCGACCTTACAGTGCTCAAGGATGTGGCCACGAGCGTGATTGCGCGCGGCGGCGGGGAGGGCGCCGGCGTACTCATCGTCGACGACCTGGTCGATACTGGCCAGACCGCGAAAGTGGTTCGCGGGATCCTGCCGCGCGCTCATTTTGCGACCGTCTACGCCAAGCCCATGGGCCGCCCCATGGTCGACACGTTCATTACCGAAGTGTCGCAGGACACCTGGATCTATTTTCCCTGGGACACCGGGCTTGCATTTCAGCCGCCGATCCATGATGGGGCGTTATAGAACGAGGCCAAGCGATCGGTTATGATGGCGGTTGCGAATTAGAGGAGGACTGCCATGGGAGCGGTAATGGATGCCGTGATGCCGAAAACAAGGCACGATACGCCAGACACGCACTCGCATGTGGTGCGTCCCGCGCAGATGGAGTGGAAGAAAACGCGCTTTTCGGGCTGCGAGGTCAAAGGCCTTCTTCTCGACAAAAGTACAGGCCTTGTCACCGCGCTGATGAAATTCGCCCCTGGCGCCACGCTGCCGGACCATGAGCACGTCAAGATCGAGCAGACTTATGTGCTCGAAGGCAAGCTCGTCGACAAGGAAGGGCCCGCGCAGGGCCTCACGGTAGGTCCCGGCGAATTCGTCTGGCGCGAGGCCGGCAGTCGTCACGTCGCCTGGACGCCGGAAGGCGGGTTGATGCTGGCGATGTTCCAGGTGCCTAATAAATTCTTTGAAAAGGACGGTCGCGTGACCGATATTTCGGGCGCCGACTGGGATGAACTTTGGGGTCACGTGTTCAAAGATTAACCGCGCAAGATAACGTGAGGGAGAGTCGGTGCGATGGGCACGCTATTCGGGCAAAAGAAAAAACATTCAAGAGTGCGGCCACTGTCTTGCGGCCTGTTAGCGGCAGCAGCGCTGGTTCTGCCGGCGACGAGCGCGCCTGCGCAGGTAACACCCAAGCTGTCGCTGCAAGGCGATCAGAAACGCCCGCTAACGTCGGAAGAAATAGAACGGCAAAAGCGGCTTGATGCCGAGTACAAGGCCGCGACCAGTAAGATTCCCGACCAGAAAGCCGCTGATCCTTGGGCCAATGTGCGGCCGGCGCCAGCGGATGCGGCGGCGAGAAAGAAGCAGCAGTAATCGATCTATTTATTGTTTTAATACTCGGCAATTACAGTTGTCAGCAACCTGAGGCGTCTGTGGCGGCGCGCGCCTCTGGATGACTGATGTGGGCGTATCTCCGCCTCCGCGGACGTGGCGAAATGGTAGACGCAAGGGACTTAAAATCCCTTAGCCGAGAGGCTGTGCGGGTTCGAGTCCCGCCGTCCGCACCAGCAAAATCAAAGGTTTATGGCAGAAACGTCCTTTAGGGGTGATCATGCAGCAGGCTTTTGGGGACACGCTGGGGACGCAACTCGCCCAGCAGCGCGACAAAAGCTGGCCTATGTCTATTTCGCGATCGGCGGCGAAATTGCTGTCCCGGCACGTCGCGCGCCGCGCGATCCTCGGCTCGGTCGGCGAGCTTGTGGTAGTCGTTCGCGAGCTTGAGCAACAATGTTCGGGCTTCAAAGTCTTTCATTTTCGACGGACAGAATGCCCCCTTCCGCCGCACGGGTTGTGGTTTTCAGTTACGTTGGCCTATTGCTATGTGAAACAGCTTAATTTTCGCGAATCGATGATTGAAGGGTTACGTTCAGGCCAGGCCTCAACAAATAGTCTGGATTAGGAAACTCTACGATAACCTCAGTCGTCTGCGTTGCAGGGTTGAACTCGTAGGCTCCGCCGATGAGATGGCCCTTGAGCGGATACTTATCGCCGGTCGGCAGTATCAGGCCAAATTCACGCCGCTCAGCCGCCTGCTCGATACTTGTGAGTTTCTCGGCGTGCTGAAAATACTTGTCGACCGGCGGTTGACCGATCACATTGATCGGATCTAGTTGAGCAATCGTGGCCAAGCTCTGATCGCGCACCTCGTTGGTGATGTACGCGCCCTCCTTGATCAAGGGGCGACTGATGATGCCGGATATTGGTGCATAGAGTTTCGTATTCTTCAGGTCCTCTTCAGCGAGCCCTACGTTAGCGCGAGCTTCCTCGACTTTCGCCGCTGCGATATCCCGCTGCGCTTGGCTTTCCAGAAATTCCATCTCGGATGTCACGTTCCGAGCTCGCAAGGTTTGCTTGTTTTTCAGCTTCACCTCGGCGAGCTGCAACTCGGCCTCAGCCTGTTTAAGGGTCGCCTGAGCAAGCGCGAGTTTGAGTTCGTTATACTTCAGCGCGAACTCAAACAGAAGGTCACCTTGCTTCACCAGCTGACCGGCAGAGAAGTCGATCTTGCTCAAGAGTCCTTCAAGGCGAGGAGCCACTTCGGCTTCGCGGGCTGCAGCCACAGTCCCATTATATTCGGCGATGACTTCGAGCCCAGGCTGCTGCTGGGCCGGTGCGGAGGGAATAATCGCAAAGTAAGCGACGATGAATGCCGGCAAAATCAAGAGACCAATCGATCTCGCAAGGTAGGTGCCAGCTGCAGTCATTACAGCCTCCAAATTTGGCCCCTCATATTGGAGACACCATTGGTACCGTCTACTTATCAGCACCGAGAGCGTTTTTCATGGCATCCATGAGTTTCGTGTCTGGGTGCGAGATACAATAATCCATCATGTCGGTTGGATGCTTCTGGAATTCCGAAATCCGGCGTCTATTTGGCGGCAAAGTTACTTAGCAACTATTGCTCAGTTATTGACCTGAATCAAAGTTATGTGACGAAGCGGAGGGGGAAAATTATTAGGTAGCGCGTCGTCGCTATGGAGGAAGGTGATGAAAGAGCCAACCTATCCGATATTCGTTGCATTGGCGTTGATGCTAGCTGCGCCGTCATTTTCCGCCTTCGGCCAACGCGGGGAGCGTGATCGATTCGAGGAGAGAATCCCACTGCCGCAGGAGCGATCCATAGGCGCGCCAAGGGAGCAAACAATACGTGCGCCGGAGCAGCAAACCACGGTGCGCACGCAAACATTCGGCGGTCGCGACTATCATGGTCAACTCGCGTGGAGGGATGGTCGCTGGCATCACACGACACGCAACGGTCGGGACGGTTGGTGGTGGGATGTGGGCGGATTCTGGTATTTCTATCCCCAGCAGAGCGAAGGCCCGCCCGACTACGTGTCTGACGTTGAGGTTGCGGATGACGCGACGGCTTCGCCAACGACGCCGGCCCCGGCCCCGGCAGAACCCAACTATGCTGTCTATTATCGCCCCGGTGATTTAACAGGCACACGCTACCAAACACTTGAGGAGTGCTTGCAGGCCAGGGAACAGGCGGGGAATGTCGGCGAATGCATCTTTAAATAGCATCGATAGAGAGAGCTATTTGCACTTGCTTCCCGCCGCCTTGGTCTATCGAGGAATTGGACGCCTGCTTTGTCTATTTTGAGAATGAACCGTGGCGGCGATCGGCGGCCAAGTTGCCCACCCGCGACGAGGCGTGAAGGATTGCGGCGAATATCGCCAAGCTGCCGGAGTTGTTAGGTAGGTCCCCAAAATTATAGACTAGTGCGGCGGGGGCTGCTGCAATGAGTGAACCGATAAGCCCCTCGCCCAGGAGCGGCGATATAACTCCGCAACTGACGCCCCGACCCCCGCGCTCCCGCTTGGTTCGCCTGATCGCGATTCCGCTTATCGCCATCGTAGTTGGCCTGCTTTACTACGGCCTGCACGACCGGTTTTTCCTACCCGAATGCGATTCGGAGCGTGCCAAGCGCACGCTTGCCGACATCCTCAAGCAGCTCAGGCTTGAGCCTAGCCGATATGAACCAATCAAAACCGTATCGAGCAGCAAAACGCAGGTCACGTGCAACGCGACCTTGCCACTGCCGGATGGCGGCATTGTCGTGATTGATTACAGTTTTTACTGGCAGGGCAGCCAGGCCAACATCCGATATTCGGTGACGCGGAAGTAAAACACGCATATTGCCACGCAAATCACGAAGGCGGCTTGTCATATCCACCCACGCGGCGGATCGCGGCGAATATCGCCAAGCTGCCGGAGCTGGTGCGGAAGGCGTAGCAGCGGGAGCCGGCTCGTTAATCGCCGAGCACGCGCCGCCTCGTGCATTTCGTCGGCGATGCTGGCGCGCGATAGGCGCCTTACCGCAGCTCGTAGCAATTGACGACTGTGCGCGGGGTGCGCGTCACATCGTAGAGGATGCCGCACTGGACAAGCATGTTTACGCCCGAATGGCGGAACAGGATCAGCGACGTACGATTATCATAGCCGCTCGCATAGCCCGCGATCTCCCATCCTTGCTCTAGGAGTTTGTTGATCGTCAGCGGTGTCTCGGAGGCCGCCAAGCTGGACGCCGCCAGCATCGTTGCCAAGTAGAGGCCCAAACGCATAATGCGAGACCCTAAGCACCCCTTCGCGTCAATCACCTTCGCGGCGCTCGATCAACAGCCCACTTTATCAGGCGACCCAACATGAAGATACGACGCTTCCCGCCGCCCTGGTCCGTTGAGGAACAAGACGCCTGCTTTGTCGTGATCAGCGCCGGGCAAAAGCTGGCGTAGTCTATCGAGGATGAACCCGGGCGGAGATCGGCGGCCAAGCGCTCACCAAAGATGAAAGCAGAGCATGAAGATGACCACCTTGAAGATTATCACGCTTCTTACTGCGTTGTTTGCGGGTGTTTCTCCGGCGATGGCGCAGAACCGTCTCCAGACGGGCAATGAGCGGCCGGTTCATCATCGCATCGCCCATGCTCGTCCGCAGAGGTATGATGCAGTCCCCCACCAGAATAGTGGCGACTGTTCGCCGGTTCATCCGCCATTTTGCAGGCACATTTGCACGGGGTCTGGCCCATGTGCACCACCGGAACGTTGCTTAAAGGTGCCGCAAGAAAGGCTGTGTTATTAAGTCTTTGAGCGGCACTAGCATTGCGCGGCGGATCGCGGCGAATATCGCCAAGCTGCGCGAACGAATGTCGGTAGCGTTCCGCTATTCCCCAAGCACTCGCCGACGATGTCGCCGCCAAATTGGCTAAATTTTGCATACAGTACCCGCCGCTGGCGGGCATGGGTGCGGGGACAATCGAAAATGCGCGAATACGAGTACGTCGCCTGTCCGTGCTGCGGCGAGACTATGCAGCTTGCGCGGACAGCATTCCACGCGGAATTATCGCTGGAGACATTCGAATGTAAGCCGTGTGGCCTTGCTGTAACTGCAGAAGCAGTTAGCAGAACCCACGTTCTAATAGAAGAACGTTACTGCTAACATCCGGGCTAGTTAGTCGGGAACGGATTGAAGCCGCGACTCGACTCTTCCTGACGACGTTCCTATTAAACACGCATGTCGTTGCGTGAGCGTACCCTTGTCGAAATAAAGGCCCAATTTAATGCTCCCTCACCTGGATCGGGGGTAAGCTATGCTCAAAATCATCACCAAAAATATGTTCGACGTTGTTGTGGGCCTTATGCTCACTGTCACCGTTTTTTACCTTGCGGCGATAACTCACATAATGCCCCTGCCAGAAAACGCGTTGAGTCGTCTCACCGAATTTTCATTAAAGGCTATGGATGTTCTGATCGCTTGCAGCGCGTGGGTGATTAGAATCTTCGAATAACACCCAATCCGCGTGTTTAGGTGTTCCGCCATGCTCCGCCCAGCTCCACCAGCGGCGGCCAAGAATAAGCAATAGTGGCTAACCCCACACGCCGCTTCCCGCCGCCCTGGTCTGCCGAAGTAACGCCCAACTGCTTCATTGTGCGTGACGCTGACGGGCAACAGCTTGCCTGCATGCTTCACTAACTGGTGATGAAAAGATTATCTGAAGTGACGCATCAACTTCGCTGCGTCGGGAATAACGCGGTCGTTTGTCGATCTTAATCGGGTGGACCGTCGCAGAGTCGGCGGCGAACAAACGAAGGAGATAGGACAATGTCCAATCTGACAAAGATCGCACTTTGCGCGGCAATCATCCTCAGCACCGCCTTTTCGGCACTGACCGCGGCCAACGCTGGAGCTAACAGAGAGCAGTCAAGCGGGACAGGCGCAGCGTGCTATGATCGAGACGGCGGCATCGTTTCGTGTAACTGGCGCTAGTGACGTCCGGTGTTGAGCGATAAGGCCGCCGAATTCGGCGGCCTTATCTCGCCGGGGAGGCT
>Ga0310914_10002304_pt1 | contig 12804 bp, 10 predicted proteins | sample GREbulkMGAN108_FD_203450 | JGI IMG/M metagenome (GOLD analysis project Ga0310914, IMG submission 203450) | Lab enrichment of tropical soil microbial communities from Luquillo Experimental Forest, Puerto Rico - GRE.bulkMG.AN108 | ecosystem: Environmental > Terrestrial > Soil > Tropical forest >... | reverse complement strand
TACTGCGGCATGTCGATCGGGTACGAGGACGTCACGGTACCCTCCGAGCGTATGGGCCGAGCGCCGCTCGACGAAACGGTCACGTTCGTCGCGTAGTGAAGGAGTAGTTAAATGAAAATCGTAACTGAGTTGTTAGTCAAAGCAGGTATCCTGAAACAGGATTTGGATGCTGGCGTTGTTCGCTCAGTAGCAGGATGACGGATACGAGCCGTAAGCCTTTGACGAAGCCTCGGGTCGTCATAGTCGGCGGCGGCTTTGGCGGACTCTATGCGGCACGCGCCTTAGGTGGCGGTCCTGTCAGCGTAACGCTGATCGACAAACGCAACTACCACCTCTTTCGGCCGCTGCTTTACCAAGTGGCTACCGGCTTACTTTCGGCAGACGAAATTTCTGGTCCGCTCAGGTCCATCCTCAGTCGCCAAAACAACATCGACGTTCTACTAGGCGAAGTGACCGGCATCGATACGCAGAAGCGCCTTGTTCGTCTTGTGCAGCACGACGTGCCATACGACTTCCTTATTCTCGCCACCGGTGTTCAGTATAACTACTTTGGACACGACGAGTGGTCTCGGATTGCCCCCGGCCTCGAGTCGCTGAGCGACGCCGACCGCATCCGCGCAAAGGTGCTGCTGGCATTTGAACAGGCTGAGGAGCTAGCTGCACTCGAGTTGACCCAGACTACGTCTCCGCAAATACAAAAGCTGCTTACGTTCGTACTCGTTGGCGCAGGTACGGTGGGCGTGGAGATGGCTAGCACGCTGGCAGAAATGTCGCTCATGGCTCTTCCGCATGACTTTCATCATATCGACGCGCGGTCTGCGCGGATTCTGCTGTACGAAGCCGCGCCACGTGTGCTTCCCTCGTACCCTGAAGTCCTCTCGGCCAAGGCTCAGCGCCATCTGGAACAGTTAGGCGTCAAGCTTTGTACGAGCACTCGCGTCACCAGCATAGATGCCGACGGAATTATCGCTGACGGCCAGCGTGTTCCGGCCGCAACTGTGATCTGGTCAGCTGGCGTTCTCGCTTCTCCTGCGGGGCGATGGATTAATTCTGCTACGGACAAGTCCGGCAGAATCATCGTGAATTCAGATTTGTCGGTCCCTGGTCATCCTGAGATCTTTGCAATTGGTGACACAGCCCACGTCGTTGCCCATTCACGCAATCTCCTGGGCATCAAATCAAACGAACCTATGTTGATGCCAGGCGTGGCTCAGCCCGCCATTCAAGAAGGTCGGTACGTGGCGCGCTTGATTCGTTATCGCGTTGGGGGAACCAAACCGCCAGGACCGTTTTGGTACTGGGATAAGGGAGACCTCGCTATCGTGGGGCGTACTTACGCCGTCGCCGACCTGCGCTTCCTGCGATTTTCAGGCTTCCCTGGCTGGCTTCTGTGGGCGGTAGTCCACATCTATTTTCTGATCGGGTTCGCTAATCGCTTCTTCGTCTTAGTACAGTGGGGACTTGCATTCTTGACGAAACGACGTCGAGTGCGAGTGCTTCCCGAATAGGCACCCATGTTCCGCAGTGCACGTTCGAACAGTTGCTAAAATTTCGTCTTTGGCATGCGCGCCGAGAATTGTGCCGAATTATTCGGTATTTCGGAAGCGGAATCGTTTTGGGAGCGGCCGACCTTCGCCGACGCCCGTTCGATCACGTTTGCGGACTTGTTTTTTCAGCTCGAATTGCAACCGTGCGGCAAGATCGTGAATCGCTTCCATGACGCGCTCTTGCTCTCAAATGCGCATCCCTCGACGATGAGTGATGGTTCATTTTCTGAGGCGCGTTCTTTGGTTTGTTCGTAGTTTTTCGCGACCTGCGATAAGTCTCGGTCTTTCACGTCGGAGACGCGAAATTGCGTTAAAAATGCGTTTTTTTGTGTTACCAATGAAAGAGGCTCGAAAAGTGGTTTTTTCATAGGTAAAATGGCCGTTTTAGAGGGCAAAAGCCGATGTGGCGAAATGGCAGACGCAACGGACTTAAAATCCGTTCCTGCGAAAGCGGGGTCCGGGTTCGAATCCCGGCATCGGCACCCTCGGAAACGCGATTTCACGAGGGAAACTGGCCCGACTTTGCAATTTAGATCAGTGCGAACAGTCGCGCATCAAAACGCACGAAATCGCCATCTATTTGCGCATCCCTTGTATACTGTTCACGCGAACATGTAAGCTACCCCAAAACGCAAAGCCAACGCACTTATGACGGTGATATTGCGCAGTCTTGCAGACAAAAATCGTCAGGCCGTAGAAAACGACCGTGAAAATGGCCAGCCCTCACACGCGCGCGTGCGCGTGGAATGGTGCATTATCCCGCAATTTGCTTGCGATCCCGAACACCTTGACGGTCCCCGTACTATGGGCACCGGTTTCGCGAGCACTTCCTGAGCATGGCGATAGCCTTGTTCCACGATTAGGTCGTAAGATTTCCAGTCTAGTAGCCCAAAGCGGCCGACGTCGGGCTTGAAGAGAACGTCCACGTCGGCGATGACCTGGGCCATTTTCTGATTCCGGTTGAGCGTGTTGGCCGCCACCAACGCAGTCATTATCGAGGGCACGTGGTAATGGCGCCGGGGTTTGGGGAGGAGCCGGTCAATCAGGAGGTTCCAATTGGAAGGCACTCGATCGAAGCCGAGCTCGCGGCTACTTATCGTCGGGCGCAGATCAACTGCCATGATCTTGGACGCCCCAGTGCGCGCCATCACATCGACTGGCATATTATTCAGCACGCCTCCGTCGACGAGCAAGTCGTTACCGCTTACAATGGGCGGGAACACGCCGGGAATAGCCATGCTGGCGAGCAGCGCCGGTCTAATGCTTCCGTGGGTATGCACCACCTCGCAGACCTGGGTGTAATTGGTGCTCATACAGAAAAAGGGCAGCCACATCTCCTCAATCTGCCAGTCGCCAAAGGATGCATACGCAATCCTATTCAGCTTCCGGCCTGCGATCAGCGACACCAGTGGCAGAAAGTTGAAGTCGCTCGTAGGGTTCCCCAAAAACGCTCGTCGGTTTTCCTCAGAGATTCGTTCCCAGCCCCTACCACACGCTATAAAGGCAGCCACCACGGCACCGATGCTGGTTCCGCCTACCGAATCGACCGGCACCCCCGCTTCTTCCAGCGCCCGGAACACGCCAATGTGCGCGAGGCCGCGTGCGCCGCCTCCAGCCAACACAAGGCCGACAGCCGTACCGCTTATGAAGCGGGCGAGACGGGCGACATCTTCTTTCTGGCCGGCGCGCAGATGATAATGTCGGCTCACTCCCGGCCGCAGGGCCAGAAACTTGGGTGTACCGGCAGCCCATTCCGTTCCCGCTGGATGCAGCAGAACCATCGTCTGCCGCGCCCGCGAGAGGGTCCCGGTTCCACTCGAACATTCACGCTCGATGTCCGAGAGCTTCGGGGACGCCCCAGCCGCGGCCAACAGCAAGACTTCGTCGGCCTGCCGCAGGCAACGGCGCGTCCAGGCTGAGGGCATGGGGTCGGCTTCGTAGAAGACCAGGTCGTACCGGCTTTCCAGGTCGTCGAGGTACTTTACCAGCCAGCAGTGGGCGTCGGAGTCGGTCTCGGTAGCCTGGGCGGCGCCCGGTCGGCCAGCAGCGACGTCGATTAGGGTACTAGTGATGTGCAACACAGTTTGGTGCTGGCCTTCCAGCTGGGGTAGCAAATCCCGCAGCACCGTGCCGGGCCTGAGGCCCTCGCTGATACTAACGACCGCTACGTTGGTGACATTGTGGGCCGGTTTCTGCGAAGTGTTTTTCCGCTGTAACCGTTCAATGATGAAGCGGCTGAGATTGAGCGCCAGGGATGGTAGCGCCTTAAGAATCTTCTCGAAGGCAGCGATTTCGATCCGTGCCAACACGCTATCGCGCGCGGCCGTGATCGTAGCCCGTCGCGGCTCGCGAGTTAGCACCCCCATCTCACCCACGGGCTCACCCCGTCCGATTTCACCTACCAAATGCTGCTGGCCGGTCGAGGTCGCCACCGTTACCTGCAAGCGCCCGCTGATGAGCACATAAAGCGCGTCGCTCGAATCCCCTTCGCGGAAGAGGATTTCGCCTCCGGCAAGCTCGACCCACTCCCAGATCAACTGCGGGCGGATGGCCTCGAAGGTGGTTTCGTCGAGATCGCCTAACAGACTTGGCAGAGCCAGCCGGAGGGCATTACGGAGGGCATTGTCCCGATGAAGTAGCCGCTTATCTCCGAGGCTGGACGCCAAACGCACGATATCGACACGCTGATTTTTTACTGCTAGGCGAAACCGCCGAGAAAGTGCCCTACGTTTTGAGGCGATTTTGTGTTGCGCGAGGCGAAGACTGCTGTTTTGAGTGACCGTTATTGTACTCATCGTTTCCTTCCTTTCTCAGGGGGACATGAGGCAATTGGGCATATTGCGCATATTGGGCGTATTACGCATATTGGGCGTATTGGACTTTGGTCCTATATGCGTATGACTTTTGGCGTTAAGCCACTTCGGCACATCGCATTCACACGAATTAGTTTGCGCCGGCAAAGCCGATGCCCCGTCTTTTCCGACATGCCCAAGAAACGCGGCCGCTTCCTTCATTATCGTCGGCGGCGAAGCGGCGGCCATGTTTCTTTCTTTCAGCGTTCGGCGGTTCGCGAAATAGTCGTGTGGCCAGGTTTCAGTTTTTCGGACAAAAATCGTTTCGGATTGTTTCGGATTGTATTCAGTCGAGCCGCCGAGTTAACTCCTCGGGGTTAATGCCCCATTCACGAAACATTTGGTTGTTTTTCGGTCTCATTGCCCTTGGGGTTCCGCTTTTAGCGGATGCGGGCAGCTTTTCGTTAAATGAACAAAGCGTGAGCGGTCTTGGCACCGCCTACGCTGGCGGTGCGGCGCAGGCCGAAGATGCTTCCACTCTGTTTTTTAATCCAGCTGGGATCGTATTACTGGACCAGAGTGAGCTGCAGTTCGGCGGACACGTGCTCGTACCGAGCGCGACATTCACAAACCAGGGCTCCCGCTACAACTTGCCGGGCACGCCGTTCAACGGTTTGCCGATAACTGGTGGTAACGACGGCGACGCTGGCGTCACACACGTATTGCCGAATTTGTATTTAACGCAGCCGGTCTTTCGTAACTCACCGTACGGCGACCTCACGCTCGGCATCGGTGTGACTGTTCCGTTCGGCTTGGAAACCGATTACAGTCCGGGCTGGGTCGGGCGTTATGAAGCGCTGCGCGCCAAACTGACGACGTTCGACCTCCAACCGACGATTGCGTATCGAATCTGGAATCGGGTTTCGCTCGGAGCGGGTCTGGACATTCAATACGTCTCAGCGCGGCTCTCACAGGCGATCGACTTCGGTCTCGCCGCGCAAGGGCCGCTCAGCCAATTCTTTGCTGCGCTGCCGCCGTTTCTTGCCGGCCCGACGCAACTTGCTTATCTCAATGCTGGTTTCTTCCCGGGCGGTCGCGATGGCGTTTCCGAGGTAACAGGCAATGATTGGAGCGTTGGTTTCACGGTCGGCGGCTTGGTCGAGTACCTGAAAGGCAACGACGAATCTTTTTTTCAGGACGGTCGCTTCGGCGTGAGTTTTCGCTCGGCGATCGATCACACGATCGAAGGTCGGGCCGATTTTCGCGAGGTGCCGGCGATCACCGCACTGGGCGCGCCGGTGCAATTCCCGGTGCCCGGCCTTTTCCAAGATCTATTTTTCAACCAGGGCGCAACGGCCCAACTCGATCTTCCGTCTATTCTTCGCCTGAGCGTTTATCAGCGCTTCGAACGGCAGTTTGCGTTGATGGGCGACATTACCTGGACAGAATGGAGCCGGCTACAGCGTGTACCGATTGTGTTTCAGAACGCGGCGACACCGTCGAACATCCTTCCGGTTAATTACGATGACACGGTGCGTTGTTCAGCGGGATTCGAATGGTACGCGAACAAGGATTGGACGTTGCGTCTCGGATTCGCTTACGACGAAACGCCTATTCAAAGCCCCCAGTTCGGCACCCCGCGCATTCCGGATAACAATCGCTACTTTCTTGGCGCTGGATTCCGCTGGTCACCGACTCATTTCATGGATGTCGATTTTGGCTATGCGCATTTGTTCGTCGAGGAACAGCGCGTCGATTTCACCGACAGCCAGGGCCACGAATTGCGCGGAAAGTTTGATATCTCCGTCGACATCGTGAGCGCGGCTGTGACTTTCCGATGGGGCGGCCCGCGCGAAGTTGCCCCAGTGCTAGGCAAAGACGCACTCGGCTACAAAAAATAACTACGGTGTTCCTTCAGGCACCGACCGCGGACTGTCCGCGCGGACGGATCCGCCGTGACCAGGCGCTGCTTCCTGCACTCGCGCGCTTTCGCCCTTTTCTCTCGGCGACAAGATCTAGAACTGCTCGGCGCAGTTTTGCGCGCTCTGCTGGATTGTCCAGGTCAAGTTTAAGGTTCATCGCTTCCGCCACGGTTTTAGCGTAAGCAATGCCCTGCTGCTCGACCAATCGCTCCCAACGTTCATCGGCCATAACCTCGATAAGGTTGGAGATGGAACGCTTCTCTAACGCTGCCATTTGTTCCAGTTTGTTTCGTTGCTCTTCACGCACCGAAAGGTTGAGCTTCGGTTTGGTCTTGTTCTTCCCAGATTTTACCATTTGCACCTAAATCGCGCCTCCGACCCCTTATCGGCCCTAAAATACTTAAAAAAACTGGCTTGACGAGCTGCGCAGGGTTTGCGCATAAACCGCGCCATAGATTTGAATCCGGGTCAGGGTTACCCGAAGTAGTTTGGGGTGGAAAGGTGAAAAGCAAATCCGTCGTCCTCTTTTTGCCTAAGCAAACGATCAAGCCAACGGTCCAATTGCAAGAAAACTTTACCGCGTTTGAATCTGGATCGCTAGGGGCAGTTCATTCTGTAGAATTCTGTTAATCCTGCCGACATGGAACGCCCACTTTTTATTCCCGTAATTCTCGGCACCGCCCGTCAGGGCCGTGAAAGCGAAAACGCCGCGCGATTCGTCTTTGAACAAACGAAGAAGCGCGCCGGCGTGGAATCAGAGTTTATCGACGTATGCACGTTGCCGATGAAACTGGATGATGCGGGCGAACAGATTAAGGACCCGAAATTTTCGGCGACGATCCAGCGCTGCGACGGCCTCATCGTCGTTACGCCCGAGTACAACCACAGTTTCCCGGGTCTACTGAAACACGCGCTCGACATGAACCTAAAGGAATACATTCACAAGGCGGTCGGCATTTGCGGCGTGTCGGCCGGCGCGTTCGGCGGCGCGCGCGCAATTGAGAGCTTGCTTCCGGTCATGCGCGAGCTCGGATTGGTGACGATCTTTGAAGATGTTAACTTCGGCCGAATCGGAACTCTGTTCGATGAACACGGCAATTTGCTCGATCAAAATTTCGTTCGCCGCGTCGACACATTCCTCAACGAGCTCATCTGGATGTCGCGCGTCCTCCGCCACGGCCGTGAAAACATAGCCTCGGCTTGATTTCTCGGGTCCGAAGGAGGCGTATTTTACACCGGCCAGTCCGATGGTAGATTTTTCGGGAGACGGCCGTGTTTTGAACGCCGAGCCAGCGCCAGTGGTCACAAATCGCCGCCATAGAGGCAAATTAATGGAGCAGAATCCGCCGCCAACGTTTCCTTCCCCCGAGGAGCTGAAGACGAAGATCACCGAGTTTATGAAACAGAACTTCGGCGATCGTGTCTCCGTTGCGGCATTTCCTGCACCCGAACCGGCGGAATCGCAGGTCGAGGAAAAGCCGGAGAAGATCGATAGCGACAAGTTTGAGTTCAGTTTTTTACCGCGCGATATCAAGGCGCACCTCGACCGGTTCGTGATCAAGCAGGACGAAGCGAAGAAGGTGCTCGCGATCGCGGTCTGCGATCATTACAACCACGCGAAGTATCTGCTTCAACTCGAGAAAGAAAATCCGGAAGCGGCCGAGCATCTCGAATACACGAAGCAAAATGTGATCCTGGTCGGCCCGACCGGAGTGGGAAAAACCTATCTAATCAAGCACATCGCCGATTTGATCAAGGTGCCGTTCGTGAAAGCGGACGCGACCAAGTTCAGTGAGACGGGTTACGTCGGTGGCGACGTCGAAGATCTCGTGCGCGAGCTCGTGCATAAAGCCAACGGGGACGTGAATCTCGCGCAGTTCGGGATCATTTACATCGACGAGATCGACAAGATTGCGTCGGCCGGGAATTTGATCGGACGCGACGTGAGCGGGCGCGGTGTCCAAACGACGTTGCTCAAGCTGATGGAGGAAACCGAGGTGCCTGTGCGCAGCATGAATGATCTGCAGGCGCAATTGCAAGCGGCGTTTGAATTTCAGCGCAAAGGCAAAGCTAAGCGTGAGACGATCAACACGCGCCATATTCTGTTCGTGGTCAGCGGGGCATTTGAAAAATTGAAGGAGCAAGTGGCGCGGCGTGTGCGTCAGGGACAGATCGGTTTTCGAGCTGAGCCAGTCGATGTGATGGATAACGAATTGTTTCAGCACGTGACAACGAATGATTTTGTCGAGTACGGATTTGAGCCGGAGTTTATTGGCCGTTTGCCGGTGCGAGTGGTCTGTCTGGATCTCGACGCGGACGATCTGTTCAAGATCATGAAATTTTCGGAAGGTAGTTTGCTCCGCCAATATGAGCGCGCTTTTCGTGCCTACGGGATCGACATCAGCTTTGATGACGAGGCCCTCCGCTTGATCGCCGAAGCCGCAGCCGAGGAAAAAACCGGTGCACGGGGATTGCTGACTGTGTTCGAAAAACTTTTCCGCGATTACAAATATTACCTGGCGGGTTCAGGTTTAAGTCAGCTGCGCGTGACGGCTGAGCTCGTCCGTGAGCCGAAGCGCGTCCTCGATCGCCTCATGGTGGAGGGGGAAAAACAGGAAGCAAAAATGCTGGAGGGCGCGGCCCGCCAATGGGCCGAGGTCTTTGGGAAGGCGCACGGGCTCGAAATTGTCTTTGACGATTCGGCCTTGCGGCGTTTGGTGGAACGGGCCCAAACCGAGCGGATGAACATGAACGATCTCTGCGCCCATCTGTTCAAGGATTACCAATTTGGCCTGAACTTGGTGAAAAAGAACACCGGCCGGACCAAATTCATCCTCGGCGCCGAGGCGGTCGGCACTCCGGATAGATGTTTGAGCGAACTGGTAGTCCAATCGTATTATCCGGCAAGCGCAAACGCGAAATCCTGATTTGCCTTCATGAAACGCCCACTTCTAACCACTTTGATCATTGGCGTTGTCGTCGTGGTCGCGGTACGGGCGCTGCATCTCACCCAGCTACTCGTGCAATTCGAAGACCGCGCTGCGAATTACATTTCTTCGTGGGACGCGGCGACGCGCGTCGTTTCAAAACCGGCGCAATATGCAATCTTGTCGATTTTATCATTCGGCGTCGTCGCGTTGACTCTAACAAGTTTGCGGCGTGAGCGAATCGGTTTGATCGCACTTGGATTGATCATCGAGCTGGTGGCGCTTTCATGGGTTTGCTCGCTCTACAAAGTTTTTTTCCAACCGTTCCCTTCGCTGCTCGCGGTCGCGCTCGCTTTTGTCGTGGCCGACCGTTACAGCGCTATCGTGCAACGCGGCGGTTCGGTAACTGCACGTACATTTTTCAGCGGTCGGCTTTCGAAAGACCAGTTGCAGCGCATAATCAACGGGGAGATTCGGTTTGATCCGGAAGCGAAGACCTACGAGACGACAGTGGCCGTTTGCGACGTCGCGAACAAATACGATCTAGCAGACGAATGTGAGCCACCGGTCTTCGGCAAAATTACAGAGGAATTTATCCGACGCGTGAAGGACGCTTTCATGCAGGCGGGCGCTTATATTCAAACAGCGGATGCGGAGGGCGTGGTTGCGCTTTTTGGTTTTCCGGAAACGGATGCGCATCATGGTGACAAAGCGGTCCGCGTCGCGCTCGATATAGTCGAACGGTTCCGTCAGTCCTGCCTCGCCAACGGCGACGCGAGATGCGATGTGCATCTGGGCGTGAGCTCGGGAACGATGATTGTGGCTCCGCTGCAAGACGGCGAACGTCCCGGACTGATCACCAGCGGCGAGCCGGTCGAGTTGGCGCGGCGTTTTTGTGTCGCGAACCGTTTTTATGGCTCTAAAGTTTTGATTGGGCCGCGCACATTCGACCTCGCCAGCAGATACGTCGTCGCACGTCCGATCGACTTTCTGAGCGGCGTCAACTCGCGGGAGCGTCATGAAATTTACGAACCACTCTGGCTGGCGGCGAAAGCGAACCCGGAGCAATTGGCGCGGCGCGATTGTTTCTGGAACGGCGTTGTGTTTTATCGAGAAAAACGCTGGGCCGAAGCATATTCTGAATTTGTAAAGGCGCGCGGGCCTAACCAGGAAGAAGATCCGCCGCTGCAACTGTATCTCCGCCGTCTCGAACCGCTCGCGCTGAATTTGGGCGAAATGCCGATGAAGCACGGGTAAGGGGGCGGGGTCTTGAGAAAAGCGGAATATCCACCCGCGTTGCGGGATTTGGTGGCGCAACTTCGACAAATGCCCGGCGTCGGCCCGCGCTCAGCCGAGCGAATTGCGCTCTGGATGGTGCAGGCGCGCGGCGATCAGCCCGAACAGATCGCGCGCGCAATTTCCGAAACTCGCAAGGGCATTCATCCCTGCAAACTTTGCGGCTATTTCGCGACCAATGAACTTTGCGATATTTGCGCGGATTCTTCGCGCGCGGTTGAGCTGCTCTGTCTAGTGGAACAGCCGACTGATATTTTACCACTTGAGAAAACGGGGACGTTCCGCGGGCGCTACCATTCGTTAGGCGGCCGCATTTCGCCGCTCGATCATATCGGCCCGGAAGATCTGCGGATAAAAGAATTGCTCGAGCGCATCGAGAAAGAGAAATTCGCCGAAATTATTTTCGCGTTGGCGGCTGACGTGGAAGGCGAGGCAACGATAAATTACCTTGTCGATCTTTTAAAAGACAAACCGGTTTCCCTCACGCGAATTGCGCGCGGTCTTCCGGCAGGCGCAGGTTTGGAATCGGCCGACGAACTGACGTTACAACAAGCGCTCTCGGGAAGAACGAAATTGTAGCCAGTGCATCGGAATGCGAATCAAGAACTTCGTTGGTTCCGACTGTTTTGCTGCCTTTGTCTGGGGATCAACCTCAACGCCACAGTCGCTTCGGCCGGTAACGTCCAGTTGTTTTGTGTTGCCACGGTCGCAGTTTCGGCCCCGCCGTAGCGCGCCGATTCGCTTGACCAAAGAGTTTTCCATTCCAAGCCAGGCGGTGGCGCGAGCAACGGCTCTGGGACGGGATTTAGTTCGCTCAGCTTGCCAAGGTTAACAACAAGGAGTCGATCGTCCTGGTTGTCTTCGCTGAAATAACGCAGAACAAATCTGGCCGGGCCCAGAACGGCACCGTCAACGCCATTCGTTCTTTGTTCGCGAAAGCGCGAATCTTCACGCCGCAACCGCAATAGATCGACATGCAGATCATAGAGCTCTTTGTTTCCTTCGCGTTCGGAGAAATCCAATCTGCAACTGTCGAACACGGTTGGATCTGAAGGCACTGGTAAACGGTCCTGGGCCTCCTTCGTAGCCAAGGACGGGAATCGCGCCAGAGATTCGAACCGTCCTTTGCGAATCGCCTCGCGCATCGGAGCGTCTCCAATGTCAGTAAAAAATGTAAACGGCGTGGAGGCACCGAATTCTTCACCTTGGAAAAGGAGCGGCGTCCAGGGACCGAGCAGCAAGAGTCCAGTCATCGCGCGGTAACGACCCGGCGACGTTTGGAAACGCAACCGTTCGCCGGCTGCGGTGTTCGCGACTTGATCGTGATTCTCGATAAAGGAGACAAACGCTTCCGGCTTTGCTCCAAAGGTTAGTGTGCCGCGCCGCCCTTGCCGCCAAAAATAAGGCTGGCCTTGAAACAAATAACCGTACTTGGCCGCGGAAATAAACTCCTGCGAGCTGCCGAGATAATCGGTGTAGTAGCCTTCGCGTTTTCCAGTCAACGCTACGACGGCAGCATGATGAAAATCGTCATTCCAGACTGCGTCCAAATCGTCGCCGCCTTTTTCGCGTGGTTGGATTACCTTTCCTTCCTGCCGCTCGTTCTCAGCAATCAAAATGATATCGCGCGGTTTGGCCGCTTCGCGTGCGGTGCGCCCGATCGCGCCGATGATATATTCGCCCGAACTGTCTTTGACTTCGTGGGTGGCATCGAAGCGGAAGCCGTCGAAATGAAACTCGTCGATCCAGTAGCGGCCGTTGGTGATGAAAAATTCGCGCACCGGGCCTGCGTCCGCTCCGTCAAAATTAATCGATTCACCCCACTCGTTTTCTTCGTAACGCTTGGTGAAGTAATGATCGGAGAAAACTCGGATGTAATTTCCATCGGGACCGAAGTGGTTGTAAACGACGTCCAGGATCACGGCCAGGCCTAACGAGTGCGCGCGATCGACGAACGCGCGCAGATCATCCGGTGTTCCGTAAACGTGGAACGGCGCAAAAAGGTCGACCCCGTCATAACCCCAGCCAAAGTTTCCCGGGAAATCGGCAATCGGCATCATCTCGACCACTGTGATTCCGATTCGCGCAAGTTCTTCCAATTGTCCGGCGGCTGCCCGCCACGTTCCTTCTTTTGTGAAAGTGCCGACATGCATTTCGTAAATGACCCGGCCTTTCATTTTCACGCCTCGCCATTTCGAATCGGTCCATTTGAATTGCGTTGGATCGACAACGCACGACGGCCCGTGCGGACCTTGTGGTTGAAATCGCGAAGCCGGGTCGGGATGGAAATGGTCGGCTTTGTTGACGCGAAAGCGGTAGA
>Ga0310914_10002294_pt1 | contig 12830 bp, 13 predicted proteins | sample GREbulkMGAN108_FD_203450 | JGI IMG/M metagenome (GOLD analysis project Ga0310914, IMG submission 203450) | Lab enrichment of tropical soil microbial communities from Luquillo Experimental Forest, Puerto Rico - GRE.bulkMG.AN108 | ecosystem: Environmental > Terrestrial > Soil > Tropical forest >... | reverse complement strand
GATGGTTCCAGGGGCGCCCTGCGCTTGGATAAAATCCGAGCCCGATTACCGCCCACAGCGCGAGCGTGATGACGAGCACGGTGATAATGATGCCGACAACCGCGTCATACCATGGCAATGCGAGCAAGTAGAATGAAAGGTCCTTGCCAAAGACCGGATCCGTCGTGCCGGTAGGGCTTGCGCCGAGATAGCCCAAGAGCGGCACCCAAAGCGCCGTGGCGGCGAAGCCGACCACGGCGGCGACGATGAACGCCGCAACCCATGGAGCAGTCTTCGGCACCGCCGGCAATGGCCGGCACAAAGCGCGGAGATTGTATCCTAGGAAGATGCCGAGCAAAATCAGGATCGTGAGGAAGACTGCCAAGCGCAGCCCGAGCGCCAACCAATAGCGATAGGCCTGGCCAAGCTCACCGAACCAATAGTTTTGCAGAGAAATCGTCAGCGCCGTCTCGAAACAGATGATCACAAGCACGGCGGCTGCCACATAGCCGAGGTCGCGATAAAGGCGATGCAGCCACGCGACCGGCGGAGCGGCGCGCCCGCTGGTCAAGAGCGTCCGAACGAGCGGAAACGCAGCGAGCAGGATCAGAGCGACATAGGCGGTCAGGAACATCAGCTGACCCTTTCGGGAAAGATCTTAGCATCCTGCAATCGCAGCATCTCGCGATCATTGATCTAGCTCAACGTCAAACGCCCGGTCTGCTGGACGAGCGCTGTGGTCGGATATTCGTCGAGGCCAGCTCCCGCTAGTCTTTGATATTCGTGGGCGTATTCCTGCTCAGCGTCCGGATGATGCGTCCGATCCTCGCGTAGGTGACCCGCGAGACTCGCGCTGATGGATCTCGAGGTCCTCGGGACATGGCGCTATGGAGGCCACTTGTGGATTGGCTGCTGCGCCGCAAAAGACCCGCTCCTTACTAGCGCCAGCTACCGGTCGGACCCGTCGCGTCCCGGCACCTTGCGCCGAAGCAGACCTATAGCTGATTGACGGCAAATGGGCTTGGAGAGCCGCGTGGTGAGCTGCTGGTAGCAATCCGGTTCTTTGTTGACTTAGATCAAGGCGGCGCGGTGGCTTCGGGCGCCAGGCTCGCGCTTCCGTCAATAATTCGCAGAGCACAGCAATGTCGTCATCGCTCAGAGTGATCGTCGTGTGCGCCGCCCTCGTCACCTGGCTGCCAGCTCAGGCGCAATTTTTGGGATTTGGGCTCCAGACCAATGTCGAGCTGACAAAGCAAGACCTCGACATTATCCGTCACACCGTCACCGAGCAGGTGCACGGCAAGCCGGTCGGCACTACCGCTAAATGGAGCAACCCAGAGTCGCAGAATTCCGGCAAGATCGCGCTTGTCAGGAAATTTACGCGAAATGGCCAGCAATGCGAGACCCTCGATTACAGGTTGATAACTAAGCGCACGCCCGCTGGGCCAGAACATTATCGGCTCAGCAGCTGTTTGCAACCCGATGGGCAATGGCGGCTGATCTAAGATAAACTGTGTAAGAGCTCGTTGGACCAGTGCTCGAGACGATCTGTTGCGTTGCGCACCAAAGTTGCTGTTCGCGTGCGCAGCCGCCTCACTGTGCATCTCTCATGCAGTGATCGATTCTCGAGTCACTACCTTAAGCGAGTCATTGCGCGCCAGCGAACAAACCGGCCATCTGACCATCGCGCCGATGTCTTCGGACGGCGCCGTTCGGCACATCACGTACCGCCAATGCGTCAGGCGGTGGCTTTGAGAACTTTGCGCGCTCGGGAGATCGCTCCTCGCCAGAGGAACGGTACGCGATCCGCTCTGCACACAGCTTGGATCGCCGACCGCGCCGTGAACAGACCGGACGGCAATCCGCCGCCCGGCATGACCCACTGGCCCGCCATCAGGAAGTGCCGCAGACCGGGCAGCGTGTTGCGCAGTGGCCGATAGCCTGCGCCGGGGGTCAGTAGCCAACCTTCGTAGCTCCCCCGCCAGTTGTTCGTATAGCGGATGACCGTCGCCGGGCTCGACACGTCGATCAACTCGATCACCCGACGGATATCGGGCAAGCTTCGCTCCAAGCAAGCGATGACCGCGTCGGCGATGCGCTGCTTTTCCGCCTGATAGCGCGTCAGATCGCTTTGCCTCAGGCGCATCCAAAACTCCCAGTTCTCAGTCGGGATGAAGGAGGTGACGGCGGTCTTGCCGGGCGGCGCAAAGCTCGGGTCGAAGTGAAAAAAACGGAACGCGAGCTGCGAAAGCTCCGTTCCAGGATCGATGACCAACGGCCTGTCGAGCACGCGGATCATGTAGCCGGGCTGTTGCGACAGATCGCGAGCCACGCCGAGCGAGACTTGCAGATACGAGGGAAAGGCTTTGAGGGTGTGATCGCTTACATCGCCATAACGGCCGCCGAGCAGCCTATCCGTCGTGGCGTGACCGTCGGCGGCGGAGATCACCCAGTCTGCCGCAATTGTCTCGCCGCTCGCGAGCCGCACGCCGACGGCGGTGTCGCGCTCGACAAGGATCTTCTCGACCGGTGCGCCGGTTCGCAGGCGCCCTCCGAGATTGCGGAGATTGTCGGCGATCAGCCCGATGATCGCCTGAGACCCGCCGATCGCATACCCCGCGTCCCGCTCTGTAAGCCAGGCGAACATGAGTACCAATGCCAAGGCCGCGAGCTGCGCCGATCCGCCCTCACCGAAGAAACTTCGCAACAGTGGGTGGGTGAAGCGCTTGCTGTACTCGGCGCAGCTGATGGTCGACCTCGGCGGATTTGCTGCAGGTACGGTAGCATGCGCGCCAGCGTCGTCCAGTTGCGCGGCCACGGCTCGGATGGGTCGGGTAGCTCGAAATTGGTGAATCGACGCACCGCAGCAGAAAAACGCCGGATTTCCGTTGCGTCTTGTGGCGCCCGGTTTAAGAACTCCTCTTCCATGCGCTCGACATTCGCATACACATCCAGGAATTCGCCGTGCTCGATTTCGATGCGCGCGAACACCTCCGGGTGCAGGAAGTTCAGCCTGTCGATGTCGAACACCTCCCGCCACAGCGCGTGCATCCCCCGCTCGGGATTGGCGCCGAGCAGCCAATGCAGGCAGGTCTCAAAGATGTAATCACCCCTCCGCCAGCTGGTCGCCAACCCTCCGGCATTGTCGTGCTGCTCCATCACCTCGACGTCATAACTACATTTTTGCCCATAGACCGCCGCGCAGAGCCCGGCAATGCCACCGCCGATGATGACAATCTTGCGCGAAGTCCGTGCCATGCCCGGCAATTCCTTTCCCGCATTTGCGCGCTGTCCGCCGCCGGTAATCGCGGCGAAGGATGCGCGCCTCGTTTTCCCGGTCTTTGATCGAGATCAATTCCGGTCGAACCGAGTCGCGTCGAAGCTGACGCTGCCGACTTGCCAGAAGCCGACGGCAAGTGCGGTCGTTGGCACCGACAGTGGCGTGGTCACGGCCGCGCCTCCAGCCCTTGCCGCCGTCAAAAACACGGCGCTGTCACTGCGGCAGCAGCAGCACCGGCTTTATCGCAGCGCCCGAGGTGGCGTCGGCGGCAGCGCGGTTGATGTCGCCAAAATCGTAGCGCGTGATAAGCCGGTCGAGCGGCATTCTGCCCGCCATAAAAAGATGGACGAGGCGAGGGATGAAGTCCCGCGGTCGACTGTCGCCCTGGATCACGCCCCGCACGGTCCGGCCGCCTTGCAGCCACGGCATCTCGAAGCTGACCTCGGTGCCGGCGCGAGCGCTGCCGACCAGGATGCAGGTGCCGAGACCTCGCAGCCCGTCTACGGCAAGCCGAAACACGGCCGGCACGGCCGACGTCTCCAGTGCGAAATCGGTGCCGCTGCCGGTGATCTTGCGGATTTCGGCGAGCGTCTCGGCGCCGCGGCTTTCGAGCGTATGCGTGGCGCCGAGTTCGCGGGCGAGTGCCAGCCGGCTGGGGAGCCGATCGACGGCAATGATCGGATCGCAGCCTGTGAACCGCGCCGCCATCAACCCGGCGAGGCCGACCCCGCCGACCCCATAGACCGCGATCGACTGTCCCACGGTGGGCTGCATCACGTTCAGCACCGCACCGGCACCGGTCTGCACGCCACAGCCGAGGAGACCCAGCATTTCGATCGGCGCGTCGCGGCGGATCTTGACGACGTCTTTGGCCGGGGTGACGGCGAAACTGGCGAACGAGGATTGCTGAAAGAAGCAGGAATAAACCGGCTCGCCGTTGCGGCTCATCGGGATCGAGCCGTCGGCGCGGCGGCTGCTCGATTTGAGGGGGCGGGCGCGCTCACAATAGGAGATGCGCTCGGCGCGATACGGCCCGCATTCGCCGCACCATGGAAACGAGATCACGACCGGATCGCCCGGCGCAAGATCGGCGGCGGCGGCTCCAACCTGCTCGATAACGCCGGCGCCCTCATGGCCGCAAACGATAGGATAGGGCAGGTTCGCGAAATAGCCATCGCGGGCGTGCAGGTCGGTGTGGCACATGCCGCTGGCCACGACCCGTACCAGCACTTCGTCGGCGAGCGGTTCCGCAAGGTCGAGGGTCTCGATCTCGAACGGAGCTGACCGGACCGGCACCACCGCGGCAGTGATCTTCATATGGACGCTCCTCAAGCCTCTCGAAGATCGGTTCTCCTAGCCCGGCTTTGGTCGTGCGTCCACAGTCGCCCCTTTCCAATCACTGCGCCCCGAGTCAGACGCCAGGTGTTGTCGCGACTGGCTCCGCCACCGGGGCGCTAGCCAGCGAACCGGTTTAAGAAGTCAGGTGGGGCCGGGTTTAAAGATTGGCGCGGATTTTTTCCGCAACCGCGGCGATGGCCTGTTGGTCGCCGGCACCTCCGCCCCAATTCAGCAGTAATTGGTCCCCGAGTTTACGCGGTAGCACGTGAACATGGAAATGGTTGACCGTCTGGTGGGCGCCTGCCCCGTGTGCCTGGACCAAATTCAGTCCTGCCGGCGATAGAGCCTGGTTGACTGCCCGCGCGACCCTGCTAACCGAACGCGAGACCGCGGCGAATGCCTCGTCGGTGATGTCGAAGAGGGTCGGGTAGTGCTCTTTGGTGAGAACGAGACAATGCCCCTCACTAGCGGGAAAAATGTCCATGATGGCGAGCGTGTCCTCGTCCTCCAAAAGCCTGAAGGATGGGCTTTGCCCAAGAACGATCTTGCAGAAGATGCAGTCCGGTTCGGTTTTCATCGACGCCCTCCCCAAGCTGTTCACCGGTCTTCACCGAGATCTCGCGATCAGTCATGGCTATCCGACTCATCCCCGGAAGGAAGCAGAATAGTAGGGTTCCTACCGAAAATTGTCGCGCCGCCGTTTAACGGCTGGCCGACAGCGGCCCTGTCGAAGCGGAAGCCTGCTATATACGGGCGCTTAAAGTGGCGTGGGCGCGGGAGGCGCGCTCACTTGTGTTGCGTGTCGCCAGCGACCTGACGCATCTATCGGCCAGGCGCGGCGAGCGCGCGCGGGCCGCAACGCGATTTAATGGGGGCACATTTGAGCCAGGATACAGCAGAAGACGAGCGCCATCGCCGATCAGCGGCTAATTCCGCCAGATGGGACTGCTGACCATCCGAGCGGAATGTTGACAGCTAGCTCTGCTCCTGTGGACACTTCAGCGGTAAGAAACGTCCCCAACGAGCAGCGGCTCGTTCTCGCTTCACTCGATCGCGCGCAAGCGCGTGTTGTTCCAACGCGATCCGGTCAGCGGCAGCCCGGCTGGCGACGTACAGCCTTTACGCGCGCGTAAAGGCTGTAAACCCCATTGAGCGGGATGAACTGATATTTTCCCTTCAAATCAAAGTGATAGATTGCCAAACTGCTGTATAGACGCCCATTGATATTAAAGGGTTCTTCGGAGAAGTGGCAAACCCGTCGCTGTCGCATCACCCCCCGATTTTCTGCAGCTTCGCGCGCAAGGGTGAGGTTAGATCAGGCCGTCCCATATCGCTCCTGATGGAAGCGGAAGTCTTACGCACTGTCCGGGCGAGCATTGCAGACGAACCTCCTTGCCACGCAGGGCCGAAAGTCGACAAAATCGCGCCACAACCTGGGTAATCCGGGGAATGTCGATTGGTGAAGAGTGGGAGGTACACAATGCGCGCGATGGACGTGATGACGACCGACGTGATCACGGTTGATCCGGATACGACGGTTCAGGCCTTGGCGAGGCTACTCGCGGAACGCGGCATCAGCGGCGCGCCAGTTGTCGATGCGAGCGGTCGTCTGGTCGGCATCATCAGCGAGGGCGACCTGTTGCACCGTGCTGAAATCGGCACCGCGCGTCGCCACCGTGAGCGCCGGCGTTCGTGGTGGCTCGACCATTTCGCTTCCGACCTCGCCCGCGAGTACGTCAAATCACATGGCCGCACCGTCAAGGACATCATGACGCGTGATGTGGTCACCGTCACCGAGGACACCGATCTCGGCGATGTCGCGGCGTTGCTGGAGGCGAAGCGGATCAAGCGCGTGCCGGTCATTCGCGGGGATAAGATCGCCGGGATCATCAGTCGGGCAAACATTGTCCGTGCGGTCGGGGCGACAAAGGGCGCGCCACTGCGCGAGGGTGAGGGCGACGACCGCTCTATCCGCGCCAGCCTCCTCGCCGAGCTTGGCCATGAGGAGTGGGCGCGGGTCTGGCCGGAAGATATCATTGTCCGCGACGGCATCGTTCATTTCTGGATCTCTGAGGATGAGCCTACCGAAAAGAGGCAGGCGCTGCGGGTCGCGGCAGAAACGATCCCCGGCGTCCGAGGCATCGAAGAACACGTCGTACCCGCCCCGCTGGTCCCCGCATTCTAGCGCCCGCTCTCCAGCGCTGTCGGACTCCCCTCGGAGAGCCTCTTCCGACTTTTCAGAGCGAAAATCACAGCATTGGGTCCAACTGCAGCGTCACCCGGCGGCCAGCGGACGACGGTCAGCTCGCCCGCGGAGCGATATTCAAGCCGCTCTTCTGCGGTGCGCACGTCCACGTTGCGTTACAGCCTTTACGCGCGCGTAAAGGCTGTAACGTAAACGATCCCCTCTGTGCGTCGGTGAGGCAGGAATTGGCTCCGGTCGATAGCGAGGCGGGGCGGCCTTCGATCGATCCGGAACTGCTAATCCGGATGCTGATCGACGTGAAAGGTGACCCGAGACCCGGGCTATGCTTTGGCGTCATCGGGTCGCAATTTAGCCGGCCCGATATCGGCCAAGGGCCGTTTCGATAGAGGCCATCAATTCGCCCGGCCGGAAGGGTTTTTGGAGCAGTGTTGCCCCGGCTCGATCCACAGACCGCTGTACCAGGCTCGTCGGGGCGGCCGTCATAACAATCGCCGGGATCGCTATCCCACTACTTCGCAACCCGTCGAGGAGTTCGAGGCCCGTCATGCCCGGCATCTCCACATCGACGAGCAAACAGCCGTGCGCGGCAGGCGAGTCCGCCAGGAAGGCTGCACCTGAGGCATAAGGGTGAGCAACAATCCCGTAGCTTTCGAGCAGCATGCAGATCGAGTGTCTCACGGCGTTATCGTCGTCGATGACAAAAACGACCCACTCCTTCGACATCGGTTATTGTCCCTGGGCTTCGCCGACTTGCCTTGTGCCCGGACCACTCAAAGAGCGCATTGATCCAGCGCAATTCGAAATTTTTGCATCTGGACCGCGGCACCAACCGAGTGCAGCTCGTCATCGGCTTGCGCGAGTTTTCGAAATGGCCGCTTCCAGTCGCGCCCGATTGATGATCTGGACGTGGCGTCGATCCCTGAAGGCGATGGCGCCACGACGGACCAACTCTCGCAAGGATCGCGTCACCGCCTCCGGCGTGATGGCGACATAGGCCGCGATATCGCGGCGCGTCATCTGCAAATAAACCTCGCCTGCGCTCTCGCCTCTGGCGGCCTGATGCGTTTCGAGCATCTGCAGGAACAATCCGACCTTAGCAATGGCGTGTTGCTCGCTGAGCAGGACAGCGTGGCGCTGGGCCTCGCGCAGCTCGTGACACAGCTTGGAAATGACCTGAAAGTCGAGGTCGGGATAGTTGCGAAGCCTCGCCTCAAGCGGAGCCCTCGGTATCCTGTAGAGGGTTGCGGCGGTCACCGCCTCCGCTGAGTTTACATATACGCCGTTTTGAGCCAGTCCGATCAAATCGTCGGCAAATAGAAAGCCGGCGATGTGCTGTCTGCCGTCGGGCAGCGTTTGGCACGACTTTACCACCCCGGTGATGATGTTGAAGACGGCATCGGCGCGATCTCCCTCCGCGTAGATCCGTCCTCCTCTTCTGAAGCGGACGACCGTGGAAATGACCGCGAGCAGCGCCTGCTCTTCGGCCGTCAGCGGGCGCCCCGAGTTTTCGCCCGATGCCCAAAGGGCGGGAACCATAATGGTCGGGCCGCGGCGAGGAGGACCACCGGTATTATTTGGAACAATTGCGTTCATGATCATTCAACTCGGGGCTGTAACTCGGGACCGACCTACCTGAGAGTGGTATTTGACGGTGTTTCTAAACTGTCCTCGTGAATCGACATGAACCTTGATCCTGATCAATTTTTGTGGCGGTGCCGCCCTCGCCTGACAGGGCCCGCGGGTTTAGATTTCGACCCGCTCTGATGATCCCCTGTCGCTCCCTGCGGAAGTGCACGGTCGTGGCCACGCATGATGGTCCGGAGAATGTCGGCAAGGAAGCGCCGACCAACCAAAGCGGCGATGAAGTTGCACTCGTCCGCGAATTGATTGAAGCGCTAACCGCGCTTGGTAATTTTCTCGCGGCGGCGCAGCACGAATTTGCGAATCAGCAGGAAGCGTTGGGCGAGGCGTTACGACAAAGCGTCGCCAATATGAGCGTGCCGCCGAATGCCTTCGCCGCTTACGCGGGCACCTTTTGCGCGAAGGCCCCGACAAATGAGGATCGGCAGAGCGGGGACGAGAGGCGTGCGAAAGACACTCTGGCAGGTGCTCAGCCGACAAAAAGACATCCAATATGCAAGCCGCGGCCGCAGACATGTCGCACGGCAGGAGCAGATCCACCGCCTGCGCCATGTGATTCGCGAACTCGGCGAGCGCTGCCCGAGTGCGCAACGACCCCGCGGTGCAGGAGCTGACCGCGTTTGGCTGTAACAACGCCGGGTGCGTTTCTCCCTCATGCGCGCGCGAAGAAACTCGCGAGAGCCGCGGAATGCCTTGTCTATTCCTTAACACCGAGCGGGTTTTGGGCGGAAAACCACCCAAAAAATCGGGGTTTCGTCGGCATCTTGCGGGGTCAAAAATACCTGAAGAGACGTTTTTCACGGCGATCTCCCGTTGGAAGTTGGTCTCGCGGCGCGCTCGATGCCTCGGGTTTTCGGCAGGGGTAGCCGCAGTCAGCCGGCCGCGCTCGTCAGCGACCGCGACGATGCAGCTTTATTTCCGGCGATCCGGATCCTCGAGAGATACGGTTGTGCAAAATCAGGTAGCGCGCGCCGCGGGATGAGCATCGCCAGGCTCGACCTGCGCAATTCCGGCGACACCGCCAGCCCGCGCGGCCGGGTGGTCGGCTATGGGAGTTGGGCGCTGTTCGAGCCTGCGGGTGAGTAGCTTACCGACGGGCTCCCTTCAGCCGTTTTTGCGATTTTCGGGCGCGACAACGTCTCCCTGGACTGATCCAGATCAAGGCGAGCGCGCGCCGTTTGCCCGACTGATGGATCCACGATCTGCCCTACCTAGGAGAGCAGCACTCATGAGCTACAAGGATCTGCTAGTGGTTCTCGATCCCGGGCTGCAGGCGCGCGGACGCATTGAGCTGGCTGCGGCGCTTGCAGAGCGTTTCGCAGCGCATCTTGTCGGGCTCTATCCGCTGCCGGTGCCTCAACCGCCTCGGGAGCTCGGTTATTTCGATCCTGCCATGCTCGAGCCGTTCTTTGCAGAGGCGCAGGAACGAGCGCGCGATGCCGCCGACAAAGTGCGGGAGCAGTTCGAGCACATAACCAAACTACGGGGCGTTTCCCACGAGTGGCGACTGATCCCCGCGGGTACGGCGGCGGATCCGGGGCTTCACGCCCGCTACGCCGATCTGACCATCCTCGGACAGCTCGATCCCGATCCTGGTCACCCGGAATCAGTCGGGCCGCGCCCAGAGCTGGTCGCGCTCGCCTCCGGCCGGCCGGTTCTGGTGATCCCCTATGCCGGGCACTTCGACAAAGTGGGGCGGCGGGTGGTGGTCGGGTGGAACTCGACGCGGGAAGCCGCCCGTGCGGTCAATGATGCGATGCCGCTGCTGGCGGCGGCCGAAATTGTCACCGTGCTGACGATCGATGCCCGCGAGGCGCCCCGCGGCCACGGCCAGCTGCCGGGCGCGGATATTTCGCTTCATCTGGCGCGCCACGGCGTCAAGGCCCAGGTCGAACAAACGGTCTCGGCCGATCTTTCAGTCGGCGATGTGCTGCTGTCGCGGGCCGCCGACCTTGGCGCCGATCTCCTGGTAATGGGCGCCTATGGGCACTCGCGCTTGCGCGAGCTGTTGCTCGGCGGCGCGACCCGCACGCTGTTGGGCAACATGACGATACCGGTATTGATGTCTCATTGACCACGCTACCGGCGGAAAGGGTGATCGAAGATTACCGCTTGATCGGCACGATCAAGGACGGACCACAATCGGCGAGAGCGGACGGTACCGAAAATCGAGCCGGTCATTCGCCTATCGTTAAGGGGTTACTAGGATGTCGAGTTCGCGCATCCTTGTCGTCGATGACAATCTAGCGAATCTACGACTCCTGGTTGATTGGCTCGCGTCCGAAAGCTATGCCGTAAGCACGGCCACCAACGGATTTGAGGCGCTGGCGAAGATCGAGGCCGAAGAGGCCGACATCGTCCTGCTCGACGTGATGATGCCAGGACTGGATGGGTTTGAGACCTGCCGGAGAATCAAGGCTGACCCGGCAATGGTCCACATCCCGGTCATAATGGTCACGGCCCTCCAGGACGTCGATGATCTGGTAAGAGGCTTCGAAGGCGGCGCTGATGATTTCCTGACCAAGCCAATCAATGGACTCGCGCTCATCGCGCGCGTGCGCTCGCAGTTACGGCGGAAACGGCATCACGCGCGCATTCTGGAGCAGTCTCTCGTCGATCAGCTTACGGGCGCCTTTAACCGCCGGTACTTCGACGCGCACGCGGCTAGGCTGATCGCTCGTTGCCGCGCGGCGTGCCGGCTGATCGCCGTTCTCATGATCGATATCGACCACTTTAAGCGGATAAATGATACATACCACCACGCAACCGGCGATCGCGTGCTGAAGGAGGTCGTACACCGCCTCATGTCCACGTTGCGCCCGTTCGACCTCGTAGCGCGGATGGGCGGCGACGAATTCGCGATCGTGCTGCCGGAAACGAGCCTCGACGCGGCTATCCAGATCGCCGAACGTTTGCGTCGCCGCATCGCGGACTTCCCGATCGAAGGTATTGCCGTCACGGTCAGCATCGGTGCTGCGGCATCAAGCCCCGATGGGGAGGAGGAGCTGGACGCCACACTGCAGCGGGCCGACGCCGGGCTCTATCAGGCGAAGAGGGCCGGAGGCAACCGGGTGACCGGCGAGGCAAATGAGATTACCCTCCGGCCAGAGCACGTCGAGCAAACTCGCGTGGTCGACGAGATCGATTAAGCGCCGCCGCTTCGGGATCGCCGGTCTGCTCGATCGTCTCGCCACCAACTGCGGGCTTGGCAACCGCAATACGCGGCCCGGCCAGCCGGAACAGAGGGAGCATCGAGGCGAAGTCATGCATCAACGCTGCTAGAGCAAGATTCTAAAAGGCTGAATCAAAAAGAGGATTCTCATATTTGGAGTTTTGTGATTCAAGATGCTGGCTGGGGCTGGGGGCCAGCATCAGATGGCAAGACCCTATTCGCAGGACCTGCGGGGATCGTGTGATTGGTTCGGTTGCGAGCGGCCGCACGTGCCGGGCGACGGCGGCGCTGTTTGGGGTGAGTGTGGCCAGCGTTGTCAAGTGGTCGCAGCGCTGGCGGGCGAGCGGCAGCGCGGCGGCCAAGCCGATGGGCGGCTGGAAACAACTGCTGCTGAAAAGCGAACGGGAGTGGCTGCTGGCGCGGATCGCCGAGAAGCCGGATCTGACCTTGCGCGCGGTGGTGGCCGAACTGGCCGCGCGCGGCACGCCGGCGAGCTACGGCGCAGTGTGGCGGTTCTTTAAGCGCGAAGGGATCAGTTTTAAAAAAAGCCTATACGCCGGTGAGCAGGACCGCGCCGACGTCGCCCGCCGGCGAGCCCAGTGGCAGAAATACCAGGGCCGGCTTGACCCCAAGCGCCTGGTGTTCATCGACGAAACCTGGGCCAAGACCAATATGACCCGCCGCCATGGGCGCTCGCCGCGTGGCACCCGTCTGATCGCCAAGCTGCCGCACGGCCGCTGGCGAACACTGACCTTTCTGGCGGCATTGCGCTGCGACCGGATCGCCGCCCCCTGCGTCATCGACGGGCCGATCAACGGCACCAGCTTCCGCGCTTACGTCGAACAGTTCCTGGTTCCCACCCTCAGCGCCGGCGACATTGTCATCATGGACAACCTCGGCAACCATAAGAGCCAAGCGATCCGCCAACTGATCCGCAGCGTGGGCGTCAAGCTGTTCTTCCTGCCGCGTTACTCGCCGGACCTCAACCCGATCGAGCCAAGCTGAAGACCCTGCTGCGCAAAACCGATCCGCGCACCACCGAGGCCACCTGGCGCGGCATCGGCACACTCCTCGACCGCTTCAAACCCGAGGAATGCGCCAACTACGTGTCCATGCGGTGAGCACCGCAGAGGTGAGTTATTTAGCGGGTTTGACCGATGGTAGCGTGCGGCCGGCGGCTCGTTCATCGGAGATGATCTGGCGCAAGTTCTCAA
>Ga0310914_10002293_pt1 | contig 12831 bp, 5 predicted proteins | sample GREbulkMGAN108_FD_203450 | JGI IMG/M metagenome (GOLD analysis project Ga0310914, IMG submission 203450) | Lab enrichment of tropical soil microbial communities from Luquillo Experimental Forest, Puerto Rico - GRE.bulkMG.AN108 | ecosystem: Environmental > Terrestrial > Soil > Tropical forest >... | reverse complement strand
CTCCGGGCCGCGGTGCACCTCGACGCGCACCGCTTCGAGGCCGCGCGCGCGGCCGCCGAGGACGCGCTCCGCCGCGCGCCGGACGACCTCTTCGCCCTCGGCGTCCTCGCCGACACGCTCCTCGAGCTCGGCCGCTACGACGACGCGGCGGCCGCCACCGATCGGATGATGTCCCTGAAGCCGAGCCTGCCCGCCTACGCGCGCGCCTCGTACCTGCTCTGGCTCCGGGGCCGCCCCGCGCCCGCGCTCGAGGCGGCGCGCCGCGCGATCGACGCGGCGGGCGGCGCCGATCCCGAGCCGCGCGCCTGGATGATCGTGCAGGCCGCGATGATGTTCTGGCACCGCGGCGACCTCGACGGAGCGGAGGCCGGCTTCGATCAGGCGCTCGCGGCGCTCCCGGGCTATCCGCCCGCGCTCGTGGGGAAGGGGCGGGTCGCCCTGGCTCGCGGGGATGGGCGCGGCGCGGTGGGGTTCCTCGAGGGGGCCTGGCGAGGAAGCCCGCACGCGGAGGTCGCCTGGCTCCTCGGCGACGCGCGCGCGGCCGCGGGCGACCCGGCGGGTGCGCGCGCGGCGTACGCGGACGTGGAGCGGCTCGGGCGCGCCGGCGAGGGGCGGGTCCTCGCGCTCTTCCTCGCCACCCGGGGAGAGCGGGTGGAGGAGGCGCTCCAGCTCGCCGCGGCGGAGCGCCAGGCGCGCCCGGACGTCTACTCCGACGACGTGTACGCCTGGGCGCTCTATCGCGCGGGCCGCCTCGACGAGGCGCGGGCGGCGAGCGGCCGGGCGCTCCGGCTCGGGACCCCCGACGCTCGGCTCCTCTACCACGCCGGCGCGATCCGGCTCGCTGCGGGCGAGCGCGCCGCGGGGCGCGAGCTCGTCCGGCGCGCGCTCGCGCTGAACCCTGGCTTCGACTGGTTCGCGGCGACCGAGGCCGGACGGCTCGTCGCCCGCCCCTCGGTCGCGGCCCGCGCCGGGCACCGGTAGCGGGCTGCAGAACGACGACCATTCACGGACAGTTGCCGGTCGCCGGATCGACGCTCCCGCGCATGTAGCTGGGGCAGCAGTGTTCAGATCCAGGCTCTCCTCAGGAGCCACATCTTCACCGACTGCGTGAGCAGCACGTAGAGGCACAAGGTGGCGAGCAGCAGCGGCCAGTAGAGCCCCGGCAGCTCGGCGAGCCCCAGCGCATGGGCGAACGGCGAGAACGGCAACCAGATCCCGACCGCCATGATGGCCAGCGTCGTCAGCGTGAGCGGCAAGCTCGCTCTGCTCTGAACGAACGGCAGCCGGTTGGTCCGGATGATGTGGATGATGAGCGTCTGCGTGAGCAGCGACTCCACGAACCATCCGGTCTGGAACAAGGAGGCGTGGGAGGGATCGACCGCCTTGAACACGAACCACATCAGCGCGTAGGTCGTGTAGTCGAAGACCGAGCTGCAGGGCCCGATGAAGACGATGAACTTCGTGATCTCCTTCATCGACCAGGGCCGGGGACGAGCGATCTGTTCCGGGTCGACGTTGTCGGTCGGGATGGGAACCTGCGAGAAGTCGTAGAGCAAGTTGTTGGTCAGGATCTGCAGCGGCGCCATCGGGACGAAGGGCAGGAGCGCGCTCGCGCCCAGCACGCTGAACATGTTCCCGAAGTTCGAGCTCGCGCCCATGCGGATGTACTTCAGGATGTTGGCGAAGACCTTCCGGCCTTCGAGGATGCCCTCCTCCAGGACCATCAGGCTCTTCTCGAGCAGGATGAGGTCCGCCGTCTCCTTGGCGATGTCGGCGGCGGAGTCGACCGAGATGCCCACGTCGGCGGCACGCAGCGCGGGGCCGTCGTTGATACCGTCGCCCAGAAACCCGACGACGTGACCCCGGCGCTGCAGGGCCGCGACCACGCGCTGCTTGTGCGTTGGCGCGAGGCGCGCGAACAGCGTGGTCGCCTCGACGGTCTCGGCGAGCTCGGCGTCGGACATCGCATCCACGTGGGCGCCGAGAAGGACACTTCCGATCGGGATGCCCACGTCGCGGCAGATCTTCTTGCTGACCGCCTCGTTGTCGCCGGTGAGCACCTTGATCTCGACCCCGTGCTGGTGCAGCGCCTCGATGGCGGGACGTGCGCTGTCCTTCGGCGGGTCGAAGAACGCGACGTAGCCCCGCAGCACGAGGTCCGTCTCGTCGGCTTTGGAGTACGTCTCCTGCGGCTCGAAATCCCGGTAGGCGACCGCGAGCACCCGGAACCCATCAGCGCTCAGTTTCTCGTATTCGAGCCGCAGGTCGTCGATGAGCACCGACTCCATCGGCAGCTGCTCTCCGCCGTGCTCGAAGCGCGGGCAGCGGCGGAACACCTCCTCGGGCGCCCCCTTGCAGATGAGGCGCTGGCGCCCATCGGGCAGCGCCACCACGACCGACATGAGGCGCCGGCTGAAGTCGAACGGGATTTCGTCCACCTTGCGGTGCTCGGGGATCCGGACGTGCTCCGTGACCTCCTGGTGCGCCAGCACCGCGCGATCGAGGACGTTCTTGAGCCCCGTCTGGAAGTGGCTGTTGAGGTAAGCGAGCGCCAGGACCTCGTCGTCCTCCTCGAGCTCGACGTCGCAGTGTTTCTCGAGCACGACGTGATCGGCGGTGAGCGTCCCCGTCTTGTCGGTACAGAGGACATTCATCGCGCCGAGGTTCTGGATGGAATGGAGGCGCTTCACGATGACCTTCTTACCCGCCATGAGCATTGCGCCCTTGGTGAGGCAGACGGTCACGATCATGGGGAGCATCTCCGGCGTCAGCCCTACCGCCACCGCTAGCGCGAAGAAGAACGCCTCCTTCCAGTCTCCTTTGGTCAGGCCGTTGATGAGGAAGACGAGCGGCACCATCACTGCGATGAAGCGGATCATCAGCCACGTGAACCGCGCCACCCCCTTGTCGAAGGCGGTCTGGACCTGCTGAGTCGCGACCGCGCGCGCGAGTGAGCCGAGGTAGGTGCGCTCGCCCGTGGCGACGACGACTGCCGTTCCCGTGCCGCTCTCCACGCTCGTGCCGAGGAAGCAGACGTTCCTCAGGTCGATCGCAGAGCTGACGGTGGCGGGCTCTCGACCGTCGAACTTCTCGACCGGCATCGACTCACCGGTGAGCGTGCCCTGTACGACGAAGAGATCCTTGGCTGCGAGGAGGCGCACGTCGGCCGGGATCATGTCGCCGGCCGCGAGGCTCACGACGTCGCCGGGCACGAGGTCGGCGAGAGGGATCTCGCGCGGCGTGCCGTCGCGCATCACCGTCGCGGTGACCTTGATCATCGCCCGCAGCTTCTTCGCGGCCGAGTCCGCGCGTGCCTCCTGTACGAAGCGAAGGGAGACGCCCAGGACGATCATCAGCCCCATCACGAACGCCGCTCGGGCGTCACCCGTGAGGAGGGACACGGTCGCCAGGAGCGACAGCAAGACGACGAGCGGGTTGACGAGTGCCTTGCCGAGGAGGGCCAGCCGGCCGTGTCCTTCGTCCTTGGCGACCGCGTTCGGGCCGTACTGCTCGAGCCGGGAGTCGGCTTCCTCCTGGGTCAGGCCCATCGGCCTCGTGCGCACCGACTCGACGGCCTCCGTCGCCTCCGCGTGAGCCGCCTCGAGCAGCAACGCGGACAGGCCGTTCGCGTGGGCCAATCTGCGCCCCGATCCGAAACGCTTGGGGAGTACGGTGCTGATGGATCGCATGGCTGTGGTGTCCTCCGAAGCGTAACGACTCACGCGGTGGAATCCCGCGCGCTGGTAGCGTGGAGCCAGGCTCAGATGTGAGCGTGCAGCCTCAGGCCGAAGACGACCGCCGGCCCGCGATCTGCGTTCATGCCCGGGTTGGCGATGCCCTGGACGTCACCCACGAGTTCCACGGATCTCGAGAAGCGAAACCCGTAGTAGCTCTCCAGCACCGTCTCCCAGGCGTAGTCGAGGTGACCGTCCCCCAGCTGGAAGCCCTGACCGCCCGCCTGCAGGTAGCGGACGTGCTCGGGCGAGAGCCCGTTGACGGCGAGGCCGACGCCCAAGTGGTCGTCCCGCCGACCCCATCCGCGCGTCGGGATCTCGGCCCCGACGCTCACCGCGCGGTCGATCTCCGTGAAGGCGAAGGTCTCGGTGTGGCCATCGTTCCAGCTCGCGCGGAAGAAGGCGGCAACCGGGCCGAGGCGCTGATCGACGAGCAGTCCGGCGCCGTACTTGCTCGCTCCGACCCTCGCGACGCCGGCGAGGGTGAGCGCCTTCCCTGACGCGGCGGCGGCCAGGGCGTCAGCGTACGACCCCATGCGGGCGTGGTTCCAGAACGCGAGTAGCTTCACTGCGCCCGCCTGGCCGAGCACCTCGTACCGATACTCGCCCTCGACCATCTCGGAGCGGGCGTGGCGCAGGTCGCCGTCGAACACCGGCCCGTTCGGCGTCGTCGGCATCATCGCCACGCCGGCGCGCACCGCGTAGCGCGGCTGCTCGAGCGCGAGGACGCCACCCCAGGTGTATCCACGAGTGTCCGCCGCGAAGTCCCAGGCGCCATTCGTCATGAGCGACCAGTTCATGAAGCGGTGGCGCGGATCGCTCGACGCGGTCGCGACGTCGAAGAAGTCGGTGGCCGCGAACTTCCCCGCCGTCACCTCGAGGCGGGATGCCGGGCGGTCGCGACGAAGCGCGAAGGGCCCGCTGGGCATGAACCGCCCCTCCGGTTCCTCCTCCTCGATCTTCTCCGCTGGACCGAGCGCGATGTCCTGCTGGAAGAACAGCCGCGCCAGGTAGGGCTCGGTCCCGACCTTGGCGACGCGGATGAGGTTGCCGTCGATGTATCCGGCGACCCCCGAGACGTTCGGAACCCCGGTACCATCGGCGAACTCGGGCTGCGCGACGACCACGGCGCCTCGCCACGGCTGGGCGCCCGCGAGGACGGTTCCCACGAACGACCAGCCGGCGGCCGGACCGGGTCCAAAGCTCAATGCCCTGTTGTCGTATGGGCTCCGGATTCCCGGCAGGAAGAACGTCGAGGCGGTGACCTGGCCGCCCAGGAGCCACGCGCGCTCCCCGGTCGGATTCTCGAGAGCCTCGTGACCTGCTGGCTCGGGTGATCTGGGCTGGGTGTTCGGGAAGTGCTCTTCAGCTCTGGCCGTGGCCGGTGATGCCAGCGCTGTGGCGAGCGCCAGCGCCCAGCCCGCGCCGACGCGGACCGCCCCGCCGGCGGTGTTGATGAGGCTCATGGTGGACCTCGCGTCTCATGCTCCAGGAAGTGAGCGTGTCATTCGCCAGTGGCACCGGTCCGCCGTCTTCCATGAACCTCACCTCCCCTCGACCCGGACTCGCCGGGCAGCTCGTGATGCGTTGATTCAACCGTTGCGGCGCTGGGCGCGCCGATCTTTCTCACCCGTGCTCGGGGGCGCGGGCGGCTCGCCTTCCGCCACGTGGACGGCGGCCGCCAGACGCCGACCGAGGTGCAGGATCTTCCCGCCGACCTTCACGGCCACGGGTCCATCGAACGGCGACACGCTCTCTAGCGACAACGCGGCGCCGGGTGCGATCCCGAGCCCCTCCAGGTACGTGATGGCGTCGCCCTCGTCGCTGGTGACGCGCGACACCCGACCGCCCGTGCCGGCAGGCAGATCGAGAAGCGGTGCGTCCGCCACCTTGGGCCAGGTGGCATTCTTCGAGGGGATGGGCTGGCCGTGCGGGTCGAACTTGGGATGGCCCAGCATCGCGTCCAGCTTGTCCTCGAAGGCCGCGTCGATGGTGGGCTGCATCAGCATCGCCCGCTCGTGCGCCTGGCGGAGATCGAAACCCATCACCTCGTGGAGGTACGCCTCGAGCAGCCGGTGCCGGCGGACGACGCGGAGCGCCCGGTGGAGCCCCTCCGTCGTGAGCTCGGCTCCCTGGTAGGGCTCGACACGCACGAGTCCCTTGTCCGCCAGCGTCCGGAGCATCCGGCTCGCCGCAGCGTCGGAGACGCCCACCTTCTTCGCGAGATCACCGGTATCGACCGGCTGGCCATGATCCGCCAGCAGGAGGATCGCGTGCAGGTACCGGTCGACAGACCCCGAGATACGCGGCGGGCGAACTCGCTTCACCATGGCGGGTCGCGATTTAACCTCTGCTAATTCACAGGTCAAGAGCCATCAACATGCGACGGAACGCGAGTCGGCCGTCGCGTTCCCGCGGGCACCCCGCGCGCTGCGGGCGATGCTACCGGGTGAGGGCGTCGCTCGGTGTCAATGGGACGCGGCTTGGCTGCGTGCTCTGTCCTTGGCCCGCTGGCGCTCGGCACATCGGGCGCACAGGGTCTTCTCCGGCATGGCGGGGTTGCCGCACTTCACGCACAGGCCAGCATCCATATTCCTTTGCCGGTAGGCCGCGGCGCGAGCCCGCGCCCTCTCGGCGCACGACCTGCAGTGCGTCCTCCCCGGCACGGCGGTATGGCCACACTTCGCGCATCGCCCGGCCGCCTTGTTCTTCGCCTGATACGCGAGGGCATGTGCCAGATGCGCCACCGGATGAGCCCTCTGCCACGCGACGCTCTGAGCGCTCTTCTTGGCTCTCCTCGCGGCGCACGAGGCACACCGAACGCCATCAGGCACCGCGGGGCTACGACAGTCACGACACTTCATCCGAAGATCCCCCGATGGCCCTGGTCACTCGGCGCGCATGGCTGCGCCTTCGACCTCGTGCCACGAACGCCCGAACAGCCCCGGCCACTCCCGGGCGTTCGTGGCGTTAACAATTCTTAACGCCACCGCACCGCGCTCGATGCCGGCGCTCGCTTCGCTTGATCGCGGCGCGCGCGACGGACTAAGACCTCCAGACCTGCAGGAGTCCCCGACCGAATGTGGCTCGTCCGAATCGCGCTCCAGCGCCCCTACACGTTCATCGTGATGTCGATGCTCATCGTCATCCTGGGCGTGGTGGCGATCCTCAGGATGCCGACCGACATCTTTCCGGACATCGACATCCCCGTCATCTCGATCATCTGGAACTACGCGGGGCTCGCGCCGGAGGAGATGGAGCGGCGCATCGTGAGCAACTGCGAGCGGTCGCTCACGACCACCGTGAACGACATCGAGCACATCGAGAGCCAGTCGCTGACCGGCGTCGCGGTGGTGAAGGTGTTCCTCCAGCCGGGCGCGCGCGTCGAGGCGGCGACGGCCCAGATCACCGCCGTGTCGCAGACGATGGTGCGCTCCATGCCGCCCGGGACCACGCCCCCGCTCGTCATCCGGTACAGCGCCTCGAACGTACCCATCCTGCAGGCGGCGCTGGAGAGCGACACGCTCTCCGAGCAGCAGCTGTTCGACCTGGGCGTGAACTTCATCCGGGCCGACGTCGCCACGGTCCGCGGCGCGCAGGTACCGTATCCGTACGGCGGCAAGCAGCGGCAGATCATGGTCGACATCGACCCGCAGCGCCTCTATGCGTGGGGGCTCTCGCCGCGCGACGTCAACAACGCGCTCGGGCTGCAGAACGTGGTCGTGCCCACCGGGACCGCGAAGATCGGCGCGAACGAGTACCCGATCGTCCTCAACAGCAGCCCCGAGCTGCTCGATCAGATCGGCGCCATTCCGATCAAGGACGTGAGGGGCACCACCGTCTACCTGCGCGACGTCTCCAACGTCCGCGACGGCTACGCGCCGCAGACCAGCATGGTTCACGTCGAGGGCAAGAAGTCGGTGCTGATGAGCATTCTCAAGAACGGGAACGCCAGCACGCTCGACGTCGTCGCCGGCATCCGCAAGCTCTTGCCGGTCACCCTCTCCAGGTTGCCCCGCGACCTCAAGGTCGCGCTCCTGTTCGATCAGTCGGTGTTCGTGCGGGCCGCGGTCCAGGGGGTCGTGAAGGAGGCGCTCGTCGCCGCCGGGCTGACGGCGCTCATGATCCTCCTCTTCCTTGGGAGCTGGCGCAGCACGCTCATCGTGGTCATCTCGATCCCGCTCTCGATCCTGGTCTCGATCATCGCGCTCGCCGCGCTCGGCCAGACGCTCAACGTGATGACGCTCGGCGGGATGGCGCTCGCGGTCGGCATCCTCGTCGACGACGCCACCGTCGAGATCGAGAACATCCACCGCAACATGGCGCAGAAGAAGCCGATCCACCGCGCCATCCTCGACGGCGCCTCCGAGATCGCGGTCCCGGCCTTCGTCTCCACGCTCTGCATCTGCATCGTCTTCGTCCCGGTGGCGTTCATCACCGGCGCGGCGCGCTCTCTGTTCGTCCCGCTGGCGATGGCGGTCGTCTTCGCCATGCTGACGTCGTACTTCCTGTCGCGCACGCTCGTGCCGACGATGGTGCGGCTGCTGCTCGCGGGCGAGGCGGCGGCCCACGAGCCCGGTGCGCCGGCGCGGGAGGGCGCCACCGCGCGTCTGTTCGCCGCCATCGACCGTGGCTTCGACCGCCTGCGGGCGGCCTACGGGCACGCGCTGGCCGCGGCGCTCGCGCACCGGCGCGTGGTAGTAGCCGGGTTCCTGCTCTTCGCCGCGGCCTCGCTCGGGCTCTTCTCGCTCATCGGGCGCGACTTCTTCCCGTCGGTCGACGCCGGGCTCATCAAGCTCCACGTGCGCGGCCCGCCGGGGACGCGCATCGAGGAGACGGAGCGGCGACTGGCGCGCATCGAGGAATCGATCCGGCAGGTGATCCCCGCCGCCGAGGTGGAGACGCTGCTCGACAACGTCGGCATCCCCGCGAGCGGCATCAACCTCTCGCTCAGCGAGGGCGCCCTCATCTCGCCCGCCGACGCGCAGATCCTCATCGCGCTGAAGGAGCACCACCGCCCCACGGCCGAGTACGTCCGCCGGCTGCGGGCGGCGCTCCGGGCGCATTACCCCGACGACACCTTCTTCTTCCTCGCGCCGGACATCTCGACGCAGGTCCTGAACTTCGGGCTCCCGGCGCCCATCGATCTGCAGGTGGTGGGCGCCATCGGGAACGAGGACGCCACCTACGCCGTCGCGCAACAGCTCGCGGCCGAGGTGGCGAAGGTCCCCGGAGCGGTCGACGTGCACCTGGCGCAGGTGCCGCGGATCCCGCAGCTGCGCATCGACGTCGATCGAACCATGGCGAGCCAGGTGGGACTGACCGAGCGCGACGTGGCGAGCGACCTCCTCGTGTCGCTCGCCTCCAGCTCGCAGGTGGCGCCCTCGTACTGGATCGACCGCCGCGGCGTGCAGTACCTCGTCGCGGTGCAGACGCCGCAGCGCGAGGTCGACTCCATCCGCGCCCTGTCCACGACCCCGCTGTCGACGGCGCGCGGGCCGCAGCTGCTCTCGAACGTCGCCTCCGTCTCGCGCACCGAGGGCCCAGCCAACATCACGCACTACAACGTGGCGCGGACCTTCGACGTCCAGGCGAACGTGGACGGCACGGACCTCGGCTCGGTCATGACGGGCGTCCAGAAGGTGATCGCGGCCGCGGAACCGCGCCTGCCGCGCGGCACGACCATCCGGGTGAAGGGCCAGGCGGAGAGCATGGACTCGTCCTTCCGCGGCCTCGGCCTCGGGCTCGTCTTCGCGGTCGTTCTCGTCTACCTGCTCATGGTCGTGAACTTCCAATCCTGGCTCGACCCCTTCGTCATCCTCACCGCCCTCCCGGGCGCCCTGGCCGGCATCGCTTGGATGCTGTTCGTGTCGCGCACCACCCTGAGCGTCCCGGCGCTCATGGGCGCCATCATGTGCGTGGGCGTGGCGACCGCGAACAGCATCCTCGTCGTGACGTTCGCGAACGGCCAGCGCGCGCACGGGCGCGACGCGACCACCGCGGCGCTGGCGGCCGGCATGACGCGCCTGCGGCCGGTCCTCATGACGGCGGCGGCGATGGTGATCGGCATGCTGCCGATGGCGCTCGGCCTGGGCGAGGGAGGGGAGCAGAACGCGCCACTCGGCCGCGCCGTGATCGGGGGCCTCATGCTCGCCACCGTCAGCACGCTCTTCTTCGTCCCCGTCGTCTACAGCGTGCTGCGCCGGAAGGCGCCCGCGCCCGAACCGATCCTGGAGAGCCCATGACGCTGGAGCCGCTGCCCACAGCCCCGCCCGAGCCGCCGCACGACGCGCACCACCTCGGGTTCGCGCTGCCGAGGCCGCGCCGCCTCTCGCGCCGGCGGCTCGCCGCCGTGGCCGTGGTCGTCCTGGCGCTCGCCACGGTGGCGTTCGTCGTCGGCTATCTGCCCCACCTCGAGGCACGCCAGGCCGTCGAGCGCGGCGCACGGGCCGCGTCCAGCGCCGTCCGGCGGGTGGAGGTGATCACGCCGAAGGTGATGTCGAGCGCCCGCGACCTGCTCCTCCCCGGGAGCGTCCAGCCGCTCGAGGAGACCGTCGTCTACGCCCGCGCCAACGGGTACGTTCGGCGCTGGCTGGTCGACATCGGCGACCATGTCCGGGGAGGGCAGCTCCTCGCCGAGGTCGACACGCCCGAGCTCGACCAGGAGCTGGCGGCGGCGCGCGCCCAGGCGGCGCAGGCTCAGGCGGCGGTGATCCAGGCGCGCGCCAATCGGGACCTGTCGCGGACCGAGCTCGCGCGCTACGAGCGGCTGGCGCCGGTCGGCGTCGCCACGGAGCAGGAGCTGGCGCAACGCCGGGCTCGGGCCGTGGTGGACGAGGCCGGCGTGCGGGTGGCCGAGGCGAACGCCGCCTCGCAGGAGGCGAACATCTCGCGGCTGACGCAGCTCAAGTCGTTCGCGCGCGTCGTCGCCCCGTTCGACGGCGTCGTGACGCAGCGCTCGATCGACCGCGGCGCGCTGGTGACGGCCGGGAACTCGACGCCGCTCTTCCGCGTCGTCGCCATGGACCCGGTCCGCGTGTTCGTCCAGGTGCCGCAGGACGTGGCGCCGAGCGTCCGCGCCGGCACCGCCGCGAAGGTGCTCGTGCGCGAGTATCCGGGGGTGACGTTCGAGGGGAAGGTGGCGCGGGCGGCGGGCGCGCTCGACGCGACGTCCCGCACCATGAACACCGAGGTGCGCGTGCCGAATCCGGCCGGGAAGCTCCTGCCGGGCATGTACGCCCAGGCCTCGCTCAGCTTGAGCGTGCCCCACCGCGTCCTTACCGTGCCGGCCACCTCGCTCCTCTCCGACGCCAAGGGCTCACGGGTGGCGGTGGTCGGGGACGATGGCCGACTGAGGCTCGTGACGGTGGAGGTGGAGCGCGACACCGGCTCGGCGGTCGAGCTCGCGAGCGGCCTCACCGGGACGGAGCGGGTGGTCCGGATCGGTAACCCGAGCCTCGCCGACGGGATGGCCGTCGAGGTCGCGAGCGACTTCGCCCAGGGCCCCTCGACCGCCACCGGCGGGTGAGCGGGGTCGCGAGCGGAATGTGAAGCTTTGTGAAGTGCTGACACGCTATCCCGGCTCGGGTGTTCCACCCGAGCATGCCGACCCAAGCGAGTGGCCTCGCCGCGACCGCTGAGGGCCGGCCGAACCGGGTGCCTGCGCTCGACGTTGCAAGAGCGCTCGGGGTCGTCGCGATGGTGTTCGGCCACACCTGCGATGCGCTCCTGTCGCCTGCTGCGCGAGCCGCCCCGGGAATTGCCGCCTACTGGAGGCGCGCGGGCTGACGGCCCCGCTGTTCTTGATGGTTTCGGGCTGGGCGGTGACGCTGGCGGTATCGCGCTCACCGGCACGCGGCGTGGCGGTGATTCGGGCGCGGCTACCGCGCGTGATCCTCCTCCTCGGGCTCGGCTAGGCGCTTCGGTTTCCCGGATGGAACGTCCACGGACTGCTCACCGGAGACACGAGTACCTGGAGACACCTCCTCGCTTTCGACGCGCTCCACGCCATCGCGGGAGGGCTCTTCATCGCAGGGCTGACGCTCGCCCTGCCCTGGAGCAGGCGCGAGAAAGGCCTCGCCTTCATCGCGCTCGCAGCGCTCGCGGTGGCGCTCGGGATGCTCCCACCCTCCTTCCCGAGCGCCGTCCTGGCGATGGTGGTGGCGCAGGCCCTGGGAGGCAGCTCGCCGTTTCCCGTGTTTCCGTGGGTAGCCTACTTCTTCTTCGGAGCTGCCATTCCGCTGCTCACGGATGACCGACCGATCCGACGCGCGCTGACCCTGGCTGGGGTTGGCATCGCGCTGGTGGCATTCACCTGGCGTCAAGGCCTCATCGACATGCCGAGCATGCCGCCGGCTTACTCGAGCCTCGTGATGTTCCGCGTCGGCGCCGTCTTCGTGCTCGTGGCGGTGCTCGAGACCTGCTCCGCGCGCGTGGCGAGGGCGCTGACGCCGCTGGGCAGGTCGTCGCTCGGCCTCTACGCGATACACCTCCCGATCGTGTACGGTTGGTCAACGATGGAAGGCCTCTCCCAGCGCGTGGGTGCTCGGCTGTCTTTCCCCCAGGCGTCGCTCGTCGCGGTCGCCGTCCTGGTGGCCGCCCTCGGTGCGGAACGCACGATGCGACTGGCGGGAGCTGGAGCGCGCCGGGTCTGGGCGCGACACTACGGGATCATCGTCGTCCGGGTGTCGCGCTCCCTCCGCGGATTCGGAGGCGTGCGACCACGGCGCGGTCGCAAGCGTGCGTTCCGCTCACCGGTGGCCACCGTGGCCGCCGAAGTGACCCACGCTCACGTGCGAGCCGCCGCCGATCCGACCACCACCCACGACTCGTCCTCCGAACGCTCGGGGCGCGAAGTGTGCCGCCGGCGCAGTGCGCATGCCGGCCGCGCCCCTGTACGGCGCCGCGCCGACGCCGAACGCGCCCCGGTAGGGCGCTGGCCCCACCCCGCGGGCCGCGAACCCACCGCGGTACGGCGCCGCGTGGTAGTGCCAGCGCCACGGCGTCCTCCACCAGCCGTACCCGTACCAGGCGAAGTGCGCTGGCCCGTACACGCCGAAGTACGGCCAGGGGCCGACCCCCCAAACCCAGGGCGCGA
>Ga0310914_10002292_pt1 | contig 12832 bp, 9 predicted proteins | sample GREbulkMGAN108_FD_203450 | JGI IMG/M metagenome (GOLD analysis project Ga0310914, IMG submission 203450) | Lab enrichment of tropical soil microbial communities from Luquillo Experimental Forest, Puerto Rico - GRE.bulkMG.AN108 | ecosystem: Environmental > Terrestrial > Soil > Tropical forest >... | reverse complement strand
TCCCGGGATCATTTTCTATTTGACGCTCTGGTTCCCCTCGGTCTACCGCGCTCGGGTTGTTTCGCTGTTCATGCTGGCGATCCCGTTCTCGTCGATTGTGGGCGGACCGATTTCCGGGGCTCTGCTGAACATCTACGGCGTTGGACTCGATGGCTGGCAGTGGCTCTTCATCCTCGAAGGCTTGCCGTCGATCCTGATGGCCTTCGGCGTCATCTTTTACCTGACCGACCGGCCGGCGATCGCGACGTGGCTTGCCAACGACGAGAGGGGCTGGCTCGAAGGACGGCTGGAGTCCGAGAGGCAGCACAAGGTGGCGGTCGAGCACGTGGGCATCGTCAGGGCGCTTGCCGACCCCCGCGTCCTCGCCTGCGCGTTCGTCTACTTTTGTCTGAACGCGGCGAGCTATGGTGTGGCGTTCTTCTTGCCGACGATCATCAAGGACTTCGGCGTGAGCAACTTCGAGACCGGCCTGCTGTCCGCTGTGCCGTTCTTGTTTGGCGCCGTCGGGATGGTCCTGTTGAGCCGCAACTCCGATCGCACCTTGAAGCGTCGGGAGCACGTTTGCTTCGCCATGCTTCTCGCCGCGCTCGGTCTCGCGGGCGCGGGCCTGGTCTCCGCCCCGGCGCTGGTGCTCGGCTTCCTCTGCCTGAGCCAGATCGGCGTTTCCGCGACGCCCCCTCTGATGTGGCCGATACCGAGCGCCTTCCTGACGGGCGCTTCGGCTGCGGCCGGGATCGCGGGGATCAATGCGCTCGGCAACCTGTCCGGGTTCGCCGGACCCTTCCTCATGGGCTACCTCAAAGACGCGACCGGCAATTTCACGGCAGGGCTGCTCGTCCTGGGCGGTTGCGCCCTGGTCGGCAGCATTGTGGCCCTGACGCTCAAGGTCAATCCGCATCTGGAGGTCGCCGGAGCTGCGCCGGGTGGGCCGGCGCCGGCGCCGGCCAGCTGAGAGAATTGGTCTACAGGCCTCCAAAGCGCGTAGACACTTCTCTCCCCCAGTGGTGCTACGGCCGAAGGGCTACGCGCCGGCGAAGACGATCGTGCACGGGCTGCTGGTCTTGATGACCTGACCAGTCGGCGTCAGCATTCCGTTCGCCTGGTTGATCCTGAGCGGCACGATCCTAGCGTCAGATTTCGGACCAAACGGTGCTACCGAGGCAAGCCCCCTGCGGTCGAGGACAGCCGCTGGGTGAGCGGTCGGTTAAGCTGGATGGCTGCTCCTGGCCCCAAGCGGCTGTTGCGCTTTGGGCGGCGATATCTGGTTTTGTCACCAGACCGGACTCGAGTAGAGTGAGGGAGCGCACAGCGAAGCGGTAGCGTCTCGTGACTTCTCAGTGTCAATATCAAGTTAGGTTTGATGTCCACGATTCTGCGTCAGCGGAATCAGTACGCCGAAATGTTTTGCGATCCGGCACTGGTGCCCCTGTTCGATGTGCTGTGGCCTAACCAGAAGAACGCGACAAGCACTTATATCGGCTATTGAGGGTGACCAGCGTGCGTGGACAAGAATGGTCTCCGTCTGAAATCTGCCGCAGCTCGAATCAAATTATCCGGAATGGCGTGTAACGCCTGCCCTTCTAACATCCGCGATCGTCGGAAAGCCATCGACTGCCATGAGCAAATCTGCCTCCGCCAATATGGCTCGCAAGACGTGGACGATTCCCGCGGTGCCGCCAAGAGCCAAACCGTAGGCGTAGGGGCGTCCGACACCAACGGCTGCGGCCCCAAGCGCCAGCGCCTTGACTACGTCAGTCCCGGTTCTGATACCGGAATCGAACAGCACGGGTGCCTTGCCCGATGCTGCAACGACCGCTGGCAGCATGTCGATTGCGGCAATCCCGCTATTTGCCTGGCGTCCGCCGTGGTTCGAGCAATAGATCGCATCGACCCCGCCGTCGATTGCGCGTTTGGCATCATCGGGGTGACAAATCCCTTTCAGGATTAAAGGTAGCTTCGTCAAAGAACGTAGCCACGGTAGGTCGGACCATGCCAAGTTCTTTCCGAAAATGCTGGCCCACCGCATGATGGCCGCAACAGGGTCCTCTTCCGGCGACATTGCAAGCAGCGTGCGGAAGTTGGAGTCCGAAAAATAGTTGGACAATGCGTGTCCGCGCAGTTGAGGGAAGTTCGAGGTGCTGAGATCCCGCGGCCTCCAGCCAGTGGTCCAGGTGTCGAGCGTGACGACGATCGCCTTGAACCCGGCCTGATCCGCTCGATGAACCAGGCTTTCGGCCAAGGTTCTGTCGGTTGGAGTGTAAAGCTGGAAGAATCCGTGACCGTCTCCAATCGCGTCTGCCACGACTTCAAGCGGATCATTCGACAGAGTTGATGCGACCATCGGGATTTTCGTGATTTGAGCCGCCCGCGCCGTGTGGATGTCCCCGCGACCGTCCTGCGCACACATGCCAATGACGCCGATGGGACACATGAAGATGGGAGACGGCAGCTTAATGCCGAAGAGATCGATCGACATATCGCGCCGGGTGCAATCCACCATCATGCGGGGGATCAATCCCCAATGGGTGAACGCTTCGACATTTTGCTGCTGGGTGGACTCGTCGCCGCAGCCACCCTGAACATAGGATAAGACCTGGGGTGGCATTGCCGCGGCCGCCTGCTTTTCCAACGCCTGCGCCGATATAGGAAAAGAAGGCGTAATCCCGCGCAGCCCTGCGGCATAAATCTCTGTCTGGAAATCGCCGTAGTGAATGGCGTTACCCTGGTCGCTGATATTTGGCTGAACGGCTCCTGATTTTTGAGTCACGGTGTTTCCTCCCAGTGGTTTTGACCGTTACCCGAAAAATGCAATCCGCTACGGGCGGCCTATGTGCGAGGTGCGCGCAGTCTGCGCAGCAGCACCATTCCGTCGCCCCCGTACGCATCTACTGCTTGTAACTAGGATCGATACGATCAAGTTTGCGTATCAGGGCCGGCCAAACCAACGAACCACCTAAACCCTGCGCCTCGACAGCGTGCTCGACACCTTCGATGATGTCGGGCTTCACCGGAATCAGCTTGGCGCCGCTAGACTGCGCAGCTAGTTGGATTTGGCACGTGGTTTCAAACGCATACATGGCCAAGAACGCATCGGCCACGGTTGCGCCCACGGTGAGCAGACCATGGTTCCGCAACATGAAGAAGATTGCTCCGCCCAGATCATTTTGCAATCGCGGCTGCTCGTCCGGGCGAACGGCTATCCCTTCATAGTCGTGGTACGCCAACGATGACAAGACATAGGTTGCTTGCTGACTAATAGGAAGAATTCCTTCAGCCTGGGTGCTGACCGCGACGCCCGCGCGCGTGTGAGTATGCAATACGCAACCGACATCGTGGCGGGCGGCGTGGACACAGCTATGTATGATGAATCCCGCCGGATTAACGGGATACGGACTTTCACTGAGCTTGTTGCAGTTTTGATCAACCTTTATAAGGCTCGATGCCGTAATTTCATCGAACATAAGCCCGTAGGGGTTGATCAGGAAGTGGTGATCGGGCCCTGGTATCCGCGCGCTGATATGGGTGAAGATCAGATCCGTCCACCCGTAAAGGGCAACCAATCGGTAGCAGGCCGCAAGATCAACACGAAGTTGGCGTTCTTCGGCAGAGGAATTTGTATTCATCGCAAAACTCCCGGTGATAAGGTTGCGATACCTGATTGTCTGCGACCTCAGGTGACAGTCTCAAAGTCCTTCGCGAGCTTGAACACTTTCCGGAAATTCATTCATGCGTACCCGCGAAGGCTGTGTACATTCGGTGCAGCTTTGTTTCGTCGTCTGAGCTTAAATTCATTGGTCCAAGCAGAATGTCGACCCGCTCGATGGTTCCGGTAAATGGAAACGGCGGCTTGTAGGTATTCGCCACTGGGGATCCGGTATCCGATCCGACGCCGAACGTGTCGATACCAAAGCGTCCCGCGACTGTGTGCTCGATCCGTGCGCGGCCGACCTCCTTGCCGTTGATGCCGATTACAGCCTCGCCGCCCTTGCCGAGACCGCCGCCGTCATAGGCGAACTCCATCGTCACCGTTGACTTCCCCGCCGGAAGCGGAATGTTGGAAATCAGATTGGTTCGCTCGCGGTCGAACCAATTGTAGTGATAAACGAGTTTGCCGTTCTGGACATACAGAGCATAGCCAGCCGATGCGCCGCCTGCCGCGAGAATGACGCCTTCGACACCCTTGTCCGGCATGTTGATCACCGCCGTGATGCGATGCGAACGGTTCTTGGTGTTGGGAGAAGCCGTTTCAGGAAGACGGGAGGCTCCGGCGTAGTAAGTGAAGCTTGTCCGTTTCGGATCGGCTCCGCCCGGAGAAGGCTTCGGCACGGCGAGACGACCCGCGCCCCGGTCATCCAAGGGATAGACGTGGTTTTTCTCGGCTTCTTCGTCGAAGATCTTTTTCAGTTCAGCGAGCTTGTCCGGGTATTTGGCGGCCAGATTGTTGGCTTCGCTGAAATCCTCGTCGAGATTGTATAGCTCCCATTTGTCGTTTTCCCAGTGTCCCGGCGCGAAATCCTGTCGCCAAGGGAAGGTATGCTGCGCGCAGGCGATCCAACCATTGTCGTAAATCGCACGGTTCGAGAAAATCTCGAAATACTGCCGTTGCCGTACCGGTCTGGCCTTGGCATCATCGAACGTGCTCGCAATCGATGTGCCATCCATCGGCTTTTGGTCAATGCCCTCGACGGTCTTGGGCGCAGGCAGCTTCGCCACGTCGAGGATCGTGGAAACGATGTCGATAAGGTGGCAGAACTGATCGCGAATGCCGCCGACATCCTTGATCCGGGCAGGCCAGGACACCACCATCGGATTGCGCGAGCCGCCCAGATGCGATGCTACCTGTTTCACCCATTGGAAGGGCGCGTTGCCCGCCCAAGCCCATCCGAGTGGATAATGCGGCTCGGTGTCGGGATCACCAATCCTGTCGAGCATTTTCAAGTTGTCTTCGAGACGCGATGGAATGCCGTTCAAGTTCATCACCTCGTTGACGGTGCCCGTCATGCCGCCTTCCGAACTCGCGCCATTGTCGCCGACGATGTAGAAGATCAGCGTGTTGTCGGCGTCGGGCAATTCGCGTATGGCGTCCAGCAACCGGCCGCATTCTGCATCAGTGAACGACAAGTATCCGGCGAAATTTTCCATGAACCGTGCGTAGAGACGCTTCTCGTTGGGCGACAAGCTGTCCCACGGCTTTACCCAGTCAGGTCTCGGCGTCAGTTTCGTTTCGGGCGGAATAATGCCCTGCTTCAGTTGCCGCTGATAGGTTTCCTGGCGAACGGCGTCCCAACCGGCGTCGAACTGCCCCCTGAACTTCTCGCGCCATTCCCTCGGTGCGTGATGCGGCGCGTGCGCAGCTCCAGGCGCGAAATACACAAACACCGGCTTCTGTGGCGCGACGGACTTGTTGTAGCGCAGCCAATTGATGGCCTTGTCAGTCATGTCCGTCATAAAGTGATACCCCTGTTCAGGGCTTTTGCTGGGTTCGACCGCTGTAGTGTTCTCAAAGATCACCGGATAGTATTGGTGGGTCTCGCCGCCAATGAAACCGTAGAATTGGTCGAAGCCCAATCCCGTTGGCCAGCGGTCGAATGGGCCGGCGACGCTGCTTTCCCAGTCAGGCGTGTTGTGGTTCTTGCCGAACCATGAGGTGGAGTAGCCATTGTATTTCAGTATCGACCCAACCGTCGCGGTACTGCGGGGGATCATGTTGTTGTAGCTCGGAAAGCCCGTCGCCCATTCTGCAAGGAAACCCGCGCCCACATTGTGATGGTTGCGACCGGTAATCAGGCACGCGCGGGAGGGGCCGCAAATGGCCGTGGTATGAAAGCGCGTGTACCGCAGACCGCGGGACGCTAACTCGTCGAGCCGCGGCGTTGGCACGGGCCCCCCGAAGGTCGATACCTGTCCGAACCCGACGTCATCGAGGAGAATGATGACCACGTTCGGCGCGCCGTCAGGCGGCGCTGGAAGTTTCGGCCATTCTGCAACGGAATCCTGGTAGGTTTTGCCGATCTTGCCGCCGAACGGAGGTTCCGGCATTGGCAGTTTCGAGCGGTCGAGCTGGCCCATTGGTAATGCGTTCGCTGGAGGCGCAGCCTGTTGTGCTTGCGCGACCTCTGAAAGTGACGTGGCCCCAAGTGCAGACGCGGCGACTGCCGAGGTGCCGGCGAGCAGCAGGTCACGGCGGTTAACGCTCTGATCAGATTGTGACGATGTGCCGTCAGGCTTCTGGTTACTCATGCTGTGCTCCTTATCATCCGCGATGCCGTGAGGTCCCGATATGGCCCTCGGGATAACTTCACTCAGCGCGTTTCTTCCTCAGTTCACTTCCTCCAAGTCGCCCGGCTTCCACGTCAGGTTCAGGAAGGCATCGGTGGGGCTGTAGAGCCGCAGGATGGTGAAATAGCCCTTGCCCGGAACAGTCTTTAGCCAGTTCTTTTCCTTTCCGGCCGGTACAGTGGGACCGACATAGAGATCGACCGAACCATCGGCGTTGGCCGCAGGTTTGTCGTTGGAATTGAGCGAGGGAAACGGTTGCCCATTGTCGAGCCCGGATGCCGTGAGCGCGTCGTAAAGGGTCAGCGACCAGAAATTCGCGGCAGGTATAGGTGCCGGCAAGTGCAGCCGGTATGATTTGTCTCCACTATAGAACCTTCCAGCACTGTCCCGGAAGCCGATCAAATACGCGGCTCCTTTTCCCGCTACTTTCGAGAGCATGCCCGGGCTGATCGCGTAGTAGTTAGTGAAATACGCGATACGGGAGTTCAGGTCTCGGAAGCTGCCGGTGTGCCACAAAAACTCCAAATCCAGTTCAGGGCCGCCCTTGTCGTAGCCGCCGAGGATCGGGGTGGTCCACTGCCGGTCCTGATAAATGCGAGCAACCGGATTGGCCAAGACTACATTGAACGCAAGCACCTTTGACATCCTGAAGGCGGTCTTCGCCGCACTATCGAGGATCGCTTTCGCGTGTTCGTCGAGCGCGAACGGCTGGCCCTTGACGAGGCCGATGCCGGCCAACATACCGCGCCAGTCCAGGTTGGCTGTTTCGACGACTTCGCTATCGATGAATCGGGACAGCATCTGGAAATAACTGCCGTCGGGCGGGAACAGCATATTGACCGGCACGTTCGACGCGTCCGGGAATTGCATCGGCTTGGCTGTTGCGTCCTGGCCTAATGGGTAGATACGAGTCTGCTCGATCAGCTTTACTGGTTCGTCAAGCTTGGCGGGATCAGTAAAGAAGGCACGCCAGAACACGAAGACATTGTTCGTTGCCGGACGATAGACGAAGTAACCGTCGGGCACCTTTTCGGCGTAGCCCGGCGGAAGCAGCAGGTATTTGCCACCTTTGCCTCCGTCTGGCCCCGCGAGCCCGACGTCACCGGCAAAACTGTGACCATTGATTGTTGGGCCGGGCACCGGCAATTGCCAGAAATCGTCGAGAATGCCCTGCTGGCCAGGCGGCAAGTCGATAACCAGTGGACCATCCTTGCCGAGATCGACATAACCCATGGCATAGATGACGTCCGAATTAGGTGTGGTAACGAGCGTCTTCGCGCTTAAGCGCTGTTTCCACACCGGAAGAACGTTGTAGCCGGCACCAAACCGTGATTCTGAGCCTTCCTTCATTGCCCACATGTTGACGGCGGGCAAAGCCCACAAATACGATTGCACACCACGCTGAAACAGCAGTTCGTCCGTAAGCTGCCGCGTCATCTCATCGGTCGGATAGTCTTGCTGGAACGGGAGATCTGCGAGGTCGTTGTAGCGGGATGGTTGCGCATGGGCGAGCGATGATGCGAACAGCAAGCCCACCGCACCGGCGCATGGGAGCAGGACGTGCTTTACACTCATTCAAGCCTCCCGGTTTTGTCCTTTTGTCGTTTGTCTAAAGTTTCAAGGACTAATTTTTATTCTGACGTCGCCGCCGTCGCGATTGGCCTCAGGGCCAATTCAGCGATGACCATAAGGCGCGATCGGAAATGGACTGCGCTACTCAAGCAGCGCGCCGGTTGCTCATGGACTGCAAATCTTTGGCAGGTCAGGATCGCTTGCTTGCCAAGTTAATGGGCCGCTGTCCGGTCGATTTAATGTCGTAGGTTTGGTGACTATGCGGCCTTCCGAGCCGATTGTCAGTCGGAGGGCGTGTGTTATCTTCCGCGAACGCAGAGATGGTGTTTGTTCGAGGGCGAGTGCATGCAGGCAGGCCAAGCGACACTACAACAGTTTCCGCTTATCAAATCCGTAGGATTGGACGGACTTGAAGCCGGAGTCGGTCGGCTGTTCGGAACCTGCGCTGTCGATGCGCCTCGCGAGACCCGTGCTTCAAAATTCAAGTCGACCATCAACTACAGAGCCTTAAAAAATCTCGGGCTGATGTATGGGCGCTATGGCGCCGCGTTCGATGCGAGGATCGGCCCCTATGACATCTTGGTGCAGGGTTTCCCGATATCGGGATTCGGCGAGCACAAGGTAGGAAATGCCGTCGCGGTGGTCTCCCCGGGCATCGCAAGCAACACGATCGTCGCTCCTGGCGATAGCGTCGAACTGCACTACAAGTCGACGAGCTTCGACCATCTGGTCCTTGCCATCAAACCGGCGCCGCTCCTGAACAAGTTGGAAGCGTTGGTTGGGTCGCCACCGGTTGCCCCGCTGAAATTCGTCAAGCGTGCCAGCTACGACCGCGCAGATGCGCTCGCCTTGCGTCGTCTTGTGATGTTCCTGGCTGAAGAGTCGAGCGGCCCGACGCCGATGGCTTCGCCGCTGGTTCTGGCTGAACTCGAACAGGCCTTGATGGTCGCATTCCTCTGCAATAACGAAAGCAATTTCAGCCGGATGCTGAAGGGTGAGCCGAAATCGAGTGCGCCGTGGCAGGTGCGGCGAGCCGAGGAATATATCGCAGCCAACTGGAATCAGCCGATCACGATCGAGGCGCTGGCCGTCGCCACCAATGTGAGCACGCGGAGCCTGTTTCACTCGTTCAAGAAAGCCCGTGGTTACTCACCGATGGTGCTTGTAAAGGAGATACGCCTCAACCGTGCGAAAGAGATGCTTTCGAATCCGGGAATGGACACGTCGGTCACCGACGTCGCCTACGCCTGCGGCTTCGGCAATCTCGGTCATTTCGCCAACGATTATTTCGAGCGCTTCGGCGAACACCCCTCGGACACACTGCGATCGTCGAAGTAATGACGCCCCGCGCTCAGTCGAACAGCCAGGTCAAGGCTTGCGCGCGGTGGCTGGTCGGCCAGGACCTTACCTGAACGCCATGCACGCGAAGCACGGCAGCGAGCAGTGCGGCCTGGTGGTTCCAGCGGTGCCGATGGACGATAGAGGCCCGTGCTATCTGGTCGGCGATCCCGTGCCAACTTCGGCATGAGAGATTGAAAACGCGCCGATCGTCCCATCCATCAAGTTCCGACCAGTCGAACAGGAGACACCAGCGCCTTTGCGAACGACGTTGCGGAAGACCGTCGCTGAGGGCTCCGAATGCCGCAGCAGATTGCATGCCCTTGAAGTAAATGCTGAGCACGTGGTCCGCCTGCGGTGAGGTGACCTCAATCATGGCGCCAGCTGACGCCAGTCGCACCGGCCCGGCTACTCAAGGACCGCAACGATCGACCGGCTTGCGCAACGGGGCCGGCACAAAACTCAATAAATCCATCAGTAGGCGAATTCCTCCAGCCGCTCGCGCGATGGGATCACGATACGCCCGTCGGACATCTCAATAAGCCGTCGATCCGCCAGGCTGCGCAAGAGGCGGCTCACGCGCTGCCGTGTTCCCAGACCGAGCATGCCAAGTTGCTCTTGCGTGATCGAGGTGCTCTCGGAGCTGGCCGCGTTGAAACGAGCTGACAATACCAGCAGCAGGTAAGCCAACCTCTGCTCCGCAGTAAAAATCGTTGCCGAGAGGATCCATGCCGCGGATACCGCTACATTCTCTGACAAATATTCAATAACTTGTAGCAGGGCATCGGGGTTCTTGGCGACCGCGCTGAGGATTTCAGTCCGTGAAAAGGCGACCAGCGTCGCCGATTTCGAGCTCCAGAAGTCGAACAGCAACGGCTCCGAACCGAAGCAGCCTGCCCAGGTCGCCCAATGGCCTGGCGTAATCGGCAGGCGCGCTATGCCTCCATCCGCTGAGGTGAGCGTCAGGTCTACGCTGCCTGAACTGACGAACCAGATATGCCTCGCGGTTTTTCCTCTTTCCACTAGGAGCGTGCGCTCTTGATAGCGTTCGACCTTGGCGGCCGAAGCCAGGCGAACGAGTTCCTCGGGCGACAGTAGCCGAAACGCCGCATTGGACTTCAGAACGAGAAGCGGGTCTGGCGTCGGACCGGTCATCACATGATGCGCAAGATTTACTCGCCGCACGTTACGCCTGTAACGCGGTTCGGGACAGCGTTTGCCGTAAACCCTACTGCAAATTACTCAGGGAGACGGCATATGAAGAAGGTTTTTTATACGTTCGCTGGAACGGTCGGTGTGATAGCTGCGCTGGGCGGCTCGCTGGCCTTGTGGGTCAGCAGCCAGGGGCGTGACGATGGTGCGACCGGAAGGCCCAGCTACGGCGCCTATACTTTTCCGAAGGGCGCTCCTCGAGGCGGACCCATTCCCCGCGCCGACGGTTACGTCGAGGGAAGCCAGGGCTCAAAATTCATCCTGCCGGTGATGCCGCCAGAACGTGCGATGGACGTTCATACTGCTGGAAGCGTCGTTCGAAACAACGAGATCAGGACGTGTTTTTGGCCGGGGCCAAAGCTACGGCCCGGCTTCTATTCGACTGATCCGGACGGCTACGGCGTCGAAAACCAACTTCCCGATACGATGAACACTTTCACCACCGCATGGTTTCGCATTCCGGAAGGAGCGCAAATCGTGATGAAAGGTGAATACCCTCACGAGCGGCACTGGAGCTTCACGACCTATTCCACCAATGGCGTGCCGCGGGACTCGATCGACGATGTTCAGATAGATCCTGACTCCGGCTCACAAAATCCTTTCCGCGAAGGTGTTCGGCGCGATGTGATGCCGCGCCGCTATACGATTTCAATCGCAAATGGTGAGCCTCCCGCTGTCAGACCGCCCAACACTGTCTATACGCTTGCACCTGCCGGCGCCGAGGTCGGCATGCACATGAGAAACTACGTGCCGGATCGCAGCATTGACTATCTCGGAGCCGTCTCCTTGCCGGAAGTCGAACTACACTATGCTGACGGGCGCGTGCTGAAGGGCGAAGATGCCTGCTCCGCGACTGCGGCGCCGCTGCGTGGCAAGCAAGTTCCTCTGGCGGTCAATCCAAAGGTCTGGCAGGCGCTCACCAAGCTGCCCTGGATGAATCCGGCTGTCGGACCAGCGCACGCTTTCGAATCCGAACCGATGGAGATGTTCTTCAACCGCGAGTATCTGATTCTCAAAACCTTCTTCCCGACCCTGGCGTTCGACAACTTCGCGGTTCAGAAGGGTGGGTTCTGGAGCAACCGCTCAACGCGCTATGGCTACAAGTACCTTAGCCAGGAGCACGGCAAGGTCTATGCCATGCGCGGCAAAATGCCGAGAACTCCGAAGACGTGGGATGGCAATCCATCGCCGGTAAGTCAGGATGTCGACATGCGGTACTGGTCGATCTGTTCGGCCATGGCACCGCCGACCGGCATGACCGTCGATTGCGTGTTCGATGAGGGCGTCGCGCCGCTCTTGGACGAAAAGGGATATTTCACAGTCGTCGTCTCCCGCGCAGGAGACCGCCCAGCCAATGCGACCGAGAAGTGCGGCGTTGCCTGGCTCGAATGGGGCAATGGCGATGGGATACCGGGCGGCTCGTCGGACTACGGATTGATTATCAACCGCCACACCACGGTTAATCCGCAGTTCAAATATTCCTGGTTTGCCGTGACGACGCCAGGCAGGGAAACAAGCGCCATGGGTGCCTATGCGCCTCAGGTCATCAACTTTCACGAAAAGCAACGATTTGAGGCGTTGGGTTGTCCGGTCGACACCGCGAAAATCGACAAGATGCCCGCACAACTGGCTGTTCAATGACAGTAGAATGCAGGGCACTCCTGCGAGATGGTGTGCCCTGCAATCATCCTCTTAACGATTGGTCGCAATGTCTGGTTTCTAAGCTGCCCTTCATTCTCACCGCCTCTACGTCTGCTCGTGAGGCCAAACCGGACAACGGGCGGCGGACGAGTACCCGATGACTTAGTCATCACAAGCGTCTGTTCGCTAGGTCGTTTCGATCTTCGAATAAACTAAATCTTCCAGCTTCTGCGCGAAGGGGCGCAGGTGTTCGACGAGGTGCTCTGGGTGCACGTAGCCTCCTGAAGCGCCCGGCAGCTTTTGCCCCAGCAATAGAGCACTTTCGGCATAAGGCGCGCCGGCCGCAATGAAGAGGGTGCGCGCGATGTGTCGATACTCGTGGGCGCTTGGGAGGTTGTCGTGACCGCGGGCCCTGGGATCCATGGTGCGGCCGAGAACATCACTCGTTTCCGAAGGCCAGAGCCACTCGTTGCCGAGCGACTCATCTTCGTCTAGGCGCCGGCGCAGCATTTCAGCTAGCCGGATGCCCATCGGAAAGGCCATGGGCGGACCAATCTTCATGTGCTGAAAAGTCAGGACCCTGCGATCCAAGTCCACATCCTTTCGCCGCAGCGTGAGAATCGAGGTCCGTCTACCTCCAGTGAGTAGCATCGCGCGATGAAGATCTCTGCGCATGGGCGAGAGCTTCTCCGTCTCTGCCCACCAGGTAGGGATGTCGAGCATGTCAACCCGCCGCGTCGGGGGCGCTGAAATTCGGAGAGCGGAACACGGATTTGCAGGAATCGTCTCG
>Ga0310914_10002290_pt1 | contig 12837 bp, 14 predicted proteins | sample GREbulkMGAN108_FD_203450 | JGI IMG/M metagenome (GOLD analysis project Ga0310914, IMG submission 203450) | Lab enrichment of tropical soil microbial communities from Luquillo Experimental Forest, Puerto Rico - GRE.bulkMG.AN108 | ecosystem: Environmental > Terrestrial > Soil > Tropical forest >... | reverse complement strand
GTGGCAGTGTGAGCGCCATACCTATGGGCGTGAATGTTCCAATGACCAGTCCGCAAGCCACTGCTGCCGCCAACCAAGTCACGCAATTTGGACTGTGCAGCACTGCCCAGAAAGCTACAATCGCACTGATCAAAACCAGGGCGTTTGTCGGGGCTGCTATTCGCCAAAACACTTTGGAAACGTAGTAAATCATCAAATTTTCCTGCTACCGTCCGGTTTCATCAGCGCCAAGCGGACGCGGTGCCGAGTTAGTTGTCGCCTTGTTCGCGGTGCGCCTTAGCAAAACCGGCAGCAAAACACCCGACTGATCTGGCCCTCGACCTTCTCACCAAACGCCAAGCTCGGCAGTCAATCCCGACCGTGGTCGATGAAATAATGACAATATCCATCGCCATCTTCAAACGCTTTGCACCGCGATGGGCTTCACGATGGCCCCGGCTGTAATCGACCAATTGTTTGCTGACTGATCTATTCGCTGTTGCGATCGAGCCCAGCGAGGTTGAGATTGAGATAATGAGTGCAAATTTCAATCACAACGGTATTCACCCAGGTGGAAGTATTGACAAAATTCGTTGGCACAAAGAAAGACGCTTCCCACATCGAGCTTGACCCACTCGGTATTAGCTATGTTGCGCCCAGACTATGACGCTCCGAGAACTAAACTCCGCAAGAGAAACGTTGCGCCATGCCGGGCAGTTCCGCACGGGCGTCGGTCGCTTCAACTGTCCATGGTGGCGGGAAGCGACGAGGGTTTGTCTTCCCCGCTCCCTATAGGTTGCTGCCCTTTTGGCTTTGCCTGATAATCTCATTGGTAAACGGAGGGCTCTCATATGGCGCGTAGTCTTATCCTCGCTTGGGTAATCGTTTTACTGGGCCTGGTAATGATCGGAGGTGGGACCTGGGGCGTCATCGATCTGTACAGGCAAGAGGTGCGGGCTCCGCTTAAATCTTATGGCGGGGCAATTAGCATGTTATGCGGCGGCGTTGCCATGTTGGGCGTGGCGCAGGCGTTGCGTTTACTGCTCTTCGTTATTCTGATGCACGCCCAATGAGTGAGGCCAGGGGAAGCGACGAGGGCTGGCCATGTCTCAAAAGAAGGCCACCAAACTTCTGATGGCCGCGGATCGCCCTAACGCCAATAAGCCAAAGAGTTGGAGGCGATGCTGGCACGACGGCAGGCGCGGTACGCAGAGCCGAAGTGGGGCACGCCCTGAGGCACGAATGATTGCTGTGAACTTTGCGAGGTTGCCGGAGCAGTACAGCCCACACGTGGACAGTGCGCTCGCGTCATTAAGGACAGCACCGGGGGAGAAACTCGCCTACGTCTCCTATGAGGAGGAGCTTGCCAAGCTGCTCAGCCTCTTAGGTCACTTGTGGAATAGCAAACTTTTTGAGCACGTTAGGCAGTTAGCTCGGGTGCGCTTAGGCAGTAAGCTCGGGGTGATGACATGAGACAGACTCGGAACGGTCTGGTTGCGGCGGCAATCGTCGGCGCGACAGATGGCAACGTTGAGCCCGGCGAATGCGTGGTGGGGGCGCCGGGGCCCGGGTCCGTTTTGGGGCGGAGTGGCGGCCGGGGTCGTAACCGGCGCCGTCGTCGGGAGCGCAATCGCATCACGGCCCTATTACCCTTATGGCTATTACGCACCACCGCCTCCCCCGCCGTGTCCACTCGTGTGGAACGGTTACACCTGGGTGAGCAGCTGTTACTGAGAGCGTGGCCCGCTCGACCTTGCGAGGGGAACGGATCACGGCATTCCTGTTGAGCCAGGGTGGTGGCGCAGAAATATTTCAGAGTTCGATGACCAAGTTGCGCGTTTCTGCCCAGGCGAGCCTATTTCTGTGAAGTCGCGGCATCATTTGTCCTTGCCGTTTTGGCCGGGCTGCTAAAGTTATCACCATTGCTCACGCACGATGCTGATGGGCAGATCGCGTTGACCAGTTCCGGGCGCGTAGTCCGAGCTAATGAGTATCTACCTCAGCATCCTGAGTTGATCAGCAGCAGCGAGCAGGCATTGGGCTACCAATGTTGAGCAATGTTCGCGTACAAGGTTGACATGCGGCACACCCGTCTGGCAGAGGGGCGGCCGGGGGTAATTAACTCAGCGATTTTGTCATTTAGGCTTGTACCGCTGGCTAGTGGGGTCAGGCGTAATTTTTTCGAATCCATTTCTGCGTGAAGGGTCACAATACAGGCACACAATTGCGCTCCAGTTTGCCGTCTGGAACCAGAGGGAAGGACTCATGCGTCTATCCGTATGGCTAATCGAATTTATGAAGCTGGTGGGGGGAAGGCGGCTTCACCCTCTCAATGCGGAATGTCCGTTTTGCCATCGCATGGTTCGCCTGCATTACAACAAGTCGGGGCGACGACACCTATTTGCACACGCCCGCGCGTACTCGCGCGCGTTGTACGAAGGTTCTCGGTATTGCGCGCACTATACGGCGAAGATGAAGTGTGTCGGTTCAGATATGCTGGCGAAGTTCGACCCGCGCCCGAACGAAGCGCAGCATTTCAATCCGCCCAAGTCGCTTGGAATAGAAGGCTGATAAGTGCTTGTCTTGCCATTCTTGCCATTCTTGCCATTCTTGCCATTCTGGCTAAGGTTCCACTCTGTTGGGGCGTAAGGATATTCCCAGTTGGTTGGCAAAAAATTCCTTGTTCGGTCGCGGGAATATTGGTTGAGCATGGCGGCCAATTCGGCCAACGGATCGCGCGCCGTGGTTCGCGGCCAGGGCCATTGCCCGATCTTAGCGAGAGAGATACCTCGTCGATATCGATGATGCGAATCGGCAAGCGCCGCCGTCGTCGCTTTCGACGTGTTATTTGCCGAGCCCCGACCGCACCTCGCTCGAGGCCATCGTCAAACAGCTGCCAGCATCCCAGGCGGCTGCGGTGACCGCCGCGACGGCGGGACGACCGAGCCAATGACCAGCAATTTGCCGATGAGATCAGGAAGACGCCAACTGTTCTATCGATAGTCCCAATGTGGCATTCTGAATTAAGATCCACAGCACGACGGCGGTGAACAGCGCGGCGGGCAGCTTGATTTGCTCAACTGCCACTGCGTGCGGTTTCCTTCTTATCAGCAGCGAGAGCTCGTAGATGACAACCAAGCCGGGGAACAGAACGGCATTAATGCCCCAAGCCAGCAGGACGCTGCCACCGAACCAAAATGGACACCATGCTAGGCCAGCGATGAACCCCCACAGCAGCGCGCGCTCAGTGCGGCCAGCGCTTTTGCCCGGAAGCCGGTTCGCGTCCGAGACTCCCGCCGTCGGCGCAGCCATGTAATCCCGGTCCGATAGAGATGGAGCCCGCGACGCCCACGAACGGACATTGGCCCTCATGCGAGAGCCTCCCAGTGCCGGTAGACGAATTTGATCGCGGGAGCGCTGCGCCCGACTTTAGGCACGTTACCACACCTGGTTGAAAGCGACTTTTTACCCGCCAGCACGATCCGTCGTTCCGCGCAGGCGAGAACGTATCGGTTTGTCAGTGGTCGACAAGGACAGCTATGTTGAAGCCGTGGACTACCCTTACCCATTCATACAGCGATCGCGGCTTGCTCCAAACATTGCTTAGTCCAGACAATATCAAAATATCTCAAAGAGACTCTAACCCCTTGCGGAGTCGGGTCGAATGCGACCTGACAATCATATTGCGAAATCATGACATAAGCCATTATAATAAATTTGTTGTCACGGGGGCGGCACAATCTCCACATGTTGACAAAGTTGCAAGCGGCGGAACGCCAGCCTGAAGCCGAACGTGAGGCTCGATCGGGACGCGTCTTCTGGATTACCGGATTATCCGGCGCTGGAAAGACAACCGTCGGGCGAGAATTGTCTGACCGGCTGCGTGCCGCTGGTCGTCCGATTGTCTTTCTCGATGGCGATGCGCTCCGCGCCGTGATCGCTGAAGATCTTGGCTACAGCGAAGGCAATCGGCTGCGATCGGCAATGCGAAATGCGCGGCTGTGCCGGTTGCTGGCTGAGCAGGGTACCGATGTGGTCTGCGCAACCATCTCCCTGTTTCACCAGGTGCAACGCTGGAATCGCGAGAACATCCCCGGCTATCTCGAGATTTACCTTCGGGTCCCGATAGACGAGCTACGTCGTCGAGATAGCAAGGGCATCTACTTGGGGGCTCAACGCGGGGATGCACGCGATGTTGTTGGCCTTGACGTGCCTGCTGAGGCTCCCGAAGCGCCGGACCTCGTCCTCGACAATTACGGGGCTCTCGGCGTTACCGCGGCGGTGGACCGCATTTTGGCGATAAGCGCTAAGCGAGATGGCATGGGTGCGGCGTGGCCGGCGCCAGTCGTCGCTTTTAAAACGAAAGCGGAAACTCTGGAAGCATTGGCCCCCCTGCTGCGCAACGGGCTCGTACTGCCACAGGTCCGCTTCTCGGTTAGAGATTGGCGCTCGGATGCCGCTGGCGTGCTCGCTTCCGTCGCCGCTGCCCCCTGGGGTTCCGGTCGGGTCATCGTCCGGAGCAGTGCACGGCGCGAGGATTGCCCCGTGAGCTCCCAAGCCGGGAGGTACGCTACCGTAATCGGTGTCGTCGGTAGCGCAGCAGTGGCAGAGGCAATTGACAGGGTTTTCGAGTCGTTCGGCAAAGACGGAAGCGACGACGATCAGATCTTCGTGCAGCCCATGCTAGAACGTGTAGCAATGGCTGGGGTGGCATTTTCGCGCAGTCTCGGCGGCGGTCCTTATTTCATTATCAATTATGACCGTTGTTCCGGTCTAACCGATCGTGTTACTGCCGGTGTCGGCGATAATTTGGAGACCTTTTTTTGCCTCAAGTCGCGGCCTGAGGCCTGCCCTCCATCGCTAGGACCGGTCATCGCTCTGGTCAGGGAGCTTGAGACCCTTCTTGCGTGTGATGCAATTGACGTCGAATTCGCTGTTAGCAACGACGGACAGCTTTGCCTTCTGCAAGTGCGACCGCTAGCGTTTGGCCGCCAGGAAGCAGGCGACAGGGATGTCTACACCGCGCTTGGCGATACCGCGCGCAAGGTCGAGCTGCTCAGTCGACCGCATCCCTACTTGCACGGTAAGCGAGCGATATTCGGCGTCATGCCGGACTGGAATCCGGCCGAAATCATCGGGGTGCGGCCCTGGCCTCTCTCGTTGTCGCTTTATCGGGAACTCATCACCGACGCGATCTGGGCCTATCAGCGAGACAATTACGGATATCAAAATCTTCGCAGTTTTCCGCTGCTGGTGAGCTTTCACGGACAGCCCTACATCGACGTGCGTGTAAGCTTCAATTCTTTCATACCACGCGATGTACCGGACGATCTCGCCGGGCGTCTCGTTAATTACTACATCGATCGCCTCCTCTCCGAGCCGCATCTGCATGACAAGGTCGAATTTGAGATTATCTTTTCTTGCTACACTCTCGATTTACCGAAGCGATTGGACGCGCTTGTCGAGCACGGATTTTCTCCAGAAGACCTCGCCCAACTTTCGGGCGCCCTGCGGCGTCTCACCAATCGGATTTTGCATAGCGCGACTGGGCTGTGGCGCGCCGATCGCGAAAAGATCGACCTACTGGCACGGCGGATTCCGACGATTTGCAACGCGCAGATCGACAAGATCAGCCGCATTTACTGGCTAATAGAGGACTGTAAGCGATACGGCACACTGCCATTTGCTGGTCTCGCGCGGGCGGGCTTCATGGCGGTTCAGCTGCTCCAATCCCTCGTCGAGACAGGGGTTCTCAGTGCCGAAGAAGCTGCAAAATTCATGGCGAGTGTCGATACAGTCGGCTCGCGCATCGGGCGAGATTTCACGCGGCTCACGAAGGCAGACTTCCTCGCGCACTACGGCCATCTCCGGCCGGGGACCTACGATATCCTGTCGCCGCGCTACGACGAAGCGCCCGATCTTTACTTCGATTGGTCGATTGCTCGACACCCCTCGTCCCCCCCGGCTCGCTTCGCGCTCTCGATCGAGCAGTTGCGTCACATTGAGCAACTGCTGAAGGAACATGAACTCGACATCGACGTCTTGAGTTTAATCGAGTATATCAAGGTCGGCATTGAGGGTCGCGAATACGCGAAATTCGTGTTTACGCGAAGTTTGAGCGACGCTTTGTCGCTGATCAAGCACCTGGGCGAGGAGCACGGTCTTTCGGCGGAAGATTGTGCATTTCTCAACTACGACGTCATCCGCGCGCTCTATGGCGAGAGCGGTTCGGTGCGCGAGGCCTTGCGGGAGAATGTCGCACAAGGCAGAAAGCGTCACGCCCTGACGCGTAATCTAGTGCTTCCGCCAATCATCACTTCCCCCGACGAAGTGTTCGCATTTCACCTTCCCCACAGCCAACCTAATTTCATTACCCGAAAAAGTGTCACTGCATCGGTCTCATCAATCGGCGACCCGCCGGAGAGTTTCGCTGGACGGATTCTTTTCTTGCCCAGTGCGGACCCTGGCTTTGACTGGATCTTTACTCGGGGCATCAGTGGATTCGTCACCCAGTTCGGCGGCGCCAATTCGCATATGGCGATCCGCGCCGGGGAACTCGACATACCTGCTGTAATCGGCGCCGGCGAAACCCTGTTTGAGCGCTGGCGGGCCGCGCATAAGTTGTGTCTTGATTGCACGAACCAAAAGGTCTTGCTGATCGCATGAAAGCAGTCGCCATCACTCAGCGGGTATCGGTGGTTCCAAACTATTGCGAGCGCTTTGATTGCCTGGACCAGGGATGGACCAAGTTCCTGGCGGCCTGCGGGCTGCTTCCCGTGTTGCTGCCCAACGTCATCGAGGTAGCGCTTGCGCTGAGCGAAGGGACGGATATCGCTGGGTTGGTACTCACCGGCGGTAACGATCTTGCAGCATTGGGTGGCAATGCCCCGGAGCGTGACGCCGTCGAAAATGCTCTTCTTGAGTTGGCAGAACGGCGCGAGTTGCCGGTCCTGGGCGTTTGTCGTGGCATGCAAGTGATTCAGCAGCGTTTTGCAATTCAGTTACGGCGCGTCGAAGGCCACGTGGTGCAACGTCAGATCATCCGAATTGAGGGCGAGCCAAGGGAGGTTAACAGCTATCATCACTTTGCTGCCTTCGATTCGCGTCCGCCGCTCGATGTCTGGGCAGTCGCCGACGATGGCGTCATTAAAGCGATTCGCCATTCGACCCAGCCTATAACAGGGATCATGTGGCACCCTGAGCGATCCGCCCCGTTTTCACCGGCCGACGTCACACTGTTCCGCCGAGTTTTTGCGATCGAATGATGCGCGCAGTAATTCTCGCCGCCGGCCGCGGGAGCCGCATGGGGCATCTGGGCGATGACCGCCCGAAATGCTTAGTTGAGCTCGAAGGAAAGCCTTTGATCGCTCGGCAGATTGCAGCGCTCCGGCGTGGTGGAGTCGACGAGATCGGAGTCGTCCGCGGCTATCGCGCTGAAATGATCGATTTTCCAGGCCTCACCTATTTCACCAACACGCGATGGGCTGAAACCAACATGGTGGTATCGCTCGCCTCAGCTGCCACTTGGCTCCGCTCGGGGCCTGTTATTGTCAGCTATGCCGATATCTTCTACCGCAGCGACTTGGTGCTCGGTTTGGCCGGTGCTCAAGGGCAGTTGGTCGTCAGTTACGATCGGACCTGGCTTAGCCTGTGGACCCGACGTTTCGCCGATCCGTTGTCCGACGCCGAAACCTTTCGGATCGACGCGGCTGGCCAATTACTAGAGATTGGCGGCAGGACGACGCGGATTGAAGATATCGAGGGGCAATATATGGGCGTCCTGAAAATGACCCCGCCGGCATGGAGTGCTGTCGAGGCGCTGCTCGATGTACTCGACGCCCCAACCCGTAATCGCCTCGACATGACCGGATTGCTAAGCCGACTTCTCGTCAGAAAAGCGCCCCGTGTTAGTGCTTTTGGCACGGATGGCCAGTGGGGCGAGATAGACAGTCCGGAAGACGTTGCGCTGTACCAGAACATGGTACGGAATGGCGAACTCATCCTCGAGGAGGGTCTACCCAGCAAAGAACCGATTGAGGATGACAGCGGGGATCGGAGGAACACAACCTGTCAGTCAAATTGAAGCACGGAGATTATACGGGGCTGGCCAGCGACTACGCGAAGTTTCGCCCCGGCTACGCGCCGCAAGTTGCGACCGCGATCCTTGGCTTGGTAGGCCTCGATCCCACCGACATCGATGCTGCCGATATTGGTGCCGGCACTGGCATCTGGACTCGTATTCTCGCCGCACACGGTTTGCGCTCAATAGTCGCGATAGAACCCAACAATGAGATGCGCAAAAGAGGGGTCGAAACATCGCGCGGCACCCCCATTGCGTGGCGCAAAGGCTCGGCCGAAGCCACCGGATTGCCGGACGCCTCGGTCGATCTAGTCAGCATGGCTTCATCATTCCACTGGGCCGATTTCGACAAGGCTTGCGACGAATTCCACCGCATTCTCCGGCCGGGCGGCGTCTTTGTTGCGCTGTGGAATCCGCGCCTCATCGAGCTCAATCCGCTGCTAATGGAGATCGAAAACGAAATTACACGCCTGAAGCCCGATTTTCGTCGCGCATTCTCTGGCCGGTTGGGCCTGACCGAACGCCTGACCGATATGTTATGTTCCAAGGATGGCTTCGACGACGTCCTCTATCTTGAGGGGCGGCACGTCGCGCGGCAGACCCCGGAGCAGTACTTGGGTGTCTGGCGTTCGGTCAATGACGTTCAGGTACAACTCGGTCTTGATCTCTTCGGACAGTTTCTGCGCTATATTGAGCGCAAGGTTGAAGGCCTTTCTTCGATCGAAACGACTTATCTCACTCGCGCTTGGACGGCACGCCGCGCCTAGGCATCAAAAACCGCTCAGAACCGGTTTAAAAACTAAAGTGACTCGGTGAAGGGGCGGCTTCGGCCAGCAATCAGCGTAAGATGTGCAACGCCGGCTCCCATTTAGGCCTCACAACTAATGCCGTATCCTCTCAGTGGGTCTTGCACGCCGGGTTTGCGACAAACAAAGATGTACTCATTGGCGAGGAGCCCTGGCAGAAGCCGCAGGCCGATCGAATGTAGAGTTTGAAGCCACGGCTGGAGGCGATAGCCAGAAATTCTGGCGGAGTGTTCATCGCTCTGCCTTTGCGATGGATGCCGTAACCACAGTATATGGTAGAGCAGTGGCATGTTGAGTGCCGGATACTCTTCTTCAATGAGAAAGCCAGCGTGTACGAGCATTGCTCGAGCTTCCTGCCGCCGATAATTCCATTTGTGAAACTCGGTGGCGCGCTTTCCGACACCCTTATAGTAGTCGATCATGCGGTTATGCAGGCTGTCGGAGCGGAACTCCGCACAGAGGCGACCACCAGGTCGCAGCACCCGGAATGTTTCGCTGATGGCGGCGGCTGCGTCATGTTCAAGGCTGTGATAAACACCGAAGCAAAGAGCCGTGGCGAATCGTCCGGTCTCGAATGGCAAGGTGCGAGCGTCCGCATTAACGACGTGCAGTTGCGGATCGCAGGCCTGTAGCTTCGTTATGGCAGCGTTGACGTTGTCTACCCCAACAATCTTCACGCCCTTCGCATGATAATGGCGCACGAGGCGGCCGGCACCGCAGCCCAGTTCTAGGACTTCACCATCCTGGTCGCAAACGACCATATTGGCATACATAAGGGGGTAGCAGTCGTGCCCTTCAGCAGGCGCATCAACGGGGATCTGGTTCCAGCGTGAAGTCCAATACTCGGGCGATTTCCTTTCGCGATAGGTCTTGCGCATCGTTTTGACATTTCCACTTCGTGTTCACGGAAACCAGCTCTTCATCAGCTTGAACACCACTTCATCCACCATGGCGTCGATCTTCGCCAGGCCGCAATCGCCCGCGAGGACGCCGATGTCGTGGGCGGCGGCGCCATAGCCACTCCGATTAGACACCCGTATTATAGCCGATTTTCTCAATCCTTCTTTTTGTCTCGGCATCCAGCACATCGATAAAGTTTTTGAATCGAGGGACTTTGTCTTTAACAGCTAAATAGCGATAAGGCTTGGTTGTCGGAGGGGCGATCCGCACGCAGCTCAAATCGAGATCGACCGACATGACTTTAAGGATCTTGAAAAATTCCTTAGACGGATCGATCGTGAAATCCTCAAAGCGCAAAGGAAGGGTGGCGAATCGGAGATGAAGTTCAGTTTCCTCAACAAATTCCGCAAAAGACAGAAATCGGTAATGCCCAAAACCCGGCAGCTGACATCCATCAGCCGCGAAAAATTCAGGATCACCCTCAGCAAAGGCTTTGAATTCCAAAAAATTCTGGTCCAAATCGGCACATAGATCATCTGTGTTCTTATAAACGTCCGATAGTCCGCCAATTAACCGCCTGTCGCGAATAGCCGTCCGCCACCAAATCCAATTCGTCAACAGTGTATCAAGGGGATGACGATAAACAAAAATCAAGTCAGCAAATCTCCTTTTGACCGCTTTCAGGATACCGCTCATTACGGCTGGCGGAAGCTGACCGCGAGAAAGATACCTCATTGTAGCATGGCCACTGTAGATCAGGGATGTCGGAGCTGAATGCAAGCGGAGGACTCCATCCACAAAAAATTGCGCCCTTTCTCCAATGTTCTCCGTTATCAAGTTATTGATATACGAACGTCCGCTGCCGAACAGTCCAATAATATATGTTGTTCTGTCGTTCCGCAGACGAGGAACGACCCAACCCCAATCTATCGAGCCGGTGGGAGCGAAAAAGGCTGGCGGCCAAGTAGTGAGCAGAGTCACAAGCCTGCCGAAGTGGCACGCTATTTGCCATTGTTCGCGAGGGGATTTTTGCACAAATCTGATGAATTTGTTTTCATGCATCTGGCAGAGCTTTGCGAAATCATGCCGACCGCGGAATCACACTGGCAGTACGGTAATGACGACCCCCATTAATAATCCGAGGCTAAACTCCGTCAACGACAGAGATGTTGATAGCCATCTTGATGAGGTTCATGGCCGTGCCCCAAGGCCTCAGTACGACCCTTAATGGCAGACCGATATGGTAGCAAAGAAAGGAAAAAGAAAGGAATAAATGGGCCCTAGCCTTTCCATTTGTGGATCAGGTGAAAGGCGCGGGCCCCGGTGGCGCGCTTTTAGGCCTTTTCCGCACTAACTCCGGCAGCTTGGCGATATTGGCCGCAATCCTTCGCGCCCCATCCATGCTGAGTTGGCTGCCGAGCAACGGACCGGCTCATGCTCGAAATAGCTAGGGAGCGCCTGCCTGTTTTTTATGCCTGTCTGTCTTCTTCAACGATTTACCTTTAAGCTCAAAAATAAGTAACCATCCTTCTTGACTTGCGGTAGCAGTCTGCGCGACCGTAACCAATTGGGGATGGGGTAATGTGGAATACCGAGCCTACTAAAGGTCGGATTGCAGCGCTGGACGGTTGGCGCTGCTGCAGCATCTTGCTCGTCATGTATGGGCATCTTACCACATGGTCATCAATCAAGCATATGCTGCCCGTGGGGGGGTATGAGTTCGTTGGGGTGGAGTTCTTCTTCGTAATCAGCGGTTTCGTGATCTGCTCGGGCCTGCTTCGGGAGTTTGAAAGTTCGGGACGAATATCGATCACCAGCTTCTACATCCGACGTTGTTTCCGCATCCTGCCCCCATTAATCCTTTTTCTCTTAGCCGCTTGGTATCTCGCAATCGCCCCCCCACGATTCATCGCGAAGGCGGCGTTGTTTTTATGCAATTTAACTAGGTGCAGTGCAGACCGGCCGGCAATCGATCACACTTGGAGCCTGGCATATGAGGAGCAATTCTACATTGTGTTCCCTGTCACCCTTGCAGTTCTCCTGACGTTCAGAAAGCGTTGGATTCTATTAAGCGTAGCGCTCGCCTGGCCGATACTCTTGACTGCCTTGTATTATTTCAAGCATGGCGAGCTTGCCTTGTTCCTGAGTTGGTTCGAGCTTCTGCTTTTTGGCGCGGCCTTTGCTCTCTATCGCGAGCAGGCGGCTCGCATCGTGCGGCGGATCGGCCCGATCGGTCTCTACGTTGCGGTTCCGATGATCTTTGTGACATTTGTTTCCGGCAGTAGAGCGGCTACCCTCATTACGCTCTTCGTCCATTATCCGCTCATCGCGTACGCAGTATTTACCTCCACATGCGTTAGAACTGCGCTTCACCCAATCCTCGAAAGCATACCCATGCGATACCTCGGTAGAATTTCCTACGGAGTCTACCTGTTCCAGCAACCGCTTCTGTGCTCGGATGACGGTCAAGGTCCATCATTTTACATCGCAGCGGTCATCGCGATCATTGTGCTGGCGGCGTTTTCCTATGCATTTATCGAAGCGCCCCTCATCGGATTTAGTGCGCGTCTCTCCGATCACCTCAAAACTTCGGCACGTTTCTCTTCGGTTCCGGCTTGATATCGTAGCGCCTCTAGCGATTGCACCAGGGATTTGCGACCAACTCAATTGAGCGAGAAACGACTCCGGCAAGTTGATTCAACTCAAGTGGATTTAGCTCCAAACCACCGGCTCCTCAACCTTCACGGCGAAGTGCAATCCGATAAGAGCACCCTCCGTCCAATCGAGCAGACGGGTTGGTAGGCCCGCATGCCTCGCTAAAAAGAGCCACTGATCGGTTCTGGTCACATCCGGTACTGAATCATGATAGCCCGGCGACCACTGGCGTCTTTTCAGCAGTGCTTTGATTGTGTGCTGCTGCACGCCGAGGTCGCCTATGTGTACGCCGGTCAATCACGGCGTGCAGGATCCACGCCGCCCCCCGATCACTTTGCATCGGCAGTGTCTGGATACCCGAAAGCCGAGCGCATCGTTTCGCGCATCAGGCAGATATTGCCGGATCGCTGACGCCGT
>Ga0310914_10002287_pt1 | contig 12839 bp, 7 predicted proteins | sample GREbulkMGAN108_FD_203450 | JGI IMG/M metagenome (GOLD analysis project Ga0310914, IMG submission 203450) | Lab enrichment of tropical soil microbial communities from Luquillo Experimental Forest, Puerto Rico - GRE.bulkMG.AN108 | ecosystem: Environmental > Terrestrial > Soil > Tropical forest >... | reverse complement strand
GTAGACCCGCAGGTACTGCGCGTCGGTGAGATCATCCCAGAGCTCGCCGAGTAGGAATTTGTGGGTCAGCACCTTGCCGGCATGCTGCACCAGTACGCGCAGAAGCTCGTACTCCTTGGGCGACAGTTTCACCTCCTTGTCGCCCACCCTCACGATGCGCCGCACCAGATCGACCGCGAGATCGCCGGTGCGGAAGATCGGCCGCTCACCGTGCACCTGCAGCTGATGACGGAGCGCCGCTCGCATCCGGGCGAGCAACTCGTCCATGCCGAACGGCTTGGTGACATAATCGTCGGCGCCGAGGTCGAGGGCCTGAACCTTCCCGACCTCGTCCCCGCGGCTCGACAACACTACGATCGGAACGCCCTCGTTGCGCGCACGTATCATGCGCAACAACTCGAGTCCCTGGATGTCGGGGAGGCCGAGATCGAGAATGATCAAATCGGGGTTGCGCGTCAACAGATCAAGCGAGGCCTTGCCGTTCGGCGCTTCCAGGATTTCGTAGCCCTGCGTGCTCAACCCCATGCGCAGCAGCTTGCGGATCGGCGGCTCGTCGTCGACCACCAGGATCTTGAGCGGGGCAGCGCTCATGCCGCGGTGTCCAATTGCTCGGCCGCGGGCGGAATCGGCAGCCTGATCGCGAACACGGCGCCGCTGCGATCGCTGCGGTTTGCCGCGCTGATCGTCCCGTGCATGGCTTCGATGAAGCCGCGCGAGATCGCGAGCCCGAGACCGGTGCCGGCCCGCACCTGATCCGCCTTTTCCACCCGATAGAACTTGTCGAAGATGTGCTCCAGGTCCGCGGACGGAATGCCGCCGCCTTCATCCAGCACCTGCAAGCAGACCGCGTCCTGATCGCGCCAGCTTCGCACGCGGATGGTGGTGCCTGCGGGGGAGTACTTGGCGGCGTTGTCCAGCAAGTTGAACAGCACCTGCTCGAACAGCACCGCATCCACCGCCACCATCGGGAGCGCCGGCGCAAGGTCCAATTCGACGCGATGGCGGGCGAGAATCTTGCTCGCCCGGCGCAGCGCGCTGCCGACGATCTCGTCGAGATCGTGCGGAGCGGCATTCGGCACGATGGCACCCGCTTCCAGCTTGGTCATGTCGAGGAGGTTAGCAATGAAGCGGTTGAGCCGTTCTGATTCGTCGATGATGGTCGCGAGCAGGTCGGCTTTTTCGGCGTCGGTCAGCGCCGTCGCGAAGTTGCGCAACGTGCCGGCCGCCGCCAGCACGGCCGCAAGCGGCGTCTTGAGATCGTGCGAGATCGACGTGAGCAGGGCGGACCGCAACCGATCCGTTTCGATCGTGCGCTTGGCGCGGTCGACATCCTCGACCAGATAGACGCGCTCGATCGCGAGCGCGGACTGATCGATCAAGGCGTCGAGCAGACGGCGCTGATCGGGGGTGAGCAGCGGGCCGGGTTTGTCGCTGTCGACGCCGATGACGCCGATGGCACCGCGGCCCGTTCGCATGGGCAGAAACAAGCGCTTTGCGCCGGGAAGCGTGTCGGAGCCGCGCCCGGCCGAGCGATCGTTTTCCCACGCCCAGTTGGCGGCGGCGATATCGGCCTCGTCCAGCGTATCCTCCGGCGGGTAGCCGGCCTTGACCGCGATCGACCCGTTCTCGGGCAGCAGCAGCACGACCCTGACTTTGAGCATGAGCGCGGTCTGATAGGCCGTCGCCCACAGCACATCGTCGAGCGTACCGACGCCGGCGAGCTTGCGGCTGAATGCGTAGAGCAACTCCACCGTCCGCACGCGCTCATGCGCGGCCACGGTCCGGGTTCGGCCGCGCGCGGCAAAATGCGACACCACCACCGCGACGATGGTGAAGAACACGAAGGCGGCCACGTTGGTCGGATCGGTGATCGTGAAGGTATAGATCGGCGGCAGAAAGAAGAAGTTGTAGCAGAGCGACGAAGCGACGGTCGCGAGCAGGGACGGCCAAAGCCCGTAACGCACCGCTACCACGACCACGGCGGTCAAAAAGACGAGATCGACGTTTTCGATTCCAAGCCAAGGTTGCATCAACTCGCCGACGCCCAGCGCAACGGCAACCGCCGTCAGCGCGACCGCATAGGGCCACGGATCGAAAGGGGCGACGTCTTCTGCCGGGCGTACCGTTTTCTTGGGGATCGGATCGCGCGCAAGCTCCTCGCCCGCGATGACATGCACGCTGATATTGCCGGATCGCCGCACCAGCTCGTGGACCACGGAGCCATGCAGGATCTCGAACCACCGCGACCGCGTCGACTTTCCAACGATGATCTGCGTGACGTTATTCGCGTGGGCGAAGCTGATCACGTCGTCCGCGATGCTGCGGTCGCCGCCCGGAACGGTGATCGCCTCGCCGTCCAGCGCCTCGGCCAGCCGCAGCGTATCGGCGACGCGGTCGCGCTCGACCTCGCTCCACTGCAGGCTGCGCCGCGTCTCCACGCACAGCGCCGTGAAGGGGGCGTGCAACCGGTCTGCCAGGCGCTTGGCATACCGCACGAGGCCGGCCGCCCGCGGGTCCTCGCTGATACAGACCAGAATGCGCTCACCCGCGGCCCAAGGCCCGGGAATCGCATGCGCCTGCATATGCGTGAGCAGCTGCTCGTCGACCCGCTCGGCGGTGCGCCGCAGCGCGAGCTCGCGCAGCGCCGTCAGATTGCCGGGGGAGAAGTAATGCTCGAGTGCGCGCTCGGCCTGCTTGGGCACGTAGACCTTGCCCTCTTTCAGGCGCTCGATCAGATCGTCGGGGGTGAGATCGACGAGCTCGATGGCGTCGGCGCGGTCGAAGACCGAGTCCGGCACGGTCTCGCGCACGCGGACATGCGTGATCTGCGCGACCACATCGTTGAGGCTCTCGATGTGCTGGATATTGACGGTGGTGTAAACGTCGATTCCGTGTCTGAGCAGCTCTTCGACGTCGAGGTAGCGCTTGGGATGGCGGCTGCCGGGCACGTTGGTGTGAGCGAGCTCGTCGACCAACACGATCTGTGGGTGGCGAGCGATGACGGCGTCGAGGTCCATCTCCTCGAGCGACTGTCCCCTGTATTCGAGCCGCTTGCGGGGAATGACCTCGAGCTCTTCGAGCAGGGCCTGCGTTTCCTTGCGCCCGTGGGTTTCGACGACGCCGACGATGATATCGTAGCCGTCGCGCTTACGCGCGCGCGCCTGCTGCAACATTTCGTAGGTCTTGCCGACTCCAGGCGCGGCACCGACGAAGATCTTGAGGCGGCCGGACTGACGCTCTTCGCGCCGCGCGGCCTCGAGCAAGGCCTCCGGCGAAGGTCGCTGGTCAGGGTCGCGCCGCTGATCCGCCATCGGGACTCAAATTCTCTACCATCTAAGGCCAGCATCTTACCGGGCCACCGCGCCATCGAGCGCCAAGTTGAGCGCCAGCACGTTCACCCGCGGCTCGCCCAGGAGGCCGAGGGTGCGCCCCTCGATATGCTGCTCGACGAGCTGCCGAACGCGATCTTCCGGCAGATTGCGGGCTTTCGCAACTCGGGGCACCTGGAAAAAGGCCGCTTCCGGAGAAATGTGCGGATCGAGCCCGCCGCCGGAAGTCGTTACCAGATCGATGGGAACGGCGGCCGAAGGATTCTCCTGCTCGAGCTTGTCCACGTCGGCCTGCACGCGTTCGATCAGAGCCTTGTTGGTCGGGCCGAGATTCGAGCCGCCGGAATTGGCCGCGTTATAGGGCGCGGGCACGGTCTTGGTCGAATCGTTCGGGTTTGGACCAACGGTCGCCGACGGCCGGCCGTGGAAATACTTGTCGCTGGCGAACTGCTGCCCGATCAGCGCCGATCCGACCACCTTGCCATCCTGCTCGATCATGCTCCCTTGCGCCTGGTAAGGGAAAACAACGCCCGCAATGCCCGTCATCACGAGCGGATAGACGAGACCGGTGATGATGGTCAGCGCGAGGATGAACACGATCGCGGGACGGATTTCCTTCAACATGGCTTTCCTCCTCACGCGAGGTTCAAGGCGGTGACCACGAGATCGATCGCCTTGATGCCGATGAACGGCACGATGATGCCGCCGACGCCATAGAACAGCAGGTTGCGCCGCAGCAGCGGCCCGGCACCGATCGGGCGATAACGCACGCCTTTGAGCGCCAGCGGGATCAGCGCGATGATGATCAGCGCGTTGAAGATGATCGCCGAGAGAATCGCGCTCTGCGGCGTCGCCAGGTTCATGATGTTGAGCGCCTGCAGTTGCGGATAGAACGCGACGAACATCGCCGGGATGATGGCGAAATACTTCGCCACGTCGTTGGCGATCGAGAAGGTGGTGAGGGATCCGCGCGTCATCAAAAGCTGCTTGCCGATCTCGACCACCTCGATCAGCTTGGTCGGATTGGAATCGAGATCGACCATGTTGCCGGCCTCGCGCGCGGCCTGTGTGCCCGTGTTCATAGCGACGCCGATGTCCGCTTGCGCGAGCGCGGGGGCATCGTTGGTGCCGTCGCCGCACATGGCGACAAGCTTGCCCTTGGCCTGCTCAGCGCGAATGAGCTTGAGCTTGTCCTCGGGCGTGGCCTGCGCGAGAAAATCGTCCACTCCCGCCTCCGCCGCGATCGCCGCCGCGGTCATCGGGTTGTCGCCGGTGATCATGACGGTGCGGATGCCCATGCGCCGCAGCTCGGCGAAGCGCTCGCGAATGCCGCCTTTGACGATGTCCTTGAGGTGAACCACCCCGAGCAGCCTGCCATCCTTGGCCACGGCCAGGGGCGTGCCGCCCGACTTCGCGATTGCATCCGCGATCGCCTGCACCTCGCGCACCGCATCGGCGCTCACCGCCGGCTGCAGGACGCGGACCGCGCTCGTCGAACCCACCACCGCCGAGGGCGCGTTGAGATAGTTGAGGATCGCGTCGACCGCGCCCTTGCGCACCCAGGAACCGCCCACCTCGACGCCGCTCATGCGGCTCTGCGCGGTGAACGGAATGAAGTTGGCGCGCAGCTCGGCCAGGTCGCGGCCGCGGATCCCGTATTTCTCTTTGGCGAGCACGACGATGGACCGCCCCTCCGGGGTCTCGTCCGCGAGCGATGCGAGTTGCGCGGCATCGGCCAGTTCCTGCGCGGTGACGCCGCGTAGCGGCCTGAACTCGGTGGCTTGGCGATTGCCGAGCGTGATGGTCCCGGTCTTGTCGAGCAGGAGCGTATCGACGTCGCCCGCGGCCTCGACCGCGCGGCCCGACATCGCCAGCACGTTGAAACGCACCAGACGATCCATGCCGGCAATGCCGATCGCAGACAACAGCGCGCCGATGGTGGTCGGGATCAAAGTCACGAACAGCGCCACCAGGATCACGACCGAGATGGCGCCGCCGGCATAGGTCGCATAGCTCGGGATGGTGACCGTCGCGAACACGAAGATGATGGTGAGGCCGACCAGCAGAATATCGAGGGCGATCTCGTTCGGCGTCTTCTGCCGCTCGGCCCCTTCCACCAGCTTGATCATGCGATCGAGAAAAGTCGATCCAACCGCCGCAGTAATGCGCACCTTGATCCAGTCCGACAGCACCTGGGTGCCGCCGGTGACGGCCGAGCGGTCGCCGCCGGACTCGCGGATGACCGGCGCCGACTCGCCGGTGATCGCCGCTTCGTTCACGGACGCGATGCCTTCGATCACCTCGCCGTCCGAGGGAATGGTGTCACCGGCCTTCACCAGCACCACGTCGCCCACCTTCAGGCTGGTGCTGGCGACGCGCTTGTAGCTGTTACGGTCAGACCCGGTCAGCAGCTTGGCCTGGGTCTCCGTGCGCTGGCGGCGCAACGCCGCCGCCTGCGCCTTGCCGCGGCCCTCGGCCACCGCCTCCGCGAAATTCGCAAACAGCACCGTGAACCACAGCCACAGGACGATCTGGAATTCGAGGCCGATATGCTCGCCGCCGGTGATGAGGTCGCGGAGCAGGATCACGGTGGTCAGCGCGGTGACGATCTCGAGCACGAACATGACCGGATTCTTCATCAAGCTGCGCGGATTGAGCTTGATGAAGGCGGAGCCGATTGCGGGAACCACGATCTTGGGATCGAACAGCGCCGAGACCGGCATGCGCTTGCGGATATTCGAGGTTTCCATGGTGCCGCTCTGGATCAATTCGCTGCGAATAAGGTGCCCGCGACCATCGCGAAGTGCTCGGCGATCGGACCGAGCGCGAGCGCGGGGAAGAACGTCAAGCCGCCGATGATCACGATCACGCCCACCACCAGCCCGACGAACAACCCGCCGGTGGTCGGGAAGGTGCCGGCCGACGGCGGGATCGACTTCTTTTGCGCGAGCGAGCCGGCGATGGCCATGGCCGGGATGATCATCCAGAACCGGCCGACAAGCATCGCGATGGCGCCGGTGAGGTTGTAAAAGAGGATGTTTCCGCTCAGCCCCGCGAAAGCCGATCCGTTGTTGCCGGTCTGCGAGGTGTAGGCATAGACCACCTCGGTGAAGCCATGCGGGCCCGGATTGGCCATCGAGGCGACTGCAGTTGGAATCACCACGGCAACCGCAGTCCAGCCGAGATACATCAGCGGCAGGATCAGGATGGCGAGCATCGCCATCTTCACCTCCTTGGCCTCGATCTTCTTGCCGACATATTCGGGGGTGCGGCCGACCATCAGGCCGGCGACGAAGATCGACACGATGACGAACAGCAGCATGCCGTACATGCCGGCGCCGACGCCGCCGACGATGATCTCGCCGAGCTGGATGTTGATCAGCGGGATCATGCCGCCGAGCGCGGTGAAGGAGTCGTGCATGGCATTGACGGCGCCGCAGGAGGCGGCGGTCGTGATGACCGCAAACAGCGCGGACGCGGAGATGCCGAAGCGGACCTCCTTGCCCTCCATGTTGCCGCCGGTGAGCCCCATCGCCGTGAACGCGTCGTTGCCGTGGGCTTCGGCCCAGTAGCAGACGATGACACCGGCGATGAACAGCAGGCCCATGACAGCCAGAATCGCCCAGCCCTGGCGCTGATTGCCGACCATGCGGCCGAACACGTTGGTGAGCGCGGCGCCGATCGCGAAGATCGAGATCATCTGCACGAAATTCGACAGCGCGGTCGGGTTCTCGAACGGATGCGCGGCGTTGGCGTTGAAGAAACCGCCGCCATTGGTTCCGAGCATCTTGATGGCGATTTGCGAGGCCACCGGCCCCACGGCGATGGTCTGCTTGGCGCCTTCGAGCGTGGCCGCCTCGACATAGGGCCCGAGCGTTTGTGGAATGCCCTGCCACACCAGAAAGAGCGCGTAGACGATGCAGATCGGCAGCAAGATGTAGAGGGTGCAGCGCGTGATATCGACCCAGAAGTTGCCAATGGTACGCATCGAGGCGCGCGCAAACCCGCGGATCAACGCCACCGCCAGTACGATGCCGGTGGCGGCGGAGAGAAAGTTCTGGTGCGTCAAGCCGAGCATCTGCACGAGGTAGGACAGCGTGCTTTCCCCGCCGTAATTCTGCCAGTTGGTGTTGGTGATGAAGCTCACCGCCGTGTTGAACGAAAGATCCTGCGCGACGGCCGACTGCTCGGCCGGATTGAACGGCAGCATCGCTTGCAGTCGCATCAAGGTGTACAGGATCAGAAATCCGCCGACGTGGAAGGACAGCATGGACACCGTGTAGGTGACCCAGTGCTGCTCGCGCCGCTCGTCAACACCGCCCAGCCAATAGAGTCCCGCTTCGAACGGCCGCAGGACCGGCGAAAGCCATGTGCGCTCGCCGTTGAACACGCGCGTCATGTAGCCGCCGAGCGGCACGACCAGCGCGGCGATAATGGCGCAGTAGAGCAGGACTTGAATCCAACCGACGGTCATAGTCGCCACCTTTTCAGAGCCGCTCGGGCCTGAGTAGTGCGTAGACGAGGTAGATCATCAGCCCCACGGTCACGAGGCCGGCAAGCGAGTAGTCGAAAATCATGGCAGCCTCCTCAAAGCCGATCGCAGGCGACGGTGTAGCCGACGGACAGCGCGAAGAACGCGAGGGCAATGGCCAACATTAGGATGTCCAACATCGCATGCTCCTAGCGGCGAACACGGCAGCGCATAATTCCTGGCGAGACTCCCTCAGACAAAAAGAATCCCGTTCCGTCCAGGCAACGATTACGTGTCAGCAATCGCGTAGGAATTCGAGAGGGACGCGGGAGCAGCGTTATAAGAATCTCATAAAGATCACCGGCGGAACCGGCAGCGAGGGTCGCGCACAAGCGTCCCGCAATCCGGACCCAACCTGCAACGAGCCGCGTTATCGTAAGGTCGGACCGCTACGGAGGTGGGTGCGTGATTGGCTTCCGGAAACCTGTCCCAAGAAATGCCGGCTGGCAGCGGCTGTTTGAGCCTGTGTTTGCATTGTCACCTGCGGCCCTGATCTGCCTGGGCGGAATACTGATCGGCATCGGTGGAATCGCTTTTTATGCTTGGCATGTTGGCGAAAGCACCGTGCAGTCGCTACGCGATATGCACCGTTGCGCCGCGGTCCGCGACGACATCGCACGACTATCCTGCTATGACAGCCTTGGCTCTCTTGAACCCGCAAAGGGGGCGAATGCGCCTCCCTTGGGAACTAAATGACCGCCGCAACTTCTCAGAATCGAGTGTCGGGCGGCCGGAGCAGACCCGCCCACCCCAAGGCAGGGTTTTGGGCGCTCACGCTCGGCTCGATCGGCGTGGTCTACGGGGACATCGGCACGAGTCCCCTCTATGCGTTCCGCGAGTCCGTGGTTGCCGCAGTCGGCCCGGGCAATCCGGCGAACGAAACCGTCGTGCTCGGCATCCTGTCGCTCATCATTTGGGCACTGATCCTCATTGTTACAGTCAAGTACGTCGTGATTCTGTTGCGCGCCGACAACAATGGGGAAGGCGGCACGCTGGCGCTGATGGCGCTGGCACATCGGGCGGTGGGGGCACGCGGCGGCGCTGCCGTCATTTTGCTCGGTATCATCAGCGGTGCCCTGTTCTATGGCGACGCGATCATCACGCCGGCGCTCTCCGTGCTGTCCGCTGTCGAAGGTCTCAATGTGGCGACGCCGGCGTTCGAGCATTACGTCGTGCCGCTCACGGTTGTCATCTTGATTGCTCTGTTCGCTGTCCAATCACGCGGGACTGCCCGGGTCGCGGCCTTCTTCGGACCTGTCACACTCGTCTGGTTTATTGCGATCGCCATCGCCGGCGTGTGGCACGTGGCGCAGAATCTTGCAGTGTTGTATGCTTTCGATCCGATCTACGGCGTAGAGTTCCTGGCGAGCCACGGGCTTATCGGTCTGATAACGCTCGGCGCCGTTTTTCTTGCGGTCACTGGCTCGGAAGCGCTTTATGCCGATCTCGGGCATTTCGGCCGAGGTCCAATCCGCACCGCCTGGCTCACCGTCGCCTTGCCGGCGCTGACAATCAATTATCTTGGCCAGGGTGCGCTCGTATTGGCCGATCACAAGACGATCGACAACCCGTTCTTCCTGCTCTACTCCGATTGGGCGCAGCTGCCGATGGTGATGCTCGCCACAGCCGCGACCGTGATCGCGAGCCAGGCCGTGATTACGGGCGCCTATTCGCTGACGCAACAGGCCATCCATCTCGGGCTCCTGCCGCGCATGGAAATTCGCCACACGTCCGAGGCCTTGTTCGGGCAAATCTACATGCCGAGCATCAACGCCTTGCTTTTGATCGGAGTGCTCATGCTCGTTGGACTGTTCCGCTCCTCAAGCGCACTCGCCTCGGCTTATGGCATAGCGGTGAGCGGCACCATGGTGGTGACGACCATGATGGCTTTTGTCGTCGTCTCCAAAGGCTGGCGCTGGCCAATCTGGGCGGCCGCATTGCTGATCGGGCCCTTCGTTGCCATTGATGTCACCTTCTTCAGTGCCAACCTGCTTAAGGTGCTCGAGGGTGGCTGGATCCCGCTCGCGCTCGGCGGTGTGGTGATGATGGTGATGTACACCTGGCGCCGCGGCATCCGGCTCTTATTTGATAAGACGCGTAAAAGCGAGGTGCCGCTTGATACGCTCGTGGCCAGTCTTGAGAAGAGGCCGCCGCATTGCGTGCCAGGAACGGCCGTGTTCCTGACCAGCGATCCGACTTATGCGCCGACAGCGCTGATGCACAGCTTGAAGCACTACAAGGTGCTGCACGAAAACAACGTCATTCTAACGATCGATTATGCGCCGCTCCCGCGGGTCGATCCCACCGAGCGCGTGCAGATCACGCGGATGAGCGAGAGATTTTCGCGGATTCGGCTTCGTTTTGGCTTTATGGAGAGGCCAAACGTGCCGAGAGCGCTTGCGGCTGCCCGCAAGCTTGGCTGGCAGTTTGAAATCATGTCTACCTCATTTTTCCTTTCGCGGCGCGCGCTCAGGCTTGCCGTGCATTCCGGCATGCCGCGCTGGCAGGATCGGCTGTTCATCGGGCTCGCCCGTAGCTCCAACGACGCGACCGATTATTTCCAGATTCCGACCGATCGCGTGGTCGAAATAGGTACCCAGGTCACCGTGTGATTTTGGAGATAGGCGGAACGATTTTGCAACCCATTAGCTCAAAACCGGTAATGCTTTGATTGAGCAAAAGATTTCCGCTTCAGCCCCTATAGGAGACGTGCGTTCGATCTCACTCGCCTTATTGAGGTCAGCGGTCGGATCGTGATTCAAGCCTCCAATCCGGAGGCTGGGATCATGCGCTACGAACTTTCGGACGATGAGTGGGCCATCATCAGACCGATGTTGCCGAACAAAGCCCGTGGCGTGCCGCGTGTTGACGATAGGCGTGTGTTGAATGGCATCTTTTGGGTGCTGCGGTCCGGTGCACCGTGGCGCGATCTACCGAGCAGCTTTGGCCCATACACCACCTGCTACAACCGCTTTGTCCGCTGGCGAAGGGCCGGTGTCTGGAGCCGGATCATGGACGCGCTCGCCGCTGCCCATGATACCGCCGTTCAAATGATCGACACGTCCATCGTGCGCGTCCACCAACATGGCGCATGTATCTCCCGGAACAAGAGGCATTCCATGGGCCGGTCACGGGGCGGGCTGACCAGCAAGATTCATGCAGTGGTCGATGGCAACGGCCTGCCAGTCCGGCTCGCGCTCACAGCCGGCCAAGTCCACGACAACCGACTTGCCACCAAGCTCTTGTCGCGCATGAAGTCGAGAGCAATGCTCTTGGCTGACCGTGGGTATGATGCCGACTGGATCAGAGCACTTGTGAGCCAGTATGGCGCGTGGGCGAATATCCCACCTCGACGGAACCGAAAAGACGCATTCTGCTTCAGCCCGTATCTGTATCGTGCTCGCAACGAGGTCGAGCGGTTCTTCAACAAGATCAAGCAGTGTCGGCGTGTGGCAACACGTTACGACAAACTCGCGGCCAACTACCTCGCGTTCATTCAGCTTGCGTCCATACGCCTATGGCTGCGCGTTAATGAGTTCACGCCCTAGCAAGCATTACCGGTCAAGGTTGGCGAGGCCGCTCTTCTTTAGGTCCCAATCTGATTAGACCAACGCGCGTGAGTGCGCCCTAGAAGGTAAATCGCGATTGTTCGGCAATCGCTGGCTGCCGCAACGACGTGTGCGCGTAGGATGCTCAGGCGATCTTTGCCGCCGTCGCCCCCAATCTGAGCGCAGATCCTCTGGACGCACGTAGTTGCGCACGGGTGCGGCTTGCGCCGGCGGGACGGTGGTTGCTGGTGGGACAGCGGCGGTTTGCGGCTGTGGAGCGAGCGCGCAGACGACAAGCGTCGTCCAAATCGCCCGGAATCGGCTCATTGGCATTCTCAAAAAAAGCCCCGCTGAGTGCGGGGCTGGAGTAAGGGGGCGAGGGTTGGCCTATCTCGCCCTCTTCGATTCGATTTAGTTTCGAGACAAACGTTTTTGGACACACCCCATTTGGCAGCGCCTCATCATTCAGCTCTGCTGACTACTGGGAGAGAGGAAGGTGTGTGCCAGCCATGTTTGGCGTTGGCGTCGCTCCAGCTCATGTAGAGCCTCGCAGTGGGTCGAGCAGTAGCGCACATGAATCCACCAGCGGCCGTTCCACAAATTACGGGAGCGGACACCCAATCCGAGTTTTCCGTGGCATTGGGAGCATCGTTTCATAATAGCTTCCCTTTTTGGCCCTCAGGAATTGTTAGGCCGCTCTGGCAGACACCCGCCGCCCATTGGTCATCTGCTGAGAAGAAGCGTTCAAAGCCGAAGTCGAAATATGGTTTCGTCGGAGGCAAAAAACGGTTTCAATTGTGTTTCGTGCGGAACTTTCCCGGGTGAGGCGAGGCCGCACGTCATCCGCCAAAACGGCCAGAGTCAGGCAGTCCTGACCTTCAGGTCTACCCCATGCGCTTGGGGGGTGGGTCGAAACTCGTCATCGGAGCGGATCTACGGCGGGGAGCGAGGTCCAATTGGTTGCAGTGGCCGCGAGCTGGAGTCTTACCGAAAAGGTCTCGCCCACCGGTGGCGCCCTTCGGAGCACGAATAGTTGTCCGATCGAAGCAATTCGCAATTTCGATGACGCTCGAGCAGGTTGACTTCATTCGGCCGCCCCGTCTCCCGCTCACGGCAGCGCGCGCGTAGCGCTCGTACCCTTGGTGAGTGTGGATCATGTACGTGTGCGGATTGCGCTAGAAGCTCAGGCGATCTTACACCGCTGGCCAAGATGAGGCCTGGCAGTCCCGAACCAACGAAGAGGAGCGCGTCGCGCTGGCGATGACCGGCCGGTGTTGTTCGTAGAAGCTCTGTGGCGCCGGCAACGCCGTCATTGCCGGGCTTGACCCGGCAATCCATCTTTTTGGAAAAGATGGACCATCGGAAATCGGGTTTACCCGATTTCCGACATTCTAAGTGTGCAAGTCGGACAACCGACTTGCATGGTCAGGC
>Ga0310914_10002284_pt1 | contig 12846 bp, 10 predicted proteins | sample GREbulkMGAN108_FD_203450 | JGI IMG/M metagenome (GOLD analysis project Ga0310914, IMG submission 203450) | Lab enrichment of tropical soil microbial communities from Luquillo Experimental Forest, Puerto Rico - GRE.bulkMG.AN108 | ecosystem: Environmental > Terrestrial > Soil > Tropical forest >... | reverse complement strand
GGCGCCGGCGGCACGCTGGGGCCGCGGGTGACGGCGGCATGTCCGTCATCCACCCAGAACCCTGCATAAGCGAGCGCAGCCGCGGCCGCCGCGAACCGGAACATGCGTCCCTCCCTTCGACGTTGAATTCCCGAGTGTCGCGTCCGACGGCCTTAAGCCACCGTCGTCGCCTCGATTGTTTGTCTGATCGTACCGGCTTGGGCGCAGGCTCGTTTGATCGCCGCGACCATTTCGACGCCAGCATAGCAGGCAAGACTTACGTCAACCTGAATGACCTCGGCTGCGCGCGCATCCTTGACGCCAGCCGCCCGCGAACAATTATCTTCTTGAGTGCGGCCACTGGTCGCAGCGAGCGGTCTGGCTTTCGCCGGATGCGATTCGTCACGCCACTCCCGCGACGCGCTCACATGGTGGGGTTGGCGTAGCGACCGCCGAGCGCGTTGAGGCCGTAGGCCGCGCCGGCGATGTCGAAGTTGAACGAGAAGTGCTGGTTGATGGCGAGCACGTCGCGCAGATGCCGCTGCAGCGGGTCGCGGGTGTAGAGGCCCTGCGCCCCATAGCACGACCATAGCGTCTCGACCGCCTCGCGCGCCTGGTTCACGGCGAAAGCGGAATGGGCGCGGAACCGCAGCTTGGTCTCGAGGTCTGGCACCTCGTTACGCTCGGCGGCGGCCTGGAAGGCGATGGCGGACTGACGCAGGAGGTCGCGCGCCGAGTCGATCAGGCAGCGCGCGCGAGCGACCTTGATCTGCACGGCCTGGAAATCCGCCACCCGCGCGCCAGTATAAGTGCCCGCCCGCTGGGCCATCGCCTTGAGGAACAGCTCGTGCGCGCCTTCGGCCGCACCTAGCGCCGCCGGCGCCAGCGGGTGGCTGGAGGCGGCCACCAGCGGGATGGAAAACAGCGCGCCGGCGTTGAGCGCAGCGCCGGGATGCTCGCGCCCGCCGCGGCAGCGCCCGAGCGGCAGCGCGCGCCGCTCGGGCACGAACAATTCCTTGACCGCGATATCCTTGCTACCCGTGGCCGCCATGCCCATGGCGTACCAGGTGTCGATAATCTCGTAGTCGGACTTCGGCACCAGACAGAGCCGCCAATCGATGGGCGTCTTGCCGTCGTTGTCGTAGACGGTGACGGCCAGCATGTTCCATTCCGAATTGTCCACCGCCGATGAGAACGGCCAACGGCCGTTGACGAGGAACCCGCCCGGCGTCTTGCATCCACGGCCGGCGGCCAGCGCGATGGAGGACGCAATCAGCGCGTCCGGATTCGCATCCCACACTTCGCGCTGGGTCTCGGGGTCGTAGTATCCGAGGATCCAGTGGTGGCAAGCGACGTTACCCACGTTCCAGGCCGTGGACGGGCAGCCGCGCGCAAGCTCCGCTGGGATGTCGACGACCGCCACGAAGTCAAGCTCCATCCCGCCGAAGGCTTTGGGCTGGTGAAACCGGAACAGCCCGCTCTCATGCAGGAGCTGCTCGTTGTCGCGGATGAGCATGCGGGCGTCCTCGGCGCGCTGGGCGCGCTTGCGCAGGATCGGCACGATCTCGCGCGCTCGGCGCATCGCCTCGCCGTAACCGACGGCGGAGAAATCACGACGCGCCCGCTGCGGCAGCGTGCCCACCGGCTCGCTGTGCTCGCTCGCGCTCACCATCTACCCTCCGAGGGTTTCCATGCGCCGCATGGCGAACTGTCCCGCACGTTGCCACGGACGGCGAGGCGGCGCCACGCTTGGAACGTATGCTCCCCCCGACCAAAGGTCGAACCTCATCCTAACAACTCACGCACCGCGCGCGCGGCCTGCTCGATCGCCAAATGCGCGTAGGCATCCCCGCCAGCGTCGGAGTTGGCGATCGCGACGCGGCCGGACGTTTGTCGGGCGCGCTCGACAACGGCGTCGTAGTCGTCCTCGTCGTAGAGCGAGTTCGCCACATAACCGTAGCCGTGCGGCCAGCGGTTGACGGTGATCGCAGCGATATCGCGCGCGCTTGAAAATCCACCCGGCCCGAGCATGCGATCGAGCTCGTCGCGGATACGCGCCTCGAAATCCGCAAACGTCATGTCGAGCAGCTGCGCCTGCCCGATGCGGAACTGCGCGCGCGCGTCGAGCCCGCGGTTGGGTGCGCCCGGAACATGAACGAGATGGAGGCAGATCGGCTCGGCTGGGTCGCGGGCGTGACGATAGCCGCCGAGGCTGACGGGAAAATCGAGCTTCAGGCGGCTGTGAAACGACATCGGCGCGGAGATGTCGTGCACGCCGAGCCGCGCCCACGGGCGCCAATCGCGCGTGAGCACGTTGATATAGACGAGCGGCGTCTTCACGTTGCGCGCGAGCGCCTCGCGCTGGGACGCCGACAGGTCCGGCATGATGTGCGGAATGACCATGTGGAAGCAGGCGAGCACGGCGTGCTTGGCCTCGACCCGATGCGGCACTCCCGCGCGCACGTAGCCGATGCGCACACTGTCGCCGGCGTTGCGGACGTCGACGCAGGTCGAATCGAGGCGGATGCGCACGCCTTGGCCGTCGCGGTCAAGCTTGGCGTAGTCGAACGCCGCGAGCACCACGTCGTCCATGCCGTGGCCTGGCGCGATGTCGGGAATGAGCGAGCGCGCCAACAGACGAGCGAGCGAGGCGTTGCCGTCGGGGAAGTGATAGATATAAGGCTCGCGGGCGGGGATCTGCGCTAACAAGCCCAGGCCGTCGAAGCCCGGATAGCCGAGCTCGCGGGCGTCGCCGGCCGGCACCGCGTCGCATCCGAGCCCGAAGAAGCCAAGCGTGCGGCCCTGGAAGCAGTTTGCAACCTCTTCGCTGCAGCCGCAGGGTCCGGTGAGGTAATCGCGGTAGCTCGTCCGCTTGAGGATTTCCAACTTCTCCTCGGCGGTCTTGCCGGCGAGCGGATCGCGCGTACCGTCGTAGAGCGCGAGCAACTGTGCTTTGCTCGCCGACGAGATCGGGAACGCGGCCACGAACTCGGCGAGCGGCTTGGCGTTGGCGAGACGCCGTGAGCGTTCGTCGTTCCCCCCGCCCGACGGTTCGCCCGCGACCAGCACGTCGCGCCCGAAGGCCTCGCGCGCAAAGAACACCCCGCGAGACAACCCGAGCGAGGGATAGAGCGTGCGCTCGAAGGCGGTCTCGAACCGCTCGATCTCGACGCCGAGATCGCGCACAAGACCTTTTGCAACGTCGCTGTACCGGGTCTTGGGGGAGTCGATCGATTCGCTGCCGCCGTAGCCGATCACGAGACGGCCATCGAGCGTGAACTCGTTGCGTTTGGCATGGCCGCCGAAATCGTCGTGGTTGTCGAGGACGAGGATGCGCGCGGACGGCCCGGCGGCACGGCGATAGAAGGCGGCGGCAGCCAAGCCGCTGATGCCCGCGCCGACGACGACGAGGTCATAGTGCTCCTCGACCGGCAGCCGGTCGAGGGCGAAGCGTTTGCCTTCGCGCGCTTGCGCGTGCGCGGTCTCGAACGAACCCGCGTGCTGCCCGCGCAGTCCGGTGAGCGCGGGCGGATAGCGCAGCGGCTCCGCCGCGATCTGCGCCGCCGGCGTGAGGCCGGCGGCCACGGTCAGGGCCACGCCATTGAGAAAGTCGCGGCGCGAAATCGAAGGCATGCGCTAGCCCAATCGTCGAGCGGACGGACCACGTTACGCTGATACGCCAGCACTGATAGAAATCCGAAATCACGCTTCCGCGATAGTGGGTCCGAGCGCGTCGTAGGCCGCTCGTGCCTGGTTATCCGGCCGCAAGCTCGCCGCGCGCGTACGAGCTTGCGCGGCGCGGCACGATCAGGTTCGCGATCAGCACCTGGACGACCTCGTCGCGCTGATTGCGAGTCTGGCTGCGCACGCGCACGGTCCCGCGGTCCGGCCGTGAGCGGGATGGGGTCACCTGCTCGATTTCGCTCACCACGCGCAGAACATCCCCCGGCCGTGTGGGCTTGGGCCAATTGATTTCGCCGCCCGCCCCGATGATGCCGCCTGCGAGCGGCAACCCACTCTCGACCAGCAGCCGCATGGTGATCGCGGCGGTGTGCCAGCCGCTCGCGGCCAATCCGGCAAACAGCGTGCTCTTCGCCGTCTCGTCATCGAGGTGGAATGGCTGCGGATCGAACTGGCCGGCGAACGCCTTGATTTGCGCCGCGTCGATGACGTGGGTGGCGCTGGTGAAACGCCGTCCGACGGCGAGGTCCTCGAGGTAGAGGCGGCTTTGTCCCGCGATTTCATGGCGTTGGGGCATGCATACCTCCCTCGGCTCGAGAGTCACTTGCATAATGATAGTGACTAAGCTATATCGTGTCAATGCAGCACAAGAGCTTCGAGAACATGCCTTGTCCGATCGCGCGCAGCCTCGCACGCGTGGGCGAATGGTGGAGCATGCTCATCCTGCGCGACGCCCTGCACGGGATGACCCGCTTCGATCAGTTCCAGAAGAGTCTCGGCATCGCCCCCAACATGCTCACGCGGCGGCTCAACGCGCTGGTCGAGGCCGGACTCCTCACCCGCCGCCGTTACAGCGAAAAGCCGCCGCGCGACGAATACCTGTTGACCGCGCGCGGACGCGATTTCCGCCCCGTGCTGCTCGCGCTGCTGGCCTGGGGTAATCGGCACTTCGCGCCCGAGGGCGCGAGCGTGCTGCTCGTCGACGCCAAGACCGGGTCCGCCGTGGATCCGACGCTGGTGGACCCGGCCACGGGGCGGCCGATCAATACCCCCGATTACGCGCTCATCGCCGGCCCTGCCGCCGGCGAGCGCACGCGGCGAAGGTACGCCGCAGCGAGACCCCTTGCGGACGAACAGCAAGCTCCGCCGAACCGCAAACGTCGCACGCGCGCGAGGACTGCCATATGAGCGTCGCGGCCCTCGATGCAACCGTGGACCTCCCTCCGCGCGAGGCCGACGTTGTTGCACCCACGGAGATCAGCCCGCGTACGCGCGTGTTGCTGCACGGGCCGATCGTTCCGACCCTGTTGCGGATGGCGTGGCCCAACGTGCTGGTCATGGTGGCGCAGGCCGCCACGGGATTGATCGAAACCTGGTTCGTATCGAAGCTCGGGACCGATGCGCTCGCGGGCATGGCGCTCGTCTTTCCCGGCGTCATGCTGATGCAAATGATTTCCGCCGGTGCCATGGGGGGCGGCATCTCGTCTGCGATCGCGCGCGCGCTCGGCCGCGGCCGGCGCGACCAAGCCGATGCGCTGGCGATGCACGCTGTGATCATCCATGTTGCGCTCGGCGCGTTGTTCACCGGCATCATGCTCGGCTTCGGCCGACCGATCTATCGCGCGCTCGGCGGCGCGGGCGGCGAACTCGACGCGGCTGTGACCTATTCGAACGTCGTGTTTGCCGGCAGCGTGCTGCTCTGGCTGCTCAACGGTTTGGCGAGCATCATCCGCGGCACCGGCAATATGCTTGTTCCGGCATCGGTGATCTGCGTCGGCGTCGTGGTGCTGGTGCCGCTGTCGCCACTGCTGATCTTCGGCATCGGCCCGTTTCCGGCGCTCGGCATCGCCGGCGGCGGCGCCGCGCTCGTCTTGTTCTACGCCGCCGGCACCGCGGTGCTCGTCTGGTATATCCTGTCCGGGCGCAATATCGCCCGCTTGCGCCCGACGCGCCCGCGCTGGCCGTTGTTCCGCGAGATCCTGGGCGTGGGTGCCGTCGCCGCGGTCACCTCGGTGCAGACCAACGTGATCATCGCGCTGGCTACCGCGCTGGTTGCCACCGCCGCCGGCCCCGGTGCCGCCGCCGGGTATGGCACCTCGGCGCGGCTGGAATATCTGCTGGTTCCGCTGGTCTTCGGTCTCGGCGCGCCGTTGGTGGCGATGGTCGGCACCAACGTCGGTGCCGGGGAGCGCAAGCGCGCGCTCCGCATCGCCTTTGTCGGCAGCGCGCTCGCGTTTGCAATCACCGAGGCCATCGGCGTCGTTGCAGCAATCTGGCCCCAGGCCTGGATCGCGCTGTTCAGCGCCGATCCGCGCGTGATCGAAACCGGCAGCAATTATCTGCGCATCGTCGGCCCAAGCTACGGATTTTTCGGACTCGCGCTTGCGCTCTACTTCGCGTCGCAAGGCGCGGGACGGTTATTCTGGCCGCTCTCCGCGGGCTTCCTGCGCATGCTTGTCGCCATCGCCGGCGGATGGCTGGCGCTGCGCTTGACCGGCTCGCTCAACTGGCTGTTCGCCGCGCTTGCGCTCGGCCTCGTTCTGCACGGGCTCACGCTGGTCGTGGCGATCGGCACCGGCGCGTGGTTTCGCAATCCACCGCAGCGGATCACCTCGTCGCTAGCCTGATCGCGCGCAAGCGGGCGCGGCGCACATGTTCGCGCGCGCTTACGCTCACCTCGAGCTTATGAAGCCGATGGAGCGTGCACCAACGGAGCAGCGGGCGACTCGATCCGCCAGCGCGGTCAGCGTCCGCATTTCACCCCACCGCACGCGAGGGAATACGCGCCCGGAGCGCCGTGTTATGATGCGTTGCGAGGACGAGGGAGGGACATCCGTGGATCAGGGCATCATCAATCTCTACGACCGCTTCACCCATGGCGGCATGAGCCGGCGCGAGTTTCTTGACCGGCTGGCCGAGCTGGCGGGCTCGACGGCAGCCGCCGCTGCGCTCTTGCCGCTGTTACAGAATAATTACGCGCAAGCCGCGATCGTAGCTGCGGACGACGCGAGGCTCGCCGCCGAACGCGTCTCCTACGATTCCCCCAAGGCCAAGATCAACGGCTATCTCGTGCGCGCCAAGGCCAAGGGCAAGCGCCCCGCCGTCATCGTCATCCACGAGAACCGCGGGCTCAACCCGCATATCGAAGACGTGGCGCGACGGCTCGCGGTCGAGGGCTACCTCGCGCTCGCGCCCGACCTTTTGTCCGTCAACGGCGGTACGCCGCCGGAAGAGGACAAGGCGCGCGAGCTTCACACCAAGACCGAGCGCGAGGACATGATCGCCGCAGCGTTCGCGGCCATCCCGTTCATGCAAAAGCATGCGGAAGCGACCGGCAAGGTCGGCGCGGTCGGCTTCTGCTTCGGCGGCGGCGTGGTCAACCGGATGGCGGCGGGAAGTCCCGATCTCGCGGCCGCGGTGCCTTACTACGGCCTGCAAGTCCCGGCCGAGATGGTGCCGGCGATCAAGGCGCCGCTTCTCCTGCAATATGCCGAGACCGATGAAAACATCAACAAAGGCATCGCCGCCTATGAGGCGGCGCTGACCGCCAACAACAAGAAATATACGATCTACGTCTATCCCGGCACCCAGCACGCCTTCAACAACGACACGGGTGCCGCGCGCTACAACAAGACGGCGGCCGATCTCGCCTGGAGCCGAACGCTCGCCTTCTTCGCGGAGCATTTGGGCGCGCCGCCGAAGGCGGCGTAGGGAACGGCGGCCGGGATTCGCCGAGAACTGCCGGCAACATCCTGTTCACCGGCGGTCAGTTGCCGTCAGCCCCGGGCGCGGGCGCGGCGCGCGCTTTTCTTGGGAGCCAGCGTCTCGATCAGCGCGGTTGCGGTGCGCAGGAGGCGACCGTCGCGGCCGCGCGGGCCGACGAGTTGTGCGCCGAGCGGCAGACCGCCCTCGCCTGCGAACAGCGGCAACGACACGGCGGGCAAGCCGCTCAACGTCCACAAGGTACAGAACGCGGGATCGCCGGTGGAACCGAGCCCCTTGGGGGCGACGCCAGGAGCTGCCGGCGTCACGATCGCGTCGTAGGCGTCGAAAATATCGGCGAGGCCTGCGGCGTAGCGCTGAGCCTTGGCCAGCGCGTCGAGATACTCGACCGCGCTCACGGCCCTTCGCTCGGCTCGCCACGCGCGACCAACGGGCCGAGGTTGTGCGCCATGTCGGCCGCCATGATGGTGCGGTGCACTTCCCAGGCTTCGGTCCACGACGGCGGAAGGTGGACGGGCTCGACCGCGGACCCGAGCGTCGCTGCGAGCTCTTCGAACGCCGCCTTGGTGTCGCTGTCGGCCTTGTCCCAAACCGGCGTGCGCACGAACGCGAAGCGCGGCGGCAGCGGCGGCGGCTCGCGCTGCAGCGCACGGAAATCGGGGGCGGCGAACGGCTCGGTGTCGGGATCGGCGGGATCGTGGCCGGCGATCACTTCGAGAACGAGCGCGAGGTCGGGCAGCGAGCGCGCGAAGGCGCCGATATGATCGAGCTTGCGCGACAGCGCCAGCACGCCCGCGCGCGAGACGAGCCCATGGCTCGGCTTGACCGCGAACACGCCGCAGAAGGCGGCGGGCCTGATGACCGACCCGTTGGTCTGGCTGCCGAGCGCGAGCGGCACCATGCGGGCGGCGACCGCCGCCGCCGATCCCGACGAGGAGCCGCCGGGCGTGCGCGCGTGGTCGTGCGGGTTGCGCGTCGGCCCGGGATGATAATAGGCGAATTCGGTGGTCACCGACTTGCCGATGATGACCGCGCCGGCGGCGCGCAGCTTGGCGACCACGGTGGCGTCGTGCCGAGGCCTGCGGCCGCTGCCGATCGGCGAGCCGAGCTCGGTCGGATAATCGGCGGTGTCGATGATGTCTTTGATTGCGACCGGAATGCCGTGCAGCGGCCCAATCGAGTGGCCCTGCGTGCGGCGCTCGTCGAGCGCGCGCGCCTGCGCGAGCGCGTGCTCGCGGTCGAGATGGGCGAACGCTTTGATCTCGCCGTCGAGGGCTTCGATGCGGTCGAGACAGGCGCAGGCGTAATCCTCGGCCGAAACGGCGCCGCGGGCGATTTCCGCTGCGGCCTCGCTTGCAGTCAGTTTGACGAGTTCGTCGGCCATGGCCGTCTTGCCGGGCCTTTGTGCCTCAGCCGCCGTAAAGATAGTTCGGCAGCCAGAGCGTCATCCCGGGCCATAGATACATGATCACCATGCAAATGATGATGACGACCATGTAGGGCATCATGCCGTTGAAGATCTGATTGAGCGTGACATGGGGAGGTGACACGCCTTTGAGGTAGAACGCCGACATCGCCACCGGCGGCGACAGGAATGCTGCCTGCAGGTTCACGAACACCAGCGTGCCCCACAGCACCGGGTCGATGTTGAAGTGCTTGAGCAGCGGCAGGAAGATGGGAACGAAGATGACGATGATCTCCGTCCACTCGAGCGGCCATCCCAGCAGGAAGATGATCACCTGCGACAGGATCATGAACTGTATGGGCGTCATGTTCAGCGACAGCACCCATTGCTCAACCAGCGCCTGCCCGCCGAGAATCGCGAACACCCCCGAGAACAGCGCCGAGCCGACGAACAGCCAGCACACCATGGCGGTAGTCTTCGCCGTCAAGAACACCGCCTCCTTGGTGCGTTTCCAGTCGAGCGTCCGCGCCTGGAAGGCCAGCAGGAAGGCGCCGGCGGCGCCGACGCCGGCGGACTCGGTCGCGGTCGTAATTCCGAACAGGATGACGCCGAGCACGACGACGGTGAGAATGCCGAGCGGCATCACGGATGAGGTCAGAAGTTTCAGGACTACGAAGCGGTCGGCGTCCATTCTCCAGTAGTAGCGCACCAGCATCAGCACGCCGGCGACGACGCACAGCCCAAACCAAAAGTAGAAGCCTTCCGGCGGTCCGTGTTCGGCGGGCGCAGCCGGCGCGCCGCCCAGCCCCGGCGTCCCCAATTGTTGCACGCCGGAGACGGCGGCCTCCGCGGCCGCCTGCTGATGAATGACGACGTACCACCACGTCAACCACAGCGTGCCAGCGACCAAAGCAAACGGCACCAGCGCTGCGCAAAAATCCTTGCACAGCATCCAGTAGCTGATGCGTTCTTTGTCAGCCTCGATTGCCATCGCCCGCGACGGCGAGAACAACGCCGACGTGAGTCCGACCAACATGTTGTTCGAATACGCCGATTGAAACTTTCGCATCCAGGCCGGCACGGGGACCCGGGTCAGCTCATCCGACAGCGGCGGAGCGATCTTCGGATTGATCATCGCCCAGCCGACGATGTACACGAGATATAGGAACGCCAGGAAGAATCCGGGAAACATCGCGGCCGCGTAGAGCTTCACCACCGACTGCCCGGCCACCGCGGCATAGACGATGATCATCACCGACGGTGGAATCAGAATGCCAAGCGTGCCGCCGGCCGTGATCACCCCGGAGGCGAGCTTCACGTCATAGCCCGCGCGCAGCATCGGATTGAAGGCAATAACGCCCATCAGCACCACGACCGCGCCAACGAGGCCCGAGGCGATGCCCCAGAACGTACACACGATCAGCGTCGCGACCGCGAGCGACGCCGGCACGCGGCGGAACGCGAGCTGGATCGAGTAGAACATCTTGTCGACGAGCGCGCCGCGCTCCATCACGTAGCCCATGAGCACGAATAGCGGAATGGAGATCAGCACGTCGTTGGTCATGGCGCCGTAGGTGCGCTGGACCATCAGGTCGAAGACCTTGTTGTCCGTGAAGGCCTGCGTCGGGTCATAGAAGGCGATGTAGCCGAAGAACATCCCGAGGCCCATGAGCGTGAATGCCGTCGGAAAGCCCATCATGATCACGACCACGATGAGCATGAGCATCGTGAGCCCGAGGGCGGGATCGCTCATGTGTTGAGGTCTCCACCCATTCCGCGCTGGCGCGCGGCCTCGTCGATGTCATGCGCGCGCTCGATCGCGATCTTGCGCGATTCTTCGTCGACGAATTCGCTGTGCGCGAGCTGCTCCTCGACGACGTCGATCTCCGCGACATCCTTGAGGCGGCTCGGCCATTGTCCGGTCTTGAGGCAGACCACACAGCGCACGATCTCGGCAACGCCCTGGAGCATCACCAAGATTCCGGCCACCGGCATCATCGCCTTGAACTGGTAGACCGGCGGGCCCTCCGCCGTCACAGTCGAATGTTCCCCGATGGCCCAAGATTCGCTCGCGAAGATGTACCCCGAATAAATGAGCGCGGCGATTCCGGGAATGAAGAAGACGATGTACAGCACCAGATCAAGCCCGGCCTGCATGCGCGGCCGCATTGAACTGTAGAGGAAGTCGCCGCGGACATGGGCGTTTTGCGCCAATGTGTAAGCGCCGGCCAGCATGAACAGCGTGCCGTAAAGCATGTTATCGAGGTCGAATATCCATGCCGTGGGCGCGTTCAAGATGTAGCGCTTGAAGACCTCGAGACAAACGACGCTCATCAGCGCGATGATCAGCCAAGCCGCAGCCTTGCCGACCCAAGTGCTGATGCCGTCAATCGCGTGCAGGACGCCTTGGACGTTCATCCACTTCCGCCGCTGAGTGCGAGGGGAATTGACAATAACAAAGCACCATCCGGTCGCGCTGCCGAATGGTGCTTTGCCAGTTCAGCGCGCCGTCAGATCGGCTTCTTCGCATTCGGTCCGAAGTAGTGATCGAACACCATCTTTCGGCTCACGACGGTGTCCTGTTCCCACTGCGTCGCCCGCTTGGCAAACGCGAGCTGGGATTCGATGATCTCCTTGAACAGCGGATTTTCCGCCGCTTTCTTCTTTGCCACCTCGTCGAAGACCTCGAGCTGCCGTTTGAGCACCGAATCGGGCGTCTTGTAGAACTTCACGTTGTCCTTCGTCTGCAGCTCGATGTAGTCCTGCGAGTAGCGGTCGATCGCCTTCCACTGCATGTCCTGCGACGCGGCCTCGACGGCATTTGCGATGATTGCCTTCAACTTGTCGGGCAAGCCGTCGTACTTCGTCTTGTTGAACGTGATCTCCAGCTGCTCAGCATTCTGGTGGTAGCTCTGCAGCATGCAGATCTTCGAGACGTCCGCGAAGCCGAGCACACGATCCGACGTCGCATTGTTGAACTCGGCCGCCTCGATCAGACCGCGGTCCATGGCCGCAACGATTTCGCCGCCGGGCAGCGCGTTCACCGCGGCGCCCATGCCCTGGAACACGTCAATGGAGATGCCGACGGTGCGGAACTTGAGGCCTTTGAAGTCGTCGGGCTTCGTGATCGGCTTCTTGTACCAGCCGAGCGGTTGGGTCGGCATCGGTGCGTATGGGAACGAGACGACGTTCGCTCCGATCGAATTGTAGAGCTTGTTAAGCAATTCCTTGCCGCCGCCGTACTTGTGCCAGGCCAGCAGCATGTTGGCATCCATCGCGTAGCCCGGGCCCGATCCCCACAACGCCAGCGCGGTCTGCTTGCCGTAGTGGTAGACGAGCACGCCGTGGCCGCCGTCGAGCACCCCCTTCGACACCGCATCGAGCAGTTGGAAGGCCGGCACCACGGCCCCGGCGGGCAGCACCTCGATCTTGAGGTCGCCGCCGGTCATGTCGTTGACTTTCTTGGCATAATCGAGCGCGTATTCGTGAAAGATGTCCTTCGACGGCCACGTGCTCTGCCAGCGCATATTGATCGGGCCCTGCGCCTTGATGACGCTCGGCGCTGCCACCGTCGCGGCCGTCGCCACCGCAGCTCCTTTAAGAAACTTGCGGCGCGTCGCTACTGCAGATGAAGACTTAGTCGGCATTCCTTCCTCCCTGGTCAGAGACTTAAGAGACGACGTTGTTCGTCGTCTTTCTGCGATTAACCCACCCGAATAGCTCATATTCCGGTTAGGGCAGGTTGTAGGGCGTGGTATCGCCCCACACAAGGCACGAATTGTCTCGCCCCCGCGATACGCGAGCGCACGCGGCCAAAGTTAACAATAGTGGCCTGACGCCGCCCGTGGCCGATTACCGGAGCAAGGTTTCCGCCGTCGCGGGTGGGGTTTCGGGGGGCTTATGCTAAAGTTGAAGGTGGCGACGGCCAGATCAGACCTACGGCTCCCACCCGTGAAAAGGGACGATCGCCCAATTCAGGCCGAATTGATCGGCTGAGCCATCGCCCAAGCGCAATTTCGATCCGCTGCCGGCAGACAGGAGAAGCCCCGTGTCACGCC
>Ga0310914_10002281_pt1 | contig 12854 bp, 12 predicted proteins | sample GREbulkMGAN108_FD_203450 | JGI IMG/M metagenome (GOLD analysis project Ga0310914, IMG submission 203450) | Lab enrichment of tropical soil microbial communities from Luquillo Experimental Forest, Puerto Rico - GRE.bulkMG.AN108 | ecosystem: Environmental > Terrestrial > Soil > Tropical forest >... | reverse complement strand
GGTTCACGGACAGTGCCTGGCGGGTAGTTTAACTGGGGCGGTTGCCTCCTAAAATGTAACGGAGGCGCCCAAAGGTTCCCTCAACCTGGACGGCAATCAGGTGGCGAGTGTAAATGCACAAGGGAGCTTGACTGCGAGACCTACACGTCAAGCAGGGACGAAAGTCGGGATTAGTGATCCGGCACCCCCGAGTGGAAGGGGTGTCGCTCAACGGATAAAAGGTACCCCGGGGATAACAGGCTGATCTTCCCCAAGAGTCCATATCGACGGGATGGTTTGGCACCTCGATGTCGGCTCGTCGCATCCTGGGGCTGGAGCAGGTCCCAAGGGTTGGGCTGTTCGCCCATTAAAGCGGCACGCGAGCTGGGTTTAGAACGTCGTGAGACAGTTCGGTCTCTATCCGCCGCGCGCGTCAGAAACTTGAGGAAACCTGTCCCTAGTACGAGAGGACCGGGACGGACGAACCTCTGGTCCACCAGTTGTCCCACCAGGGGCACCGCTGGATAGCCACGTTCGGACAGGATAACCGCTGAAAGCATCTAAGCGGGAAACCTTCTCCAAGATCAGGTTTCTCACCCTTTTAGAGGGATAAGGCCCCCCGCAGAACACGGGATCGATAGGCCAGACCTAGAAGCTCAGTAATGGGCGCAGGGAACTGGCACTAACCGGCCGAAAACTTACCAACACACATCGCAACCACATTCCAGGCCACGACAATTCCGTCGTGGAACGCCACACCCCCCACCAGAACAAATTTAAATAGAGTTACGGCGGCCACAGCGACAGGGAAACGCCCGGTCCCATCCCGAACCCGGAAGCTAAGCCTGTCAGCGCCAATGATACTGCCCATCCGGGTGGAAAAGTAGGACACCGCCGAACATATACAAAAACACCCCCGGCAACGGGGGTGTTTTTGCATTCGCTTTGCCGTCCAACGTCGAGTTGTTGTGGAGAATTTCAGGAAATCTCCACAACAACTCGACGTTCGGCACCTAGTCGAATAACGTCAAATTCAGCGATGCGCGCTTTTTCTCCAATTCGAGCAGGGTTCTTTTTCGGTCCAGCCCGCCGCCGTAGCCGGTGAGGCTTCCGTTGGCGCCGATCACGCGATGGCACGGAACGACGATTGCGATGGGATTGTGGCCGTTGGCCCATCCCACGGCGCGCGCGGAACCCTGAGCGCCGATCTGTTCGGCGATTTCTCCATAAGACCTGGTTTCTCCGTACGGAATCGTCAGCAGCGTCTTCCATACTCGCCGCTGAAATTCGGTCCCGCGCAGATCGAACTCGATGTCGAAGTCGGTGAGCTCGCCGCCGAAATAGGCGTCGAGTTGCTCGACGGCGTCGCCAAATGCCCCGGGATCCGGTGACCAGCCGGCATGGCTCGGCTCGTAGGTCTGGTCGACCATCCGGAGATTCGTCAAAACCGAGTCGCGCCCGGCCAGGGTCAGCGGTCCGATCGGGCTCTCGATGTTGCGGTAGTGGATCATGCGACCTCCTGTGGTGGCCAACGGTTTACGGGATGCTCGAGGGTGGTCCACAGATGTTGGGTGGCGTAGGAACGCCAGGGACGCCAACCGGTACTGCGTTCGGTGAGTTTCCGCTGTTCCCTGGGCAACCCGAGTTGCTCGGCGGCCAGCCGAAGACCGAGGTCGCTGGCGGGAAAGGCGTCGGGATCGCCGAGACCGCGCATCGCGATCACCTCTGCGGTCCAGGCGCCGACCCCGGGCAGGGCCAGCAACTGTCCGCGGGCGGTTTCCCAATCGCTTCCGGCGTCCAGAACGACGCTCCGGTCGGCAAGGCCGGCGATCAGGGCGCTCAGCGTCCGTTGCCGGGCCGTGGGCACCGCCAGGTGGATCGGATCGATGTCGGCGAGTTGTTCGACCGACGGGAAGGTATGGGTCAACGAGCCCTCGGGATCGTGAACCGGCTGTCCGTAGGCCGCGACCAGCCTGCCCGCATGGGTTCTCGCGGCTTTGGTCGACACCTGCTGGCCCAGCACCGCGCGCACGGCGAGTTCGGCCTCGTCGACTGTGCGCGGAATCCGTTGTCCGGGCGCCTTTTCCACCACCGGGGCCAGCTCGGGGTCCCTGGAGAGCGCGTCGACCACCGCCTCGGGGTCGGCATCGAGGTCCAGGAGCCGCCGGCACCGGGCGATCGCGGTCGTGAGGTCGCGGAAGTCGTCGAGCACCAGCTGGCAGCGGACGTGGTCGACGGCAGGTGTCAGGGTGACCACGGCGCTGCCGGCGGGAAGCCGGAGGCTGCGCCGGTACGCACCGTCGCGGACCTCCTCGCAACCGGGTACGGTGCCGGCCGCGAGGTGGCCGAAGACCCCTTCGTACGCGAACGGCGTGCGTACCGGAAGCCGAAGGTAAACGGCCCCAGGCGAATTGGCTGGGGATTCAGCAGAGCCGGCCCCGTTGGCGGCGCGCAGGCGCAGCGCTGTCGGTGTGCTTTCGAATACCGCACGCACGGTGTCGTTGAACTGTCGGATGCTGGAAAAACCGGCGGCGAATGCCACGTCGGCGAGCGGCAGGTCTGTGGTCTCGATCAGCACCCGGGCGGTCTGCGCTCGTTGCGCGCGGGCCAGCGCCAACGGGCCGGCGCCAACCTCGGCCTGCAAAAGCCGCTCCAGCTGGCGGGTGGTGTAACCGAGGTGACCCGCAAGGCCGGCGACGCCCTCGCGGTCCACCGTGCCGTCGGCGATCAGCCGCATCGTCCGCGCAACGACGTCACCGCGGACATTCCATTCCGGGGACCCCGGAGACGCATCGGGACGGCACCGCTTACACGCCCGGAATCCCGCCCGTTGAGCGGCCGCCGCGGTCGGATAGAACCGAATGTTACGAGCGAACGGCGGCCGTACGGGACAGCTGGGCCGGCAGTAGATCCGGGTCGTCAGCACCGCGGTGACGAACCATCCGTCGAACCGGGCATCCTTGGACTGGACCGCGCGGTAGCAGCGTTCGAAATCATCGTGCACGCTTCAACAGTTACACCCACCCACCGACAAAACTGGCGGAAAAGCGACATGATGGTGGGACGGGCGCCGGGCGCTCCTCGCGTTGACCCTATCGGTCCGAGGTCGTGTTCGATCGGCTCAGCGTGCGCTGGGCGCGGCTGAGGGATTGAGGGACCAGGGCGCGGTGGGCGTGCGCGGCGAGTTCCCAGACCGGACGTGCCAGTGGGTGGTGGTAGTGGATCATCGTTGTCCAGGTTGCGTCGCGGCCGGAAATCTCGAAGACCATCCGCCCCCGCATTAGCCTGCCGTCGGCGTCCAGCACAAGGAGCTGGGGCGTCTCGTCGGTGATCTGCCATCCTGCGACGGTTCCCGGTGCGTCGGGGGCGTCGAGGTTGAACCCCAGCACGCCTTGCCAGACCAGGAGGCTAAACATCCCGCCGGCGGATTCCGCACCGCGCAAGCTCATTCGCGCCCACTGCGGTGCGCTGCCGCCGGTTGCGCTTGTCGCGAAACAGTCCCAATAGTCGGCGGGGAAGTCGGCGCTCGCCGCAGGCCTGGTGGTGATCCGCTTGACCGGTTGGCTGACGTGTGGCATCACAATCTCCTGAACGATACGGTGGCGTATACATCAACTATCGTCCATGCTGTGTGTCGCGTCAAGCGCGAATTCCGAGGAGATGACCATGCCGGCAGCCCTCCGCACCACGCGCGCCGCCTGGATCGAAGCTGGACTATCGGCACTCGGTTCGGCAGGGCCGGATGCCGTGCGCGTCGAACCCGTCGCCGCGCAGCTTGGCGTTACCAAAGGGGGGTTCTACCGGCATTTCGCCGATCGCAACGCATTCTTGTCCGCTCTGCTGGACGAATGGGAGCGGCGCAGCGTGGATGAGGTGATCGCCCGTGTGGAGGCCGACGAGGCTGATGCCGCGACGAACGTCCGCCGCGCAGGCACCCTGACCTTTGCCAAGGACCTGCTGCCGATCGACCTCGCGGTGCGCGCTTGGGCCCGCAGCGATTCTCAAGTGGCGGTGCGGTTACGGCGTGTCGACAACGCCCGGATCGGCTATCTGCGTTCGCAATTCGCGACAATCACCGGTGATCGCGGCGAGGTTGAGGCGCGTAGCATGCTGGCGTTTGCGTTGGCCATCGGCCAGCACTTCATCACCGCCGAGCATGCGGAATTCGGTCGTACACAAGCCCTGAACCTGGCTGCCGCCTTTCTCACGGCACCACCGGGCGAGCGGCCTGTTCTCCCAACATCTCGCGATTAAAAGCCGTCAACGGCACGGCGGTCGGTTTTTAACCGCTTGCATACGCCGGCGACGGCAAATTGCTTGCACCAGGATCAGACTGGCGTGGTCGTTGCCTACCCGCCGAGCCGGCGTGATCTGTTCCGGCACAACGATTTGTGGCTAAACTGCCGCGTGGGCACGGCTTGGTCGGCGGCGGCCCGCCGACGAGGCAGGGTGAGGTAGCGTTTACGAATGTCTAAGTTGACGCCGTTCTATGAAGAATCGCAGGCGACCTACGATATCTCAGACGAATTCTTCGGCTTGTTCTTAGACCGCACGATGGCTTACACCTGTGCGTATTTCGAGCGCGATGACATGACTCTCGAGGAAGCCCAGACCGCCAAGCAAGATCTGGCGCTGAGCAAACTGAACCTGCAACCGGGTATGACGCTGCTCGACGTGGGCTGCGGGTGGGGCGCAACCGTGGTTCGGGCAGTCGAGAAGTACGACGTCAACGTCATCGGGATTACGCTGAGCAAGAATCAGTACGAGTACAGCAAGGCCGAACTGGCCAAGCTCGTCACGAACCGCAATGTCGAAGCGCGGCTGCAAGGGTGGGAAGAGTTCGAGGACAAGGTCGATCGGATCGTCACTATCGAGGCCTTCGATGCGTTCAAGAAGGAGCGCTACCCCGCATTCTTCGAACGAGCCTACGAAATTCTGCCCGACGACGGACGGATGCTGCTGCACAGCATAATGACATACACCCAAAGGTATATGCATGAGCATGGCATCGTACTGACGATGAGCGACCTGCGCTTCTTTCGATTCCTCCGGACGGAAGTTTTCTTCGGCGGCGAAATGCCGGCCAAGGAGGACATCCTCGATAATTCGCAGGCGGCGGGGTTCGCGCTGGAAGGCATCCAATACTTGCAGCCACATTACGCACGGACGTTGGACATGTGGGCCGACAATCTGCGGGCCAATCGCGAACGCGCGATCGCCATCCAGTCCGAAGAGGCCTATGAACGGTACCTGCGGTATCTGACCGGGTGTGCGGACCTATTTCGTCGAGGGCTGACTACCGTCGGTCAGTTCATTCTGGTTAAGTAGTCGAGGTTTGCCGCGCCCACGCGGATTCATCGCGGGCGCAGCGTTGAGTCGCCGAAAGCGGCTGTAAGACCTAAACTCTCTTGACGGGAGTCGGGATCACGGAAGTGCGTTTCGATTTGAGTCGAAGGGTAGGACATGGGGGTTGTTGGAGGTCGCTTCGGACCGGTCCGGGGCAATGGCCGCGGACGGGTTCGATCGGGCGTTTGGGCGAGCACTTGTGGACGCACCTCCCGGTGCCTGGATGCGCTCAAGGTCGCTGGTCTCGTTGGTGCCGCAGTAGTTTCGGCGTGGGCGCTCGCGGTCGCTTTCGTGCCGTCCGCGTCCGCAGATCCGTGTCCGGACGTTCAGGTGGTGTTCGCCCGCGGTACCGACGAGCCGCCCGGTGTTGGCCCCACCGGACAGGCATTCGTGGACTCCCTGCGCCCGCGCGTCGGCGCAAGGTCGTTCGACGTATATCCGGTGAACTACCCCGCCACGCATGAGTGGAGCACGGGCCTCGACGGCATTCGGGATGCGGGCGCGCATGTCGTTTCGATGGCACACGACTGTCCCAAGACCCAGATGGTGCTCGGCGGCTTTTCCCAGGGCGCGGCCGTGATGGGCTTCGTCACCTCGGCTGCCGTTCCGGATGGGGTGGATCCGGCGAGTGTGCCGAAACCGATGGACGCCGACGTGGCCAACCACGTCTCGTCGGTCGTGCTCTTCGGAACGCCGAACGCGCGGGCGATGAACTTCCTCAACGAGCCGCCGCTCGCAATCGGCCCGCTGTATCAGGCCAAGACCATCAAGGTGTGCGCTGCCGAGGACCCGGTCTGCTCTGACGGCATGAATTTCGCCGCCCACGACACGTACGCCGACGACGGGGCGATGATCGACAGGGGGGCGGCCTTTGCGGCCAGTCACCTCAGCGAAGGCACCAGCGGTCCAACGACGGCCGTCGCGCCACCAAGGGTAGGCTTCGGAAGCTGAGGCGCCGGACCCTGATGCCCGAACGCCATTGGACGGGAAAGGGATTCAGGCGATCGCGTGAGCCGCGGCCGCTCATCAAGGATCCTTTCGCCCTGGTGCCGCAATGGCGGCGAACATCGTGTCCAGGGAGCACAGCAGGCGCTCTTGGGTGAAATCCTTGGGGGACACCAGCAACAGCCGGCCCGATTCCCACAGCACGGCCAGCAGGTGATGGGCCAGCAGTTCGGGATCGGCGTGCCGGCCGGCGGTGGATGACTGACGCAGTGCCGCTTCGAACCACTGCACAATCTGGGCACGGATGCGTGCGACGCGTCTGTGGAACGTGGGGGTGCCACTGTCGGCAATCATGAAGATGGCCCGCCACCGTGCTGGCGCCTCGGCCACGGCGCGCAGGTAGGTGTCGAACAGGTGGTGAAACGCGGCGGCATCGTCCTCGTCACCGTGGCGCGGCACGGCATCGGCGATCTGGGCCAGCGCTCGCTGCTCCTCGCGATCGAGTGAGCTGCGCAGCATGTGGTTGGTGTCGGTGAAGTGGCTGTAGACCACCGGGCGGGTGACGCCGGCGCGCCGGGCGACGGCGTCCATGCTGACCCCGGCGACGCCGTCGCTGTCGACGATTTCGAGCACGAGATCCAGGAGTTGTTCGCGCCGCTGCTCGGGCACCAGTCGCGGTGCGTAGGGGCGGTTGCGCCGAGCCGCGGTCTCGGTCATGCGGAGGCTCCTCCTCTCGGTCGCAATCTTCTCTCTTGACAGAAGCTACACCAGGTTAGCTACAGTGATGTAGCTTTAAGCTACAGTACCGTAGCTTTTCTGGAAATGCGAGGATGCGATGGACGACACCGAGCTCACGACGACGCCGGCCGGGGCGCGGCTGGACATCGAGATGCGTGCCCGGGAGATGGCCCACCTGGCGCGTGGGATGGCAGATCAAATCGATGCCGATCGCAGGCTTCCCGCCGAACTGGTTGGCGCGCTGCGGGATTCGGGTCTGCTGCGGGCGGGAGCGCCTGTGGAGGTCGGCGGTCTGGAGCTGCCCCCGGGCACGGCATTGCGTTGCGCCGAGGAGGTGGCGCGCGGTGATGCGTCTGCCGGCTGGTGTGTGTCGATCGCGATCACCAGTAGCCTGCTGGTGGCCTATCTGCCGCAGTCAAGCCGCGACGAACTTTTCGGTGCGGGACGCGGCGTGGCCGCGGGAGTGTGGGCGCCGCAAGGCAAGGCCCGGCCCGCCCCGGGCGGGGCGGTCGTGTCGGGGCGTTGGGCATTCTGCAGTGGCATCAGCCACGCCGACGTGATGTTCGCCGGCTGTCTGCTCGACGACCGGCCCGCCGTGGTCGCACTGCCCACCGAGCGGCTCCAGATCCTCGACACCTGGCACACCCTCGGTCTGCGCGGTACCGGCAGCCACGACGCGGTGGCCGACGACGTGTTCGTCCCCGACGCGCACGTGGTCTCGATATTCGATGGGCCGCGTATCGACCGGCCGTTGTACCGATTCCCGCCGTTCGGTTTCTTCGCCGCGTGTATCACCGCGGCGGCAATGGGCAACGCCCGCGCCGCGGTTGACAATTTCGTCGAGCTCGCCACTGCGAAAAAGACTGGCTTGTCGGGTCGCACGCTGGCCGAGCGCCCCACCATCCAGGCGGCCGTTTCCGCCGCCGAATCGGCACTGGAGGCCGCTCGGGCGCTGTACTACCAGGCCATCGAAATCGCCTGGCGGGCAAGCCAAGACGAGCCGCCGGTGCCCGTGCAAGCGCGTACCCGGTTGCGTCTTGCAGCCACCCACGGGGTGCGCACCGCCGCCGATGTGGTGCGCACCATGTACGACCTCGCCGGCGGCAGCGCCATCTACGACGGGGCACCCCTGCAACGGCGTTTTCGCGACGCGTTCACCGCCACCGCGCACTTCCAGGTCAACCAGGCATCATTCGAATTGCCTGGCCGCATTCTGCTCGACCAGCCCACCGAAGCGGCGATGCTGTGACCGGCCGAATCGAGGCGGTGCTGCCGTTTTGGCTCGACCGCCCCGACGTCGAGGCGGTGCAGATCGCCGCGGCGGCCAGCCAGGCCGGCTTGACCGGATTGTGGATCGGCGAGATGGCCAGCTTCGACGCCTTCGCGCTGGCCACCGCGATCGGTACGCGCGCACCGGGGTTGCGGCTCAAGCTGGGACCGCTGCCCATCAGCGTGCGAACCCCCGTCGCGGTCGCGCTGGGGGCAAGCTCGGTCGCCTCGCTCACCGGCTGCGGGGTCGATGTCGCGCTGGGTGCCTCCAGCCCCGTCATCGTGACCGGCTGGCACGGTCGCGAGTGGTGGCACAGCGCGGCACGCATGCGCGAAACCATAGGCTGCCTGCGGCCGATTCTGCGCGGCGAGCGCGCCGACTACGACGGGCGCCATCTCCAGAGCCACGGGTTCCGGCTGCGCCACCCGCTGCCGCACACCCGCATCGGGGTCGGGGCTTTCGGTCCCGCGATGATCCGCCTGGCCGCCCAGCTCGCCGACGAGGTGGTGCTCAACCTGGCATCGCCGCAACGGGTCGCCCAGGTGCGACAACAAGTCGATGATTACGCCGCGGCCGCAGACCGCGCGGCCCCGCAGCTGACGGTGTGGGTGCCGGTCGCCCTGCGACCGGGCGAGGCCTCCCTGCGACAGGCAGCCAACCAGTTGGCGATCTACCTCGGCCCGCCCGGCTACGGCGAGATGTTCAGTGACCTCGGCTTTCCCGGGCTCGTCGAGCGCGCCCGCGGCGGCGCGCGGCGCTCGGAGCTTGCGGCCGCGATTCCCTTTGAGCTTGCCGAGCAGCTCTGCGCATTCGGCAGCGCCGAAGAAATCGCCGCCCGGCTGCGGGCCTACCTGGATGCGGGTGCGGACACCGTCGCCGTGGTGCCGGTCACCGCCGAGGACCCCGCGGGCCGCGCGACCCTTCGGTGCGCCGCCGAGAGCTGCCGGTCCACAGCACCACATAAGGAGGCGGCGTCGTGACGGCCGTGAACACTCAATGCCGGCTCGCCGCCCGTCCGGTGGGCCTGCCCAAGGCCGCGGATTGGGCGATCGTCGACGAGCCCATCCCGGCCGCCGCCGACGGAGAGTTCGTCGTCGAAATCGACTACCTCTCAATCGATCCTGCGATGCGCACCTGGATGAACGCGGGCCGCTCCTACGTCCCCGCCGTGGAGATCGGCGAGGTGATGCGCGCGTTTGCGGCCGGGTGCGTCGTCGAATCGCGCCATCCTGAATTCGCCGTCGGCGACCAGGTTTCGGGGCTTTTCGGCGTTCAAGACTATGCGGTCTCCAACGGAGCGGGCGTCTACAAGATCGACACCACCCTGGCACCGGCAACCACATACTTGGCCGCCCTCGGCATCAGCGGTCTGACCGCGTATTTCGGCTTGCTCGACGTCGGTCGCCCCGAACCCGGTCAAACCGTGCTGGTTTCGGGGGCGGCCGGGTCGGTGGGCAACCTCGTCGGACAGATCGCCAAGATCAAGGGCTGCCGAGCCGTCGGCATTGCCGGCGGTGAGCAGAAATGCCGCTGGCTCCACGAGCGGGCCGGATTCGACGCCGCCATCGACTACCGGACCGCAGACCTGCGGGCAGAGCTGAAAACGCACGCACCCGACGGGGTCGACATCTTCTTCGACAACGTCGGCGGCGCGGCACTCGAGGCGGCGCTTAACCGGCTGGCGCACGGCGCCCGTATCGTGCTCTGCGGTGCGGTGTCGCAGTACAACGACGCCCCGCGCGGACCGGCGAACTACATGCAACTGCTTGTCGCGCGCGCGTCGATGACCGGCTTTGTCATCTTCGACAACCTGGCGCGCTATCCGGAAGCCACTGCGCAGCTTGCGAACTGGATTCACACCGGCCAACTGCGATCACACGAGCACATCGAGCACGGTCGCGTCGGCGACTTCCCGGAAACGCTCCTCAAGCTCTTCGCCGGCCAGAATACCGGCAAGCTGATCCTGGCGTTGGATTACTGATCGGGCGCAGCGGCCTCGACGAGTGAGGCCAGCCGCGTGGAACGCTCGTGCCCGCGAAGGGTCACGGTTTCGCCCAAAGACCAACGGGCACGCTCGTTTTCGCTCGCACCGTCGACCGTGTCGGCCGTTGCCAGCAATCCGCCCGGATGCGACTTGGCCAGCTCGCACAGTCGTGCGGCCTCGTTGACCGGCTCGCCGATCACGGTGTATTCGAAACGCTCTTTGGCGCCGACGTTGCCGGCGACGACCTGGCCGGCCGCCACACCGATGCCGGCGTCGAGCCCACACATTTCGCTGGCAAGCCGCCCGGCAATGCGGCGCGCGGTGGCCAGCGCCTCATCTTCGGGGCGGTCGAGGTGATTCGGGGCTCCGAAGATCGCCAGTGACGCGTCGCCTTCGAACTTGTTGACAAGTCCGTTGTGTCGGTCCACCTCCTCGACGACGATCGCGAAAAAGCGGTTGAGCACTTGAACGACTTCGGTCGGAGGTCGACTGGTCACCAATTGGGTGGAGCCGACGATATCGATGAAGACAACCGCGACATGGCGTTCCTCGCCGCCCAGTTTCGGGCGCTCGCGTTCCGCGGCCAGGGCGACTTCGCGCCCGACGTGCCGGCCGAAAAGATCGCGCACGCGTTCGCGTTCACGCAGCCCGTCGACCATCGCGTTGAACCCACGCTGCAACTCACCGAGCTCGGTGCCGTCGAACACCACCAGGTCGCCCCGCAGGTCGCCCCGCTCGACGCGTTGCAGTGCCGCACGCACCACCCGCACCGGTGTCGCGGTCAGCCAGGACAGGATCCACGTCAGGATGCATCCGAAGATCAAGGTTGCGATCGACACCATCATGACGCCCACGGCGAATTGGGTTTCCGTCAGATTCCGCATCACTAGCTGGAAGAAAGCCACCAGGGCGATGCCGATGACCGGTACGCCCGAACCGAGGAACCAGACCATCATGGTTCGGCCCATGAGGCCCGACGTCAACCGCCGCGGCGGTCGTCCCGCCTCGAGCGCCTGAGCGGCCACGGGGCGCAATGCGAACTCGGTTATCAGATAGGCACCGGTGGCGACCAGAACGCCGCAAATGCCGACCCCGAACAGAAACCGCGGGATGAACTGCCTGTTGAACAGGCCGTAGAGGGTCGTGGACAGTACCGTCCCGACTCCCCACAGGGTAAGGTCGACGACCGCGACTCGCCATGGGGCTAGGAAGGTGTTGCGCTCGTCGATGCGGGTGGGTTTGCGCTCCTCGATCGCCCAGCGCAGCGCCTCGACCGTCCGCCGGGTAATCCAATAACTGCCTACGGCGATGGCGAAAATGAGGTAGCCCGGCATCACTATGAATGTGATCCACGCCGGTGCGTCGTCGAAGATGCTCGGTTCGGGAATGGCGACCGTCACCAACAGGGCGGCGACGGCGATGCCGATCAGGTTTGCCACCATGACGGCGGTGGTCAAGATGAGCTGGATGCGTATCCGCCGCCGCCGTTGGCTCTCCGAGACCCGCCCAAGCAGCAAGGAACCGTAAGCGGGGGTTTCGTGCAGCCGACCGCTTTGACGGGTAACTCTCTCAAGCACCCGGCCCAAGCGTTGTGCCATGGTCTTCTTGGGCATTGTGGCGTCAGCCTAATTTGTCGGACACGCTTTAAGGTGAGTCGGGTGCGTCTCGTCATCGCTCAGTGCACCGTCGACTACGTCGGCCGGCTCACCGCGCATCTGCCCTCCGCGCGCCGGTTGCTGCTGTTCAAGGCCGACGGGTCGGTCAGCGTGCACGCCGACGACCGCGCCTACAAGCCGTTGAACTGGATGAGTCCGCCCTGCTGGTTGACCGAGGACCTCGATGGCCCGTCACCGCTGTGGGTCGTCGAGAACAAAGCGGGCGAACAGCTGCGCATCACCGTCGAGCAGATCGAGCACGACTCCAGCCATGACCTGGGCGTCGATCCCGGGTTGGTCAAGGACGGCGTCGAGGCGCACCTGCAGGCGTTGCTCGCTGAGCACGTCCAACTGCTGGGTGAGGGATACACGTTGGTCCGGCGCGAGTACATGACCGCCATAGGACCCGTCGATCTACTGTGTCGCGATGAGCGGGGCGGCTCGGTCGCGGTGGAAATCAAGCGGCGTGGCGAGATTGACGGCGTGGAGCAGCTGACGCGCTATCTCGAATTGCTCAATCGTGACAGCGTTCTGGCACCGGTAAGAGGGATTTTCGCGGCACAGCAGATCAAGCCCCAGGCGCGAACTCTGGCCGTCGACCGCGGCATCCGTTGCGTAACACTGGATTACGATGAGATGCGCGGTATGGACAGCGACGAGTACCGGTTGTTCTGACTTGCCCGACTAGACTGACGGCATGGCTCGGCGCCGCACACCGCCACGCCGGCAGCGGCCGGCATCGCTATCCCAGGCCTTGCGGCGGGTGGAAACAGGGCCCGACGGCCACGAGTACGAAGTGCACCCCATCCGCGCGGCCCGCGCGGTGAAGACCTATCGCTGTCCCGGGTGCGATCACGAAATCCGTTCCGGCACTGCGCATGTGGTGGTGTGGCCGGCGGAATCACCGGGGGCGATGGACGACCGGCGGCATTGGCAT
>Ga0310914_10002279_pt1 | contig 12857 bp, 11 predicted proteins | sample GREbulkMGAN108_FD_203450 | JGI IMG/M metagenome (GOLD analysis project Ga0310914, IMG submission 203450) | Lab enrichment of tropical soil microbial communities from Luquillo Experimental Forest, Puerto Rico - GRE.bulkMG.AN108 | ecosystem: Environmental > Terrestrial > Soil > Tropical forest >... | reverse complement strand
AAGCGGGGCGAAGTGGAATCGCAGAATGTCGTGGCGATTCGTGAGGGGGCGGACCCGAGTCTGAAGAACGAGTACGTAGCGATGTCAGCGCACATCGACCACCTCGGGATCGGCAAGGCCATCAACGGCGATTCCATCTTCAATGGTGCGATGGACAATGCGTCCGGTACGGCTGCGGTGCTGGAAACCGCGGCGCGTTTCAAGGAATCGCGAGTGAAGACCAAACGGTCGATTCTGTTCGTGGTTGTGACCGGGGAGGAGAAGGGACTTCTCGGCTCGCGGTACTTCAATGTGAATCCGACGGTGCCGTCGAGGAGCATCGTGGCGGACATCAACATCGATATGTTCCTGCCCCTGTATCCGCTGAAGCTGCTAACGTGCTATGGCCTCGAGGAATCGAGTATCGGAGACGATGTGCGTGCTGTGGCGCGTGAGATGGGTATCGATGTGCAGCCGGATCCCCAACCGAAACGCAACGTATTCATTCGCAGCGATCAGTACAACTTTATTCGCGCCGGAGTCCCGTCCGTCAAGGTCGACTTCGGTTATCGCAAGGGATCAAAGGAAGAGCAGATCGAGACCAAGTGGCTGGCCGAGCGTTATCATGCGCCATCGGACGACATTAATCAGCCAGTCGCCAAAGAGGCTGCGGGGACTTTCGTGACACTGGTGGATAGACTGATCGAGCGCCTCGCCAATGCCGACCGACGACCGGCCTGGAAGCCTGAGTCGTTCTTCAGGCGCTACGCGCAGTAGCGTGGACACGCGGCGCCGCTGTCGCTCCCGGCGGAATATGGTGTCTGGTCTCCCGAGTCTCTGAAATGGCTTTAAATCTGTCGACCCTGGGAGTCTGGCTGCGGGCATTCGGCCCGTGAAGGGAGTCAAGCGGCCGCGCGACGGGATTGGCAATTGGCTCACGGTCGATCAATCCAAGAAGCTGCCGGGGGCGTCGTGCTTAAAGACTATTCGTGCCAAGTGCGATCGAGCGATCTTGGCGCTGCTAGTCGCATTCACCGAGAAATATCCATTTCAAAACTATTCCGCCTGGTGATCCCATGTCTTTGTGCAGAGGTGGCGCCCGCTCGGCAGCGTCTGGAAATGCACCGACCGGGGGGGGGCGCTCCTACTTTGTCAGCCCCTCCTTGAGGAACGCGACGAGCGGCGGCAACGCGCGCTCGGGGGCCTCCATAAAGGGCACGTGTCCGAGACCCGGCAGCAGCTCTAGGCGCGCCTTGCCGTTGGGAATGGTGGCCGCAATGCGCTTCATCCCCTCCTGGAAGGCAGCCGGTGTGCCCGCCAGCATGTCTTCGGCGCCGCCGTAGACCAAAGTCGGCGCTTGGATGTGAGCCCAGTCGTACACTACGGGATCGAGAGAAATCAGGTTGTTCATGAGCGACTGCACCCGGGCGAGGCGGGGCCAGTCCGCACTGAGCGTCCACGCGTAGCGGAGGCGGACGTATGACTCAAATTGCGAGTTCCACGCCGAGGGCTTGTGCGCAACGTAACGCATTAGGCTGGCACGGATCGTTTGATATGTGGAGGCGAGCGTACGCTTATACGCTTCATCGGGATCGCCCACAGGGTTGTTGAAGCGGGTGTCTGTGAGCCCGATAGGATTGAATAAGACCAGCCGTTCGGTCGCGTCGGGATATTGACTAGCGAATCGCGCGGCGAGCATCCCGCCCATCGAGTGGCCCACGATCATGGCCTTATCGATGTTCAGCCTCTGAAGGATGCTGCGTGTGTTCCGTGCCATGTCTGCGAGGTAGTAGGGAATGATGGGTTTGGAGGAGCGCCCATAGCCGATCTGGTCGGGCACGATGACTCGGAAGCCTTCCTTACGCAGGGCGTCGATGACGACGCCGAAGTAGAAACCTGCGAAGTTGTTGCCGTGAAGCAGCACGACCGTGTGACCGTTGGCCTGGCCCTGGGGTGTCACGTCCATGTATGCCATGCGGACATCCTCTCCGTAGAGCGTCAAGGGCAGGTAAGAGCTTGGATACGGGTACGGACACTCCTCGCAGGTGATGCTTCCTGGTTTCACATCGCTCGGCACGGGCATGTCCTGGGCGCCACTTTGCGCGGAGCCGACGGACGACAACAAGATCATGAGGGAGAAGGACAAAACGAGAATCTTCATCATGATTACCCAGGGTAACGCACAATGAGGACGCTATCACACGGAGAAGCTGGAGGCCCGCGGGCTGGATGCGGTTGAACAATCCCGATCCGTTCGTACCTTTCGCCGGGGCCTTTCCAACCGGGTCCGGTAAGTCGGAATTCGTCTCCGATCGAATGGCGCCGAGCGGACTGGATCCAGTCCCTGGCTTCACGTCCTCGCATGAGATGTCGCAGCGCGGTGCGGCCTGGCCTGCGAATTCCCGCTCGCCCTCATCACGCCAGCCCATCACTACTTGAATATTTTTAACAACGCGAAGCAGCGGCGGCGGTCGGGAGCCGCAACGCTGCTGATCCGTCCCACGATCCCGCGCCCCGGTGTATTACGAAGAGAGACGAAGTACGCATTGGCAATGTGCTTTTTTGCCGTCGCCGATGTCAAGCGAAGTTACAAAGTCGGCGGGCCCATTGAATGCGTCCTACGAGCGCCGACTCTTGGGGAATCTTGGGGAGGATCTTGGGCGAAAACATGGTCTGCGATCAGGGGAGCGCCCCGTGGCCGCCAATTCCCAGGGATCACGTTCTGTTTTAAGGTTTACACGCCGCCAACCCCGAGAATCAAGGGCAATGGCAATACCGTTTTCGCCAGCCCCCTCTCCACTCCGCAGCTTCCTTTAGCCGATAATGCTCCAGGCGGTAATTTGACTGGCGCCAGGCCCAATTAGCTGCTACATTCTTCACGAGGTAGTCAGATGAGCGCTCCCATTCCAGAACAGATCCGGTATTGTGCCGAATGTGGCCGCCCAACGCCCGCGGGCGAGTTGGCTCGCTTCGGCGACGTGCTTGTGTGTGCCAACTGTAAGCAAACTTACGCGCAGAAATTGCGGGAAGGCGCCGCGACGACCGGAGTCATCGTATACGGCGGCTTTTGGATCCGCTTCGTCGCGTGGTTGATCGATTCCATTATTCTGGGTACATTCGGCTACGTGCTCCAACTGGCGTTCGTCGGTTCGCCGTTCACGGCAATTCCGGTTGAGCCGGGTGTGCCTCCCTCACCGGAATTGATGGGCCGGCTCATGGGAACGGTCGGGTTGCTCTACTTATTTAGCGTCATAATGGCTGCCTGCTACGAAGGCCTGTTTGTCGGCAAACTGGGCGCCACGCCCGGTAAAATGTGCTTCAGTCTTAAGGTAATCCGTCCTAATGATTCGCCGGTCAGTGTAGCCCGCGCCTTCGGCCGGTATTTCGCCAAACTGTTGAGCGGCTTTGCTCTGCTCATTGGCTATATCATCGCCGCGTTCGATTCTCAAAAGCGCGCCCTGCACGATATGATTTGCGATACGCGCGTGATCCGGGCCCGCAAGTAACCCCCGACGCTATGCCTGTACCTTGCGCCCGCTGCGATATGCCGCTGCCGGAATGGGAACTGGCCGCGAAACAGGCTGCGTGCACGTCGTGCGGCGCCAGCAACGAAGCACGCGTATTTCCGGCGGCTTTTGAGCCGCGCACAGCGGTTCAGCCGCAACCCGCGCTGGAGGGCGACGCGGCCTGCTTCGATCATCCCGACAAGTGCGCCGTGGCAGCCTGCCAGCAATGCGGGCGCTTTGTTTGTCGGCTCTGCGAGGTGGAATCCGGTGGCGGCGTCTGGTGCCCTTCGTGCGTGGCCGGGCGCGCGGGGGCTGCAGCGGGCGGGAACCCCGAAAACTCCCGGATCTTGTTTGACTCCATTGCGCTAATCACGCCACTCATCATTTTGCTGATGTGGCCTTTGACGGCGATTGCCGGTCCGGGTGCCGTGGCTCTCTCGATTGTGAAGTGGAAAGCCCCTCTGAGCCTGGTGCGCCGCAGCCGGTGGCGCTTTGTGGCGGCGATCGTGATCGGGCTGGCGGAAACGGGCGGCTGGATCTGGGGAATTGCGTACCTGCTGTTGCTCGTGCGCGCGAAAGCCAGATGAGGAAGGGACCGCACTACCGCAAACTGCCGGGCCATCGGCGGGGATTTCTCCGCGGCTCCAGCATGTGGCTCGGTCCGGACTACCTGCTGGCGGTCCATTCCCTGCGCTTCCGCGAGGAGTACAAGCGCTACTACTTTCGCGACATCCAGGCGATCGTCACGGCCGAAGCGCCTCGGTTTCACATTTCCACCAGATTTGCGGCGATTGCCGCGCTTCTGCTGATAGCCTGGCCGTTCGTTTTGGCGGCCCCGGCGCGCCCTGGGATCTCTTCTGCCGGCATGTTGGGCGGGATGGCCGCGGTGGTGGTGCTGGCCTGGTTTCTGGTCTCCGGTTTTTTTAGTTGCCGTTGCCGGATCTACACGGCTGTGAGTTGCGATGATCTGCCCTCCGTTTACCGCACGTGGACGGCGCGGAAATTTCTTCTCACCGTGGAGCCCCTCATTCAACAGGCTCAGGGGTCGCTCGAAGCATCATGGGTGCGGGCGGTGGGGGAATGGAATATCGGGCCTCGGGAAACGAGCGAAGCCCCAGCGCCGGCTTTCGACTCCCCGCTGGCCGCCCGTGCCTCGTTCCCCATGATTGGCTCCGCTGCACTTATCGCCAGCTTATTCGCGGACGCCATTTGGAACACCATTACGCTGCATTCTAACGAGCGCTGGACTCAGGTTACGAACGGACTGCTGACGCTGGTAGAGGCGGGAGCCGCGATCGTCGTGATCGCGCATCATTTCCGCGCCCGCCCGGGCCAGGGTAAGGATCACCGGTCGAAGGCGAGTAAAGCCATGCAACGGCTCGCCATCGCCACTCTAACGGTGATGGCGGGGTTTTACTATCTCAGTCCGTTCGCATATGCATGGATTGCGGGCGTACAGGCATCCGCGGGAGGGCCACCGGTAGAGGTAACCTTACCGATAGACCCTTACCTGCATCAGATCGATGCCGTACTGGCGGCCGTGTTGGGCCTGGTGGGTTTGGCTATTATTTGGTATCACAGGGAAGACGACTCGGGCATCATCTATCCGTCCTCATGAATCGCCCGGTCGTCCATCAACGCTGCTGGAACCATGAAGGGCGGGAAGCGGTGTGTCTCTGCCCCGAATGCGGCCGGAGTTTCTGCCGGGAATGCGTCAGCGAGCATGAATTGCGCCTACTCTGTGCCGCATGCCTCGTGGCAGTCTCCCGGAAGGCCGAACCGCGTTCGCGGGGTACACCTCCGCTCGCGCTGGCAGTACTGGCGCTGGCAGGCATACTCGCAGGCTGGTTCGTTTTTTTTAGTCTGGGCGAAGCCTTGATGACATTGAGGTCTCATCCGGAGCCGCGTTCATGGCAGCAACGTTAGGGCCGAAGGCTACGAGCGAGAGATTCGGATCGCTCGTCCTGCTGGACGATGCTGTCCGCCTGTTACGCCGCGCATCGCCGGCCGCGCTGGCGTGCCACCCGATCGGCAGTTTGCCGCTGGCATTTTCTCTAGTGGCCGCGTGGAATATGGCTGTGGATCCGCATACCACGGCCGCCGCGTGGGCCCGCGGTGCCATAGTCCCCGTCCTGATGCTGGCGTGGATGAATTGCTGGCGGGCGGTTTACGCCGCAAAGCTCTGGGAGGAATTGTGCGGCTCTCCCATCGTTCGATGGACTCCCGTACGCATCACTAGGCTGGCGGCTATCGAGTGCTGGTTCGGGACCGCCAAGCTGATTGTGCTGCCGCTGGCCGCCCTGGTGCAATTCCCCCTCGCCGAAACGGTGGCGGTCTACCGTTATCTGCCCATCCTGGCCACGCAAACGGATCTTGGCCCGCGGCAGATGGTGACGCGCGCGCGCGAACTAGCGGCCCGCAACCGGGCGCAGGGCTGGGCAATTCTTCCGATCCTGCTGTTTCTGCAGGTGGTGGTGGATGTCAATCTGGCGATTGTGCTGGCCGGGTTGCCGCAAGTGGTGCGGATCCTGACGGGCTACGAATCTGCCTTCAGCCGCAGCGGCATCTATTTCGTCAGCAATCCGTTCTTTCTGGTGCTCGTGTTGGTGGTTTCGTGGATGAGTTTCGATCCGTTCGTGCAGGCGGTCTACACGGTGCGGTATTTCCGCGCGGAGTCGGTCGAGACAGGTCAGGACCTGCGCACTGGTCTACGACGCTTGCGGGCGCCCGCGCTGGCGGCGGCAGCCCTGGCGCTGCTCGCCGCACTACCGGCACACCTTAGGGCCGAAGTTTCGCCACAGGCGTTGCGGGCATCCATCGAAGAGGCGGTGCAGGCGCCCGAGTACGATTGGCGGCTGCCCCCACCCGCGGCCTCCGGCACGCCATGGATTTTGCGTCTTACAGATCGCATGGTGTCCGCGGGCCGCGGTGTGGGTCGGGCGATCGGCAGGGCAGTTGATCGATTCTTCCGTTGGCTCGACGAGAAACTGCGAGGCTTGCTGCCAACCGCCCCACCCGGCGGAGCGCCAGCCACGGACCTCCACTGGATTATGTACGTGATGATCGGGATTGCACTCGCTGCCGTGGCCGGGGTCGCCTGGCAGAAGCGCCGGGCGCCGCGAATCGAGAAGGCACCAGGCGCGACCAGCCAGCCGGTTCGCCTGGACGCCGTGGATCTCCCGCCCGATCTTCTGCAGGAAGAGACCTGGACCATGCTGGCGGAACGCTCGCTTTCCGAGCAGAATTACCGCTTCGCCCTTCGCGCCTTTTACCTGGCCGGTCTCGCGTGGCTGGGCCGGCTGGGCGTGCTGACGATCTATTCCGGAAAAACCAATCAGGAGTATCAAGCCGAGCTCGCCCGGCGGATGCGCGCAGTCCCGCAAGCCAGCGGCTTATTCGCCTCCAACGTTGCGGCTTTCGAATGTGCATGGTACGGCGAGCACCAGGTGACGACCGAGGATGTCGAGAACTTCTGTGAGCGCACCCGTGGGCTGAAGAATCTGCTGCAAAACGGGACGGGAGCGGCGGTATGACGGGAACGCGAGCGCTGTGGCTCACGTTGGCCATGGCTGCGGGCTTCACATGGGGCGCCTTACGAGTCGCTGGCACACAGTTTCGGATGGGAGACTTCTATCCCGAATATTCCAGTCTGCGCACAGACCCTCTTGGCTCGAAGCTCCTCTACGACAGCCTGACGCGCCTGCCCGGCCTCCGCGTGGCGCGCGGTTATACGCCGCTCGATTTCTTCCGAGAGAACTCGGCCACAGTCCTGTTGCTAGGGACTCCGGCCGCCATGCTGGACGAAAGCGACTTTCTCGAGCGACTCGCAACGGCAGCCGGCCAAGGCAACCGCGTCGTGGTTACACTCGCCTCCACGCGGCCGCCTGACAAATCCAGCGGCACACTGGAGCGCGTCTGGCACGTGCGGCTTCGATACGAAGCGCACCGCTACACTTTCGCAACCGCAGAAGGATGGCAGACACTGAATTTCGATGACGGCGGTCATGCCGGTTCGCGGCCGGCCGCGATCGGACGTCCGTTCGGAAGGGGGGCTATTGTACTGTTTGCAGCGAGCGAAGCGTTTGGCAACCAATCCACGGCAAGGGCAGAAGACCTTGGTCTAGTCAGCGCAGCGATCGGCCCCAATTCGCACATCTGGTTCGATGAAACGCATCTGGGCGTCGCCGAATCAGGCAGCTTGGTGGGGATGGCGCGCCGCTACCGGCTGACCGGATTCGTTCTGGGGCTGGCCCTCTGTGCCGCCTTGGCACTCTGGAAGCACTCCTCGCCCTTTCCTCCGGCTCAGACACCGCAAGAGGAACGGGCGCCTGGAAGGACGTCGTTCGCTGGCCTGGCAAGCCTGCTCGCCCGCCACCTGCCGCCGGGCGAGCTGGCGAGCACTTGCTGGCGGGAATGGCTCAAATCCAACCGCACGCAGGTTTCGCCCGAGCGCGCCGAAAGAGCCACGGCGATCTGCCGTGAGCGCGCCGCGCATCCCCTAGAAGCGGTGCGCGAAATCCATGCGGTGATCCGAGCGAAAGGAGCATTTTGAATCTAGAACAGTTTCAGGCCGTCGTGGAACGCATCCTGTCCGCGATCCGCAAGGTGATCATTGGACAGGAAAGTGCGATCCGGTATTCGCTGGTGGTGATCCTGACGAACCAGCACGCGCTGATCGAAGGCGTTCCCGGACTCGGCAAGACCCTGCTGGCGCGCACGTTGGCGGCGGTGTTGGGATGCGAGTTCAGACGCGTCCAGTTCACACCCGACCTGATGCCGGCGGACATCACCGGCACGAACGTCTTCAACCTGCAGCGCAATGAATTCACCTTGGTCAAAGGCCCGCTGTTCACGACTTTCCTGCTGGCTGACGAAATCAATCGCGCCCCGGCCAAAACCCAGTCCGCGCTGCTGGAGGCCATGCAAGAGCGGACCGTGACCATCGATCGCGAAAGCCATCGGCTGCCGCCCGCGTTTACCGTGTTCGCCACACAGAACCCGATTGAATCGGAAGGCACCTATCCGCTCCCCGAGGCGCAGAAAGACCGGTTCATGCTGAAAATCCCCATGGTCTGGCCGGAAGCGGGGGAGGAACTTGAACTGGCTGAAAGGAGCCTGGGCGAACAGGCGCCGGAGAACGTGCTGGAGCGGGGGGAAGTGCCGGCCTGCTTGGGTCCGGCCGATCTCGCCTGCCTGCGCCAGGCGCTCGCCCTGGTACATGTGAGCCGTCAGGTGATCGACTACGCCGTAGAGGTCGTACGACGCACGCGCGCCGATGAGAACATTCTGGTGGGCGCCGGCCCGCGCGCTGCGCAGGCCATTTTGCGCGCTGCCCGCGCCTGGGCCGCGCTCGCCAATCGCGATTTCGTCAGCCCGAACGATATCCATGCCGTGGCTTTGCCGGTATTGGAGCACCGCCTGCTTCTGTGTCCCGAAGCGGAGCTGGAAGGTGTGCGGCCCAACGAAGTGGTGAGCCGGCTGCTGCGCGAGGTGCCGGTGCCTCGATGATGACACCTGCCAGCCGGCTGCTGATACTCGCCGCGGCGGTGGCGCTTCCGGCGTCGGCGATTGCGGGGGCCGCGCCCGCGCTGTTTGTGCCAGCGGCCGGCGTGATTGCCGCCTGTGCGATTCTGGCCGCCGCCGATGCCATTCTAGGCGCCCGGCGAGCTGCCCGCATTGACGCGCATCTCCCCGATATGGTGCGTCTCACCAAAGACGTGAGCACGACAGTGCCGCTCACCGTCGAAAACCGCTTCCCGGGCAAGCTGCGGATCCGTGCAGCCATTGGCATGCCCGGGGGCGTGATTCCGGAAAGGCTTGCCGAAGAGATCGAGTCGGCGCCCGGGACCTTCCGTCTGGGGTGGCCGTGCACGCCTCGAATTCGCGGCGACCATCCGCTCCGGGAGGTGTATTTGGAAACGCCCTCGCCTCTCGGGTTGTGGGCGGTGCGCGTGTGCCGTCCGGTGCTCGCGAATCTCCGGGTCTATCCCAACCTGCGCGACTCGGCGACTGCTACTTTGTTTCTGCGTTCGGCAGACCTGGGTGGGCGAACCCGCCCGCGCCTCGGCAAGGGCCGTGAGTTCGATAATCTGCGCCACTACGTTTCCGGCGACAACTACGAAGACATCGACTGGAAGGCGACGGCGCGGCGAGGCTTTCCGGTGGTGAAGCTCTACCAGGTGCAGCACGCGCAGGAGGTGTATGCCATCGTGGATTCCTCGCGACTCTCCGCGCGCGAAGGCATTCTGGAGAGCTACGTAGGCGCTGCCTTGCAACTGGCCCTGGTCGCCGAGCGGCAGGGCGACCGCTTTGGCCTGGCTACGTTCAGCAATCACACGCAGCGTTTTCTGCGGGCGCGCAGCGGTCTAGGCCATTTTCGGCTCTGCCGGGAAACGATCTACAACCTGAAGGCGGAGCGGGTCAGCCCCGATTTCGATGAGGTCTTTGGCACGCTGCAGTTGAACCTGCGACGCCGCGCGCTGCTGGTGTTCTTTACCTCGCTCGACGACGCCCTGCTGGCGGAAACTTTCGCCCGGCAGATTTCCTTGTTAAGCCGCCGTCACCTAGTGCTCGTGAACGTCATGGAGAGCGCCGACCTGCGCCCCCTGTTTGCGGGCGATCCGCCCGACACCCTCGAGGACGTCTATGGCGGGTTGACCAGGCAAATGCTGCGTAACCGGATGCGCGAACTCCAACTGGCGCTGGAGAACAAGGGGGTGAAGCTCTCGTTAGTCGATTCAGCACGCATGAAATTCCAGGTGGCGTCTCAGTACCTGGACGTCAAGCGGAGGCAGGCGCTGTGATTCTCGACCTCGCCCGCTTCACCGCAGTGGAGCGGCCCTATTGGGAGGAACTTGAGAGCGTCCTGGGGAAATTCGAAACTGATCCCGGACTGCGCATGTCACTCGATCAGGTACAGCGGCTGCACTATCTCTACGAGCGCTGCTCAGCGGATCTGGCCCGCCTGGACACATTCTCCACCGAGCCTCGCCTGCGCGATTTTCTGGAGTCACTTGTTTCGCGAGCCTATAGCCAAATCCACGAGACCCGCGCGCGGCTCACGCTCCGGTGGAAAGCGCTGCTGCGGGCTTTTCCGTGTGCCTTCCGACGCCGCGCGGGCGCCTTTGGCCTGGCCGCGGGCATCACCGTGTTCGGGGCCGCATTCGGATGGTTCGCCATCCGCTACGATCCGCAGGCGAAAGCAGTCCTGATGCCCTTCCCCGGTTTGATGGAACCGCCGCAACAGCGCGTCGCCAAAGAAGAGAGCGCCAAGATCGACCGTCTGAAGGGCGTAAAAGCCACCTTTTCGGCCGAGCTGATGACGCACAATATCCAGGTCGCCGTTCTGGCGCTGGCTGCCGGTATTACCTGGGGTGCTGGCACGCTGATCGTGCTCTTCGACAACGGCGTGATTCTGGGAGCGGTGGCCGCGGACTATCTGGGCGCGGGCCAGGGCGCTTTCCTGGCCGGCTGGCTGCTGCCGCACGGGTCGTTAGAGATTCCGGCGATTCTCATCGGTGGCCAGGCCGGCCTCGTGCTGGCTGGCGCCCTCATTGGATGGAACAGCCGTGAGCCGCGCAACGCGCGTCTGCGCGCAGTGACTCACGACCTGTTCGCCCTGATTGGTGGAGCGGCCGGTCTGCTGGTGTGCGCGGGCCTGGTGGAGTCCTTCGTTTCCCAGTATCATCAGCCCGTCCTGCCCTACAGCCTGAAAATCGCCTTCGGCGTCTGCGAACTCGCGGCGCTGGCAGCCTTCCTGACATGGACCGGGCGAGAATGACCGCCGCCCGCAAATCCGCACTCGAGATCGCGACCCCGGAGGGCATCGTCTTCTCCTACGAACTGGCGACGCCTGTTCCACGTGCGCTGGCTTGCGCCGTCGATACTGTGGCCTGGCTGGGAATGGCCTATTCCGCAGGGCGGATCGCAACGGGAGCGGGATTCCTCAGCCCGGATTGGGCCAGCTTCCTCGGCGTGACCCTCTACTTCGCGATTTCCGTGGGTTATGCCATAGTGCTGGAATGGCGCTGGTGCGGACAGACGCTTGGCAAGCGGCTATTCGGTCTGCGCGTCATAGATGCGCACGGCTTGCGGCTGCAACTGGCGCAGATCGTCCTGCGCAACCTGCTTCGCCCCATCGACGCCCTACCCCTGTTCTATCTGGCCGGTGGTATGACCGTGTTAGTGAGCCCCAAAGGCCAGCGGCTGGGCGACCTGGTCGCCAATACGGTGGTTGCCCGCGAGTGCCGCCGCGAGATTCCTGATTTAGAGGAGATCGCCCCCGCCAAGTACAACTCGCTGATGGCCTGGCCATATCTGGCTCGCCGCCTCCGTACGCTGGCAAGCCCGGAGGCGGTTCACTTCGCCCTGCTGGCGGTCTCCCGACGCGGCGGGTACCAGCCATTGGCGCGCGTGGAACTTTTCGCCGATCTTGCCGCGTATTTTCGTTCTCTAGTGCGTTTTCCCGACGCTGCACTGGAGGGGCTTACCGACGAGCAGTTTGTGCGCAGCGTATTGCGCGTGATCTTCGGCCCAGAAGGCCGAATCTAAGACTGCTGTTGACCTCAACGATGATTGCGCCCTATAGCTTCCAGGCTGCTCGCTTCTAACCAATCGCTTTAGTTTTGCGGACTCTCGTGTCTTCCCCTCCTTCTGTTCTCTGTTAGCTCGGACTGCTAAGGAGGCGATCCGTCTTCGCTAATAAACCAAGCAAGATGAACCCCAGCTACGATTCATCGCTCCGCGCAGGAGAGCTTGGTGTCGCCCCGATCAACTCATTGAGGTCTTTGCTTGGGAACACGCGCTAGGTTCCCGAGCGTATTATTTCGCCTGCTGGCGCCCGGGAAGTCCGACGAGCTTTGTATCAGGTTCACCCGGCTTCGGCGTCCGGCTTGATGATTCGTGTCACCCGCTCCAGCCACCAGGCCCCAGCCAGGCGGGTTCGGAGCGCTTGGCGGTCCAAAGCGGAAGCGATCTCACGCAACGTGTCGCCACTAGGCGCAACGTGACGGATTTCGGTTATCATGCCCTGCTCGCCGGAGTCGCGTTCGCCGGTTGCCGTGCGGGTTGAGACAGACGCCGAGCCACGTATTGGAGACCGTTCCCCGCCGCGCCCTGAACAGCGACATGCGCACTTGCGCCAATGGTCGCGGGCCTTTTGTCCGAAGCCTCTGCACCTCGAGCTCTCTGTTTTCAGCCTGAATCCGTACTTGCTCGCGAGCGTCGAACGGCGGAGGCGCTTGAACCTGCCCTCGTCGAGGTAGCCTACAGGCCCGGCAGGCGTTTGCGGAAAGGATGCACTTGGCGTTCGCTGATTACGATTTCCGTGGCTGCGGGATCTGACATGATCAACAGAAATCCGCTTTTGAAGTA
>Ga0310914_10002275_pt1 | contig 12861 bp, 10 predicted proteins | sample GREbulkMGAN108_FD_203450 | JGI IMG/M metagenome (GOLD analysis project Ga0310914, IMG submission 203450) | Lab enrichment of tropical soil microbial communities from Luquillo Experimental Forest, Puerto Rico - GRE.bulkMG.AN108 | ecosystem: Environmental > Terrestrial > Soil > Tropical forest >... | reverse complement strand
TGGAGTGCCCCAGCTACGCTTACAGAGGTTGCCCAGCTACGGTTGCGCCCGTCGGTCAAACAAAAGCCGGGTTGCCGGTAGGGATTCAGATTATGGGTCCGTACTGGGAGGACGCTACGCCCATAACCTTTGCTGGCTTGCTGGCGGAAGAATTGGGCGGTTTCAATTTCGAAAGTGTAGCGGATTCTACGCTCTTGAACTGTCTTGATCTACCTCTTTGCTCAACGCCCAGTTTACCAGCGCTCTCCGAATAGCAGCCTAAGCAGAGTCCATCGCACGTCGGCGAATCGGCAATCCCACAACGCACGCTGGATATCCGTAAGGGAGCTCCGGGAACAACTCCGAGAGAATCGTCGGCAATCCTTACCTAATCGCGTTACGTCGAGTTGCCCGTCATACATCCATTGACTGCGGCCTTTGAGTGCTATTAACATCGCAACCAAATCGAGCTTGCCGCGGAGGCGTTCGCCGGGTGCGAATTGCTATGGAGAGCTCGGGGTCGACTGTGCAGCGCGGATAAGTCCCGCATGAGCAACTCTGTGTTCTCCCTTGGAGCTCACCACAATACTCTTTGCAACCTAACTTCCGGGTAGAGTGGCCGACGAATGCCCGCGTGCTCAATGAATAGTGGGAGGAGGAGATAGAACGTCGGACTTTTCTCGTTAGAGGTGGTCAGACTCTAGTGTGCGCGTTAGCGCCGCACGCGGCTAAGTCTCGCATACAGACGGCGCAAATCCGCTCGGCAGACTCATCGAAAATCATTGAACAACGCGTAGCGACAGTGATTCAGACGTATGATGCACAGGGAAACCACAGAACGGGCACGGACGTCGATAAGAAGTCAGGGGAATGGTTAGCCGAGGAGGCGCGGCGGCTGGGCGTGAACGCCTCGTTGGAATCCTTTACCCTTAATCGAGTTGATCCACAGTCATGCTATTTGCGCGTGGGCAATCGCCGTATTGACGGCGTGCCCCTGTTCGATGCCGGTTTCACGGACGCCGACGGTGTGCATGGGAAGCTTGGTATGGGTCCGGCTGCTGAGATTCGGTTGCTGGAGACAGGGCCGTTTCCGCTAGCGCGCCCTGGCGCTGAGCATCGGGGCCCCATCTCTGAGGCACGGCGTGGCGCGCACAAAGCTGTGGTCCTGGTTGCTGGGGGATCGAGACCAGGACTATTTCTCACTAACGCTCTTGCGTTTAGGAATCCATCCGGTCCGCCAATGCTTCAAGTATCGAATACAGAAATTGAATGGCTAAAGCGTCAGTCGCAAAGCGGGGCGGAAGCAACTGTTGTTACTCAGGTGACGCGGGCACCGGCCCAAGCGTTCAACGTTACCGCAAGGATCCCAGGAAGCGACTCGAAGCTCCCACCACTCGTTTTCATGGCAGCACGCAGCGCTTGGTGGCAATGCGTAACGGAGCAGGGGAGCAGATTGGCTTGCTGGCTCGAAGTAATGCGGGTTCTCGCCGCAAGTAAGCCGGGGCGCGATTGTCTCTTTGTGGCATTGAGCGGCCACGAGCTAGGCATGCTGGGGATGGACGCGTACATCGAGAATCGTCAGGACCTCCTCCGGGATGCACACGCGTGGATTTTCTTTGGGTCGGGAATTGGCACACCTCGCAAGCCCAATCTCATTCACACGTCAGATGAGGCGCTTGAGAAATGGGTTGTGACAGCCTTGGAGCAGGAAGGGGTTGGCGTAGATGCACGAGAACAACACGACGCAACCGCCCGCGCAGAGATGGAAGCCGTTCAGCGGAAGAGCGGGCGCTTCGTTACGCTAGTCTGCGACAGCGAGGTATACCATAGTGCGGCAGACCGCTGGCCGGAGGCTGTCGATGTGGGGCTGTTAGCCCGCTACGCCAGAGCGTTCGCGAACGGAGCGTTCCAACTGGCACAATCGGAGACATGATGCAAACCGGGCCACTGGAAGATTGATAGTCCGGTTCCAGTGAGTGCTTCTGAAGTCTCTTATACTTGGCTCTCCTCCAGCCTCAGTGTCCAGCGCGGCTCTCTTGCACGGGCAAGGTGACGTTCCGGGCAGATTGTCGGCTAACAAGAAACTGAGAATCGATAACTTCAGGGTTGCCCGTGACTCGCCCGCCATGCCCTTGCATGAAACGCAGATAAGGCTATCAACGTGTTTTGAGCCTCGAGCGAGTCGGCGCTGGTACAAGAGCCAAAGCGGAAGGTTTAGTTTCGTGAAGGACGTGCCAAAGATGAATCGAAAACGTAGCTTCGGCAAACGTCTTTCTAGAGTATTCCCGACCGCTCGGCCCACTTGGCGATGTAACTCTGCAGGAAAGACGTAAACTCTTCGGCGATAGGTGGAAGCTTTCTACCCCCGCGTCGAATCTGAAGGAAATCGAGGGGCACTACAGGTTTGACCAGTCTGCTCGTGATCAACTTTCGATTCTGGCATTCGGGGAGTGCGAACGACGGGACGATGGCTATCCCTTCTCCCGCCGCAACCATCGCAATTTGTGTGTTTAGATAATTGAGCACAAGCGTTGGCTGATACACGATGCCAGCTCGTGCGAGTTGTTTATCTACAAGCTGCTGCAGCGGAAGGGTCGGCTGGAGCGCGACGATCCTCTCTCCCTTCAGCGCAGACCAACTGGTCGCGTCGCGATGGTACGCATTGCCGGCCTTTGGTCGTATCACCATCAGAGAAAATTGAAATAGCGGTATTCGGCGGATACCGGGTAGGTGTTTGAAGAAAAAACCAAGACCCATATCGAGTTCGCCCGCCTCTACCTTTTGCGTGGTCGTCGCGGTATCAGCGTCAAACACCCGAAGCCTAAGACCAGGATGGCGCGCCCTGAATTCCTTGATGGCCTGGGCCAAGGCGCCTGCGGACCACGATGGCGGCGCCCCAAAGGACAGGAAATCGCCGGTTTCCGCCGGTTGCCCGATGCCTGACATGGCACTCTCCAATTCCTGCAGGTTACGCTGCACAACACCCAGCAACTGAGTCCCAGCAGTTGTAAGGACGACCTGCCGCGTGGTTCGATCGAACAGCCTCACTCCAAGTTGATTTTCCATCTCTCGTATCAGAACACTCAGTCCCGAGGGCGTAATAAGAAGTTCTCCCGCAGCGCGCGTGAAACTGTGATGCTGCGCAACCAGCAGGAAGGCCCGAAGTTGGCGCGAGGTAAAATCGATCATTGAATATTGCTCAACAATCATCAAGTAAATTGAATTTGAATTATAAGCATTTCCGATCCTAAATAGCCACAGCAACGGGTGATCGACTGGGCGGCGGAATTGCATGAGTGTAAATCACGTATACGCGGCTCGGCGGCACAAGGATAAGGGTACATGCGAACTATCGCGACCAGCGACCCACGATCGGCACAGGGCGACTACTTGTTTTCGAATAGCGGCCGAGAAGCGCCCACGAGATTTGCTGCCCTTTCCGAGTTGTTTGACGATGCCACTGTTCTTCATCTGAAGAAGTGCGGTGTCGAGCGTGGCTGGCGCTGCCTCGAAATTGGTGCTGGCGGCGGGTCGATCGCGAACTGGCTTTCCCGTCGCGTGGGTCCCTCAGGACATGTTTTGGCAACCGACATCGATCTCCGGCTTCTCCAGTCCCTGAAGCGTCCTAACGTGGAGGTGCGTTGCCATGACATATGTGCCGATGCTCTGCCGCGAGGGACCTTCGATCTGGCACATGCGCGCCTGGTTCTGCTGCACCTACCGAAACGAGAAGAGGCCCTGATCAACATGATTTCTGCTCTGAAACCGGGCGGATGGCTCGTGGTGGAGGAATACGACAGTGTCTCCATGCCACCCGACCCTGCCGTCAGCCCAGGCGAAATTCTATTGAAGACGCAGATCGCGATGCTCAGATTCTTGGAGGATAGTGGTGTAGACAGGCGATACGGACGACGGCTCTTTGGCAGACTGTGCGCCCACGGACTCACCAGCGTTGGCGCGGAGGCACGGGTGTTTATGTGTCAGGGCACATCTGCCGGCGTCTCGATGCTGTGGGCGAATTTCCGGCAGCTTCGAGAAGCTATGATCGACGGAGGTTACATCACACAGCAACAATTCGACGAAGATTTAGCCCGCCTTGAAGATCAACACTTCTTCATGCCGTCGTCAATCCTCTGGTCGGCGTGGGGGCGCCGTTAGGTAGGGTCAGATGCAGGACCGGTCAATCCAAGACGTAGATACGCGTACGCTGGTCGTTCTTGCCTTTTCTGCGACGGCGGGAGTGTTGGTGGAGTTTTACGATTTCACGATTTTCGGGTTCGCTGTCGCCAGCGCTTTCCCGGAGACATTCTTTCCCAAACTGTCCGCCACACACGCATTGGTCTTCTCGTACCTGGCCTATGCAGCGGGACATCCAGCGCGCCTTCTGGGAGCATTTATCTTCGGCCACTTCGGCGATCGCGCGGGACGGAAGTTCGCATTCCTAATCAACATCGTCGTTGTTGGAGCCAGCACATGTATGACGGGCTTGCTCCCAGGATATGCGACCCTGGGCATCGCGGCGCCGATAATGCTGGTGCTCTTGCGAATCATCCAAGGGATGGGGGTCGGCGGTGAATTTGGCGGGGCGACTTCGTTGCTCGCCGAATTCGGGGCCAAGCGCAGATGCCGCGCGTTTTGGATATCCCTCGCCAATCTTGGGCTTGCGCTCGGCTTGATGGCTGCCAGCGCCGTGTTTCTGCTATTGAAAAGGAGCTTCGCAACCACTGGATGGCGGATTGCGATGCTGCTATCCGCCGTCATCGTAATTCCGGCGCTGGTAGCGCGCTACAAACTGGCCGATTCTCCTCTCTTTGAACAGCTCAAACAAAGGGAACAGCTCGCTCGCCTGCCGAGCTTCGATGTTTTCAGGACGCACGCCCTTCCCATCGTCCTGCTCGCCACGGTCTCGGCGTTCCAATTGATGGACACGGTCGTGACCGGAACTTACATCATCTCCTTCATGCGTTTCGCTGGTATCCCTCTGGCGACCACGGCAACTATCATATTTCTGAGCCGCTTTGGTGACGTGCTGGGCGTGCTTCTCAGTGGGCCTTTGGCTGACCTATGCAAGCGCAGAATCGTCGCCTACTTTGCAATCGGTCTCACGGCACTTCTCTCGTATCCGTTCGTCGTTGCGATTTTAGGCAAGCACATCCTGTCGGTTACGGTGCTGCAGTTTCTGATCGTTCTCCTGGGAATGGGATTGCTCCACGGCTTGGCTCCGATCCTGACGTCGGAAAGCTTCCCGACAAGGTTCAGATACTCGGGTACTGGGATATCCTTCAGTCTGTCCGGCATTCTGGGGGGAATGATCACACCCCCACTCCTGGCGAGACTGATCAGTGATGATGTCACTCACAATTGGTACTACATCCCGGTGGTCTACGCCGTTTACGGCGCTGCTGCTATGCTGGCGTTATTGTTCATCCGGGAAACGCGTGACATCCGATTAGAAGATCTTGACCTTCCGGCACCGCAACTGACCGGAAGTTGGGATTTACTCGCAGCACAGCACGCCGCGGGAGAGAGTTGGACGGGACCAACCGCAGATAGATCTTCGTCCGATTGATTAGGATGAGGGAAGACCGGCCAACACAGGAGACAAGCGATGCGCATCCTTTTGATCGTTTTTCTCGCGATCTTTAATCCCGTGTTTACGGCAGACCGTGACGCCCTCGTCGGTACGTGGAAGCTTGTCTCTTGGCAGGTGATTGTCGAACACCAACCGCCACGAAACGAATTTGGGGCACATCCCAAGGGCTTTGCAGTCCTGACGCGCGAGGGGCGCCTTATCGTGCTCACAACGGCCGAAAACCGCCAAGCAGGGATGAGCGATACTGAACGGGCTGCCTTGCACAAGTCGATGCTCGCGTATAGCGGTAGATATCGCGTCGAGGGCCATAATTTCATTACTACGGTCGAAGCCTCGTGGAACGAGGCGTGGAATGGCACCGAGCAGAGGCGGCATTTCAGGATTGAAGGCGACAAACTCTTCATCGAGTCAGCGCGGGCGCCGAGCATATTGTTTCCGGGCAGGACAGAGGTGCGCAGGATCGTGTGGGAACGAGAGAAGTAAAAATCCATCTTGAGATTGGGTAATCGGGGTGCCTGGCATTCCCAGGTGGTCAACTTCTGCTTTGCCCGTTATCCAACCAGAAGAACAAACCCGCAGCCAAAGGGTAGCGACCTCCGGCGTTGGAAAGCGACGTGTCTCCGACCACTCCTACACCCTGGCCTGAGGCTTCGCATTCATTGAGCGAGGGGCAAAAGCCGGCTCATGCCTTCAAGGCATGCATGCCGGTCTGAAACAATTCTTAATGCTTCTGCAAATCGTGTTTGCTGCATCTTCTGCAGGAACTGCTCCCAATGAACCCTGCCATAGACAATCTTCAGATCGTTGTCCGCGAGGTTGACCTCGCTCGCCCAGATCCTCCGATAAAAGTCCCTGTATGAGGGAAGCTTCTCGCTTAGGTCTATCGGCTTGCCCGCGGAACTGAGTAACAGAAAAACCGCGGCGTAGAAGATGTGCACCATCTGACGCATAAGGAAGAATCTCGCGCGTTGGTACTCGTCTGGTCGCTGCCCAAAATAATGCTCGAGATACACGATTTCGTCCGCGTCATTGGTAACCAGGAAGTTTGCAGCGACGGACAAGTCGAAGTAGCGGTCGTTCACGAAAGCAGCTTGCCAATCCACGAGCCAAACCTGTTGCCCGTCGAAGAGAATGTTTTCCGGCTTCAGGTCCATGTGGCACGAAACCATATCCGCATCGAGACGCGGGTAAGCGGCGCAAATGTTTTCATATTGGGTGAAGACTTCCTCAATTTCCTCCTTCGGGAGAAGATTTGCCTTGCGGAACCTCCAGATGAAAAAATTGTGCGCCGTGACCCAATTGAACGCTTTCGGAAAGGGCGGTAGCGCATGGAGTCTTCGCAGTGTGCCCGGAAGCAGAACCAACGCCTGCGTTGCCAGAAATGGAACGCCTTCGACAAAATCGGTGATCGAGATTCCATCTTCCGCGCTGCAGTATCGGACGCAGGGCGTAAGACCCGCACTTGCGGCGGCGCTCATGCACGCGAAGATGCGGTTAGGATCCATCCTTTCATCGATGCGCGCCATGATGCGCAGTAGGTAGGGAGATTCCTGCACGACGAGGCGAAAAAGAAGGTCCGAGCTGAGACCTCTGGTTATCCCGCGAATGTCTTCGAACTCCGTCACACCGAATGCATCCTGCAGGGCACGGACTACGGCCGCCTTTTTCTCTTCTGGAATCATGAAGCCTCCTGAAGGCTCGGAATGAGTAAGGTCAATGCGGCCTTTCTCAATCTTGAGTCTGCGGCCATCGTCATCTGGTGGAGTAAACCGCAGCGGGTCGGGAACCTTGCTTGCTGTCAGCCACGGCATTCCACCAGGAGATCTCAGCTTTCCACGCGCTTGACGCCCTGAACGGCTGACATGATCCCACGCTGCAACAATGACCAGTCGAAGCCAACAACCAACGCCTGGTAACCTCGCGCAATCATCTCGTTGGCTCGGTCAGGAGTCGTGGCTACACCCCCAAGGATCACGGGACTGTCGCGTATCGATTCCTCAAGCGCGGTGATAGCGGCAAGGACCTCCGGATGCTCTGTCTCGCCCTTCAGCCCCATTGACGTTGCCAAATCGCCAGGTCCGATGAACACGAGATCAAGCCCCGGTGTGGACACGATCTCTGAAATCGACTTGATGGCATCAATATGCTCAATCGTACCGATGGCTAGGACCTCCGCATCTGCGCGATCGAGATACTCCCGCATCGATAGACCCCAACGAGGCGGCGCATAAAAAGGTCCCCAACAGCGTTCCCCGAACGGTGGATAACGCTGCAAGTTGGCGGGCGAAACTACCACTCGATTTGGGTGCGTTAGGTATCTGTTTTCCAATGACGACGACACGCGGCGCTGCGGAGACGGCGGTGCGAGCTGTACCACGATTTGCAGAAGCATTAAGAATTGTTTCAGACCGGCATGCATGCCTTGAAGGCATGAGCCGGCTTTTGCCCCTCGCTCAATGAATGCGAAGCCTCACGCCAGGGTGTAGGAGTGGTCGGAGACACGCCGCTTTCCAACGCCGGAGCTGCGGGTTTGTTCTTCTGGTTGGATAACGGACAACTCTTCCATAATCCACGTAAGGGAAGGGTTGCCGACAATACGAGCGACAGCTCGAGATTATCAAGCAACCTCAAATGTCGCACCCTTCCTGAACCTTCATTACCACAAGCGTTACATCGTCATGCTGTGGCTCGTCATTTGCAAATTCGGATACTTCGGCCAGGATGCGTTCAACGATTTCCCCTGGCGCCATTTGGCTGCAAGACCGCAGCAGACTCTCGAGCCTCTCCACTCCCCAGAGTTGGCCAGAAGGGTTGGCCGCCTCCGTGATTCCGTCTGTGTATGCCACCAGAATGTCGTCTTTCGCCATTTGGAACTGCGTTGCCTCGAACTGAACCTCCGCGTACATGCCGATCGGCACAGCTTGTGCACGCAAGTGAAACAGTTCGCAGCTTTGCGTCCGGGGCCTCACGATGATCGGCGGATTATGGCCAGCATTCACATATTGCAACCTGCGACTCGATGGCTCGTACTCCGCATAGAAGAGTGACGCAAAAACACCCGTGGGGGATGATTCGTGAACGAGATGGTTGACGCCCCCAATAATCGCCGAAAGGTCCAAATGTGGGTGTAGCGCTTGTGCTCTGAGGGAGGCCTGTAGACTGGCCATGAGCAGGGCGGCACCAATTCCTTTTCCGGACACGTCTCCAATGGCGATACCCCAACGTCCGGCAGACAGAGAAAGGAAGTCATAGTAGTCGCCGCCGATGCCACGAGCTGGCTGGTAGAAGGCTTCACAAGAGAGGCAAGGAATCGTGAAACTCTGAGGCGGGAAAAAGGCGTTTTGAATATCCTTCGCGGTCTCCAGGTCCTTGACAACTAACCGTTGGGCTCCGGAGTCGAAATCCGGCTTCTTTAGGAATTGCATAACGGTTTCTACGTGATTACGCAGCAGCAATCCGGCTTCTCTGCCCTGCCCGCGATCAAGCGCCTCTACAATGGGCTGATGAGAATCCACCACCGCAGGTAGATTTTGCGTCACCTTTCCTATGGTTGCTCGCATGCGGAGATCGACTGCCAAAGCATCCCAAACACGCAAAAGCACGTCGTTCTGTGAAGCCCGCAGAATAGCTCGATGGAATCGCACGTCGTGTTCTGCGCAGGCGTCAAGATCGCGCTCTTCGAGCGCAGCTCGCATAGCGGCTAGCTCATAGCGCAGCCGTCCGGTGTTCCCTTTGAACACAGTCGCTGCAGTTCGCCCGCTGATTTCTTCCAAACCGGCGCGTATTTCGTAAGCCTCCAGCATCTCTTTGAGATTTGGCGCACACACCGTTGCAGTTTTCTTGTTCGACATCGTCAGCCAACCGAGCGACTGGCATTCCGAAAATATGTTCTGCAATGCGTCCTCGTCGATTTCGTATGTCGCGGCGATATTGGACAGCCCTAACAGTTCACCCGGTTGATACCGCCCAGTAAACAATTCTCGGGCGAATCGACCGCGCCCGTATTTGCTCCCTTGTTCATTCCACAAAGCACCCATAAGTGCCTTGTACTCGTCCTTTTTCCAAACATCCATCGCACATGCTCCTAACATACATTTCCTCTGCTTCTCTGCCGACGCACTCGGCTTCTGCTTTTTGTCGGTGTTTTTGCCAAAATATGGGCAGTGGGGAGTTGCTTTCCTTCGGGCAAACCACGGTAAATCGCTACAAAGAGTAGAAGCTGGGCCAATCTAAGGTGTGACGTTTCCGTTTCGTTCCCGTTGAATCTCTGTTCTACTGCGCAAAGCTGACAGAAACGCCCCACGAACCTCGGAAACGAACCCCAAGAGTCGCCTGGAGCTTTCGTGTACGCTGAGCTGTACTTGTTAGAATCAATCCGGACCAAGGCAGTTCTGGGGTAGGCCGACCTGGTCGGGTTTGAGTTTGGCAAATGAAATCGTTTCAGTCATTCCGGCTTGACACGGCAAATCATCTCCTCTTGCACGGAGACGAGCGCGTGTCTCTAACCCCCAAGGCGTTCGATGTTCTTCGGTATCTCGTGGAGCGCGCAGGGCGTCTTGTTACCCAAGACGAGTTGCTGGAATCACTTTGGACGGAAACCTATGTAAACCAAGAAGTTCTTCGGAAATACATTCTGGAGATTCGCAAAGCGCTCGGCGACAAGCCCGACAATCCTGAATTTATAGAGACAATTACCAAGAGAGGCTATCGGTTCATCGCCCCGGTCACGGAGGAGGATCCTGCAGCAGCGCCAATTTTGCCGAACAGCGACTTTGGGAAGGATATCCTGCACGGCGATTTGAAACGTATCAGCCCGGATACTACCTCGGGGAAGGTCGAGGCCCCAACCCGTCGAGCGCGTAAGTCAACCTTGCAGTGGGCGGCCGCAGTCATACTGGTAATCCTTGTCGGCGCCGTGGCATTTGCCTGGCTCCGCTCTCCGCAGCCTCCGCCCAGGGTGACGGCCACCACGCAACTCACTCGCGATGGCATCCCCAAGGTCGGAGTGCTGACCGATGGCTCACGGCTGTACACAACTGAGGCGGGCAACGCGGACCGGATCGTACAGGCTTCCACGAGCGGGGGCGAGACTTCGCCCATTCCCACTCCATTTGTTGCCAACCCAGTCGTTAAGGCGATTTCGCCCGATCACAGCCAGCTTTTGGTCCTAGATAGCGTGGGCAGCGAGGCCGAGTCGAAGTTCTGGATTGTACCCCTGCCTTCCGGAGTTCCTCGCCGTCTCGGCGATCTTGCCGGCCACAGCGCCACATGGTCACCCGACGGTCAGCACGTCGTGTTCTGCACTGGATTAGACATCTATCAGGCTAACGCCGATGGCACCGATCCGCACAAGCTGGCCACCGTTTCAGGCGAGCCCAACGGACTCCACTTTTCCCCGGATGGCTCTCGCATCAGCTTCTCCATTGCAAGGCCCGAGAGCGACTCGTCCGCACTCTGGGAGATGCGTTCCAATGGAAGCGATCTTCATCCCATGTTTCCGGGATGGCGCAGTCCGCCGGTCGAATGCTGCGGCGTATGGACGCCGGATGGCCGTTACTATCTTTTCGTGAGCGGCTTTCCCGGAAGCGACGTTTGGGCCTTACGCGAAACGGCAGGACTTTTTCGCAGGCGTTCTTCCATACCTTTTCAACTGACCACCGGTCCGTTGTCCTTCACCTCGTTGACGCCCAGTGCAGATGGCAAGAAATTGTTTGCGCACGGGTCGCAGGGTCGCGGCGAACTTGTCCGCTACGATGTCAAGTCTTATCAGTTTGTGCCTTTTCTTTCCGGGATTTCAGCCGGAGAACTGGACTTCTCCCGCGATGGCCGTTGGGTCACTTACGTTTCCTACCCCGAATACACGCTCTGGCGTAGCCGCACGGACGGCAGTGAGCGTTTGCAGCTAACCTACCCGCCAGTTTCTGCCGGTCTGCCTCGCTGGTCTCCCGACGGCACGCAGATCGCGTATGTTGACACCCAGCTGGGCCGGCCCTGGAAGGCCTTTCTGATCTCCGCCCAAGGTGGTTCGCCCAAGGAAGTTCTCCCAGAAAACCACACTCAGGTAGATCCGAGTTGGTCCCCCGACGGCAAGAAGCTCGCCTTGGGTCGAACCCAGGAAACAGGACAGACGGAACCACTACTGATCCAGATTGTGAACCTCGCTACTCGGCAGGCCTCGACCATCCCCGGCTCGGAAAATCTGTACAGTCCCCGTTGGTCGCCCGATGGGCAATATCTGGCCGCGCTCAGCCAGGACTCTACAAGACTTCTCCTGTTCAACTTCAAAACCCAGAAATGGTCGAACTGGATCACGGAACCGAGAGCGTTCGGATTCCCCAACTGGTCACCAGACGGGCACTACCTTTACTATGACATTGCGTTCAGCGACCATCCCACTTTTCGGCGCATACAGGTCGGCCAGACTCGCTCAGAGCTTCTGGCCGATTTGAAGGCCCTGACCAGATTCAAGAGTCGTGCCGCTGGTCCTTGGAGCAATGTTGCCCCCGACGGCTCTGCTGTCTTCGTCCGTGACTTGAGTACTGACGAAATTTACGCTCTCGATCTGGAACTGCCATAGTTTGACGTTGAGTCGCGACAGATTACACTCGCACACCCGACTCAAACGGACCGCAGCGCTCGACTAGTAATATGCCTCTTAGCATTGCCGGAGCCCGCACTGCTCTGCTGCACGGCCCGACCGTTGAAACAAAGCCAACGGATATTGGCGACCTTTTCGCACTGACTCCCGATTTGTCCGGCACGATTAACCGGGCCTACTGCGTTCGGCTCAAACGCTGGACAAGACTAGAAGTCCCGCCATGGTCTCCAGAGTGGAGCGCTTGTGTAGCGTACGTCTGTGGGTCTGTTGAGGAATTCTCTGACCTTCGTGACAAGGCTTTTCAACAATGTGAGTAGAAAAATCCCGACCTTCGTGAGGGCAGACTAGCGCCGAGTAGCGTAGGCGTCAAGGAAACGCCGAGAATTGGAAAAGCCTGCATCCTGGTAACCGGACAGGCGGCAATACCCTGTCGCCGTCGGCCAAATACCGGCGACCGCCCCGTTCACACGGCATTAACTCTGTTGTAGCACGCTGGTCTCATGTCGCAGAGTTTCGCCGAGGTAGAGCATGAAGAAACTGGTGCCGATCCCGCCTGAGAGCTTGAAGCATTTGAAAAAGGATGATTTGAAAGATTTCGGCTACCAGTTTGTTTCGGTAAGACTGAAGGACGGCAGAGTTTTCCCGCAAGCGGTCGCGAGCGAGGGCTGCCTCATCCAAGTAAAGGGATTTC
>Ga0310914_10002262_pt1 | contig 12899 bp, 12 predicted proteins | sample GREbulkMGAN108_FD_203450 | JGI IMG/M metagenome (GOLD analysis project Ga0310914, IMG submission 203450) | Lab enrichment of tropical soil microbial communities from Luquillo Experimental Forest, Puerto Rico - GRE.bulkMG.AN108 | ecosystem: Environmental > Terrestrial > Soil > Tropical forest >... | reverse complement strand
CGGATGGGGCTGGCACCCAGTCTACGGATGGGGATATTTTCCTGGTGGCGGCGGCAAGCCACAACCTCCAGGCACGCGCCGCTAACTAAAGTTTTCTGCCGGGACCACGCTGGGCATTCCTGGCGAACGTGCCTGCATCCTTCCGCGGGCAACGCGAACCACCGCTGGCTTCGACCCAGCACGGCCAGCGGTGGCCGGATGCCTTGCCATGCCGCCTTTAAACCAAAGGCGCGGCGTCTAAACCCAAAGTATTCATCATGGGCTACCAATGGACCGGCAGGGTGTTTGACACCCTGTCGAACGTATTGGCGTCGATTGGCGTCATCAACCGTGACAAGAGCACGGCGACGCGGTGGACGTTCAATCCGCTTACCGTCGAGCAAATCGAGTTTGCTTATCGCGGCGACTGGGTCACCCGCAAGATCATCGACATCCCGGCCATGGACTCGACCCGGGCCTGGCGCGACTGGCAGGCCGAGGACAAGGACATTACCCGGCTCGAAGAGCTTGAGCGCAACTTTGATCTGCAAAACAAGGTCTACGAGGCGCTGCGCCTTGCCCGGCTCTATGGCGGAAGCGTCCTCATCTTCGGCGGCGGTGACAATGCCGCCGACGACATGACCAAGCCGCTCAACCTTAACAAGGTGGGCCGCGACTGGTTGCGCTACATTCACGTCTTCGGCCGCTGGAATGTCGGTGCGGGTCCGCTCATTCGCGACATCCTGGACCCCTGGTTCGGCGAGCCGATGTACTACAGCCCCACGGCGCTTGTCGGCGAGACCTTGCCGTTGCTGCAAATCCATCCGTCCTGGGTGGTGCGGTTCTGGGGGGCGCCCTACAGCGATCCGTTGCGCGCCTTCGACCCATGGGCTGATAGCGTGCTGCAAGCCGTCAACGAGGCGGTGCAGAATGCCGCCGTGGTCGGCAATAGCATCGCTAGTATGATCTATGAGGGCAAGTTCGACGTCATCAAGATTCCGCGGCTTACCGAATTAGCCAATACCGATGCCGGGCAGGCGAAACTGCAAAGCCGGTTCGCCACCGTCAACACCGCCAAGAGCTACGTCAACAGCATCGTCATGGATGCCGAGGAGGAGTGGCAGCGCGTCACTACCCAGTTCTCCGGCATGGAGAAGGTGCTGCAGGTGTACTTGATGATCGCCAGCGGCGCCGCCGATATTCCTGCTACCCGAATGCTTGGGCAAAGCCCGGTGGGGATGAATGCGACCGGGGACTCCGACGTGCGCAATTATTACGATAGATTGTCCTCGGACCAAGTCACCAAGATCCAGCCGCGGATGTCGCGGCTTGACGAAGTGGTCATCCGCAGCGCCCTTGGCCATCGCGATCCGGAACTGCACTACAAGTGGAATCCGCTTTGGCAATTGGACGCCAAGGACAAGGCGCTCATCGACTATCAGAAGGCGCAGGCGGCGCAAATCGAAGCGACCATTGCCTTGGTGCCGGCGCAGGCCTTGGCCATTGGCCGGCAGAACCAGCTTGTTGAGGACGGCGTCTATCCCGGCCTTGAACAAGCCATCGAAGACGCCAAGGTGGCCGGTGACTATGGCTCCGGTGAAGTGCTCACCCTTGAAGGCAAGAGGCTTGCGTTGCCGAAGCCGGATGGGTCGACGCCCAATGGCCATGAGCCGGCGGAAACGCCGCAGCAGGAGCAGGCGCTTACCGGCGGCGAGCGCACCGTCGCCAAGGGCAGGCCGCAGTCGGAGCCGAAGCTTGGTCCCGACGTGAGCATGTCGCTTAACATCAAGGGGCAGCCGGTAAAGACGTCGACGACGACCAAGAAGCGCAAGACCGATGCCGACGCCCTCGATTACAACGAGGAGCACGACCCGCAAACCGGGCAGTTTACCGGACCCGGCGCTGGCGGTGGCGGCTATGTGCCGCCGCACGCTTCGCATCCGGGCCAAGGCTATACGCCCGGCGCCTATATGCGAAGCGGCCGCATCTATACCGACGACGTCGACGACGCGGTGCTTGCGCTAAGCCAGGGCCGCAAGGTCGAACTCAACCAGCCGAAGCAAATCTCCACGCTTATTGACAAGCTTGGCCGCCGCGCCGCCGTCGCTATCGAGCTTGGCCACAAGGCGCCGAAGTTCAACCTGTGCGATGTGAGCGTCAAAGGCACCAACCTGTTCTGCGCCGACACCAAGGGCATTCCGCGCATCGAGATGCCGCAGCTTCCCAAGGAAGGTCCGCTTGGACCGAAGGCATTCCGCAAGTTTTTGCAGGCGCACGGCTATGACGTGGTCAAGGACGAGGAACTGGCTTCCCATCTCCGCGCAACGCAGGACGAGCTGGAGGGGGCCAAGGCCGCCAAGATCGCGCGAAAGATCGACGCCAAAGGCGAAGCCAAGGCCATGCGCAGACTCTTCATCAGCAAGGACGATTACATCCTCGACGGCCATCACCACTGGGCCGCCAAGCTTGGCGTCGATAGCCGAGACGGGAAGCTTGACAAGCACCTCAAGATGAAAGTGGCGCGGGTCAATGTCGGCATCACCAAGCTTCTTGAACTTGCCCGCGAGTTCACCGGCGGCAAGGGCGCCAAGGGCTTTGGCAGCGACGCCGAAACGCGTGTCGACCCGGATTTGTTTGATGAGATAACCGACACCGGCTGGGAAGGCCTGTTCATCGACCCGGACGAAGACCCCAAGGACGAAGACGATTCAGAGCTATGCGACGGATGACGAAGGAAGCGGAGTTCACAGCCGACGATTTACTCGTCGAATATCTTGTTGACCGATAGGTTAGCGGCGCCGCCTCCATCGCGCTTCGACTGCGGCGCGCACCGCATCGGGGGTGACGTTCCAGGCGAGCATGAAGCGCAGCAGCAAAGCCGCCGCGGATGGTACCGGCGACTCGCTTAGCGCCCATTTGCGCGAGGTGCGCGGCGCATAGCCGAGGAACGCTGCGGCACCGCCCTGAGACAGGCCCAGGGCGGCAATGGCGGCGCGGTATTCGTTGGCGGTCATCGGTTTCATTGGTCGTCCCTCTTGATGGCGTCGGCAAGGTGCCCGAGCGCGGCGGTGCGGCGGTCTTCGCGGGATTCGTCCCAGCCGGCGCGGTAGCCGGTACGGTAGGCTTCGCCGATGATCTCGGGGATGGCCGAGAGGATCTCGGCGGCCTGGCGCGCCAGGTCATCGAGGGTTTTGCGTGGCGTTGTCATGATTAGCTCCTGTCCTTGGTAGGATCCGCGAGTGTTTTTTCGATCCGGTAAGTGTACCGGCGGCCGGCAACGATGGGCTCGCCGTCCGGTTTGCCCTCCGGGTAATCGGCGACAACGACACAGCGGATGATGAAGAACCGGTAGTTGACGTTGCCGCGCTGCCCGTCGCGCACATGGGCGCGTTCGAAGGCGACGCGCTTGCGGGCGCCTTCCAGGGTCTTGAAGACTTGTTTATAAAGCATGATTGACTCCTTGGTGAAAAAGGGCGCCCTTCGGCGCCCGGGTTAGGTTTACTTGAACAACGTCCAGATCCGTTCGTGGCCGTAGTAGAGTATCGTGCTTGACACCGAGGTGATGCCAACAAGGCTAAACGAGTCGTGGGCGGAACCGGTGATCAGGTACGCGATCACGAAAGCCTCGGCAGCGGCAACGGTTCTCCAAGTGAGGGCCTTGGCTGCCGATTTAAAATGCGACTTGAGCATCGGAATCTCCGGGTTGGTTGCTGGGGGGTAGGGAGAAGGGCGCGGGCAGCTTGCATGGCGTGCTGACATTGGGTGGTACCACCCGCAGGCCAGGAGCCTGCCTTCGAACCCTTCTCGCTACCTCCTTTCTGTTGTTGTCCTTACACTACATATAGGCACTAAAGGCCTAGGTACAAGGGGCCTATGGCATGGCCGGTATGCAATACCCTAGCCCTACCGGGTTACCGGTAGGGTGTGGCGGGTTCCGCCCGGGCTTCCCCCCTCCCCCAACGGCCCCGGGCGGGCCTAGCTAGGTCGCCGGTGCGTTTAAGCGCCCTTGCTTGTGGGTACTCCCTCCCTGACCCAAAAACGCACCGGCGGCCAACGTCACGCCGTTGCCGGCTATAGCCGGCGCTTATAGGCCATTTGAATGGGCCAGTATTCCAAAGCCTTCTACGCCAGCGCCGGCGACATGAGCACCACCGGCTATTATGCCGTCGCCAAGTGGGCGGCTACGACCGCCTATACGGTGGGGATGCTTGTGCGGCAGACGGCCCCGGCCGTGGGCCAGGAGCGGGTCTTCGTCTGCACCATTGCCGGCACCTCGGCAGCCACCGAACCGTCCTGGGTGACCAGCGCGATGGGCGCCGTGGTCACCGAGTCAAGCGGCGTCAAATGGCAGGAATGCACCGGGCAGGCGCCGCCTAACGGCGACCTTGCCAACACCCCGACCTGGGCCTTCATTCGCAGCCTTGCGGCCACCGTCAACGCCGGCGCCGGCGCCATCATCATCGATACCGCCGGCACCCACTATTTCATTGCCGACACCGCCGGCAATATCGGCGCCAGCGAACCGTCCTGGAATACGGCCGCTGGCGGTACCACTACCGATGGTGCCGCCACCTGGCGCTGCCTTGGCGCCGTTGGCACCGTCTTCACCGTCCCCTGGGGCGCGCCCATCCCCTGGATGAACGAGGCGCTGTCGACCAATTGGTATTTGTTCGCTGCCTCGGTCTCCGGCATTGTCCCAAGCATCTTGTACGTGGCCGACAATTCGGTCGAGAACTATTCCGGCACTTACAGCATCACTCACTCCTGGTCGGTCGGCAATCCGATCTACGTGATCAGCGCCGATCACACCGCGGCACTGCCGCCACCGGCGAAACCCGGTGCCACGATAGGCGGCGCCGCCACTACGGCGCTGTCATGGGGCAATAGCCTTGGCGGTGCTACCGCAAGCCATGTCAACGGGGTGACGTTTAGCTGCAGCGGCACCGGCGCCAACTGTTTGCAGTTCTACAATACCGGCTTTGGCCAAGCTTGCCGGCAGGAGAATTGTACCTGGGTGCTTTCAGCGACCACCGGCGTCGGCTCTATCTATATGGGCCTTGCCGGCGCCGGCAATGCCGGCATCCAGATCGAGACCGTCAATCACAAGGTCAACTTCAACGCCGTCGGTCAAAGCCTCACCATCGGCCAGACCCGCTGGCTGTGGCGCGGCGGTCAGGTCGGTGGTACTGCCGCCCCGTCGATCTTGATGTGTCCGTATTCCGGTGGTGTCGATGTGCTCATCGAGGCGGTCGACCTGTCGGCTTTAGGCAGCGGCAAGAAGCTTTACAGCCACATTGCCGGCGCCGGGTTCAACACTGCCATTGACGCCGCCGTGGTGTTCAAGGATTGCAAGCTTGGCGCCGGCGTCACCATCTGCGATTCCTTTGCCAACAACGCCGGCTTCAACAGCCGTGTCGAAGCTAGCCGCTGCGACCAGGCCGGGGTCTTCATCAATGCGCGCTTTGGCTATGGCGCTAGCGAGACTACGACCACCGCGGTGGTGCGCAGCGGCGGCGCCAACGATAACGGCACTCCCATTGCCCACCAGGTTATTACGACGACCGGCTACGTGTCCTGGGGCGCCTTGCCTTATAAAGCAATGCCGTGGTGCACCTGGAATGCGGTCACCGGCACCAACCGCAACGTCACCAGTTACGGCATCGTCAATGATTACCGCATCCCCAACAACGACGAGGTATGGACCGAAATCGAATACCTTGGGTCGAGCGGCTCGCCGCTTGGAAGCCTAGCCCGCGCTACCAAATCCAGCATTCTTGCCGGTGCCGCGGCGCTTACCGCCGATGCTGCATCGGCCTGGGATGGCGCTGCGCCCAACCGCTCTAACAGTTTTAGCTACGCGCTCAACAACCCTATCAATTCCGGCGCCGGCAATGGCCGCGTGTTCTTCTGCATCAACCCCGGCACCAGCGCCAGTGCCACCCCATCGTCGACCACCGCCACTTGGAACCCAAGCGACAACAGCACGTCGCTAAGCAATGGCAACCTCACCGCGCATTTTAGTTCGGTTGTATCGCCGGCGCTGGCGCGCGGCTTCGTCCCGCGCGCCGCCAAGTTCTACTTCGAGGTCACGGTTACGACTCCGGGAGCGGCGGCGAATGTCGGCATTTGCCTAGCGTCGGCTACGGCATCATCCTGGGGCAATAGCAATGCTGGATTCGGCGCTTACGTAGTGAGCGGCGCCGTCATCAATAATGGCAGCACCGCCTTCTCCGTCGGCGCTGTGGCCAACAATGATGTGCTCTGCTTCGCCATCGACATGGTCAATCTTAAGGGCTGGGTACGGCGCAATGGCGGGCCCTGGAACGGCGTGACCGCCGCCGACCCGGTCGCCAACATCTTTGGCGTCGACCTGTCCGGGATGTTTACGCCAACGGCGCCGCCCTATCCGTCGGTCGGCATCGGCACCGGCACCAACTCAACGAACTTCACCGCCAATTTTGGCGCTACCGCTTTCGCCCAGACCAAGCCGGCCGGCTACGGCGATGCCACTTTGCAGACCTATGCAAGTGCCGTCGACGGCGAGACCGTGCATGACGGAAGTGCGGTGTTCCGCGCCGGCTGCCGCTTTAGCCAGAATGTAGTCTTGTCGACCCCGCAGCCGCAGCAGCCCGGCTATCTCTACGTCTACCCGCATGTGGCCGGGCGATCCGACAACAAGGGCTCCGCGGTGCAGACCGCGAGCATCGGTTACGTCCTCGACCCGAAAATCAACCTGACTTGAAAGGAGGCCAGCATGGCCAATGCAGTCTACCCGCTTTATAAGCAATCGGTAATGACCGAGGCCGACACCAACAACGGTCTCACCGGCACCGGCACAAGCGCCGTCAACACCGTGCTCATCACCACGTCATCTGGCTACGTTTACAGCCCGACCCATCAGTTCTATTCGTCGCTTACCAACCTTGTCGGCAGCGCCGTCGCTGTCACCACGCCGGCGGTGACCAACGGCACCTTCACCGCTGACAACGCCACCTTCACGTCGGTGTCCGGCACTACCGTTGGCGCGCTTGTGCAATACCGGCAGAACACCGGCGCCAACACCACCTGGCGCCTGGTGCTCTACCTCGACACCTCGGTCACCGGATTGCCGGTCGTACCCAACGGCGGCAACATCGTCGTGACCTGGAATGCCTCCGGCGTGTTCACGCTTAGCGACGTCAACGCCAAGCGCGACATCAAGCGCCTCGGCAAGCTTCCCGATGGCTTGCCGCTCTACAGCTACCGCTACCGCGGCAGCGCCCGCCGTCACATCGGCGTGCTTGCCCATGAAGTGCGGCAGCACTATCCGCGGGCGGTGCGCCGCCTCGGCAGGTACCACGGCGTTGATTACAATCAGGTGCTTGACCGGGCTTGTGCATGACCGAAGACCCGCTGAAGAAGCTGCCGGCGCAGGAGGAGATGCTGTTCAACCAGTTCACCAAGCTGGCCGACGGCAAGGACCTCGACGCGGTGATGGGCGCCTCCATCAACATGCTGGTCAACGCCATCCGCATGACCGCGGCCAAGCGCCGCGATGCGGAGGCCAAGTATGATGAGATCACCGGTACGGGCAAGCAACTCTTGCTGCACAATCACTACGACTCGGTGACCGGGCTTCGCCGCAACGTATTCCCGCACACGCAGATCCTGCACGCCCCGCACCACATCGATGACGACGTCTTGATGGGCCGCAAGAACGGCGGTTAGCCGCAATGCTCATTACCCACAATTTCGTCAGCGCCAAAGCCGACGGTGGCGATGCCACGGTGGTGCGGCCGTCGAACTGGAACGACACCCACGCGATTGCCGGCAATGCTGCCACCGTCACCGCCTCGACGCCGGTGATGAACTTGTCGCAGACCTGGAACAATGCGGCGGTGACTTTCACCGGGCTCAAGTTTGCCGCCACGGTGACCGCCGCCGCCGCCGGCTCGATGTTGTTGCAGTTGCTTAACGGCACGACGCCGGCTTTTGCCGTGCGCCAAGACGCCAATCTCGGCTTGGTCTGGAACGGCGGTCTCAACGTCGCCGAGATCCAGGATGCCGGTTTCTCCGGGCCAACGGCGCTGAGCTTCTACCGCGCCTTCCTCAATGCGCCGACCACGACGTCGCCGTTCTTCAATGTCGCCGTCACCACCGATGTGGTGGGCCGGCTTCGCGTCGGCCTCGACGCTTCCGACAATCCCTACTTGGCGATGGGACCCGGCGGCAGCGGCAGCCGCGATTGTTTTCTGCTCCGCGATGCTTCCAACATCTACGCCCAGCGCAACGGCACCGCCGCGCAAGGGCTGCGGCTTTACAATACTTACACCAATCCTTCGAATTACGAGCATGGCTTCCTCGATTGGAACTACAACAGCAACACCTTCACCATCGGCACCCAGCAGGGCGGCACCGGCGGCTTCCGCAACATCGCCATCGAAAGCATCGGCGGCTCGGTGCTGATGGGTTTTGGCGGCGTCAATCCGCCAACTGCGCAGGGCGTCGGCCCGGATGCGCTCAGCGTCGTGTCCTTCGGCTACTCTAGTTTCGGCTGTTATCGCTACGCCAGCGCCTCGCCCAACGGCGTGTCGTTCAGCGGTAACAAGACCCGCAGCGGCACCATCGGCACGCTCAGCGCGGTGCAATTAAACGACACGATTGCGCAACTGGTCGGCAATGGCGACGACGGCGTTACCGGCTTTGTTACCGCAGGCGTGATCGGCATCCACTGTGCCGCCACTCCGTCATCGGGGATAGTGCCAGGCTATCTGCGCTTCCGCACTGCCGACCTCGGCGGCACCTTGCGCGAATATGCGCGACTCACCGCTACCGGATCGCTGCTGATCGGCACCGCGCTTTCGACGGTGTCCTATACGGCGAGCACGCCGCTGCTCGATTTGACCCAGACCTGGAACAATGCGGCGGTGACTTTCACCGGCACCAGGTTCAACGTCACCCGGACGGCGGCCACGAGCGGCTCGCTGTTATGCGACTACCAGATCGGCGGGACATCGGCGTTCCGGGTCAACGACCGCGGGCAGATGTTCCTGGACTATACTGCGGTCGGCGGCGGCACTCCCGGGATACAATTCAACAGCGCCGCGGCAGCGGGCGTAGCGCAGGCGTCTTGGGATGTCGAAAGCGGGGTGTCGTTCCTTGGCACGATCACCAACCATCCGCTTGGTTTCTATACCGCCAACGGCAGCATCATCGCCGCTTTCCGCGAGGGCTCGTCGCCGTTGCAACTGGCGTTCAACTCCACAGCGGCGTTGTCGTGGACTTCGGGAAGCGCCTACGGCGCTGCCGCCGACACCTTTGTCTACCGTGACGCCGCCAACACCCTTGCGCAGCGCAACAGCACCACCGCGCAAACACTGCGCGTTTATAACACGTTCACTGACCCCTCGAATTATGAGCGCGCGGTGTTCGATTGGGGCATAACCAGCAACATCCTGACCATCGGCACGCAGATGCAAGGGACCGGAAGCCAGCGTCACATTACTTTTGTCGCTGGGAACAATCCTTACTTCCAGATTGCCGCAGCCGCGGCGAGTCCGTCCACATGGTGTCTTGTCGGTCAAGAATTGGTTTCGTGTAGCAACGGCTGCATCAACTTTACCAACGCTGGTAGCGGCGGTGGTTTCGCTTCCGGCGCTAGAGACGCAGGCTTAAACCGCGTAGCCCCGAAAGTATTGGGGTTCACCGACAGCACGGTTGGCGGCGGACAGAACAACGGCTGGATGCAATGGGCCGGGCAGGCCCGGGTCACCGCCGATGTCAGTTTCACTTCTACCGTCGCCTTGGGCACGGTCACCGGCTTGAGCGTCAACGTGCAGGCCGGGCGAAGCTATTTCTTCGAAGCCTACCTGAGCTTCACCTGCGCCGCGGCCGGCGGCGCCCGTGCCGCCATTGCCGGCACCGCCACCACGACCGCCATCGAATACGACGGTTACATTGTCGACTCGGGCGCCAACGGCATCAAGGGCAACGTGCAAGCCACCGCGCTTGGCACCGCGGTCGGCGCCGTAGCCACCACCGGGACCGCCGGGCTGATCCTGATCCGTGGCACCATTACCGTGAACGCCGCCGGGACGCTGCTGGTGCAGGGTGCTCAGGGTGTATCGTCAGCTACCGCGACGGTGTTCAAGCGCGGGTCTGTCTTCAAAGTCTATGACATGCCATAGGAGCGGCACATGGGAACGGTGGCGATTACAGCATCGGGCTTTGCGGCGCTGGCGGCGACGGAGCCGGACAATTGGCCGGACAATATCACGTGGCCGGCAGGCGGCACGATCAACGGCACCAAGACCTATACGATTAGCGACAGCGACGCCGCAGAGATGATTGCCTGGATCGCCACCAACTACAATGCCCAGCTAATCGCTGGGAAGCCACCACCGCCGCCGTACACCATCACGGCAATCGCCATCATCCTGGCGTGGCTCAACGGTTTCATGCAGGCGACGACCGACAGTACTCAGCGCCATCACACTACGCCGCCGGTGGTGCCGCCGCCGATCAGCATCAGTTAGGAGGCAAGGAATGAAGATTGAACTCAGCGTCGAGCAGTTGCAGGTCATCGGTCAAGTGCTTGAGGGCGCGCCGTACAAGATCGCGGCACCGCTGCTCGCGCATTTGCAGAACCAGATCAATGCCGCGCAAAGGGTCGAGCCGCCGCCGCCACCGCCGTCGCCGCAGCCTGATAAGGGCAATGGGGAGCTGCACGAGATGTGACCCGGCACGGCCCATACATCTGCTTCGTTTGCCACGGGTATGAGTGCCGCGGCGGCGGGTTTCCGAATTGCGTCCAGCGTGACCCGGTGCCAAGCGTCCTCGCCGGGATACTCGACACCTACGGCGGACTGCGGTTTGTCATCACTCACAAAGACCAGCTTAAGTACCAGGTTCGCCCCACCGAGACGCTGATTCGCGTTCGCAAGCTGCGAGTGCACCAACCGTTGGCTTGGGGCGACATTCCCGGCGCCACCGCTCGCATCGAGTATGAAGTCGACCGCTGGATCAAAGCCCGCGGCATTCCCAATGATCCGCATCAACGCGAGGCCGTTGTGATGTACCGGCTTCGGCAGCAGGAGCACCCGCAGAGCAAGCGGTCGCTCGACCTCGGCGCCATCTGCGAGACCTGAGATGGCCGTCGCTGTTCAAAATGTTGGCTACGCCTTTAACGGTTCCCTTGCTGCCGGTGCCATTGATTATGCGTCTGGCCTGACTGTTGCCAGCGGTACCAATCTAGCTCTCGTCGTTGGAATTACCGTTGGATTCGTTCCGACAAGTTTGCCGACGGTCAAGTGGAACGGGGCTGCCGGGCAGGCGATGACCTTCATCGGCGGCTATGGGAACTCCACCCTCGCCCAATGGGTCGGATTCTACGGCTTATTTGCTCCAACCACAGGCACCAACCTCAACATTAACGTAAACGTCCCCGGAGCGTCGGGCTTCGGTTCTCTTGCCATCGCTTCGGCGGCACTCACCGGTGTTGATCAGACCAGTATAGCAGCAAGCTTTACCAATTTTATTTCCGCTACCGCTGCTAGTGCTGCACCGGCCATCACTGTCACGACCGCCGCCAACGATGCGGTGTTCTATCTTGGCGCCAGCAACGGCGGGGCTCTGACTGCATTCGGCACTGGCGAGACCCAGTGGTACAACGACTCGACAAACTTTCTGTGGGGCGCGTATGCGCTGCCCAGCGGCACGTCGTTTACTTTCAACGACACGACTGCTGCAACGGGCACCTGGATGGCCGCTGGCTGCAACATTGTTGCCAGCGGGCAGACGACGACACCAACCGTCGTCTTCCTTACCTCGGCAAGCACGTCACCGTGGAGCAAGCCGGGCGACTGGCAGGACGCCGGACATCAAGTCGAACTCGTCGGCTGCGGCGGTAATGGTGGCGCAGGCAACACAGGCACCACTGGCAAGTCTGGATCAGGCGGTGCTGGCGGCGCATACTTTTTGCTCGCCAACTCGTCCGGCGCGATGGGCACGTCAACGCCCTTCGCGGTCCAAGCCAGCAACAGCGTCACTACCAGCCACGACACCAGCGCCACCTTCTGGGAAGGGACCACCACCACCAACAGCTATGAGGCCGGGTGCGGCTTTGCCGGGATTCACGCTAGCGGCGGCTCCCAGGCCGGGGGCAGCGGCGTCACCAACGGTACACCAAGCCCGCTTACCTATGCTACCACCTCAAGCAACACTGGCGGCGCAGGCGGCGGCGGTTCCGCTGGTACAAACTTTGCGCCGGGCGGTGCTGGCGGCGGCGCCGCTGGACCAAGCGGCATTGGCGCGAAGGGAGGCGACTCTAATGCGGTAGCCGCCAACGGCGGCGGTGGCGGCGGCGGCGCCAACTTCGGCGCCCAAGGTCAGCCTGCGTCTGGAGCATCAGGCGGCGCCGGCGGCGCCGGCAATGTTGGTACCGGAGCGGGCAACGGCTCGACATCCACCACCACGCCGAACGGCAGCGCCGGATCGGGAGGCGGCGGCGGCGGCGGCGGTGCCGGTTCGACCACCACAACGGCCTCGCAAAACGGTGCTGGCTACGCGGGCGGCACCCTTGGCAACGTTGCCGACTGGACGCAGACCGTTGGCGGTCAGCAGGCGGGAGCCGGTGGCGGCGGTGGCGGCGCGGGCGGCTTTTCCGCCAACACCGCTGCAACCGCGACCGGCGGCGCAGGCGCCAACTACGGAAGCGGCGGTGGGGCTGGAAGTGGTTGTCGCGGAGGCGCAACCGTTACTGGCGGCCTCGGTGGCGGCGGCCTCATCGTCGTCAGCTACACGGTGGTCACCGGCCCTGCCACGCAAACACTCGCGCCGGCTCTGGTCGGTTCCGATGATACGTTCTACACGCCGTCAATTCTCGGCACCTACACAGTGTTGCCGGGCCTGTTCGGTCCTGATGATCTTTTCTACACCACCAC
>Ga0310914_10002260_pt1 | contig 12901 bp, 10 predicted proteins | sample GREbulkMGAN108_FD_203450 | JGI IMG/M metagenome (GOLD analysis project Ga0310914, IMG submission 203450) | Lab enrichment of tropical soil microbial communities from Luquillo Experimental Forest, Puerto Rico - GRE.bulkMG.AN108 | ecosystem: Environmental > Terrestrial > Soil > Tropical forest >... | reverse complement strand
CAGTCGAAGGGCAATCCAGTGGGAACCCACACATCACCGTATTCGGCGGTGCTCTCCCAGTTTCCCGCCGCATCGAGCTCGGCAAAGCCGGTCATGTACCGGGAAACGTAATAGGGTGCCGCACGCCATGTCTCGTTGTAATCGCGCGACCGGCACCACTCAATGAAGTCGTCGCGTGCTGCCGGCTGGATCATCGCATCGGTCTGGTCCGGACCCCCGGATAGCGCGTCTCCCGACGAAACCGTAATGCGTCGGGCGCTAGCGTCGATATCGTAACACCCGGGCTGCAGCAGCGGAACGCCTTCGTTTGAAACCTCGACCTCGACGCCTTCGCCGTCGCCGAGCTGGCGCAGGGCAAAGCCGATCCGTCCCCCAACAATGGCGACCTGGATGGTGCGATCGTCCAATTTGGTAATTTCAATCTCGCTCTCGGGGGCGAGCTCGATCGTGTTGGCGCCAATCTCGATCTCTGCGCGGGCTTGCGCGCCGGTGCGCAGCGACGCGCCGGTAGTAACCGGAACGTTCGACACCGCGTCGAGCCATTCCTTCGAGGCGCGGACACTGACATTTCCGGAGACGAGGCTCAGCCGGCCGACGCGGCCGGGCAGCGCTTCGGCTGCAGGCGCAGTAGCCTCGGCATTTGAAATTGGCGTCGCCGCCGGCACAGCGGCCTCTTCCGCGACCGCCGGAACCGCAAGAATCGCGGAGACGATGCCGATTAAAAGAAGCCGCACGGCTTCACCCCCCGGTACCATTCGAAGCAACTCTAGCAGATCATACTCGCTGGCAATCAAGAAACTCAGACAAAATATGTTTTTCCGCGCAATTGATGGAGTGTTAACCCTCGCACATCGCGTTTAAATTTAGGGATCGGAATCCCGCGGCCGGTAGATACAATAGCATTGCTGAGAGCGCTGCATTATGATCGAGAGACTGCCGGACGACATCGCGATTATTGCGCTCGGCCCCGCCGCCGCGACGCTCGGCCGGCGATTGCAGGTGGCGCTGCCGGGTTCCCGGCTGCACGGGCCAAGCGCGCACCCGGCCGATTGGGACGAGAGCTACGAGCGCGCATCTCTGCATATTGCGGGACTGTTCGAAGCGGGCAGGCCGATCCTCGGCCTCTGCGCCAGCGGTATTCTGATCCGCGCGGTGGCACCGTTGCTAGCTGCCAAGCAGGTGGAGCCACCGGTGGTCGCGGTTGCCGAGGACGGCTCGGTCGCGGTACCACTCGTCGGCGGACATCACGGCGCAAACGCGCTGGCCCGCGCCGTCGCCGCGCTGACCGGGGGGATCGTGGCGATCACAACGGCGGGGGACCTGAGGCTCGGCCTGGCGCTCGACGAGCCGCCGCCGGGCTGGCAGATCGCCAATCTGCAGCAGGTCCTGCCGATAACGGCAGCGCTGTTACGAGGCGAGCCCGTGGCACTGGTCGCGGAAGCGGGAGGTGCGGATTGGCTCCGCGCGGGGGTGATCGGCTGGGCAGAACAGGCCGAACGGCATGTTTTCGTGACCGACCGCGATGTCGATCCCGGGACCGATGCCCTGGTCTTCCACCCGCCGGTGCTGGCATTGGGCATCGGCTGCGAGCGGGGCTGCTCGGCTGATGAGATTTCCGATCTCGCGCATTCGGCTTTGGCGCAGGCGGGGCTCGCCGCGATGGCGGTTGCCGCGGTGGTGTCGGTCGAGCTGAAGCTCGCCGAATCCGGAATTCACGCGCTCGCCGCTTCTCTTGGCGTGGCGGCCCGGTTTTTTCCGGCCTCGAGCCTGCTTGCCGAGACGCCGCGCCTCTCCGAGCGCTCAGCGGCGGCGTTTCGAGCGACCGGCTGTTGGGGAGTTGCGGAAGGAGCCGCCCTCGCGGCCGCCGGCGCAGGCGGCGTGCTCGTCGTGCCCAAACGTAAATCGCGACGGGCGACCTGCGCGGTGGCGCGCGCGCCCGCGCCGATCGACGCCGATGCGATCGGGCGTCGGAGGGGAATGCTCGCCGTGATCGGCATCGGCCCGGGCGACCCCGCCTGGCGCACCCCCGAGGCGAGCGCGGCATTGGCGCAGGCGACCGACATCGTTGGCTACAGCCTTTACCTCGACCTGCTCGGCCGCACGATCGCCGGCAAAAGCCTTTATCCGAGCGCCATCGGCGAGGAGGAGGCACGGGTGTGCCGGGCACTCGATCTCGCTGCCGAAGGGCGGTCGGTAGCACTCGTCTCGTCGGGCGATGCCGGGATTTACGGCCTCGCATCGCTGGTCTTCGAGCTGCTCGATCGGGTGGCGAAACCGGAATGGCGGATGATCGAGCTCATCGTTTGTCCCGGCGTCTCGGCGTTGCAGGCCGCTTCTGCCCGGGCCGGCGCGCCGCTCGGCCACGATTTCTGCGCGATCTCGCTGTCCGACCTGATGACTCCGTGGGAGGCGATCCGCACCCGGCTCGAAGCCGCGGCGGCGGCCGATTTCGTCGTGGCACTCTACAATCCGCGCTCGGCTCGCCGGCCGACCCGGCTCGCCGAGGCGGTGGAAATCCTGCTGCGCCACCGTGCGCCGCAGACCCCGGTCTTTCTCGGCCGCAACCTCGGGCGCGCCGGCGAAGAGGGGCATACCCTCGCTCTGTCGGAGCTGGCGAGCGCGAAGATCGATATGCTGACCCTCGTCCTCGTCGGCAGCAGCACCACATGCCGGCTCGACATAGATCCGTCCCGGCTCTACACGCCGCGCGGCTATTCCTTGGACCCCCGCGGGACACCCCCCCCCCCGGACGAAGTGCCCGGGGGTAAAGGCGCGCAATGACGGTGCATTTCATCGGCGCCGGGCCGGGTGCGCCCGACCTGATCACGGTGCGCGGGCTGCGGCTGATCGAGCGCTGCGCGGTTTGTCTCTATGCGGGCTCGCTGGTGCCTCACGCGATCCTCGCTGCCGCACCACCCGCCGCCCGGCTGATCGACACCGCGCAGCTGACCCTGGACGAGATCGTCGCTCACATCAGCCAAGCGCATGACCGCGGGCTCGACATCGCGCGCCTCCATTCCGGCGACCCATCGCTCTACGGCGCGATCGCCGAGCAAATGCGGCGGCTCGCGGCGCTCGGGATTCCGTTCGACGTGACCCCAGGGGTGCCATCCTTTGCCGCCGCCGCGGCCGCACTTGGCCGCGAGTTGACCCTGCCGGAAGTCACCCAGTCAGTGATCCTGACTCGCACCGCGACCCGCTCCTCGCCGATGCCGGAAGGCGAGAGGCTCGAGCGGCTCGCGACAAGCGGGGCAACCCTGGCGATCCATCTCTCCGTCGCCAACCTCGCGCGCGTCGTCAGCGCGCTGACCCCGTCTTATGGTGCCGATTGCCCCGCGGTTGTCGCGTTTCGGGTCAGCTGGCCCGACGAACTGCTGATCCGCGGCACATTGGCCGACATCCGTGCCAAGGTGAAGGAGGCACGCATCACCCGTACCGCGCTAGTGCTGGTCGGCCGCGCCCTCGCCGGCGGGAGCGCGCCCGAGAGCCGGCTCTACGCCGCCGATCATTATCACTCCATGCGCCCGCGGCGCGGTGCCTGAATGTGCCAGGACGGACGGGGCTGCGTTCAGAGGTCGTAACCCTTCTGCTTTGCCGCCGCGCGAATGCGCTCGATCGCATGCGCCCCCGCCTGCTGTCCCCACGATTGCCCCATGGCCACGCTTTGTTGCATGAGCTGCGGCAACTGGATCACGATCTTGCGTCCGACCGGGCTCTGGTAGAAGACGACGAGTTGTTTGATTTCATCGGCCGAGAAATTAGCGTCGTAAATCGCGATAACCGGCTCCTCGAGCTCGGGTAGGGACCGTTTCATTTCCTCTGTACACATACCGGTGAATTCATCCCAGACTGCGTCGGGAATTTTCGGATTTTCCTTTTTGAGGCTGCCCATTATTTGCGGTATGAGGAGGTCAATCATCCGGCTCATGTTCGCGAGCATGCCCGTGTCTTTCAGCAATGCTTCGATGTTGGCATGCTTTTCCGCGTCCATTGCCGCAGCGTCGTGTATCTGCAGCCCGGTTATCAACATAACGACGGCAACGACCCGCCCATAGTAACAAACGATGCTGGCCATGACCCCTACTCCGATGGTTCGGCTTGCTGGGAACCGACGCCAGTTTGAGAACAATCGGCGCCGCCGCACCTGTGATAATCTGCGCCACTGTGTTTAAAGAACCTGAACAAGAAAGAACCGACCGAAAAACTTGTGCAGCTGTGGCACGTGGCCTTGGCGCCGTCCCAATTGCGGCCTCGGCTTCGCGCTTACGATTTTTTTGCGCTTTGCGCTCGCTTGATCGCCTGGACGACCGCCGGATGGCGGCTCTCGGCTGCCCAGCCCGCGGCATCGCGCCCCGTGTAATCGGTCTTGGTGACGCTGGCGCCCTTAGCGAGCAGCGCCTGCACGATTTCGACATTGCCGCGGCTCGCCGCGATCATTAGCGGCGTCATGCCGTTCTTATTATCAGGATCGACCGCAGCCCCGACATCAAGCAGGAGCTTGACTGCCTCGACCTGATTAACGTCGGCGGCCAAGTGCAACGGCGTATTGCCGAGCTTCTCCTTTGGATCGAGCTTGGCGCCGCCCTTGATCAGAATCGCGATGATCTGCAGATTGCCGTTGATCGCGGCATAATGCATTCCGGTTCGCCCCTCGTCGTCAGTCTGGTCGGGATAGCCGCCATTGGCGATGAGCGACCTGACCTGACCGGCGTCGTTCTGTTTCGCCGCGCGCGCCACATTCTCGTAGTATTGGCTAAACGGGTTGATCTGAATCCCTTGCCCGCGCGGCGCTGGGCTGCCGGTGATGACGGCGGCGAGCGCCAACCCTCCGAGGAACGCAGTGCGGCGAGCGTTCATGACACCCTCTCCGGTTCTGGGAACAACCGCTGGCTCGCGAGCCAGTCGAGCGCCGCATCGACGGTCTCGACCGCGTCGCCCGGTTCCGGAGCGGGACGCCGCACCATGATGACCGGGATGCCAAGCTCGCGGGCGGCGATGATCTTCGCCTCGGTCGCTGCACCGCCGCTCGCCTTGCAGACGAGCACGTCGACCGCGTGCCGTTCGAGCCGATAGCGCTCCTCGGCCAGGGTGAAAGGCCCGCGTCCGATGACGATCTCGTAACAGCGGAGCGGCAGGCGCCGGCGCGGCGGATCGACGAGCCGAACCAGAAAGCGCACCCCGGTGGCTACCGCAAAGCACGCGATCTCGCCGCCGCCGACCGTAAGGAAGGCGCGCCGTCCAATCCGACCCATGACTGCGGCTGCGGCTGCCATATCGTCGACCTCGATCCAGCGGTCGAGTGGATCGCGACGCCAAGGCGGCCGCAGCAGCAGCAACCGCGGCACCCGAGCCTCCTCGCAGGCGAGGCGCGCCTCGGTCGAGATCCGTGCTGCGAAGGGATGGGTCGCGTCGATGAGCCGATCCACACCGTGCTGGACGAGATGGGCGACGAGGCCGGCCGGACCGCCAAAGCCGCCGATGCGGACTCGAGTCGGAAGTTGGCCAGGCCGTTCGGTTCGCCCGGCGAGCGAGGTGGTGAGGTTGAGCGCATTGCCAAAGCGAGCGAGCACGGCGTGGGCGAGCGTGGACGCCTCTCGGGTGCCGCCCAGGATCAGAAGCTCCTTCGCCGTCACCCGCCGACCCGCGCGAGAAACTCGCCCTCGCGATCAACGATCGCCACCTCGACCGCAGTCTCGCCCGACAATGCCGCGAGTGCCACCTCCCGTGCGCGGGCCGCAACAAGGCGAGCAAGCGCTCGCTCCCGGCTGCCGGCGAGGGCGAGGATCTCGGCGGCCCCAGCGGCGGCGCGCGCCATATCGACGGCCTTATCATCGGCGCCAAGTGCCGCCAACATTGCACCGAGTGCGGAGGCGTCGACCCGGCTGCGCGCCGAATGCAGATCGAGATGTCCGCCGGCGAGCTTGGCGAGCTTGGCAAAGCCGCCGGCGATGGTCAGCCGTGCGACCGGATGACCACGGAGATATTTCAACGTGCCGCCGACAAAGTCGCCCATGTCGATCAGCGCGTGGTCGGGAAGATCGTAGAGGCACTGCACGGCCTGCTCAGAGGCGGCGCCGGTCGACGCGGCGATATGATCGATACCGGCGGCGCAGGCGACATCGATCCCGCGCCGGATCGAGTGAATCCATGACGAACATGAATACGGGACGACAATCCCGGTCGTCCCCAGGATCGACAAGCCGCCTTCGATCCCGAGCCGCGCGTTCATCGTCTTCCCGGCGAGGCGCTTGCCGCCCGGAATGGCAATCGTAACGAGGACATCGGGTGGGAGCGCGCCATTCTCCTCGGCCGCCTCATGGAGCGCCCGCGAGATTATCGCGCGCGGCGCCGGGTTGATCGCCGGCTCGCCAACGGCGACCGGCAGGCCGGCGCGAGTTACCGTGCCGACACCCTCGCCGGCGGCAAAGCCGATACCCGAGCCCGGAACCGACCAGGCGATGTCGGCGACAACGAGCGCACCATGAGTGACGTCCGGGTCGTCTCCGGCATCCTTGACTATGCCGGCGCGGGCGCGGCGTTCGCCCAATTCGGAGAGCGCCAGCGGGAAACTCGCGGTTGCACCCCGCGGCAGGCGGATCGCGACCGGGTCGGGAAACCGACCGGACAGCAACGCGGTAAAGGCCGCGCGCGCCGCGGCGGCGGCACAGGCGCCGGTCGTCCAACCCCACCGCAGCGGTCTGCTCTGCTGCCCTGCCATAGGCCGATCTTAGCAAAACCCGCGCCTATGACTACTTTGGTGCCCTCTCGGCCTACGGCCTCTCGTGGCATCTCTGGTGGACGACATGATCGACAGCGCGCTCCTCGGTCTTCCGGATTTCGAAACCGGCCATGTTTGGCTCGTCGGGGCGGGCCCGGGCGATCCAGGGCTGCTCTCCGTCCTGGCGCTGCACGCCCTGGTCGGAGCCGATATCGTCGTCTACGACGCGCTGGTGGACTCGCGGATCCTGCGTCTCGCCCGGCCGGGCGCGGTGCTCGATTATGCCGGCAAGCGCGGCGGCCGTCCGGCGCCGAACCAGCCGGACATCTCGGCGCGGCTGATCCGGCTCGCCCGCGCGGGCAAGCGGGTCCTGCGCCTCAAAGGCGGTGACCCTTGCGTCTTCGGGCGCGGCGGCGAGGAGGCGTTGGCGCTTGCCGCCGCCGATGTGCCGTTCCGTATCGTGCCGGGGATCACCGCGGGCATCGGTGGGCTCGCCTATGCCGGGATCCCGCTGACCCATCGCGACACCAACTCCGCTGTTACCTTCCTGACCGGTCACGACAGCGACGGAGAGGTGCCGGGCGGCCTCGATTGGCGGGCGATCGCTCAAGGCGCCCCGGTGTTGGTTCTGTACATGGCCTCGCGCCACCTACCGAGCATCGCCGAGCGGCTGATGTCGAGCGGCCGTCGGCCCGAGGAGCCCGTCGCCGTCATCAGCAAGGCGACGACCGTAGAGCAACGCGTCCTGGTGTCGACATTGGGCGAGGTCGCGGCGGCCGCCGCCGACATCGAGCCACCAGCGCTCGTCGTCGTCGGCGAAGTCGTCAAGTTCCGCGCGGCCCTCGACTGGGTCGGAGCGCTCCGCGACCATCGCGCGATTCCCGCGTAAGCAAGCCCTCTCCAAAAGATGGAAAAAACAGTGGTGCAGTGTGAACCAGTTCACACGCCCGGACCTCGACAATGACCAACATGTCACTACGCCACTCGTTCGATCACTACTCCGGGGTTCCGGACTCGTTTCGCCGAGCTGCGGTCCCAAGCCGAGGGGAGACACGACAATGGTCGCCGATGCATTTCAGACCGGATTCGTCCGCAGGCCGGCGAACGGCGGACTCGCCATTGTCTCGTATATCGGTGTCTTTCTCGGATATACGATAATATTTGTGATATCTTTATTTACTGTCGGTTTTCTTGAAATCAGGCAAGCCAATATGAGCGACTTCAACGCTCTAATAGCCGTGCTCGAGGAGAGAGATGGATATGCGGACCATCACCTCGATTCGGCGCTGGACGGGGTCCGTGGCGTACGCGAGCTCTACCGGTCATGGATTTCTCAACTCGACTGTGCCGATCATACCGGAACAACAGTCGTCACGGGAAATGGACTCCCGACTGAACGCGACGAATCGGGAGCGTCCGTCACAAAACCCAAAACTTGCGCAGAGATAAAGGAGACGCTCCAACAGCATGCGAACGAGATGGCATTAACCGAGGACGGGATACGGTTCAGGTTGGCAAATCTCCAATTCTATTATGACCAATATAAAGACGGTATAACAATGAAAACGCCACAAATCATCCCCGCCTTGCGCTTGTTGGACTCAAAGTCCCCATTGTTGACACTGTGGGCGCGCTCACCGTTCCAGTTGATCGAGATGTTTCTGCTCGTTTGTATGGGGATGCTTGGCGGCGCAATAAGCGTGATGCGCTCCTTAGTCGATCCTTCACGGGAGAACTCGACCATCGCGGAGTTCTTCTACAAGCCTGCAGCCGGCGCTGCGATCTCCCTCGGGGTTTATGTCTTGTTTCGAGCTGCTCAGATTTTTTTAGGCGTGGAAAATCAAGGCGGTTCCGCAGCGTCGACCAGCATATTTTTGTTGGCTGGCTTGGGGCTGGCATCGGGCTTCTGCGCCACCGAGGCACTCGGCCAGATCGAATCGGTGGCAAAGCGGCTGCTGCAAGGTTCGGGCCGCGACGCGGATAGGTGCAAGTGTGCTAACAAGGCCTGAGGCTCGCCTCCGGCGGCTAAGCCGAAACGGATCCCTGGACCTTCCTGATAGGCGGTTTTGGGTCCCTGTTTGGCCGATTTAATTCCGTGTTCGATCGGCCAGGGAATTGCCTTCCGGCACCTCTCGTATTCAACGGCTTAGGTCTGATAAAATCGTCTTTCCACGGCGTCAAACCGCGGTTTTGCCAGTTTCTTCCCGTCGACCAGGGAAAGGCAGGTCAGCCGGCGCGCAGGTATTGCACCGCCTCGTCGCGGCGGAAGAGGTAGAGGAGGGCGCGCAATGCCCGGCCGCGCTCGCTCTCGAGGTGCGGATCGCGCTCGAGTACGAGCCGGGCGTCGTCATAGGCGATCGCGATCAGCTCCTCGTGGGCCGCGAGATCGGCCAGCCGCAGGTTCGGCAACCCGCTCTGCCGCGTGCCCAGCACCTCGCCGGCGCCGCGCAACCGCAAATCCTCCTCGGCGATACGAAACCCGTCCTCGGTCTCGCGCAGGATCTCGAGGCGCCGCTTGGCGACCGCACCCAGCGGCGACTGGTAGAGCAACAGGCACGTCGAGGGCTTGTCGCCGCGGCCGATACGACCGCGAAGCTGGTGCAGTTGGGCGAGCCCAAAACGCTCGGCATGCTCGATCACCATCACGGTCGCGTCGGGCACGTCGACACCGACCTCGATCACCGTCGTCGCGACCAGCAGGTCCATCTCACCGCCGGCAAAAGCGGCCATCGCGTGGTCCTTGTGGTGCGCCTTCATCCGACCGTGCACCAGGCCGACGCGGCCCGGCGACAGCGGTGCCAGCGCCCGGTGACGTTCCTCGACGGCCGCAATGTCAGTGGTTTCCGATTCCTCCACCATCGGGCAGATCCAGTAGACCTTGGCCCTTTGCTCAAGCGCCCGGCCGACCGCCGCGACGACGTCGTCGAGTCGCTCCAACGCCACGGTCCGGGTGTCGACCGGCCGCCTTCCGGCCGGCTTCTCGGTCACCCGCGACACGTCGAGATCGCCATAGGCGGTCATCATCAAGGTGCGCGGGATTGGCGTCGCGCTCATCAATAGGGTGTCGGCGTCGCGGCCCTTTGCGGAGAGCGCCAGGCGCTGCTCGACGCCAAACCGGTGCTGCTCATCGATGACGACAAGAGCAAGGTCGCGAAATTCGACATCGGGCTGCAACAGCGCGTGAGTCCCGACGACAATCGGGGTCAGCCCCGAGGCGAGGCTCGCCAGCATCGAGGCGCGCGCCCGGCCCTTTTCGCGGCCGGTTAGGAAGCCGATCTCGACATGCGCCGCTGCGGCGTGGTGCTGCAAGGTCGAGTGATGCTGGCGGGCGAGGATCTCGGTCGGTGCCATCAGTGCGGCCTGACTACCGTTTTCGACCGCGCTCAGCATCGCCAGCAATGCCACCACGGTCTTGCCGCTGCCGACATCGCCTTGCAGGAGGCGCATCATGCGCCGTGGCTGCGCCATGTCGGCGGCGATCTCGGCTGTCGCCAGACGCTGCGCGCCGGTCAGTGCGAACTCGAGCGCCGCTTCGACCTGTGCCGTCAACGCTCCCGACCCGACGATCGCCCGGCCCTTTTGGCGGCGGCGGCGCGCGCGAACCAAAGACACCGCGAGCTGGCTGGCGAACACCTCGTCGTAAGCAAGGCGCTCGCGCGCCGGGTCCGTCGGCGAGAGATTGGACTCGGCAGTCGGGGAATGGACGCGGCGGACGCAATCGGCCCATGCGGGCCAACCGCGGCGCTCGGCGAGCGCCGGGTCGATCCATTCGGAGGGGTCGGCGGCTCGGTCGAGCGCGGTTGCGATCGCCCGCTGCACGACCCGCGATGCGAGCCCCGCGGTCAGCGGGTAGACCGGCTCGATCGGCTTCAGCCGGTCGAGCTCGTCGGGCCGCAACACAAAGTCGGGGTGCGTTATCTGGGGTGCACCGTTGTAGAACTCGACCCGGCCGCTAATCACGCGTTCGGCGCCGACCGGCAACAAGCGCGCAAGGTAATCGCCCTTGACGTTGAAATAGGTCAGGGTCAGCCGCCCGGTCGGGTCCGCACAAATTACCCGATAGGGCCGAGGGCTGCGGCCGGGCTGATGCGCCTCGACGCGTACCGCGATGGTCACTATCTGGTCGCGCTGCAACTCCTTGATCGGGGGCGAGGCTCGGCGATCAACAATGCCGCTGGGCAGGTGCCACAAGAGGTCGACGACGAGCGGACCGGCGAGGCGCTCGAACAGCTTGGCCAACTGTGCGCCGATGCCGGGGAGTGCCGTGACTGGCGCGAAGAGCGGATCGAGGATGGCGGGACGCACAAAGGATCTCTATATCCCCGCACGGGTACCGCCAAGAGAACCTTGACCGCATCATCGGACTTCCGCCGCAAGCGGCTCTCGTTCCGTTCCTGGCATCGCGGGACGCGGGAGAGTGACCTCATTCTCGGCCGCTTTGCCGATGCCCATCTCGCCGGATTCGAGGACGGCCAGCTCGATCGCTACGAGGCATTGCTCGAATGCGCAGACGCCGATCTGTTCGAGTGGATCACCGGCCGCGCCAGCCCGCCGCCTGAGCATGACCACGACGTGACCCGCCTCTTGCTCTCGTTCACTAACACGCCGCCCGTGACGTGACCGTACTCCACCGATCGGCCCCCTCCCATTCCCTCCCCGGCTGGCGGGAGAGGGAATGGGTGGGGGCGCCAGTCGCTGCGTGACGGCGCTCGGCGATCTCGCACGCTCGCTCGCCGAGCGGCCGCGACCGGTCACCTTGTTCGGCGCACCGGAAGGATACGACGTCGCGGCGATCGGGGACATCGTCGCAGAAGGTCATGTCCTCCCCTGGCTGCATGTCTGCCGCGACGACGGCAGGATGGCTCGCTTTGCCGCCGCACTCGCCTTCTTCCATCCCGAGCTTGACGCGCTTACCTTCCCGGCCTGGGACTGCCTGCCTTACGACCGGGTATCGCCGAACAGCGAGATCGTCAGCCAGCGCATCGACACCCTGACCCGGCTTGCAACCGGCGGCGGTGACACGCCGCTGGTCGTGCTGACCACGGTCAACGCGCTGATCCAGCGCGTGCCGCCGCGCAGCCTCTTCGACGGCCGCGTCCTGACTCTCCGCCCGGGCGGACGAATCGGGCTCGACCGGCTGCAGAGCTTCTTTCGCAACAACGGGTACATTCGCACCGACACGGTGCGCGAGCCGGGTGAATTCGCCATCCGGGGCGGCATCGTCGACCTCTATCCGGCAGGAGCGGCCGAGCCGCTGCGCCTCGACTTCTTTGGCGAGACGCTCGAGAGCATTCGCAGCTTCGATCCGCTGACCCAGCGTTCAACGGGCAAGCTCGATCAGGCGGCACTCCGCCCGGTCAGCGAGGTATTGCTCGACGATGCCGCGATACGGCGCTTCCGATCGCGCTACCGCGAGCAGTTCGGCGCCACCGGCACCGACGACCCGCTCTACGAATCGGTCAGCGCCGGCCGGCGCTATGTCGGTATGGAGCATTGGCTGCCGCTCTATTACGAACAGCTGGAGACTTTGTTCGACTACCTGCCCGGCGCCGGGGTGTCGTTCGACCACCAGGCGGACGAGGTTCGCGACCATCGTCTCGAAGCGATCGCCGATTTCTACGCGGCGCGCCACAACGTCACCGGGGCCGCGCGCGTCGGGGCGCCGATCTATCGCCCCGTCCGACCGGCGCAGCTCTACCTCGACAATCTCGAGTGGCAAGCCGGATTGCGCGGGCGGCCAGTCGTCCGGCTGTCGCCCTTCGCCTCGGCGGCCGAGAGCGACGGTGATCAGTTCGACGCCGGCGCCCGCCCAGCGCGAAATTTCGCGGTCGAACGCGCCGACCCGAACGTCGTGTTGTTCGAGGCGGTGCGCGACTACCTCGAGAGCGAGCGCAAAGCCGGTCGGAAGACGGCCATTGCCGCCTTTAGCGAGGGCTCCGCCGAGCGGCTCCTCAGCGTGCTGCGTGAGCGCGGCGTCTCCGACTTGAGGCGCATCACCGATGGCGATGCCTTAGGAAAGCTGCCCCTCACGGCAGTCGGGCTTGCGGTATTGCCGGTCGAGCAGGGCTTCGCAACCGGAGAGTTCGTGCTGCTCGGCGAGCAGGACGTTCTGGGCGACCGGCTGGCAAGAGTCTCGCGACGCCGACGTAACCTCGACCAATTCATCACCGAGGTAAACAACCT
>Ga0310914_10002259_pt1 | contig 12905 bp, 19 predicted proteins | sample GREbulkMGAN108_FD_203450 | JGI IMG/M metagenome (GOLD analysis project Ga0310914, IMG submission 203450) | Lab enrichment of tropical soil microbial communities from Luquillo Experimental Forest, Puerto Rico - GRE.bulkMG.AN108 | ecosystem: Environmental > Terrestrial > Soil > Tropical forest >... | reverse complement strand
ATAAGACACGATGACACACTGCCTGACAGGCTGGACCACAAGCACCTGACACGTCTGAATGGGCGGTGGAGCGGATTCGGATCACCCGCAAAAGGCTCGATAAGATCGGCGCACCCGCTTGTCCAACGGATTGCGACACATGGCGCCGGCGTTAATCCTGATCCTCACAGTGCAGCTAATCGCGGAGGCCGGTGTAGGCGGGAAGGAGACGACGTTGCCCTTGCTTGCCCTTGCGGCTGGGAACCTGCACAGGTGATTACAGTGCGCCCCTGATGATTCGGGGGACTTGTGATACCCGGCCTGCCCCAGCTGGTTTTCAGCAAGTTTCACTCGCCAGTGGGCTTGCACAGAGCACAGACTGGTCTTCAGCTAGCTGGGAAAACAAAAACTCCCCCTAGCTCGGGTGTACTAATAGAATCTTTATTAGCAGCGTGGCGGTAGGGGGAGTTTTCTCGCCCGCAGGGCGACAGGGTTCCCCCGGCCATTTAGCCTCAGCGATATTCCAGAACAGAGGTGGACGCTGAATACCTCCAATCGCGGGAACACGCCGCCAAAAGGGTCAAAACTAAACTTAGTCCCACGTCGTCACCGCCGTTGGCTTGAACGGCTCAAATTTTTGGGTGAGCAGGGCGAGGTATTGAGGATCGACCGGACCGATTGTGACCGTGGCGCGACTCTCCAATCAGGACGCATCGAGCTCGACAGGCCATTCTACGCCGGTCGTCCTGTGACAAAGACAACGATCCTCGCTGTGCGCGTCCGTCGCCTTGTGCTGAGAAGGCGCGGGAAAACAGCACCTTCACCGTTGGACCCACAGAAAGATCAGGGTTGCCGTGAGGCCGAGAGCACTTCGCCCGGCATGGAGAGTACCCCACCGCTCGAGCATGCGGCGTGTTTCGGCCGTGGCGGCCTCCGGCGACGTGTCCATGAGACGCCTGTTGGTCGGCATGATCATGAACATCGTATAAGGCCAATTTGCGAGCAGGACGATGGCTCCGAGTAGCAATCGCCAGTCGAGGGCGCTGAAAAAGCTGACGAGCCCGAAGACCCCGCCCAGAACGGCAAGGCTCGCCTGCATCATGTAGCCCCGTAGCCCCGTTTGTATGCCGGCTTCCACTCAGCGAGCAGGGAGCAATTGTCGAGCTGAAGGCGCGCTGGCTGCTCGGCGATGTTGATGTAGATCGCTGCTCCCGTAAACACGGCGGCGATCGTGAGCGCAAGATCTCCGGCGAGCATTTCGTTCTCCCCGGCGTTCGGTTATGATTAGGCCGCGCGCGGTGTTGGCCCCCTATTCTGCGCGGGCCATGACCCGCGCTCGATCTGGTTTTAGCCCGGTGCGCCAGGTCCGAAAATTGTCGATCGGTGCCATTGGGCTGTCCTTGATTGAGGGTCAAGCAATAGCCTCTCGTGGGTGAAGTCTCAATTCCAAATGTCCGAGCCTCATCGCCGTTCGAGTCGGACATAGCCGAAGTAGCAGATGCTGTGTCATCGCTGTCGCAGAACACGGCGACATCGACCAGGTGGGCCGGTACCGCATTTCCAGATCTCGGCGTAGACGCGGGCGAGGTCGATCCTTTCGTCGAGCCAATGGCCGACCCGTTCATCGCCGGCGTCGGCGACGAAGTGTGGAAAGCTGCGGGGGTACTTGAAGTCCCCCGTTTGCAGCCTATTTCCCCAGATCACCTCCATAGCGCCCTTCTCGTCGCGGTCTGTCAGGAAACGAAGGCGACCATCGAGAAAATCAAAACCGCGCTCGGCCGGGCGCACGGTGACCGCCGAGGGGACTGTTGGCATGCCGACGACCGATAATTAACTGGAGGTCGACAGTGGGCTGCTCCCGCTGTCACCTAAAATGTGTAAACTGGCCGGGTATTTTGCCCGACTTTTTATTGCCGCTATGCCGCTAGTTCGAGGGCCGCGACGCCGGATTGGGATGGGCCTGTCGACGCACCCGATAACGGATGCAAAGCTCGCCCCGGTCGAGCGACGCCAACGGACGAGTGGTAGAGGACATCGGCACCAGCTCAGCTGCGCTGCGCCTTACGCAATGCAGACTGCGAAGCCCCCCGCGAAGGCCAATGGCCACTGCCGACTGAGGCCTGGCCCAAGAAACCGGGGTGGCCTCGGCGCCCGGTCCCTCAGCATCGAGTAGCAGAATGAACCCGCCGAGGTGAGCCATCGAGCGTTTCGGCTGACTTTCTGTGCCGGCGACAACGTCATGCAGGTCGACAACGACTACGCCAAGGACGGCCTGGCAGCGTCAGTGCGGAGAACGGGACAGGACGCTCTCGCAATCTGAGGGCTTCGCGCCCCGTTTCGTTACGTCGGACGCCCAAAACTCATTCTAATCAACCGAAGCCTCTGGTCCCCCGCTGACATCCCGGGAGCAGGTCAGAGCGCCAACGTAGCTCGCTTGACGACTGGCCTCCGGATCTTGTTTGAATTGTTCTCTCTGCCGTAAATACAGCAGGAGATCGTCGCAATGAAAGTTCGAGAAGTGATACAACTTATAAAGCCGAATCTGCCCGGAACCACTCGACCCCTGGCTGGTGATCAAAGCGTAAGAACAGGGGTCGCGGTTGAGATACCGAGTGGGATTGTAGGACGCCGAGAACCGGACCCTAACGATGGGGTGACTGGCGAGCTACCGCCAGCTCTACACCTATCGCGAATTAACGTGCCGAAGACGCCACACACAAGAGATCTTGAGTTCATCAAAACACAAATCGCCCGACTTCCAACGCAAACTGAACTGTAATCCGAGCAGGGAGACCCCGCAACAAGCAAGCCCAATTCCTGGCTTCTTCGGTGGGGCCGCTCATGTTCGCTTTCAAGGGTTCGGACAAGGGTTCGGACGCAATATTCGTTTCCGCTGCAGCGGAAGAGGTCGGCTCAGAGGTGCGCACAGCCGGAGACAGGACCCGAAGACGCCGGTTGAACAAGCTCTCATGCGCGGATTGGTTACCGCATGACCGTGGTTTCGTCTCGGGGCTGCCTCGCTCTAAGGACGAGCGTCGGTCCGGGGACCGGCTCATAACAGGGCAGGAGGGTTCCCCACCGCGGCCCTGTCGCCGGCAGTGCGCCCCAGTGGATCTCCCGTTGTCGACCTCCTCGCGTTGCTGTAGGCGGATTGGGTCAGCTCTGGGCGTCGGCTGGGCGATGCGGCCGATGGCTCAGATAAAGCCGACCATCTCACGGGCGATTGCCGTGGTGACCACGACCTTCGGCTTGCCCGGCGCAGCAAGCCGCCGATAGCGCGTACACAGCCGGATCTGGCCTTTCCAAGCGATGTCGCGGATCGCCGGCAACAGCTTCTCGTTGCGGTCATGAAGCTTGCGGCTGACGCGCGCCGGCATGCGGTAAGTCCAAGCTCCTCGATCAGCACGCGCCGTGCCATCACATTGCCGGCCTTGGTGATGCCGCCGCGCCGGACGTTGGCACCTGACGAATGTTCGGTGGGCACCAGGCGAGATAGGCCATCAGCTGCCGCGCATTGGCGAAGCGTCGAAAGTCTCCGACTTCGGACACGACGGTGACTGCAACTATCAGGGCCGCGCATGGCCTGGAGCGCCGCGACGACCGGGGCCATCGACCAGCTCGGCAGCAGCTCCTCGATTTGTCGCGTCAGCCGCTCGAGCCGGGCTTCGGCGTCCTGGACGGCGTGAATGTAATCCTGCAGCACGATCTGCTGCGCCGGGTGGGCAAAGCGTACCGTGGTCAGCCAGCGGCGATAGCCAGCGTCCAGGCACGAGCTCCTCGATAGATCCGATCGTGGCGGAGCAAGAATCTTTGCAGATGCTGGCGTGCCTTGGACAAGACCCGGCCCGCCGTCGCCCGTGCCCGCACCAGGGCCTGCGCCGGCGCAGGCCGGGGTCGCGCATGGTTCATGGGCGGCGTCGGGGATCCAGATCGATGTCAGCTCGCCGGCACGGTGAAGCTTGGCCAGCATCACCGCGTCGCGGCGATCGGTCTTCACCCGGTCACCTGCCTTGACTGGGATCAGCGACGAAGCCACCACAACGCATTCATGCCCACAGCCGGTTAGCGGCCGGTGCAACCCATAACCAGAAGGGCCGGCCTCCTTGCAAAACTCAGCCGACGACCCCCTTTGCTCAGCCAGGCTGCCAGCTTCATCAGAAGCTCGGGACGGTTCTCGAAAACCCGATCTGGCGCACGTCACCGTCGCGGCCGCTCTCGGCAAGCGCGATGCAGACCGTCGCCTTGTGCACATCCAATCCGACGTAGGTGATAGGTATCCAAGAGGCCCGTCTCCCATGCATGGGGCTCTGTGCCGGTCACCCGGCGCAACCCTCGACATTCTGCATGTCGAGAGACGGGCCGCCGATCACTCAGCGAACATCGGGTCTAAGGCAAAAATCGAGACCAGCGATGCAATCTGAATAAGGACCACCCTATCGCTCCATAAACAGGCTGACGGGTTGGTCCATAGCGGATCACGCGGATCGCGTATCGCGCTTCCTTCGGGATCAAACTCTTGCGGAGCAAGAGTTTCGCCTGCCGGCATCGGTTCCTCTTGCGCACTCACGGGGCTTAGCCTTTGATCCTCTGGTTTCAGTCGGGCCCGAACGAGACAAACGGGGCGTTGCTCATTTGTTCGGAGATCGCCGGCATCTTTTTGGATGTTGGCAAGGTGAATACGGCCGGACCAGATACTGCCGATCGATCAGCGCCATGATGGCTCGGTCCTCCTCGCCGACCTCGGCCGGCCGCCGGTGGACCGAACAGCGCGAGACCGCCAACAACCGGCACTGCTGTGATATCGGCAGCGCCGGGTCCGTGCGCTCGACGAGCGCACGCCGTTCTGCTCGGCTCATTTGCCGAGCTTTCGTGCCAAAAAAATCGTTTTCCACCTTCAGCTGGCCAATCTCGGTACAGAAGATCGACCTGCGCCGCGCCGGCTACACCCTCGACCGCTGCGCCGCCACCTTCGAAAACGCTCGCCGCCCCGTCCAGCAGCTGCTTCTTCCAGTTGTAGATCTGGTTCGGATGAACCCCGAACTCACTCGCCAACTCGGCGATCGTCCGGTCTCCCCTGACCGCCGCCAGCGCCATCTTCGCCTTGTACGCCGGGTTGTGCTTCTTCCGTGTCCGCTTGATGCCCTGCTCCTGCGCTGTCGCGCTATTTAGGGGCAGAGCTCCACCTTAGCGTACTGTCTCATTCTCGGGGTCCACCTCAGCGTGCCAATCTCCGTTTGGTGAAAAAAAACGATCCTTGTGCCGGTTCGTTGACTCTCGCTATTTCGGTTTAGTAGTCCATTTTTGGCTTTTTGGCGGTGGCCCGTCTATCCCAATGCGAGCGCTCAGTTACGCGTCTAGTACAGGCGCATAAGGCTGCGACGACCGGATCGTCGCTCGGTTAAGACCGATCTACGTCCGGTTCCCATCGCATCAATTTTCTCAGCGATAGCGTCAAAATTAGTCAGGGCGCCTTCCTTGCGCAAACCGCAAATCGGCGACGATCGTGTCGGTGCCAGCTAAATCAACCGCAGATTGAGCCTAGATCGATCGCTCTGCGGGGCTCGAAACGGTCGATTGCGCCAAAGGTGGTCTTCGACTGACCGTCCGACAATGTGACCGGCGCGGTGATCCCGATCGATAAAACTTGGTTCGCGGATAATCCACCGAGGGCCGCACCGTTGGATCGAACCGGGGCCTGGTTCATATACAAGTGATATACATTCTGCCTATACAGTGGGAGCGGATCGCTCTGGCATAAGCCATTGATTTTTCATTCAATGTTAGGATTGGCGTCCCCGACAGGATTCGAACCTGCGACCCACAGTTTAGGAAACTGAGAAGGCGCGATTTCCTAACCCGTTGATGCGGTTTCGAAAACAGCGTATCCGCCAATAAAGGGTTTAATTCCTGCCATCTTGTGCCTTTACCCTCAGGTTACTCGTTGCATTTCCGCGAATAAGCGAGTACATCTTAGCTACGGATACGGGGAGGATACGGCCATTCATGGTTCGTTCGCCGCGTGGCCCACAGAGGGAATGACTGATGCTGACGGATGCGATCGTCAAAGACCTGAAACCGAAATCCGATAAACACCAATGGATCGAGACCGATCACAAGCCGGGTGACGACACCGGCAAGACCTGTCGCGGGTTCGGCTGCAAGGTGATGCGGTCCGGCACCAAGACCTATGTGGTCGCCTATCGGTTCAAAGGGCAGGAACGCGAATTCGTCATCGGGAAGAGCACCGAGTGGAAATGCGCCACCGCGCGCAAAAAAGCGCGCGAGACCCGGCAATTGGCACAGGATGGGATCGATCCACAGGCGGAGCGCGTCGCCGAGCGGGATGCGCCGACCGTCGCCGACCTGGTGGCGTTCTATCGCGAGGAATTCCTGCCGAGAAAAAAGCCGCGCGGCCAGGTCGAGGACAACAGCATCATCGAGCAATGGGTGTTGCATAAGCGCGGCCTTGGGGCGCGTCGCCGTCTCGCAGACGTCACGCGGGCCGATGCGCGATCGCTGCACCGGCGCATTAGCATCGGCAACGCGGAACGGAAGGCTACGCCCGTGAGGGCAAACCGCACCATCGATCTGCTGCGTCACCTATGGAACCTCGCCCTGCGGGAAAAGGACGGCTGGGCGAAGGAGAACCCGTTCCAGAGCATTTCGCGCAATCACGAAAACCCGCGCGAGCGTTACCTGGATAAGGACACTGAAATCGAACGGCTCCAAGCCGCGTTAGATGATTATCCAGACCGGCAGATAGCCAACCTCGTTCAGTTCATGATCTACACCGGTTGTAGGCGTGGTGAAGCCCTGGCGGCTCGCTGGGATCAGTTCAATGACGGGCGAAGGATCTGGACAAAGCCGAGCTCGCATACGAAGCAAGAAAAGACGCATCGCGTCATACTTTCCACTATGGCGATCGCCCTACTGGGGGACATCTGGGAAGCCGCCTTGGCCGAGGTGGAGCGCTACAATATAGAGTTCGGCAACGGCCAACCGAAGCGCGAGGTATCGGACTGGGTCTTCCCGTCCGATCGGTCAGAATCGGGCCACATCGAGGAGATCAAACACCATTGGCACGCCATCAGGGCAGAGGCCGGCATCGCTGACGTTCGGGTGCATGACTTGCGGCATTCGTTCGCCTCGTTTCTGGTCAATCAGGGCGTACCGCTACAGATGGTCGGGCAGCTGCTGGGCCACACCCAGCTGACGACGACAAAAAGATATGCGCACCTAAGCGATAGTGCCATGTCGGCGGCGGTTGAAAAGCTCGGCGAAGTGCTGCCGCTGCGGAAGAGCGGATGTTAAAACACACATGGCGCGACCACCAATAGACGACACTGCTGGTGTCACCGATATTGCCAGGCTGATGCTCGACGGTGACTATTTCGATCCGCGGATGCCACACATTGGTTTCAAGTTCTGCCGCATTGCCTATCGGGACGCTCGTGAGAAGGTATGCGACCGCGCCGGCGTACCGCCGGAAGGTCGGGACCGGCGCTCGATGCACTGGCGGCTCGATCGCAAGTTTCGCGAGATCACCGGGACGAAAGATCAGAACGGTGTCGATCTCGATCTGCTACGCCTTGTGGCGATCGACGCCCGCCTACCGAGGATGATCGAGCGGCATCCAGAGCTTGGCGCAGAGATCAATCTGGACCACCTGACGAAGCTTCGCCGGCATCATCCCGCCAGCCTCACCGGATGGCTGCGCGTACAGGTTGATATCTACGGATAGTTTTATGACGCCAAACGGTGGGGTTTTGTGACCGGCGGTTTCGCAGAAAACCGCTTCTTTTTTGATCCGACGGCGCCAAAGTAACGGAGTTTTGTGACGCCATTCTGCTCAGTATTGTGACGCGCATTTTTCGCGTAATACTTTGGTTGACTTTCTGCGTTTAGTTGAGTTATCCTTTCATCACTTTAGAATTTGAATCGTGAGGACAAAATGCCCAGGGGCAGACCCAATGGCAGTAAGAATCTCGTTGCCGAAATCGAGGGCTGGCACGGCGAGCCCGTGGAGGCGAAACTACGAGGCGTGACGGTCACGCAGCTCCGTCGCCACGCCCGCGACGGTGTCGGGCCAATGCCTGTCAAGATCGGTCAGCACGTTTATTACAAGGATGGTGATCTAGGCCGGTATCTCGAAACCCTGTACCGCCGTCGCAACGAGCCGCAGGTGGTCCGGCGCGGCCGGCCGCGCGCACACGCTACCGCATAAATGAAAAGGGCGCCGCTGGGCGCCCCTTCAACTCAATTCTCAGACGGATGCATTATAATGATTTCACGCACAATCGCAAGCGGTGTTGTGTTCGGCGGTCGGCCAGAGCCGGCGCGCATGAAGCTACTCGAATTCAAGCCCCTCGTTAAAAATACCCTTCGCGGCTTTGTCGACGTCGAGCTCGGCATTGGTTTGCAGATCAAAGGTGCGACCCTCCGCGTAACGGAAGGGCGCCCGTGGGTCGGCATGCCATCGCGGCCGATGATGGGGGCGGATGGCAAGCCGATACTCAATGAGGCGAACGGCAAACCCGCGTATCAGCCTATCCTCGGTTGGCGCGACAAAGCGCTGTCCGAAGCCTTCAGTAAGGCGGTCGTCCGGCTGGTGCTCGAGCAGTACCCGCAGGCTCTCGACGGTAGCGACCGATGAGCGCGCAGCGGGAACTCAACCGCAGTGCCGCTCAACGTCGCCTGGCGAGGCTCCTCGCCCCAGGGGGGCAATGCCATACAAATCTGAGCATCGACCCGCTGGCGGACAAAATTTTCCAGAAACTCGAAAGGGATCGCGCCGCGACCGTCGTCGAGCAGCCCCCCGAGGGGGCTGCGCGATGCCTGAAATTACCATCCTGAAAAAGGCGGGCGGGCCACTGACGAAGCGGATTGAGCTCATCGACGGAAAGGTCATCTCCGATGGCGCCGATTGCCTAATGTGCTCTGGACAGGCAACGAGGTTTAGCTTTGATGATCTCGATCAGCTGGGTGATTTAATCGCCGACCTTGGCTCCGATCAAGCCATCGCCCTCGGGCGGCTGCGGCAAGATCTCGGCGACACCGTCGAGGTGGTGACGAAAGCCAAGCTGTCGCAGCATCCCGCGCGCCATTGCCCGAACTACCGACTATTTCATCTATGCGGCGGGTGAGCCAGCCGTCTGTCTGATCGATTTCGATCGGAAGGGCATGCCGGACAAGGTTGCTAAGCAGATTCGCGATAACGGCGGCCTGTGGCACTCCCTGATCGGCGCCATGCCGGAGATCGCCGGCGCGGCCTATCTGGTGCGGACTTCGACGTCTTCGGCCATCATCAACCAGGAGACTGGCGAGCTGCACCACGGCAGGGGCGGCATGCACATTTACGTCATGCTCGAAGACGGCGCTAACGTTGAGGAATTCCTCAGTACCCTGTATCAACGGTGTTGGCTCGCCGGGCTGGGCTGGATGCTCGTCGGCGCCGGCGGGCAACTGCTGGAACGCAGTATTGTGGACCGGTCCGTTTATGGGCCCGAGCGCATCGTCTTCGAAGGCGCACCGACCGTCATCCCACCACTTAGACAAGATGACGCGGCACGTTTACCGAAGGTAAGGGCCGGCAAATCCCTGGAATCACCGCCGACGCTGTGCGCCGAGGAAAAGGCACAATTTGATCGGCTCATCCATGCCGAGATCACCCGACTGGCACCAGATTGCAAGCAAGCCAGGGAAGCCTTCACGAAGCGCCAGGGTGCCCGCATCCGCGCGCGCCACCCCTATATGACGGTTGAAGCATTGGAGCGCCTCGCTGAGCGGATGACGCAAGGCGAACTAGGTCGGGATGTCGTGCTGCCATTCGACGATCAGAACCTAGAAGGCAGAACGGCGACATTCTGGCGGACCCTCGGGCGTTCGATGGCGCAACGTTGGCGGACCCCGTAGAAGGCGTCATCTACGGCCGTGGCAAGGCCAAGGTGTTGCTAAGGCGCGACGACACACCCTGGATCAGATCTTTCGCCCATGGCCTGGCGGAATACAGGTTCGATCCCGGCGAGAGACCGGAACCAACTGTTGCAAGATCTTCTGAGCGTCCCTGGCCCGAACCGCTGGACGATGCCGCCTATCACGGAATCGTCGGCGACTTCGTTCGGCTCATTGAACCCCAGACCGAAGCCGATCCGGCGGCACTGCTGTTCCAGTTCCTCGCGTTCGCCGGCAACACCATGGCTGAGACGGCATGGATGACGATCGAACGAACCCGGCATTACGCGAACCTATTTATCGCGGTAGTCGGTGAGACGGCGAAGGCACGAAAAGGAACATCTGAAGGCTGGGTTCGCGACGTCGTGCGGACCGCTGCTCCCCAATGGGCTGAACGCTGTATCGTCTCCGGATTATCGACTGGCGAAGGCCTGATCGCGCATGTGCGGGACCCCGAATACGCAAAGAATAAAAAGGGCGAGACGGAACTCGTTCAGCCAGGTGTCGAGGACAAGCGCCTCCTAGTCGTGGAGGCAGAATTTTCCCGCGTGCTGCGCGTCATGGAACGCCAAAACGCCACGCTGTCCGCAGTATTGCGGGACGCACGGGATCACAAACCACTGCGCATCATGACAAAAGAAAATCGGGCGCGAGCCACGGGCGCAACGATTTCCATTGTCTCACACATCACGAGCGACGAACTAAAGCGTGATCTAACGGACGTCAGCACGGCGAACGGCTTCGGTAATCGGTTCCTATGGTGCTGCGCGCGGCGTAGCAAGCGCCTACCAGAAGGTGGCAATGTCGGTGAAAGGGCGATCGAAGAACTGGCACACCGGTTGCGGGCCGCCATCGAACATCATCCGCACGGCCAAATCCACTTTGATCATATTGCCCGCAAGATCTGGCACGAACGCTATGACGACCTCACGGATGATCGACCGGGTATGTTCGGCGCCCTGACGGCGCGGACAGAAGCACAGGTAATCCACGTCGCCCTCATCTTCGCGCTTCTGGATCAACAGCGCAAAATCGGCAAGGCTCACCTCGATGCGGCCCTTGAGGTCGTGCGGTATTCGAACGACTCCGTCCGGTACCTATTCGGCGACACCACGGGCAATCCAGAAGCCGACACGATCATCGCGGCCCTACGAAACTGCCCCACAGGTTTGAGCCGCTGGGATATCACGACAGACCTGTTTGGCGGCAATACGAAAGCTGCCGCCATCGCGGCCGCGCTAAGCGATTTGTTGCAACGGGGATGGGTCAGGAAAGATCGAAGGGATGGAACCGGAGGTAGGCCCGCGGAAAATGTGGTTTGCCGTATAGCGTTAGAAACTTCGTTTCTTCGTAACTTCGTAGGGTTCTCACGCGACACCAGCCCGGGGAGATACGACTCACGTACACAATACTTTTCTTCGTTTTCTTCGTAATGAAGATCCTCCTTCAATCATCAGTCTGTGAGACCTGTACGAAGAAACGAAGTTACGAAGAAAGGGGGGGCAGCCCGCCATCAACCGCGCCGAAACCGTGGGGTGGATTCTTACCCACAGAAGCCTGATCTGGTGGCAACGGGCAAAAACCTCTCAGTTCTGACTGGGATTTATGAGACAGATTGGCACCGTTATCCGCTCCGTATCCGAATCGTTTGACTTTCCGGACCAATCGGTTTATGTTTTGTTCTAATTTCGGCGCCCGCGTGGACACCGCCGGCGGGGGCCGGCAAAGAGGGATTTCAATGAGTGATTGTTTGAACACCCTTGAGCGGCATCGCTTGCCGCACCGACCCTCGGTAGTAAGAGACTGCCATGCCCCGGCTTCGTTGTTTAAATGATGCATGATCTGGATGCCGGGTGAGATGCTGGAGTTTGTCGAATTCGGCCAGGCCACGTTTCGGGCGGTAGCTAGTGAAGCCGAGAGACCGCGAGAGGAAGCCGGTCTGCTCGGGTCTTTGGTTTATCGTCCGACAGTGTTCCGGCGCAATCATGTTGGGTGGATCGCGGCTTGCGCTTGGCGCACTCGGGCGAAGGCCGATGATATTGTCGCGCTAAAGCGGGCAAAGCGGGAGCTCGACCCGGGATTAATCGACAACATCGCCGAATCGGTGGCTGCCCTGGTTCTACAGCTCCATGGATGTCGAGCCGCCGACGCGATCACCACCGTACCCTGCGGCCACTCACGTCGGCCGGACTGTTTCGGAAAGCGGCTCGCGCAAGCAGTCGGAAGATCTCTGGGCGTCCAATTCCTTCAGGTGTTTGCCGATCGCCCCTGTTCGGGCGTCAGTCACCCGAAGGAGTTCCGCAAGCTACCGCCACTCCGGCAAATCGCCGATCCGGTCTCGTCGATGATCCTGGTCGACGATCTCGCCACATCGGGCTGGCACGTCGAGGAATCGGTGACTGCGCTCCGCAGCCTTGGGGCCTCAACATCAGGGTTCGTGTGGATTGGGGGAACCGTGACATGAGGATCGGAATTGTCGGAAGTCGGAGGCGTACTGACCGCGGGACGGTCGAGGCGTGCATCACTGAGCTCACGCCGGACACGGTTGTCGTCACCGGAGGCGCAAGAGGACCAGACCACTGGGCGGAACAAGCAGCGCGAGCGCGCGGCCTCGGCGTCGTGGTGCACGATCCCGACCTCCGTGAGGTTAGGGCGCGCTGGCAGGCAACCAGACGTTATTACGCGCGCAATCAGGTCATCGTCGATGGCTCAGATAGGATCATCGCCTTCGTCGCGCCCGAACGCACCGGCTGCAGCGAGGACACAATCCGGCGCGCAGTGCGCGCAGGGAAGCCGGTAGAGGTGCGGTGACTCGATGAAGAAGCTGAAGCTTACCAGAGAGCGCCAGGAACGGTTGTGTGTCCAGTGAAGGCTGGCATGTTCAGCAGGGAACAAACCTGCCGGGGTAGAAGTCAGAGCCCCGTAGTTTGGATAGCGGAGGAGATGGAAACAGAACCTTCGAAGCCTATCGACAA
>Ga0310914_10002255_pt1 | contig 12911 bp, 12 predicted proteins | sample GREbulkMGAN108_FD_203450 | JGI IMG/M metagenome (GOLD analysis project Ga0310914, IMG submission 203450) | Lab enrichment of tropical soil microbial communities from Luquillo Experimental Forest, Puerto Rico - GRE.bulkMG.AN108 | ecosystem: Environmental > Terrestrial > Soil > Tropical forest >... | reverse complement strand
ATGGCTTCCTCCAAGTCCAGGCGGCGACTGCGAAGCCACCCTAGACTGTCTGCGTGACTGTCTCCGGGACGAGCGCGCGCACCGACGCGATTGACACCGTGCAGCATGCGGCGACCACGCCCGACCAGCCACAACCGTTTGGTGAGCTGGGTCTCAAAGAGGACGAGTACCAGCGTATTCGCGACATTTTGGGCCGCAGGCCGACCGATACCGAGTTGGCCATGTATTCGGTGATGTGGAGCGAGCATTGTTCGTACAAGTCCTCAAAGGTTCACCTGCGCTACTTCGGTGAGACCACGACCGACGAGATGCGCGCCGGCATGCTGGCCGGTATCGGCGAAAACGCCGGTGTCGTCGATATCGGTGACGGTTGGGCCGTCACATTCAAGGTGGAATCCCACAACCACCCGTCCTATGTCGAGCCCTACCAGGGTGCGGCCACCGGCGTCGGCGGCATCGTCCGCGACATCATGGCCATGGGCGCCCGGCCGGTCGCCGTGATGGATCAGCTGCGGTTCGGCGCCGCCGACGCGCCGGACACCCGCCGCGTGCTCGACGGCGTGGTCCGCGGGATCGGCGGCTACGGCAACTCGCTGGGCCTGCCCAACATCGGCGGCGAGACCGTCTTCGACGCGTGCTACGCCGGCAACCCGTTGGTCAACGCGATGTGCGTCGGCGTGTTACGCCAGCAAGACCTGCATTTGGCGTTCGCCTCGGGTGCCGGCAACAAGATCATTCTGTTCGGCGCCCGGACGGGGCTGGACGGTATCGGCGGGGTGTCGGTGCTGGCGTCGGACACGTTCGACAGCACCGGATCCCGCAAGAAACTGCCCTCCGTTCAGGTGGGCGACCCCTTCATGGAGAAGGTGCTCATCGAGTGCTGCCTCGAGCTCTACGCGGGCGGGCTGGTGATCGGGATACAGGATCTCGGTGGGGCCGGATTATCTTGTGCCACCTCGGAATTGGCGTCCGCCGGGGACGGCGGGATGGCGATCCAACTCGACGCCGTCCCGCTGCGGACCAAGGAGATGACCGCCGCCGAGGTGCTGTGCAGCGAGTCGCAGGAGCGCATGTGCGCGGTGGTCGCACCGGAAAACGTGGACGCCTTCATGGCGGTGTGCCGCAAGTGGGAGGTGCTGGCCACCGTGATTGGCGAGGTCACCGACGGCGACCGGTTGCGGATCACGTGGCGCGACGAGACGGTCGTCGACGTGCCGCCGCGCACGGTTGCCCACGAGGGGCCGGTGTACCAGCGGCCGGTCGCGCGCCCGGAAACACAGGACGCCCTGAACGCCGACCGGTCGACGGGCCTGCCACGGCCGGTCACCGGGGAGGAGCTGCGCGCGACTTTGCTTGCGCTGCTGGGCAGTCCGCACCTGTGCAGCCGCGCGTTCATCACCGAGCAGTACGACCGCTACGTGCGCGGCAACACCGTGCTGGCCGAGCACGCCGACGGCGGCGTGCTGCGCGTCGACGAGTCCACCGGCCGCGGCATCGCGGTGTCGACCGACGCATCGGGCCGCTACACACTGCTGGATCCCTACGCCGGTGCCCAGCTCGCGCTGGCCGAGGCGTACCGCAACGTCGCCGTCACCGGCGCGACCCCGGTTGCGGTGACCAACTGTCTCAACTTCGGTTCGCCCGAAGACCCCGGGGTGATGTGGCAGTTCTCGCAGGCGGTGCGCGGTCTGGCCGATGGCTGTGCGGCCCTTGGGATTCCGGTTACCGGTGGCAATGTGAGCTTCTACAACCAGACCGGTTCGGCGGCGATCCTGCCCACTCCGGTGGTGGGCGTGCTGGGCGTGATCGACGATGTCGGCCGGCGCATCCCCACCGGACTTGGGACCGAACCGGGGGAAACCCTGATGCTGCTGGGCGATACGCGCGACGAGTTCGACGGTTCCGTCTGGGCCCAGGTGACCGCCGACCACCTGGGCGGGCTGCCCCCCGCGGTCGACCTGGCTCGCGAGAAGCTGCTGGCCGACGTGCTGAGGTCGGCGTCGCGCGATGGGCTGGTGTCCGCGGCGCATGACCTGTCCGAGGGAGGCCTCGCCCAGGCGATCGTGGAGTCGGCGCTGGCGGGTGAAACCGGTTGTCGCATCGTGCTTCCCGAGGATTTTCAATCAGGCACAGGTCCATTCACATTTCTCTTTTCCGAGTCGGCGGGCCGGGTGCTGGTGGCGGTGCCGCGCACTGAGGAGAGTCGGTTCCGTTCGATGTGCGAGGCGCGGGGACTGCCCGCCGTCCGCATCGGCGTCGTCGATCAGGCCTTGGGCGCGGTGGAGGTTCAGGGCTTGTTCACGGTGTCCCTGGCAGAACTGCGCGAGACGTCCGAGTCGGTGCTGCCGCGTTTTTTTGGATGACTCGGCTGCGGGCGCTGTCCCTGGCCGCAGCTCTGGTCGGGTGGAGCCTCGTCAGTCCGCGCCTACCCGCTGCATGGCGGGTCATTCTGCAGGCCGGCGCCGGCGCGCTGCTGGTGCTGGTCACCCGTGCGCCTTTGGGGCTGCGCCCTCCGCGGGTGTCGACCGGGGTGCGGCTCGGGTCGGCGGCAGGGGCGGCCGCGGCGAGCGCGGTCGCCGCCACGACGGCGGTGCCCTTGGTGCGGGCGGCGATGGCCGAGCGTCAGCCGCCGGCATCCGTTCCGGCTTGGCTGCTGTTGCAAATACCCGTCGGTACCGTCTGGGCCGAGGAAGCCGCTTTCCGCGCCGCGCTGGCCACAGCGGGCTCCCGCGCCTTCGGCCAACCCGGTGGAAGGTTGTTGCAGGCCATGGCTTTTGGGCTGTCCCACATCGCGGACGCGCGCGCGACGGGTGCGCCGGTGGCGGGCACCGTGCTGGTCACCGGTGTTGCGGGCTGGCTGTTCGGTTGGCTGGCCGACCGTTCCGGCAGCCTGGCCGCGCCGATGCTGGCGCATTTGGCCGTCAATGAGGCCGGTGCGATCGCCGCGCTGACAGTGCGGCGTTCAGCGTGAAGGATGCCGGTCGGGCTCGGCAGCCCCGCTACACTTGTCGAGGTTTTGTTTGCAAACCGATCTACGAGAGGGTTGGCACCTCAGGTGCACAGACTGAGGGCCGCGGAGCATCCGCGGCCGGATTACGTTCTTCTACACATCAGCGATACGCATCTCATCTCCGATGGGTCGCTCTACGGCGCGGTTGACGCCGACGGCAGGCTGGTCGAGCTGCTCGAGCAGCTCAAACTGTCCGGGGTGCGTCCCGACGTGATCGTCTTTACCGGCGACCTGGCCGACACCGGCGAGCCGGCGGCCTACCGCAAGCTTCGCGCCGCGGTTGAGCCCTTCGCCGCCGAGTTGGGCGCCGAACTCGTCTGGGTGATGGGCAACCACGACAACCGGGCCGCATTGCGCCGCTCGCTACTGGACGAAGCGCCGTCGATGGCGCCGCTCGACCGCGTGCGCATGATCGACGGCCTGCGCATCATCACGTTGGACACCTCGGTGCCGGGCCATCATTACGGGGAAATCAGCTGGTCCCAATTGGATTGGCTCACCGAACAATTGACGGCGCCAGCGCCGCACGGCACCATTCTGGCCCTGCACCACCCGCCCATCCCAAGCGTTTTGGACCTGGCCGTCACAGTTGAGTTGCGCGACCAAGCCGCCCTCGGGCGGGTCCTCGAGGGCCGCGACGTTCGCGCGATTCTGGCGGGGCACCTGCATTACTCGACGAGCGCGACGTTCGTCGGCATCCCGGTGTCGGTCGCGTCGGCCACCTGCTACACCCAGGACCTGACGGTGGCTGCGGGGGGAACGCGCGGCCGAGACGGCGCCCAGGCCTGCAACCTGGTGCACGTCTACCAAGACACCGTCGTGCACTCGGTGATTCCGCTTGGCACCGGAAAGACCGTGGGCACCTTCGTCTCTCCGGCGCAGGCGCAACGCAAAATCACCGAAAGCGGGATGTTTATCGAGCCGTCCCGACGGGATTCGCTGTTCAGGCACCCTCCGATGGTGCTGACACCATCGGTTCGGCAAACCCCGGCCGACTGACGTCCGCCGTCACCTTTTCCCAGGGCGCGGGGATTGGGAAGTAGCGCTCCAGGAAGCACGTGACGCACTCTGCGCGCTCGGCCGCGGAGACCTCGGGGAAGCTGCCGTCGTTGAGACAGAAGAAGTCGTAACCGCGTTTCTTCCGCAACACGGGAAGCAGGTCCAGACCCGCGCGTGCGGTGGTGTCTACGTACAGCACTTTGGCCTTTTCCTGCTGGACGGCGCGTCCGGTCATCAGCGCGTAGTAGTGGTAAAAGGAATTCGTCACCGAGATATCGGTGCTGGAACGGAACTGACTCGCCTGGGTGCGGGCGAAGTCCTCGGAAAATTCGCTTTCCATCTCCCTCAGCACGCTTTTGCGCAACGGAACCGCGGTGTGCTCGAGATGGCGGGTGATGACCTGTCCGAACCGCTCCAAGATCAGCTGCCTGTTCACCCGGGCCGCGTTCTCGAACCCGCTGCGCGCGGGATCGTTGGCCCCAAGGCCGATGCGGGTCTTCGCCTCGATGAATCTCGTGATCCCGCCCGGGGAGAAGAACATGCTGGCTTTGAGCGGCCGACCGAAAAACATGTCGTCGTTGGAGTAGAGGAAATGCTCGCTTAGCTCTGGAATGTTGTGCAGTTGGCTTTCGACCGCATGCGAGCTGTAGGTCGGTAGCGCGGCCGGGTCCGAGAAGTGTTCCTCGGCGCGGACGACGGTGATCTTCGGATGGGCGGCCAGCCATGCCGGCGGGCGTGAATCGGTGGCAATGAAGATCCGGCGCACCCACGGTGCAAACATGTTCACCGACCGCAGGGCATACCTCAGCTCGTCGATCTGCCGAATGCGCGCTTCGGCTTCGTCGCCTTCGCCGACCGCGTACTCCGACATTTGCGCCGCTCGTCGCGCCCGAAAGTCCGGATCGCTGCCCTCGACCCAGGAGAACACCATGTCGATATCGAACGTCACATCGCTTGCATGCGGGCTGAACATTCCGGCAATGGTCGGCCACTTGTAGCCATAGAGTTTGACGGTAGTCGGCTTTACTTCATTGCGCGGCAGCACATTCCGAGTCAGGGAGTTCTCTACCGGGCACCGGATCACGGTGTCCTCGAAGACCCAGAATTGAAGTTCCACGCCAAACGCCGGCCCGTATCGCAAGCCCCCCGGTGCAATTCGCCGCCGATACAGCCGCAGGATGCGCGGATCGGGCAGCTCGGACAGCCGGCCCTTGGCGACGAGGACGGGGGAAAGACCATTTTCGTCAGCGGTTTTGGCATACATGGGCTCGTTGGCGGAGGCCGTCACGAGCGCGCTCTCGACCTCTGGGCGGAGTTCGATATCGATCGCCAGAATTGGCCGGTTTTTGTCACTGCGGATCAACAGGTACGGAATGTCAGCCCGGGTCAACACCTTTCGTAGGAAGACGAGATCCTCGATCTGCGCTTCATGTGGGGTCAAGCTGGTCTCCAGGCGGGCAATCTTTCCTCGCCGGGTAACGATGATGGGGTCGGGCGAGCGGCGAACGGGCCGATCGCCCTTGCCGGACACCGGCTTGGCCATCGGAAACACCGCCTTACGACGTCGCTACTGAACACAAGGGAGCTCACGCACTGAGCGTGGGCGCAGGTGAAGACCCCTGGCCGACGTTGGTTATACGTCCATGGTGCCGGTGAAACGGCACCACGTGCAAGGCAGCCGATTCGGTGGTCTTCCGGACGTCTGCTGGCAATGTCGCCGTTGCCGCGGTGCAACGTCACGTTCGAACGCGAAGCCGGCTAAGCGCCTCAAGCGACGATGCTTCATGGTTCTGAGACCCTAAGGTATGGCAGCCCGTCAGCGAGTCGATCCGGCACTGGCTCGGCAGGCGGTGTTGGCCGTTGCGGACTGGTTGCGTGACGAAACGTGTCCGGCGCCCGAGCGCGACGCCCTGGCGGTCGCGGTTCGGCTCACCGCGCGCACGCTGGCGGACCTGGCTCCCGGCGCCAGCGTCGAGGTCCGGATACCGCCGTTTGCCGCGGTGCAGTGCATTTCCGGACCCCGGCACACCCGCGGCACACCGCCCAACGTCGTGGAGACCGATCCGCGGACCTGGCTGCTGCTGGCCACCGGGCTGTGGCCGCTCGCGGCCGCGACGGCGGCTGGGGCGCTGACCCTATCGGGCTCTCGGGCGGGTGAAATCGGCCACTGGCTGCCGCTGTTCGATGTGAGCTGAATATAACCCTGAACTGCACGTTTAGGGTCCGGTAATGGCTTTTTCGGCGCTCAACACGCCCCGCGGATTCGGCGCTCGGGCCGTCGGGCCCGTAGACTCCGTTACGTCACCAATCGTTCGCCAGGGAGCCGCCGAACCGTGACCGTCCAGGAACCCGAGCAGGACCTGAACTCCCCCCGCGAAGAGTGTGGCGTATTCGGGGTCTGGGCCCCGGGCGAGGAAGTCGCCAAACTCACCTATTACGGCCTGTACGCGCTGCAGCATCGCGGGCAGGAAGCCGCGGGCATCGCCGTCGCCGATGGCTCCCAGGTGCTGGTATTCAAAGACCTTGGCCTGGTCAGCCAGGTGTTCGACGAGCAAACGCTGGCGGCAATGCAGGGCCACGTCGCCATCGGGCACTGCCGCTACTCAACCACCGGCGACACGACGTGGGAGAACGCCCAGCCGGTGTTCCGCAACACCGCGGTCGGTTCCGGGGTTGCGTTGGGGCACAACGGGAACCTGGTCAACACCGCTGAGCTTGCCGCCCGCGCCCGCGACGCGGGGTTGATCGGCACCCGATGCCCGGCCCCGGCGACGACGGACTCCGACATCCTCGGCGCCCTGCTGGCCCACGGCGCGGCCGATTCCACCCTGGAACAGGCGGCGCTGGACCTGCTGCCGACCGTGCGCGGAGCGTTCTGCCTGACGTTCATGGACGAAAACACGCTGTATGCGTGCCGCGATCCGTATGGGGTGCGGCCGCTTTCGCTCGGACGGCTGGATCGCGGCTGGGTGGTGGCATCCGAAACGGCCGCGCTCGACATCGTCGGCGCCTCGTTCGTGCGCGACATCGAGCCGGGCGAATTGCTGGCGATCGACGCCGACGGTGTGCGCTCGACGCGCTTCGCCAATCCCACGCCCAAGGGCTGCGTCTTCGAGTACGTGTACCTGGCTCGGCCGGACAGCACGATCGCGGGCCGGTCGGTGCACGCCACCCGGGTGGAGATCGGTCGCCGGCTGGCGCGCGAGTGCCCGGTCGACGCCGACCTGGTGATCGGCGTGCCGGAATCGGGCACCCCCGCCGCGGTCGGATACGCGCAGGAGTCCGGGATTCCGTACGGCCAGGGCTTGATGAAGAACGCCTATGTCGGGCGCACATTCATCCAGCCGTCGCAGACCATCCGCCAGCTCGGCATCCGCCTGAAGCTCAACCCGCTTCGAGAGGTGATCCGCGGCAAACGGCTCATCGTCGTCGACGACTCGATCGTGCGGGGAAACACCCAGCGCGCGCTGCTCCGCATGCTGCGCGAGGCCGGTGCCCTCGAGGTGCACGTGCGCATCGCCTCACCGCCGGTGAAGTGGCCCTGCTTCTACGGCATCGACTTCCCGTCGCCGGCCGAGTTGATCGCCAACGCCGTCCAGGACGAGGAGGAGATGCTCGAGGCGGTACGGCACGCCATCGGGGCGGACACGCTGGGTTACATCTCGCTGCGCGGCATGATCGCCGCCTCCGAACAACCGGCGTCGCGGCTTTGCACGGCCTGCTTCGACGGCAAGTATCCGATCGAGCTGCCGGGCGAGACCGCGCTGGGCAAGAACGTCATCGAGCACATGCTCGCGAACGCCGCGCGCGGAGCCGGGCTCGACGATCTGGCATCCGACGAAGTACCGGTCGTGCGCTGACGAAGTCCGTTCGGGGGGCTTCAAAGACGTTTGACACCGGCGGTGAGCGCCGCCCGGTAGCCTTTATCGCGATGACGGATCCCGGAAAGAGCCAAGGGCGCGACTCGGGCGGCCAAGGCATCACCTACGCGTCGGCCGGTGTGGACATCGAAGCCGGTGAACGCGCCGTCGATTTGTTCAAGCCGCTCGCGACCAAGGCCACCAGACCCGAGGTCCGCGGCGGACTGGGCGGATTCGCCGGACTTTTCACGCTGCGCAGCGGCTACCGCGAACCGGTGCTGGCTGCCTCCACCGACGGCGTCGGCACCAAGCTGGCCGTCGCTCAGGCGATGGACAAGCACGACACCGTCGGCCTCGACCTGGTCGCGATGGTGGTCGACGACCTAGTGGTTTGCGGCGCCGAGCCACTGTTCCTGCAGGACTACATCGCGGTCGGCCGGACGGTGCCGGAACGCCTGAGCGCGATCGTCAGCGGCATCGCCGAGGGATGTGTGCGCGCCGGCTGCGCGCTGCTCGGTGGCGAAACGGCGGAACACCCCGGTCTGATGGAACCCGACCACTACGACATCTCGGCCACCGGCGTCGGCGTCGTCGAGGCCGACGACATCCTGGGGCCCGACCGCGTCAAGCCGGGCGACGTCGTCATCGCGTTGGGCTCTTCGGGCTTGCATTCCAATGGATACTCGCTGGCCCGCACGGTCCTACTCGAGATCGACCGGATGAACCTGGCCGGTTATGTGGAGGAGTTCGGCCGCACCCTCGGTGAAGAACTGTTGGAACCGACCCGGATCTATGCCAAAGACTGCCTGGCGCTGACCGCCGAAACCCATGTCCGCACGTTCTGTCACGTCACCGGCGGCGGACTCGCCGGCAACCTGCAACGCGTCATCCCGCACGGGCTGGTCGCCGAGGTCGACCGCGGGACCTGGACGCCCGCACCCGTGTTCGCCATGATCGCCCAGCGTGGCCGGGTGTCGCGTGAGGAGATGGAAAAGACGTTCAACATGGGCGTCGGCATGATCGCCGTCGTCGCTCCGGAAGACACCGACCGCGCCCTGGCCATATTGACCGCCCGGCACCTGGACTGCTGGGTGTTGGGCACCATCGGCAAAGGTGGAAAAGAAGGCCCGCGGGCGAAACTGGTCGGGCAGCACCCGAGATTCTGAAAAGGCCGCAACTAGCCGGAACTAGCGCTGTGCCGATGCGAAGCGCATCGGCACAGGGTGGGTTTTAGCGACGCCAGTTGTCGTTGTCGCCCCATGAATCGTCTGGACCCTCGTCGTCCACCTCGCTGGACTCTTCGCCAGCGGTTCCTGACAGCTCGCGCTGAAGGCGCTCGAAGTCGGTCTGCGGGGAACTGTATTTGAGTTCTCGTGCAACCTTGGTCTGCTTTGCCTTAGCCCGGCCGCGGCCCATGGGGGAACCCCCTCGCGCAATAACGGAGCGGCCTAACGAGTAGGCGGCTCCGATCTCTTGGTGTCATATTGTCCTGCCGACAGTTTACCGTGCCTCGTGGTGGGACGTCGGCTGCCCCTGCCCGCTGTGGCGGACGGTGTCACCGATTATTTCGCACCGTCCCGCAACCGTTCAACGGCCAGCCGCCCCGCGCCGATGCGTTCGGCCGGCGGCAGGGAATCGGCGTCGACGACCGCGGCGACGTCGGCCTGCGGGCCGGTCCTCAATTCGGTGTCCGCCGCCAACCCGCGCTTGAGTAGTGCCAGTGCCAGCGGGCCAAAGTCCACGTGCTCGACGACGGTTCCGAGGCGCCCGACGGCGCGACCGCCGGCGAGCACCGCATCACCCGTTGAGGGCCGCTCCACCGAGCCGTCGAGGTGCAACAACACCATCATCCGGGGCGGTCTGCCCAGGTTGTGTACCCGCGCAACGGTCTCCTGCCCGCGATAGCAGCCCTTATCCAGATGCACCGCTCCCTCGCCGGGACCACCGATCCAGCCCACCTCGTGTGGAATCGTGCGCTCATCGGTGTCGACTCCCAGCCGCGGGCGCAGCGCCGCGACCCGGTGGGCTTCATAGGCCCAGACCCCGGCCGACCGCACCCCGGCCTGCCCTAGGCGGCTCTGCCAGTCGGATGCCCGGCCGCGTGGGACCAGCAGGTCCAGTTCGACTTGCCCGGCGGGGGCGCCGGGCATCCGCCGCACGAAGCCACCGCCGTCGAGCGGAACCGCGATCAGCTCGGTGGGCAAAGCGTCCAGGCCGAGCACGTCGAGCACCGCCCGGTCTGCCAGCCGCGGACCCAGCAGCGACAGCACCGCCATGTCGGCGCCGCCCGGGGTAACCTCGGACCAGAACACCATCTTGCGCAGGTACTCCAGGAGCGGGTCACCCCGCCACGGTTCGGTATCGAGGTAGGTGGTGCCGCCCAGTTCGGTCTGGATCCAGTGGTCCTCGACCCGGCCCTGACCGTCGAGGCTGAGGTTCTGCGTGCTGGCGCCCTCGGGGAGTTCGCTGACGTGCTGGGTGGAGATGCTGTGCAGCCAGGTCTGCCGGTCCTTGCCGGTGAGGGTGAGCACCGCGCGGTGGGAGCGGTCGATCGATACCGCGTCGGCTTCGGCGGCTCGCTGCTCGCCCAGCGGATCGCCGTAATGCCAGACCGCGCCGGCATCGGGTCCGGGATCGGGTGCGGGGACTGCGCGGTTCACACATCAACTCTACGGATCGGGCCCGGCTAGGCTTGGCGTCCATGGCGGGCCAGATGGGCGTGATCGTCACGCTGGACGGCGAGATACGGCCGCCGGGGACGCCATTGCTGCACGCCGACGACCTGGCAGCGGTTCGCGGCGACGGCATCTTCGAGACCCTGTTGGTCCGCGAGGGCGCGGCCTGCCTGGTCGAGTCGCACCTGCAGCGGCTGACCCAGTCGGCCAAATTGACGGATCTACCCGCGCCAGACCTCCCGAGTTGGCGGCGAGCGATCGACGCGGCCACGCGGCGGTGGGTCGGGGGCACCGCCGATGAAGGCGCGATGCGCTTGATCTACAGCCGCGGCCGGGAGACCGGTTCGGCTCCGACCGCCTACGTGATGGTCAACCCTGTGCCCGACAGGGTGACCGCGGTGCGCCGCGACGGCCTCGCGGCGGTCACGTTGGATCGCGGATTGCCTGCCAACGGCGCTGACGCCATGCCGTGGCTGCTGGCCGGGGCCAAGACGCTGTCGTATGCGGTCAACATGGCCGCCTTGCGTCATGCCGCCCGGCAGGGTGCCGGTGACGTCATCTTCGTCAGCTCCGATGGCTACATCCTGGAAGGCCCCCGCTCAACGGTGGTGATCGCCACCGGCACCGGTTCCGAAGCGGGAGCGCACGGGAATCCATGTCTGCTGACACCGCCGCCCTGGTATCCGATCCTGCGTGGCACCACACAACAGGCTCTCTTCGAGGTGGCCCGGGAGAAGGGCTACGACTGCGACTACCGCGCGCTGCGGGTCGCGGATCTGCATGCCGCCCAAGGGATTTGGTTGGTCTCGAGTATGACCCTGGCGGCACGAGTGCACACGCTCGACGGTCAGAACCTGCTTCGCTCTCCGATTGCCGCCGAATTCTCCGAATTGGTCGACGCCGCGATCGTCAGCGATCGGTGAGCTCCGAATTCTGTTGTGGGCTCGCAGAAGGGCGGGTACGGTCGGCCGTACCACAAGGAAGGAGGTGGTCCGCGAAATTGATAGCTAGGGTTAGACTTACGCTGTACCGTGACCAGGGAATACGAGGTCAGATACCTCCGCTGTAGTCCCGATTATGTGAGACCGGGCTAACTACCTGGTTCGTCTACCTACACCGCCTCCTTGCACCGCGCAGGGGGGCGGTGGCTTTTGCGGCTCCAGGGCCGCTACGGCTCCAGGAATCGCTACCAGGGCGCAGCCGGGTCTGCGGGCGGCTACCTCTTCGAGCTGCGTGCCGTGATGAACCGGTAGATCCACAACAGGATCACCGCACCGACCAGCGCACCTAAGAACGAGTGCTTAATCGGCGGGGTGATCGTGAACTGGTGCGGTGAGAAGACGACGCTGCCCAGGGTGCCGCCGACATAGGCTCCGACGATGCCGAGCACTGCCGTTGCGATCCAGCCCATTTTGTTTGTACCGGGCACGATCCATCGCGCGATCCAGCCGACGATGAGACCAAGGATGATCATCCAGATGATGTGCAAGACCACGACTAGCTCCTTCGCCTGCCCCCTCCGGCAGAGTAGCGCAGCCGCATCGATTTCCAGAGGTGCAGATCCTGCTCAAACACCGCCGCTAGAGGATCGAAAGAACGAAAAAAACGCCCCTCTAGATCAACGGAGAGCCACGAACGGGCTTGGGTGAAGTGCTGTCAGTGCCGTGCCGCCAGGGCGAGCGTGAAACGACAAGGGATCGACGCCGGCTGGGTATCGCAAATGACACAACCCGAGAAACGCGCCACGAAAGCAGCGCAACCCAAACGGACACGCTGACCAAAAATAGTCACCGCGCATCCGCAGAAATGGAGTAGCCGACTACGCTACGCAGCCACCTCCGCCGCGCCGGACACTGTTGGGGTTCCTAAGGAGGCCGAGATGACAAGCCCAGTTTTTGACACTGACCGCGAATTTCGGGCGATGTGGAGAGACCTGCTTCTATTCACAGCCGCGTTCACTTTGGTTCTCGTCGTGATGCTGACCTACAAAGTCTGGTAGGGCGCGTATTTCCAAAGCTGCGCGATGGCTGGTTGGGTTTGCCGACGGAGTCGGCCACCCTCCGCCAACGACCATCCATCGGCGACCATCCCCCGCACTGACCATCCCCGTGGAGGCTGAGATGGCTGAGATGGTAAGGCCAAATGATGATGCTGACCGCGAATTGCGACGGGTGTGGAAAGACCTGCTTCTCGGCGGCGCCGAAATCCTGCTACTCACGGCCATCTGGACGTTGATTCTCGTCGTGCCGCTGACCTATTCAGGCCGGTAACAATCACGAGGGGACCGGGCTGTCGCCGCCGCGATAGACATGGTGCGCTGGGAACTCTCGCTCGCTGCGGCCCTGCTCAGGCGCAATCACTGACAGT
>Ga0310914_10002251_pt1 | contig 12920 bp, 14 predicted proteins | sample GREbulkMGAN108_FD_203450 | JGI IMG/M metagenome (GOLD analysis project Ga0310914, IMG submission 203450) | Lab enrichment of tropical soil microbial communities from Luquillo Experimental Forest, Puerto Rico - GRE.bulkMG.AN108 | ecosystem: Environmental > Terrestrial > Soil > Tropical forest >... | reverse complement strand
TCAGGCCGGCGTCTATCAGGCGCTGACCGAAGCTGGCATCGAGCCGGACTGGGTCATCGGCACCTCGATTGGTGCCATCAACGGCACGCTGATTGTCGGCAATAAACCCGGCCAACGCCTTGCGAGGCTGCAAGAGTTTTGGGGACGACTTGGCCACCGCGACTTGTTTGACCAGATTTGGTCGCCGGTGTTCTTTGGCGCCGCGTTCGCCAATCTCAGCACTATGATGCAAGGCGTGGCCGGCTTTTTCCAGGTCAACCCGCATGCGCCGTGGGGCTTCCAGATGCCGGTCGGGATCGAACGTGCGGCATTCTATTCGACCGATCCCCTCAAGCGAACGCTGGCGGAGCTCATCGACTTCAAGCATCTGAACAGCAAGACAACCCGGCTTACCGTCGGAGCGGTGAATGTGCGCACCGGCGAGATGCGCTATTTCGACACGCGCGACATGGTGCTCGGACAGGAACATGCGATGGCTTCCGGTGCATTGCCTCCGGGCTTTCCGGCAGTACGGGTCGACGGCGAGCCCTATTGGGACGGTGGGCTTTATTCCAACACCCCGGTCGAGGTGGTGCTCGACGATAAGCCGCGGCGCAGTTCGCTGATCTTTTCAGTAAATATGTGCCAGCCGCACGGCTCGGAGCCCTAGTCGATCTGGCAGGTGCTCGGCCGGCAAAAGGACATTCAATATGCGAGCCGGGGCAAAAGCCATGTCGCCCGGCAAGAGCAGATCCACCGGCTGCGCCACGTCATTCGCGAGCTCGGTATGCGCCTCCCCGCGGCGGCACGCAATGATCCGGCGGTGCAGGAGCTGACTGCCTACGGCTGTCATACCACAATGCACCTCGTGCGGCTGCTGTCGCCGCGGCTCGACCGCGAGGACCATACTAAGGATATCGACTTCTCGCGAGCCGGCATCACAACCCGCTGGCGGGCCGGTTACGAGCATGCGCGGCGGGTGCTCGCCGAAAAGCCGTGGGAGTGTGACGTCGACACGCTGACCGGCGTCGTCGTCCACGAGTCCGCCGACTAGCACGCACCGGTCGGATGTCGGCCGGTGCGATAGCCGCGCTGCATCAATTCGAAACCCAACCGGCATTTTACCCGGGGCACTAGCCCAGAGATCATCAACCGCGATCAATCGGATCGCTTTATCAGTCCGAGGAGATATCAAAGATGACCAACAATTCCATGACTCAGCCGTCAACCTGGCGGTTCCTGGCGGCCTCAGCAGCCGCGATCGCGGGCTTTGCATTGGCCTCAGTGGCGCAGGCGGGCGAATGCCCCGCCGACAAGCGAGGCGTCAACGTGACTAAACCCGGCCCCATGGCGGCTGCCGGCGTCAGCGACACGGTGCTGGTGGCGACTGATCTGTCCAAGGAGAAATTGGCGGTGTCGGACCATCAGCTCCGGCTGCGCCGCCTGGTGATCGAGCCCAATGGCATAGTCCCGTGGCACAGCCATGAGGATCGCCCGGCGATCATCTACATCATCTCGGGCCAGATCTACGAGCATGCAAGCAATTGCTCGGTGCCTATCCTGCACCAGGCCGGAGAGGCGACCCGCGAAGGCAACGGCACGGCGCACTGGTGGCAGAACAGCGGCAAAGAAACCGTGGTCCTGCTTTCCGCCGACATCCTCCACGACGCCAACGACCACAACATGTAGCAGAGCCATCACCTGCCGAGCGGCAGGAGCGTGAAACGGAACGTCGCTACGATCACCTGGGGAGTTCAAAATGACCATCACGCGTCACAAGTATCCGGTCCAGGGCGACGGCGTTCCGATCATCAGTCGTGTCGTGGAGTATGGTGACAAGGTCTACGTCTGCGGCTTGCTGCCGGATCCTGTCGGGGATATCACCGCGCAGACCAAGCAGGTGCTCGATCGGATCGACGACGCTCTGAGACTGGCCGGCACCAGCAAATCCAAGCTCTTGACCGCCCAGGTCTGGCTCGCAGACATGCGACTGTTTGAAGCCCACAATGCAGTGTGGAATGCCTGGGTCGATCCGCAGAATGCGCCGGTCAGAGCTTGCGTACGTGCCGATCTGGTTCGCACTTGCCTTGTCGAGATCATGGTGACCGCCGCGAAATAGGGCGGCTTATCCAAGGCCGGCGTTAGGCCTTCACGGCGGCCTGGCAAGTCTGAAAAGGGAATCTTGCGTTCCGCCCAAGCACTAACTTCACTCTCGTCGAGGAGTTCCACTGCCATGGCCGAAGCCGACTATGCGGTAATGTTGCCGTCTTCAACACCAATGCGCCAATCCGGCGCTATGCTGTTTCGCACCTTCGTCATCGGCGTGACAGCGTTTCTGACGGTCGTCGATCTGTTCGCGACGCAGGCGATCCTGCCGTCACTGGCAATGGCCTATCACGTGAGCCCGGCGGCAATGGGCTTTGCCGTCAATGCCAGCACGATGGGGATGGCGGTTGCCGGTTTGGCGGTAGCGTTGCTGAGCCGCCATATCGATCGCAGAAAGGGCATATTGTTCAGCCTGGTGCTGCTGGCGATACCGACCTCGCTGCTGGCTGTGGCCCCCAGTCTCGCCGTCTTTACCGTGTTGCGTGTCATCCAGGGCCTATTCATGGCCTCCGCCTTCACCTTGACGCTCGCCTATCTCGCCGAGCACTGCAGCGCCGATGACACCGCCGGCGCGTTCGCCGCTTACATCACCGGCAACGTCGCCAGCAATCTGTTCGGGCGGCTGATGTCGGCGGCGCTGGCCGATCATCTTGGCTTGGCGGCGAATTTTTATGTTTTTGCCCTGCTTAATCTGGCCGGCGCCGCTTTGGTCTACTACAGCTTGGCGCGCACACCGCCGATGACGACGATGCAATCTGCGGCCGTGTCATCGCTGGCGGCCTGGCGTGAGCATTTTCGCAATGGGCCGCTGCGCGTCACCTTCGCCATCGGCTTCTGCATCCTGTTCGCGTTCATCGGCACATTTACCTATGTCAATTTTGTTTTGGTGCGCGACCCTTTCACCGTCGGAGCGATGGCGCTGGGCTTTGTGTATTTCGTGTTCCTGCCGTCGATCCTGACGACCCCGGCGGCAGGGTTGACGGTACGCCGCCTCGGCACGCGGCCGACCTTCTGGCTGGCCTCGGCGATCGCCCTCGCCGGCCTGCCGTTGCTGCTGTGGCCGACCCTTCCCGCCGTGCTGCTGGGCTTGGTCCTGGTGGGCGTCGGCACCTTTCTTGCCCAAGCGACGACGACCGGCTTCGTCGGGCTTGCCGCGACCGCCGATCGCGGCTCCGCCAGCGGCATATATCTGGCGAGCTATTTTCTCGGCGGTCTCGTCGGCAGCGCCGTACTCGGACAGGTGTTCGATCGCTTTGGGTGGCACGCCTGCGTCGCCGGCATCGCGCTTGCCCTGTTCTTGGCGGCCGTACTGGCGTTCCGCATGCGACTGCCGGTGGCCCTGTCCGCGGCTTGAGGAGGCCCGGGTCATGCCTTTGCGCTTCGTCGTCCTTTACGGCTCGGTGCGGGAAAGCCGTCAGGGCATCAAGGCCGCACGCTTCATCGGCGACCAACTCGACCAGCGTGGTCACGCGACCACACTTATCGATCCGCTCGAGCAGCGACTGCCCCTCCTCGATCGAATGTATAAAGAATACCAAAAGGGCGAGGCGCCTGCGGTACTACAAGCATTGGCCGAAACCTATCGCACCGCAGATGGCTTTGTCGTCGTCAGCGGCGAATACAATCACGGCATCCCACCGGCGCTAAAGAACCTGCTCGACCATTTTCTCGAAGAATATTTCTTTCGACCCTCGGCCATTGTTTGCTATTCGGCCGGGGCTTTTGGCGGGGTCCGCGCAGCGATGCAATTGCGCATGACCTTAGGCGAACTCGGGATGCCGAGCATCCCCTCGATCTTCCCCATTCCTCACGTACAGGATGCGTTCGACAATGACGGTCGGTCCAGGCAGCCGATCATCGAGCAGCGCATCGGCCGGTTCCTCGACGAACTCGAATGGTACACCAAGGCGCTGCGTCGGGCGCGCGAACGGGGAACGCCGTATTGAAGAATGCGCCCACCGATGGTGGCCGCGTTACCGTCGGATCAATTGCCGGGGCAGACCTCGACCGCGCCCCGGCACGGGTGGCGCCGCGCGCTCAGCGGAAGGCCGGGATGACGTGCTCGGCAAACAGCTCCATCTGGCGCATCTCCTCCTCCCAGGGCATGGCACCTTGGTCGAAAAACCAAGCGAACCATTCGAGATCGCCTTCGCCGCCGATCCGCTTCAGCGCGTCGAATTCGGCCTTGACCTGGTCGACCGTTCCGGCGAGCGCGTATTTGGCCTTGCGCATCCGCTCGACGGTCCACTCGGAGGTCGGCAGCATCGTTCCGGCCGGGTATTTGTCGGCGTCGGCGGGCATCCGGAACGCTTCCCAAAAGCCAAAGCCACCGAAATAATTGCAAAAGCCGGCGTAATTGGTCTCGCGCAGCAGCGCCACTGCCTCCTCTTCCGTGCGACCGAAATGCAGCGCGCGGACGACCCCAACGCTTTCCCCGAGGCGCAAGGTGCGTCCGGCTCCTGCCGCCACTTCCTGATACATCCTGCACAAGCGCTGAAAGTCGGGCGGGTAGGCCGTGAGGATCACCGGGACGATCCCCGATTGAGCGGTATAACGGATCGTCGCCTCGCTGACTGAGAACGGCTGAAACATCGGCGGATGAGGTTGTTGATAAGGCTTCGGCACGACGCAGATCTTGCGGATCACGCCCTGCTCGTCGACCTCTCCCGGAGCCCCGTAGGTGCGGCTCCAGTCGGCGACGGGCCAGCGCCGGATGCCCTCCTCATAAGGAAACGGGACCTTGTAATACTCGCCGTTGTACTCCCAGGCGTCCTCGGTCCAGGCCTTCTTGATGACCTTCAGGGTTTCTTCGTAAACGCGCCGATTGTGGTTGTCGATCGCCGAGCCGTCCATCGGCGCGCCGGTTGCGTGGTATTGCTGACCAAGCACGTTGACCCAGCGGTCTTGGTAGCCGCGCGCGAAGCCGGCATAAATCCGCCCCTTGGTCAGGTGGTCGAATACGGCCAGCTCCTCCGCGGCGCGGATCGGGTCCCATGCCGGCAATACCAGTCCCAATGGGGAGAATTTGATGCGCTTGGTGCGCGCGGCGAGGTCGGTGTAGAGCAGTAGCGGCGCCACCGACGTCTCGTATCCTTCCGAATGGAAATGATGCTCGGTCGTGGCGAAGGCGTCGAAGCCGACCTCGTCGGCAAAGATCACGAGCTTGCGCAACTCGTCGAGCATCTGCTGATAACGTTCGTTGTTCCGTCCGATCGGTCGGAGCCTTTCGCGGTCCTCAAGCGTGCCCGGCACGGTCGGCAGCACTAAAAGCATGAACTTCATCGGTCGTTTCCTCTTGTTCTGGCCGCCGGTTCGGCGGCGCCCCTTAAGCCGCCATCGCGTCCTCGAGGACCATGGCGGCGCATTTCTCGCCGATCATGATCGAGGGCGCGTTAGTGTTACCACCCGGAACCTGCGGCATGATCGAGGCGTCGGCGACGCGCAGCCGCTCGACCCCGTAAACGCGCAACCGCGGATCGACCACCGCATCGACCTCGCGTCCCATCCGGCAGGTGCCGACCGGGTGCAGGTTCGAAACCCCGCGCACGCGGATCTCCTCGATCATCGCCTCGTCGCTCTGGCATTCGGGGCCGGGCAATACCTCCTCGCCGACGAACGGTTTTAACGCCGGTTGCGCGGCGATCTTACGGCTGAGCCGCGCGCCGAAGATCAGCGCCTGAAAATCGTAATCGCTGGCCAGGAAGTTGAACTGGATCGCCGGGGGCGCGAGCGGGTCCGGGCTTTTGAGCCGTACCCAGCCGCGTCCGTCGGAGCGCAGATGCACCGGGCTAAACGTGAAAGCAGAGAACGGATGGGGCTTGAGGCCGGTCCGCAGCCGCTCCATAGCGCTCCAGCCCGACATATTGATCTGCAGATCCGGTTGTTCGAGACGCGGGTCGCTCCGGACGAGAGCGCCAGCATAGATCCCGGCATTCGAGAGATGACCTGAACGGCTGGTCGCGTACTGCACCGCTGCCTTGAGCTTGAGTGCGGGGCTCATCGCCATGTCGTTGACCGTGATCTTTTGGGGGCAGCGCCAAACCAGATACGTGTTGAAATGGTCGTGCAGATTCTTACCCACGCCGGGCATCTCGCGAACCACCGGGATCCCGAACTCACCGAGCAGATCGGCGGGGCCGAGACCGGAAAGCTGCAATAGTTGCGGCGAGCCGTAGACACCGCCGGAGACGATGATCTCACCGCGCACGCGCGCGGTCGTAAGCCCGCCTGGCGTCTGGTATTCGATTCCGGCCGCCCGCCCATTCTCGAACAGGATGCGGGTGGCGTGCGCGTTGGTCGCCACGGTCAAGTTCTGACGGCCGCGTGCTGGACCCAGATAAGCGCGCGCCGAACTCCAGCGTCGGCGGTTGGTGGTGGTCGTCTGGTAGTAGCCGACACCTTCCTGCCGGGCGCCGTTGAAATCGTCGTTGGCGGGAATACCGGCCTCGATCGAGGCTTTGACCATGGCATCGCCGAGCGGCGAGCGCACCGGGTTCGAGACGTGCAGCGGTCCTCCGACCGCATGGAATTCGTTAGGGCCGCGCTCCTGGTCTTCCGCCTTTTTGAAGAAGGGCAACACCGAATCCCAATCCCAGCCCTCGCAGCCGCGTTGGCGCCAGCCGTCGTAGTCGGTCGAGGTGCCGCGCATATAGACCATGCCGTTGATCGAGCTGGTGCCGCCTAAGACCTTACCGCGCGGCTGGTAAAGAGTGCGGTTGTTGAGCTCCTTCTCGGGCTCGCTCTCGAACATCCAATTGTAGCGCGGGTTGGCGAAGGTCTTGGTGTAGCCGAGCGGGATGTGGATCCAAGGGTAGCTGTCGCGCCCGCCGGCTTCGAGCAGCAGCACGCGCCAGCGACCGGATTCGCTGAGCCGACCGGCCACGGCACAGCCAGCCGACCCCGCACCGGTAACAATGAAGTCGTAAGTGTCGTCCGCCGTCGTCATTCCGATGTTCCCCTAGGAAGGTCAGGGAGACGATAGCGAAGACGGCCAGCATCGTGAAGGCGGGTTAACCTGTATCACAGCATTTGGCTGCGGTCGTGAAATGAGACTTGTGGCGCTCACATCCCCGGCGGGAGGCGACGCGGGCGCCGGTCATCGCCGATCGCGACGTAGGTGAAGATCGCCTCGGTCACCTTGCGCGTCTCATCGGAAGGCAGATGCCGTCGCCAAGCCTCGATGCGAACGGTCATTGAGGTACGACCCGTTCGGATAAGCTCGGCATAACAGCTCACTTCGTCTCCAACGAAAACCGGCTCGTGAAACACCATGCCGTCGACTGCCACCGTGGCACATCGCCCTCGTGGGCGCTGCGTCGCAAGACTGCCCCCGGCGAGATCCATCTGCGCGAGCAGCCATCCGCCGAAGATGTCGCCATTGGGATTGGCGTCGGCGGGCATCGCGATGACGCGCACGAGCGGCAGCGACCGCGGCAATTTCGCCCGTGACCCCGTCGCAAGTGCCGCTCGCGGTTTGGCGGCCTGTGACATTTCACCGGCTTCCGAACGGTAGAATCGGCGGGGAGGATGACAATCGAAAGAGCATATACATATAGGACGTTGTCGGTCGGTTTCCGGGCTTCCCGGTGGAGACAATCATGTTCATTCGTTCCCAGCGTAGTTGGCTCCGACGAGTTGCCGTTGCCCCAGCCGCTCTGGCCACGGTGGCCTTGTGCATCGGGACGCTTGCGCAGCCAACCTCGGCACAGGTTTATCCCGGCTACTCCTATCCCGCGGCTTCAGCCCCGACACAGACCTATCCTGGATATTCTTCTCCTGGGTATTCCGCTCCTGGATATTCTTCTCCTGGATATGCTTATCAGGCGCCCGCGGCCCCGGCGCAGGGCTATGCCGGCTATGATTATTCCGGAGCCTACCCCGGCTATGCTTATTCCGGAGCCTACCCCTATTATCCATACCCCTACTGGGGTTGGGCTGGATGGGGCTGGCCCGGCTGGGGCTGGGGTTGGGGTTGGCCTGTCGGGATCTCGGTTGGTTGGGGTTGGGGAGGCTGGTGGGGCGGTCGCGGATGTTGGAACTGCGGTTTCCACGGCGGATTTGCTCACGCCGGCTTTCACGGCGGAGGCTTCAGCGGTGGCGGTTTCCACGGAGGCGGTGGAGGCTTTCACGGAGGCGGTGGCGGTTTCGGCGGACATCGTTAGCTGACCGGATGACCAGCCGGGCGGCGCTGGCGGCCCATCTCGGCAACATTTTATCGGACGCGACGATCCCGGAACTGCCGAACCACTATCGGGGCAAGGTTCGCGACAACTACGATCTGCCGGACGGGCGCCGGATCATCATCGCCACCGACCGGCTGAGCGCCTTCGACCGGATCATTACGGCGATCCCGTTCAAGGGGCAGGTGCTGACCCAAATCGCCCGATTCTGGTTCGATGCAACACCGGAGATCTGTCCGAACCACGTCATCGAATATCCCGACCCCAATGTTCTGATTTGCCGCCGGCTCGCGATCATGCCGGTCGAAATCGTGGTGCGAGACTATCTGACCGGCACGACGGCGACGTCGATCTGGCCGATGTACCAGGCGGGAAGGCGGGAGATCTACGGCATCCGCTTTCCCGACGGGCTGCATCAGAACCAAAGGCTGCCCTCGACGATCGTCACGCCGACGACAAAGGCGTTCGACGGCGGTCACGACGAACCGTTAACGCCTGCCGAAATCACCGGCCGTGGGCTGTTGACGCATCAGCAATGGAACGCGACCGAGGCGCTCGCGCTCGCGCTGTTCGCGCGCGGGCGCGAGATCGCTGAGGAACGCGGCCTGATCCTCGTCGATACCAAATACGAGTTCGGCTTTGACGAGGCAGGACAGATCATCCTCGCCGACGAGATTCATACCCCGGACAGCAGCCGCTACTGGATCCGCGACAGCTACGAGCGTCGCTTCGCCGCCGGCCAGCCCCCGGAGAGTTTGGACAAAGACTTCGTGCGGCGCTGGGTCAGCGAGCGCTGCGACCCCTATCGCGATCCGATCCCGCAGGTCCCGCATGAGGTCATCCTTGAAGCCGCACGGCTCTATATCGGCGTGTTCGAGACCATCACCGGGAAGAGCTTTGTCCTGCCGGAACCGGACATTCCGCCTCTCGCACGCATCCGCGCCAACCTGGCGCCGTATTTCTGAGACGCCGCCATGCTCGAGACCACGATCGCCGGCTCGCTGCCGAAGCCGGCTTGGCTCGCGAAGCCCGGGATGCTGTGGGCGCCATGGGAACTCACGGGTGAGGAGCTGGCCGCGGCCAAGCGCGACGCGACATTACTGGCGCTGAAAGAGCAGGAAGATGCGGGTATCGACATCGTGACCGACGGCGAGCAGTCGCGCCAACACTTCGTGCACGGGTTCCTCGAACAGATCGAGGGTGTCGATTTCGGCCGGCGGGTCGCGATGGGCATCCGCAACAATCGCTACCAAGCGCTGGTGCCGACCGTGACCGGACGGCTCCGGCGAAAAGCGAGCGTCCATGCCAGTGAGGCCAGCATTGCTCGCGCGCATACGAAACGGCGGCTCAAATTCACCCTGCCCGGGCCGATGACGATAGTCGACACGATCGCCGATGCCTTCTACGGCGACAAGGTTGCGCTGGCCATGGCGTTCGCCGAGCTGCTCAACGATGAGGCACGCGAACTCGCAGCGATCGGCGTCGATGTGATCCAGTTCGACGAGCCCGCCTTCAACGTCTATGCCGAAGCGGTTACGGAATGGGGGATCGCAGCATTGCATCGCGCCGCCGAAGGCCTTGCTTACAAGACCGCGGTCCATATCTGCTACGGCTACGGCATCAAAGCGAACATCGACTGGAAGGCGAGCCTCGGCCCGGAGTGGCGGCAATACGAAGCGATCTTTCCGGCCCTCGCGGGGAGTCGGATCGATCAGGTTTCGGTCGAGTGCGCCGGCGCAAAAGTGCCGCTCGAGCTGCTCGGCCTGCTCGCCGGCAAGGATGTGCTGCTCGGCGCAATAGATGTCGCGAGCGACCATATCGAGACACCTGAGGAGGTGGCCGCGACGATCGAACAGGCGCTCTCTTTTGTCCCGGCAGAGCGGCTCTTCCCCTGCACCAATTGCGGTATGGCGCCGATGAGTCGCCCGGTCGCGATCGGCAAGCTCGGCGCTCTTGCCCCGGCACCGCCCTCGCCCGCACCCGGCTTGCCGCAAAGCGCTTCTAGAACGGAACGGTTCCGATAACCGTCGTGCGGTGCATCAACCGCCGCTCGGGCAGCGCATAATCACAAATCGCCAAATGCATTGAGCTTGTATTGTCCCACATCAGCAGATCGCCGATCTGCCATTTGTGCCGGTAGAGAAACTCGGGACGCACACAGTGGGCGTCGAGCTCCGCGATCAGATCGACCGCTTCGTCATCGGGCATGCCTTCGATGCCGACGCATTCGCCGGCGGTGACGTAAAGGGATTTCCGACCGGTGTAAGGGTGGGTGCGCACAATCGGGTGCACGATGTCGGGGGTTTCTTCGAGCTGGGCTTGTGTCAGTTTCGGACGCGGGCTGTCGGCGACGCGCCGGCGCGCGGAGTAGCGATGAATCGCCTCTAGGCCGGCAAGGCGCTGTTTGGTGCTTTCGGGGAGCGCTTCGTAAGCCGCGATCGCATTAGCAAACACGGTATCTCCGAGAGGTTGGCCGCCGCGCATCGGCACCTCCTTCGCATAAAGCAGCGAGCAGCGGCTCGGCCGGCGGCGGTAGGACGTGTCGGAATGCCAGGTGAACCCGGCATCGGCCAGCCCGATGTGCTCGCCGTGCTTATCGCGGATGTTCGAGATCAGCAGGATCTCCGGAAAGCCCGGAAGCAGGTACTTCTTGACGATGTGGATCTCGAGCTCGCCAAACCGCCGGCTGAATTCGATATGCCGCTCGTTTGACAGGGTTTGTTGGCGAAAGACGACGACGATGTTGTCGTGAAATGCGCGCTCGATTTCCAGAAACGTCGCCTCATCGAGGTCCTGCGCGAGATTGCAGGCAATCTCGGCGCCGCACGCAGCACCGCTTTTTGTAACCGAGGGCTTCATCGTTCTCTCCGGCTCCTGCGGCCGCAATGATCATAGCCACCGAGTCCGAGTTTGGCGTGGCCGCGCGCCATCTTCATGTGTTCTTAAAGCATATCGCCTCTGATGTCGGCCGGATCATGTCGGATCAGAGCGGCCGATGGCGCGGGTCTTGCTGGCGGAGCCGAATAGACTAGTTTGTCGATTCATCGCAGGAATCCTGACGGATTTCGGTCACGATGTGACCGCCTGCGAGGATTGCACCGAGGCGGCCGCCCGTTTGACGATCGGGCCGATCGATGTCCTGGTAACGGATATGGTATTGCGCGACGGCGAGGGCTCGACGTTCTGCAAGCACTGCGTGACACGGGGAATTCGGACGATCACCCTGAGCGGCCATGAATTTCGCGACGCTCAGGCCGAGCAGGACTGCCCGCCACCGCTCGTCGAGAAGCCGTTCCGGCTCGACGATTTGCAGGATGTCGTCGACGCGGTAGCGGCAGCTGCCGGATCGACAAGAGCCGCCGCCTAACTGCATCTCGGGGTCGGCTCAGCACAGCAGAGCCGCCAGCACTGCATTCAAGCGTAGCCGACCGGCCGCGGTCGCGGCGAGGCGATCTCGGTCGAGCGTCAGAAAGCCGCCTTCCACAAGCGGCGCGAGGTTGCGTCCGAACAGAGCTTCGGCGTCCTGGCCGGCGGCGCGTTCGATCTGTGCTCGCGGGACCCCCTCGGTGAGCCGCAGCCCCATCATCAGCATCTCCTCGAGCGCGCTGCCGCGGTCGATCGGCGCATTCTCCTCGGTCCCAGTTCCCGCGCTCTCGACCGCGGCGAGCCAGCGTTCGGGCAAGCGGCGCTGTCGTGTCGCGTGTTTGACACGGCCTTGAGTGAGCCGGCCATGCGCCCCCGGCCCAACCCCGATATAATCCTGGTAGCGCCAATAGGCGAGGTTGTGCCGGCATTCGGCTCCCGGCCGTGCGTGGTTGGAGATCTCGTAGGCCGGAAGGCCGTGCGCGGCGAGCCGGTCCTGTGTCGTCTCGAACAGCGCCGCCGCGTTATCCTCTGCAGGCACGACAAGCTCGCCGCGTTTGTAAAGCGTGGCAAAGGCCGTCCCGGGCTCGATCGTCAGCTGGTAGAGAGAGAGGTGATCCTCGGCGAGCAGCAACCCCTCGTCGAGCTCGCGCCGCCAGGCAGCAACGCCCTGGCAGGGGCGGGCATAGATCAGATCGAACGAGAAGCGGGGAAAGCTCGCGCGGGCATGTTCGATCGCGGCAATCGCCTCGCTGCGGTCGTGAGCCCGGCCGAGCATGCGCAACGCCGCCGGGTCGAGCGCCTGTACGCCGAGCGACAGCCGGTTGACCCCAGCCGCGGCAAAAGCCTGGAAACGAGCAGCTTCCGCGGAGTTCGGGTTGGCTTCGAGAGTGACTTCGAGATCCGGCATCACATCCCAGTGTGACCGCACTCGGTCGAGCAATGCCGCGACCGTCTCGGGCGGCATCAAGGAAGGTGTTCCGCCGCCGAAAAAGACCGAGCCGACCGCGCGCCCTGGCACGATCTCGGCGTAATGATCGAGATCGGCGAGCAATGCCCGCGTCCAGCGCGCCGAGTCGACCTTGTCGCGGACATGGCTGTTGAAGTCACAATACGGACATTTCGACACACAGAACGGCCAGTGGATGTAGACAGCGAGCGGCTCGGCGGCACTCACCTCAGCGGCTCCGGAGGCAGCCTTCGACGAGCTTGGCAAAGGCGCGGGCGCGGTGGCTGATCTTGTGCTTTTCGGCGGGTTCGATCTCGCCAAACGTCGCCGCACCGCCATCCGGC
>Ga0310914_10002245_pt1 | contig 12930 bp, 10 predicted proteins | sample GREbulkMGAN108_FD_203450 | JGI IMG/M metagenome (GOLD analysis project Ga0310914, IMG submission 203450) | Lab enrichment of tropical soil microbial communities from Luquillo Experimental Forest, Puerto Rico - GRE.bulkMG.AN108 | ecosystem: Environmental > Terrestrial > Soil > Tropical forest >... | reverse complement strand
CCTGAGCATCTGCCCGGGCTGCCTCCACCACCTGCGCTTCGACCAGGAAGCGGCGAAGCGCCAGGTGGCGGCCAAGTCGGCGCTGCGCGTCGAGGGCGTCATCCGCCACCCGCCGGTCGAGGAGGCGTGGGAGTACTTCGTCGTCATCTCGATCCGCAACGATCGGGGCGAGGAGGTCACACGGCAGGTGGTGAGCGTCGGCGCCCTGCAGGGCGCCGAGAAGCGCACCTTCACCCTGTCGGTCGATACCATGCCGGCGCAAATCCCTGCGGCCACCAGCAGCCGTGCGCCGGCGCCACCGCCGCCGGCGGTGAAGCGCTGAGCACCCCGCGCCGGTCGGCTCCGGGCGCCGTTTCGGCGGGCGCGTGCTCTCTAGAAGCTGTGCTCGGTCTGCACCAGGAACTGCACGCGCTTGATCGTCGGATCGCCGTTGAAGGGGAAGGCGAGATCGACATGGATGACGTTCCCGAGCCCCGAGCGGGCGTTGCCGATGCGCAGACCAAAGCCCGCATCGGTGAGGAGCCCCAGGCTCGGGGCAGCGAGCGGTGCCCGTCCCCAGGTGCGCCCCGCATCGAAGAACACCGCTCCGCCGACGCGAAACAGCCGGAACACGTACCAGTCGGTGAAGTAGCGCTGCTCCACCGTGAAGAGCGCGCGCTCGGTACCGTCCTGGTATCGCAGCGGGTAGCCCCGCAGCCCCGAGTCACCGCCGAGGGTGATCTGGTTGTCGAGATCGAGCCGCCAGCCCTTGGTGCCCGAGAGCGCCGTGAAGAACAGCCAGTTCTTGCTCTCTTTGTTGTAGTAGCGCACCGAGGCGTCCATGACACCGTTGTAGAGCGCCCCCTCGGTGACGCGTCCGGAGAAGTCCCAAAACAACAGTGTCAGCGAGCGGCCGTCGCCGCCAAGGCCGGTCGACGCGGAGGTCTGGAAAAGAAGCGCACTGCTGCTCGAGCCGAAGCTCGAGGCCGCGAAACCCACTCGCGTGCTGAAGGAGGTGCCGAGGTAGAAGTCCTCGGTGCGCACGATCTGGTCGTGGTTGATCATTCGAACATAGTCGTCCTGGATCAGATCGAACTGCACCCACGGATAGAGGAAGCGCCGGTCCTCGGGTATCAGGGACACGCCCGACCAGTTGCTGGCCGGCCCGAAGTTGTGCTCGTCGTAGGTGAAGCCGGTGCTCCAGCGGCGCACCCACCCGTTCTGCACCCCTGAGGACCAGCCGCCGTAGACCTGTGCGCCCTGATGCAGGTCACGGAACTTGTCGATGATCTGGCCGCGGTCCCAGAGGGAATCGTTCTGCAGGTCATCGATGCCGTAGACGCCCGCGGCCCAGGGCGTATTGAGGGCATAGAACGGCCGTTGCACCGAAAGCTCGCGCAGGTAGCCGTCGCTGTTGTTGGCAAAGGTGGCCGCCCCTGAGATCCAGGTGCCGAAGGCATGCTGGCTGATCCCCTGCAGGCCGGTCGAGGTGCGATCGACGGTGACGGAATGGAACACCTTGAAGTCGGCACCGGAACCGAGGAAGTTGCTGTCTTCCAGCTGCACCCCGACGGAGTTGGTGCCGCCGGAGCGGCTGTAGTTGAAGCCTGGGTTCAGTGTCCAGACATCGCGCGTGGTGACGCGCAGATCGACCTGATGGTCGTGATAACTGACCTCGCGGATCCAGGCGTCGTAGAAGTAGCCATCGGCTCGCAGGATCCGCTCGGACTCATCGATCAGCCGGCGGCTGTAGCGGTCGCCCGGCTTGAACAGCAGCTGGTGGCGGATGACATCGGCATGGGTCTTGGGGTGCAGCGCATCCGCCGCGCGGAACGCCCAGTTATCGTCCTTGGGGTCCTCGAGATTGAAGATGTTCTGATTGTCGATGAGCACCTCGCCGATGACGGCACCGGCGGCTTCGAGCTCCTCGGGCGAGGGGACGCCCGCTGTTGGTCCGGGCGGCGCGCTACCCGAGGGATGCAAAGTCGAGCCGGAGGGTGGCGCCTCGGTGTCATCCGACTGCGCATCCCCGGGGGAGGAGACGGAGGCACCGGCAAGCGCGGGAAGCATCAACAACAGAACCAGGAGCGGCACGACTACCCGCCGGGCAAGCGCCAGCGTTCGATCGATCGACAGGCCGAGTGTCATGCCCCTAAGTAAGCCCCGGGCACTCAGTATCCGAGCTCATCCATCCTGGCATTGTGCACGCGATCCGTGCGTTGCACGGGTGCCACAGATAGCAGTTTCGACGCCGGGCTCTGCAGGGTGCCTGAGTGCTACGCTTGCGACAGCCGTGCTTGACAACGCCACGGTATGCTCATAAGGGCGGAATGGGGGCGCGGTTTGCGCCGCGATAGCGCGCGAAGTCGCAAGCACACCCATCAGGATGCGGAGCTGGTCGCCGGGCGTCTCGGGGGTGCGGTACAGCTCAAGCCTAAGTAGGCGAGAGACCCCCGCGCCCCTGGCTTCGGCGGTAGTGCAACCGGTAGCCGCGGGACTTTTTCGTGAGCGTAGGTCTTGACCGTTACTCCCCCTTCGACTCCGGTCTACCTTTGAACCGCAGCACCCGAAACGACGCGTTCTCGAACACCAGGTCCAACCTCGGGTTCGAACGCCACGCATCCCAGCTCAGTTCAGCCGGATACCTCGACGCCAACACATGCTTGGGGGGCACGAGCACTATGTAGTTGATGCGTGTGCGTAGCAACGCTTCCCAGTCGAATCGCTGGTTCTGCGTGCTTGCCCAGACCCACGCGGGCCGGTCCGCCAGCAATGCGAGCGCCCGCGGTTTGGCAAAGGCGACCCGTGCATCCGGCTCCGTGTTGTGGCTTATGAACGCATACATTGCGCGACAATCACGGCAGAGCGCGTCGTCGCCCTCTCGCGTGCCACGATGCGCCCACCAGTGCAGCGCAGCGTAGTAGCCGAGGCACGCGCAGCACAGAGCAAGGATAGCGGGCCGTCCGTGGCGCGTCGTCTGGAGACTGCGGACTATCCCATAGACGATGTAGGCGCACACAATTGGCAGGATCGGCACAAGGTAACGCGGCTCTTGTGCAAACGGGAGAACCACGAGTGCAGCCAGGTACAACCCTGAATACCAAAGGTCAACCGGAATCCGTTGGAACAGTATCCATGGACGCGAGATCGCGAGTTGGCGCGAGGCGGCCGACGGGATCTGGTCTTTGGTGGCCCGCAGCCGGTAACTGATGCCCAGCGACGTCAATGCGGCGAGTGCGAGGGGTGAGAGCAGCGATAGCTTACCTTTGAGAGGGAAGAGGTCTGCGGTGGCCTTCCAGTAGCCGATTATGTTTCCTGTCAACTCAGTCATCGCCGGAACATGCAGCTGCGATGAATAATCGGCCAGCACCAGAAAATGTCTCTGCAGCGCAATGCCCGCTATTGGAATTCCTGCCATGCAGAGAAATCTCCAACTGAAGAACCCGCGCTGTGCAAGTTCGTGTATCAGAACGGCCGTGATGAGAACAATGCCGATAGGCCGTGTCGCGAAAGCCGCATAGGCAAACAGCCCGCAGAATGCCGCAGTGACGACGCCGCGGTTGTGCACGCGCCGCGAGGCAAAATAGAGAGCAACGAGAGTCCAGAGAATGTAGGGCGGCTCGGACATTATGTCTTCGCGCAGCCACCAGGAGAAGAAGTGGAGGCCGAAGAGGAATGCCGCCGCGGACGCTACCCCGGCGCCCAGCGCCTGCCGGAACAGCATGAAGGTCATTAGAATCGCTGCCGTCATGCAGATGAGTGGGACACACTTCAGGGCAATGATATCGAGCCCGTAAACCCTGACGATCGGTGCGAGGAGCAGCGGCAATCCCGGAGGGAAGGTGGGAGGCCCGACGACCGGGATATCGGGGTTGAAGATGTACCCGGTGTCCGAGTACGCGCGACCGGCAGCGAGGTTGCGTGCGTGGCCCACGTACTGAGCCCAGTCATCCCCCCAAGCGTGCCCGGGAGAAAGCGTCAAGTAGCCGACCAGCAGGTAGCCGATCGCCAACAGCAAAACGGCTCCCGTGGCGCCGGCCTCTAATGACAGGAGATCCGTCGCCTTTGCCACTGTAGAGCCACTACTCACGTCAGCGGCAGTCGATGGACATGGTCACCAGGGACTTGGCACGCGCCCGAACGCTCGGCATGCAATCTCATAAGCCTCCAGGAACGGCGGAGTCTGGTGGTGCCAGGCGTGGCTCGTTTCGAAGAGGCTGCGTCTGAGCGCCCCGACCGCTGCGCGCGCTCCAGGTCATCGAGCAATTGCCTCAAAAACGACGTTAGCTCTCAACTGATAATCCGAATAGGCCGATTTCTAGCGCCGCTGCTACCGCTCCGACGAGAAAGTAGCGAACGATCCTCATCGGAACAAGTTGTATTTGATGATGCAATGGATCGCGCGGCACCCGTCGCACACCGCCGGAACAATGGCAAGATGGCTGCCGCCGCAATTCGCTCATTCCGTGATGAGCTCTAGTGTTCGCTGCTCGTCACCTTGGCCGTCGCCTGTGCAGGTCCGATCGCGGCGGCGGTACACAGGGAAGAGGCGCCCGCTGCAGCTCCACCGCGGTGAAGCGGCGCTCGCGGTGTTCGCTGCCGCCTCGCCCGCCGCCCGACCTGGGCGACGCGGTAGTTGACCCGCTGTTCACCGGCCGCGGCAGGCTCAGAACCTTCCGCGCTGGAAATCCTCGAACGCCTGCTGCAACTCTTCGCGCGTATTCATCACGAAGGGGCCGTACTTCGCGACCGGCTCACGCAGCGGGCGCCCCGCGACCAGGATGGCTCGCGCGACCTTACCGCCCGTCCCGGCAGTGAGACCCTTGAGCCGGATCTGCGCGCCTTCCCCGAGCACTCCGAGCTCGTGCGTACGGAGCACGCTCGCCTCGGCCGAGTCGCCGACCTGCAGCGTCCCCTCGAACACATAGAGGAATGCCGCGTAGTCGGTCGGCAGCGACTGCGTGAACTCCACACCGGGCTCGAGAGCGATGTCGAGGTAGGTCGGGTCGGTCGCCGGCTGGGAGATCGGACCTGCCACCCCGTCCACCCGTCCAGCGATCACTTTCACCGTGACCCCGGGTGCCGGTGTCGCGACCGGTATGCGCTCGGGCCCAAACTCCTGGTACTTCGGCGAGGTCATTTTTTCGCGCGCGGGCAGGTTGAGCCACAGCTGGAAGCCGCGCATGCGACCTTCCTGCTGCTCGGGCATTTCCGAGTGCACGAGACCGCGTCCGGCGGTCATCCACTGCACGCTTCCGGGTACGAGCACGCCCTCGTTGCCGTGGTTGTCGCGGTGGCGCATGCGGCCATCCAGCATGTAGGTCACCGTCTCGAAGCCGCGATGCGGATGGTCGGGAAATCCCGCGATGTAGTCCTCGGCACGGTCCGTGCCGAATTCATCGAGCATGAGGAAAGGATCGAGATCGGGCAGCTGCGGCTGGCCGATCACGCGGCGCAACTTCACGCCCGCACCGTCTGAGGTGGGCATTCCCTTGACGACACGCCGCACGACGCGGCTCGCAGTGCTGGTGGTCATGGAGGCCTCCGCTTTTGTCATGACTGCCTGAGATGGGGTCGGCGCACGCGTTGTCAACCGTCGGCGCTCGCTAGGCCGCGAGCGCGGCCGGCACCGGGATCGTCTCGTGCGCGGCGCTGAGCGCGGACTCGCGATGCTGCGGCGAGAACGCGAGCCCCTCGGCACGCACGAAGGTCACATCGCGGATGCCGAGAAAACCCAGCACGAACTTGAGATACGACTCGCCGAACTCGGCGGGCGAGCCTGCTTCGTACACACCGCCCCGCGCCACCGCGACGATGACCTGCTTGCCGCCCGCGAGCCCCTCGGGACCGCGCTCGGTGTAGCGGAACGTGCGGCCCGCGATGACGATGCGGTCGACCCATGCCTTCAGCTGCGTGGGAATACTGAAGTTGTAGAGCGGAGCTCCGATGACGAGCACGTCGGCGGCGAGGAATTCCTCGAGCACGGCGGTGTTACGTGCCGCCTCGAGCTCATCCGAGCGCTTGAACGCCGCCTGCGAGAAGTGCGACAGCTCCTCCGCCACGAGATCCCGATAGATGATCTGCGCGTCCGGCCGCGTGGCCTTCAGGCGCGCAACTATCTCGCGCGTCAGCTCGCGCGTGGCAGAGCCGGCTCCCTGAATACTCGAGTCGATGTGCAGGATCTTCACGGCCTTGTCCTCCGGATCGGTTAATTTCTGGATGAAAAGGTTAATCCATGGGACAATTACTGAGTATCTAGCGGACCTGGAACATATTGTCCTGATTTTTGATCTAATAAACGTCCATTCGACAGGCCATGCAGCCGCTCGAAGGCTTCTACTACTTCACCCAGGTGGTCGATCACGGGGGCTTTGCCCGCGCGGCCCGCGCGCTCGGTATTCCGAAGTCCCGGCTGTCACGCCACGTCATGGCGCTCGAAGCGCAGCTCAACGTGCGACTGCTGAACCGCTCGACGCGGCGGTTCGCGGTGACGGAGGTCGGACACGAGGTCTATCGACACGCCACCGCGATGCTCGCCGAGGCGGACGCGGCACTCGAGGCGGTGGAGTTCGCGCGCGCGGAACCGCGCGGCACGATCCGCGCCAGCTGCCCGGTGGCGCTCGCCCAGTCCGCGCTCGCGCCGATGCTGCCGGACTTTCTCGCCAAGTACCCCGCGGTCCGCCTGCACATGCACGTCAGCAACCGTCGCGTCGATGTCGTGCGTGAGGCGCTCGACGTGGCGCTGCGCGTGCGCACGGAGCCTTCGGGAGAAGACGGTCTGGTGATGCGCGCCTTCGGCCGATCCAACCAGTTCCTCGTCGCGAGTCCCGGGTACCTCGCGCGCAGCGGAGCGCCCGGCTCGCCGCAGGAGCTGCGCGAGCGCGCGACGCTCGACTACGGCGGCGAGCCCGACCCGGGACCGTGGGAGCTCGTCGGAGCGAATGGCGAGAGCGTGCGTGCCGAGCACACCCCGCGCGTGTTGTGTCACGACTTCACCGTGCTGCGTGCCGCGGCGCTCGCGGGGCTCGGCATTGCGCAGCTGCCCGAGAGCGTCGTACGCGAGGATCTCCAGAGCGGCGCGCTGGCGCGCGTACTGCCCGAGTGGAAGACGCCGGAGGGCATCGTGCATGTCGTGTTTCCGAGCCGCCGCGGGCTGCTGCCGGCGGTGCGCGTGTTCATCGACTTCCTCGCCGAACGACTGCCGGCGGCGCTATGACTTCAGCCGACGCGCCGTGCGTCGAGTGCGGTGAGCGCGCGCCCGGCACAGCTCGCATCCCCGAATAACACGCACTTGGTGAGTGCGTCCGCGACGGCAGCGCTCACCGCCTCCACCGCGGCGTAGCGACTCCGCGGGGAGGCCGGAGCAAGGCGCCGGTAGTAGCCCTGGTGCTCGGCCGGGCGCTGCCGGGCATCGACATCGAGATCGGTGACGGCGAGCGCGGCATCAGTGAGTGTCAGCGGCGCGCAAGTGCCATCGGCGCGTCGCAGCAGGACAGCCTCGCTCTGCCCATAAACCCGCAGGTCGCCACCCGCATTCACGAGGCCGCTCACGCAACCGGCCGCGAGCAGCGCCTCGATGGCACGGTCGATGGCGTAGCCCTTGGCGATCCCGCCGAGGTCGAGCGCCAGCGACACCCGGCACACTGCCGAGCGCGATTTTCTCTCAGGCGCCGAAAGCGCGAGATCGGAGAGCCGCCCCGGGTGTGAGGGCAGGCAAGGATCGAACGCACCATCGCTGAGGGCATGCACGCGCTGCGCGAGATCGAGCACCCGCCACGTCGAGTCAGCGATAGGAATACGGGTTTGCGGCGCCGCGGAGTTGATTTCCGCGAGCTCACTTCCGGCGCGGCGCGGATGCATGCGGTGCTCCACGTCCGCGATCGTTCGGTAGGCCGCCTCGATTCCGGCCGCAGCGAGCGGCTCCGCCGGGGCAGCGGCCTCGATCGTGACCCACGTGCCCATCGCCACCCGAAGCCGCTGCACGCGGACCAAGGCCCGTGACGGCGCACGGCGTGAGCTGGCGCGCCGGTCGACCGATGAGGACAGCGAGCAAAACGCAGGCATGGTTCTGGACCTGGGACGTTCCGCAGGGCTATTCTATAGCAATTAAGAATCATTCGCATTTACGTGGAGGACGGACATTGGCCGATGTGGGTCGGATGGCAGGGTGGGCGGGGGTCCTCGGGACGCTCGCCGGCATGGCACCCGTTCAGGTCGTCGTCGCGACCGAATACCTCTCGATCGAGGCCGCGCAGAAGGCGCTCTTTCCGCAGGCCGACCGGTTCAACGAGGTCGTGCTTTCGCTCAGCCCCGCGCAGCGTGAGCGGGTGGCGGCACTCGCTGGTCCGCAGCCACCGCACCGGAGCCTGCGGGCCTTCCGCGCGCTGCAGGGTGATCGGCCGCTCGGATTCGTGTTCGTCGACGAGGTGATCGGCAAGGAGGATTTCATCACCTACGCCGTGGCCATCGATGCGGGCGGGCACGTGAGTGCGCCGGAAGTGCTCGCCTACCGCGAAAGTCACGGGGGCGAGATCCGCAACGCGGCCTGGCGGCAGCAGTTCGCGGGCCGTCAGGGACTCGATCAGCTGCGGGTCCAGACCGACATCAAGAACATCGCGGGTGCAACGCTCTCGTGCCAGCACGTGACCGAAGGGGTGCGGTGGCTCGTGGCGTTGTGGCAGGTGGCACTGCAGCCGGCGGCGGCGGGGTGAGGACTCACGTGGCGCGTGCGGCGTTGCATCGACCCGAGATGAACGGCCCCGGACCCGGCACGGGAGAGGTCCGCCAGCCCCAGCGGGGAGCCGGAGGCGCAACGCTGCCGCCCGGAATTCGCGCGACGCTGTACGGTGTGGCAGCGCTGCTCTGGGTGTCGGGCGCGCTGTGGCTCGTGCTGCATTATGTCTTCCCGCAGTCGACGGCGTTCGGCCCGCTGCCCAACCCCTGGGAAGCACCGCTGATGCGCGTGCATGGACTCATCGCCGTGTGCGCCGTGTTCCTCCTCGGCTGGATGATGGCCGCACACGTGAGCTCACGGTGGGCGAGCGAGCGCAACCGGCGCTCGGGGCTCGTGCTCGGGGGTGCGGCGCTGCTGCTCATCCTGAGCGGCTACGCGCTCTACTACACAACGGGCGCGCCGCACGATGCGGCCGCGATCGCGCACCAGGCGGTCGGCGTGTTGTCTCCGGCCGCGGCCCTGGCGCACTGGTGGCGCAACCGCCCGCGCGGCTGAATTCGCGTTCCCCGCGGACGCGCCGCGACGCCTCCCGTCCAAGCCACTACACTGTGAACCATCGGCGGGGTCATCCCCTCCGGGCGCTGGAGCGTTTGGGTTCACGGGTGAACGGATGCTCGCGATGAGACCCTCGGTGAGTGTACGGTGCACGTGGAGTCTGCTCGTGCTGTGCGGCGCGCTCGGTGTCGCACGGGCCGATGATGCGGACCCGCCGGGTCGCGCCGCGCGGCTCGCTGATGCGGAAGGCGCCGTCTCGCTGCAAGCGGCCGGGGTGCAGGAGTGGACGGCGGCAACCCTCAATCGCCCGCTCACGACCGGCGATCGGCTGTGGAGCGATCAGGGCTCGCGCGCCGAGCTCGATCTCGGCACCGCCGGCTTACGGCTCGGCAGCAACACCGGCTTCGCCATTCTCAATCTCGATGACCGCAGCGCGCAGCTGGGCTTGAGCGCCGGCACGCTCATCGTGAGCGTGCGCGATCTCCAGGCCGGCGAGAGCTACGAGGTCGATACCCCCAACATCGCACTCTCGCTGCAGCAGCCCGGCGTCTACCGCGTCGAAGTCGACGACCAGGGGACCGCGACCGCGGTCGCGGTGAGCGAAGGTGCGGCCCAGGCGGCGGGGGGCGGACAGACGGTCGCGATCGGGCCGCAGCAGGTGGTGACCTTCAACGGCACCGACATGCTGGCGATAAACAGCACCACGCTCGGCGCGCCGGATGACTTCGACAACTGGTCGGCCGAGCGCGAGCGCGAGCTCGCAGAGTCGGCCTCCGCCGGGTACGTCGCGAACGATGTCCCCGGAACGCAGGATCTCGACAACTACGGTCAGTGGGAGCAGGCGCCCGAATACGGCCCCGTGTGGGTGCCGGCGGCCGTGGCCATCGGCTGGGTGCCGTACCGCTACGGACACTGGCTGTGGGTCACGCCGTGGGGGTGGACGTGGATCGATGATGCGCCCTGGGGCTACGCGCCCTTTCACTACGGTCGCTGGGTCGTTTGGAACAACAGCTGGTCCTGGGTGCCTGCGCCACGGCTGGCCCGCCCGGGCCGCACCGTGTACGCGCCGGCACTGGTCGCCTGGGTCGGCGGCCCGGCGGTGGTTGCGTCCGGCAACAGTGTCGCTTGGTTTCCGCTCGGGCCGCGGGAGGTCTTCGTCCCCGCCTACCCCGCGAGCCTCGCCTACGTGCGCAACGTCAACACCACCAACACCAGGACCCTCAGCAACACCTACGTCACGAACGTCTACCAGACCGCGAGCGGTGCGCAGCATTACATGAACGGCACTCCGGCCGCGGTGACTGCGGTGCCGCGCAGTACCTTCACCTCCGGACAGCGTGTCAGCGGGCAGGTAACGCCGCTTTCCTCGTCGGTGCTGGCCGCGGCGGTAATCGTGACCGCGGCGCCCGCGATCGTGCCCACCCGCCAGAGTGTGCTCGGGGCAGGCGAAGCCCAGCGTGTGGCACGACCGCCGTCCGCGCTGCTGCAGCGGCCGGTGGTCGCGCGCTCGCCGCCGCCAGCCGCGCCGCCGCCCTTCGAGCGGCAACTCGTCGCGCTCCAGGAGAACGGCGGCCGACCGCTCACGCGCCCCGAGCTTGCGGCGCTGCAGCCCGCGACGCCGCTCGCGCCGGTCAGAGTCGTTGCGCGCCGGCCCCCGGCGACGCTGCCAGCCGGTGCAGCCGCACGCGGCCCCGGAGCGACGCCCCCGGCACCGGCCGCGACCAGCCTCGCAGAGCGCGAGCGGTCGCTTCAGCAAAGCATCCTGCCACCCGCTCCGCCGCGGGCGATCCCGCCGCCGAGAGCCGCACCCAACACGAGCGTCTACGCGCCAGCTGCGGCCGAGCCGAGCGCGTCCACGCCCGCCCTGCGCACCGATCGGCCGCCCACGGCGCAGCAACACCCGGCGCCGCAGCCCGCGGTCGCTGCCGACGATCCGACGCCGGTCGATCCAACGCCGCCCGCCGTCCCGGTCTATCACTTTCCGTCAGCCGAAGATGCACCGGCACACCCGGCGTCGACGGCGCACGCTGGAGAAACCCATCGCGTCCCGCCGCCACCGCCCGCACCCAACGCAGCAACACCGGTGCCGCATTCGCCCGCGGGGCATCCGCCGCCACCACCGCCGGCGCACCCGCAGCCGGGCAAGGAGGAGCCGCGGGATTCCGCCGCGCATGGGGACCGGGATTCGCGGGAGAGGGCGGTGCGGTAGAAGCGCTCGCACAGACCTCGGCACTGCCACCTGACGGCGAGTTTCAGCGGCGGGCGTGACGGGTTCTCTCCCGCACCCGCCGCCCGCCCTTGCGAGACGGGTCGAACCAGATGTCACGGACGACCCGCCGGTGTCCCTCCAGGCCGCACTGGATGATCACATCGACGAGCAGGTCGAGCAGGCTGATGATGTCGCGTCGGGCAAGCGCCCGGCCCGCGGAGCTCTGCTTGACCAGCAATACGAGCTGCTCGAATGCCAGCTCGGCGCTCGTGGCGTGAACACTGGTAATCGATCCGGGGTGCCCTGAATTGACATTCCGCAGGTAGTCGAACGCCTCCTCCGCCCGTAGTTCCGCGAGCAGGATCCGGTCGGGTCGCATCCTGAGGCAGCATTCGAGCAGCTGCTTCGGCGTCACGCGCGCCAGTCCCTGATCGTCCTTGCTGTAGAAGAGACGCACGTGATTCGGATGTCCCTCGAGCACCAATTCGCTCGCATCCTCGATGCTCACGAGGCGCTCGCAACCGGGAATTTCCCGGATCAGCGCCTTGGTCCAGGTGGTCTTGCCAGAGCCTGTGGCGCCGGAGACGATGATGTTCTTCCGCGCCTGGACCGCGAGTCGCAAAAACGCCGGGTAGTGCCTCGCGGCATGCAGCGAGCGGAGCTCAGCCTCGATGTCGTGCGCGGTCGCTGTGCCGCCGTCGGAGTTGCCGAACACACCGCCGTGCGCGAGCTCCTCGATCGGCCACACGCTCGCCGACGGACGACGGATGGTAATGGCGACGCATCCGAGCGTGGTGGCCGGCGGCAACACGACCTGCACACGCTCGCCGGATGGCAGCGACGCCGACAGCAATGGCGAGGACTCGTCGACACGCTGACGGCTGACATTGGCGATGAGCTTCGCGAGGCGCCGGCACCAATCGAAGTCGGCGAACGGCAGGTCCTCGCGGCGCCAACCCGCCGGTGTCTCGATGAAAATCTCCCGTGGCCGGTTGATGCACAGCTCGGTGACGTCCGGAATGGCGAGCAGGGGTCGCAAGGCGCGCAACGTGAGATCGAGCGCGGACAGCTCGCTCCCTGCCGCTGCAGTACCGGCCGGCAGCGCACGGGAGAAACCCTCAGTGGCCGGTGGCGGGCGCACGCAGCTCATACACCGACCTGAAATCGAGATCGCGCGCCACCAGCACCTGGATACGATCGCCATTGTGCTTGATGACTGTTGGCGCGATGTTGACCGTGCTCCGGAGCACCTCCGTCATGACGTCCTGGGAAGTGGTTGGCGCATAGACGACAGCGCCGCCGGAGTGATTGGCGGCCTGGACACCCGCCTGCACCGCTCCGTTGACAACGGAGATGAGCATGGCCGCACCGAAGCGCTCCCAGAAATGGCGCTCGACTTCCCCCGGCAGGCCCGCTCGCCCGAGCTCATCAGTCCCGGGGGAGTCCAATGGCACGATGACCCCCGTGGGCGTACGCGCCTCGGTCCAGACGACGAACACGCGCGCCTGACCCT
>Ga0310914_10002239_pt1 | contig 12952 bp, 10 predicted proteins | sample GREbulkMGAN108_FD_203450 | JGI IMG/M metagenome (GOLD analysis project Ga0310914, IMG submission 203450) | Lab enrichment of tropical soil microbial communities from Luquillo Experimental Forest, Puerto Rico - GRE.bulkMG.AN108 | ecosystem: Environmental > Terrestrial > Soil > Tropical forest >... | reverse complement strand
GGTCCAAGTACCCTCAAGGCATCTCGCGCTCACAACTGACGAGATATATGGCACTTTCACTCTAAATGAATTTGGCTGCAGGTGGGGCTGGATGCGACTAATCGATATTTCTGACATGACGCGTCCTTTCATCACCGGCGAGTTTCTCTTAGACCAGAACCAACTTTCCTTCTGCGGCAGTGCTGCTGATTCGCCCGTCGCGGAGCAGTTCCGGAGCTTCTCGACGCATAACCCCACTGTGCTCCAGGACCTGGCTTTTATTGACTGGCACTCCAACGGGGTTCAAGCAATCGACATCGCGAATCCGAGCAACCCTACAGAAGCTGGCTTTTTCAGACCAGCGCCGATCCCAGTGGTTGCCACCGAGGATCCAGCCCTCAGCGCAGGGCCGGCAACAACTGTGGCCGAGCTCCTTAACCCTGATACCACCAATCCCGACTTCAAGACGAAGGTCGTCCTTTGGAGCTATCCGATCATCCGAAATGGGCTGATCTACGTCATTGATGTCCGCAACGGATTGTTCATCTTGCATTACACCGGCCCCCACTCGGACGAAGTTCAGCAAATAACATTTCTCGAAGGAAACTCTAACCTCGGAGACGCTGTAGACCTCGATCAAAACCAGCAACAAGGACAGGGAATGAAGTAGGAAGCACCAGATAATTAAGATCGCACGGGCGGGGTTTCACTCCGCTCGTGCGATTCCACTGAAGGGCTCCAGTTAAACTTTGCCTTGGCGCGCTGGCGACGTGAATCATCGACGCGCTCGGCACTCCGTGGGGCTTGTTTCGGTATTACTGGGTCGTTATCAAATTCGGGCTAACGCTCATTGTGACGTCTCTTCTGCTCATGCACCAGTACAGCGCCATAGCGCTGGCGGCAAAGCGGGTGTCTGGTGCCACCGCAACGCAGTTATTTGCTACTGATTTTGCTCCCCTGAAGATCGAGCTTGTGCGCAAATCCGCCCTCGCCATAGTACTGCTTCTCGGCATCACGGCGCTGGGCATATACAAACCATGGGGATTGACTGCCTACGGGCTACGCAGACAACAGGACAGGCGCGGAGTAGAAGGGGAGCCTGACAACAAGACTCCACTCGGAGTTAAAGCATTCTTCGCCATCATCGGCGTGCTGGTAGTCGTGGTTATACTTCTGCGCCTCACAGGTCATGGTCTTGGAATGCACGGGCACTGAGCGGCTTTCAAGCGTTGTTGCCTCGGCACTACGTGGAGTGTATCCTCAGACTGAGATGCGGCTGAAACTCCTAATCTCGGTTCTCGTCCTCAGTCTCTCCGGCGCCAATGGAGTTGCTACGGCGATGTGCGCAAGCTTTTGTGCTTCCTCAAAGTCAGCAAAGACTGAGGCGGCGCATCATCACCAGGATGGGGCGCAACCAAGCAACAAGAATTCGCATGTTCATGGTCACGGGATGCGTTGCCCGGAGTGTCCGTCTACATCGGGATTGATTCTGAATTCTGGTTGCGGCAAATTGGTTCAGGACCAGGCGATTAAGGAAGGCTCCACATCCCAAGATAAGTTTAGTGGAAGCGCACCGTCGTACGTTGCGACGCTCTCTCCCGACGCTCCACAACCAATCGACAATCCGAAACGGCAGTTGCGACTCGACACCTCAGGAAGCGCCAGAAGTTCCTCACCTTCCGCCCCTCTCCGTATCTAGAACCCCACTGATTCGTCAGACGCTCGTCCAAGGCTGCGATTCGCCTTCACGGGTGCGTCTGAACGTTGCCATTTACCAAATTTCTCGTTCTGGCTTTTTTGCAATCGGTAGTTGGTCTGTTGAAGAGGAGAAAACATGAGCAGCAGGCGTGGCTTCTTAAGGAATTTTCTGGCGGGAGCAGGAATATTCGCTTCCGCCAGAGTGCTCTCTGCCCAAGATACGGATATGTCTCAAGGGATGCAGGGTATGCGGATGAAAGAAAGGAAAGGTAGTCCGTCGTCGGGACACGGACGCGTCGCAACGGTCCCTGTCCAGACGCCGGATGTTCCTGATCTTCCATTTCGCATGGACGGGAATGTGAAGGAATTCCACCTGATCGCAGAGCCGGTGAAACAGGAAATCGTTCCTGGGCGAGTCGTGGATCTTTGGGGATACAACGGCAGCGCGCCCGGTCCGACGATTCAGGTCACAAAGGGTGATCGTGTCCGCATCATCGCGGACAACCACCTCCCGGAAGCAACATCGATGCACTGGCACGGTTTCGAGATTCGAAACGATATGGATGGAGCGCCCGGTTCCAGCCAAGACGCGATCCCACCGGGTGGCCGGTTCGTTTACGAATTCACGTTGAACCAGGAAGGGACTTACTTTTATCACTCGCACATGGCGATGCAGGAAATGATGGGCATGATCGGCGCGTTCGTCATGCATCCGAAAGAAGCCCACAAGCCGGCCGTGGACAAGGACTTCGTCATAGTCCTGCAGGAGTACGCAATCCTTCCGAATATCAACGTCCCGAACTCCATGAACATGGAGTTCAATTGGCTCACCTTCAATGGAAAATCTGGTCCAGCTACAACTCCTTTGATTGTGCGGCACGGAGAGCGTGTTCGTATTCGCCTGATTAATCTGGGGATGGATCACCATCCCATTCATCTACACGGGCACCAATTCGTCGTCACGGGGACGGAAGGGGGCCGTCAGCCTGAATCCACTTGGGGGCCCGGCAACACGGTTCTCGTCGGTGTCGCTCAGTCGCGTGATGTCGAGTTCGTAGCAAATAATCCCGGCGACTGGATGCTCCATTGCCACCTTCCGCACCACATGATGAACCAGATGTCATCCAACGTCGGGCCGATGTCACGAAGGATGGGTATGCCGGCAGGAGAAGGAATGGAGCAGGGCATGGGAATGCTTAGAGGAGGCAATGCTACTTCGGAGGAGAACGGCCCGAGCCTCGGGCGTGGGATGGGCGTGGGTTCGACGGCGGAGCAGGCGACATCGAATTCTCGATTAAAGGCTAATAGCCCAATTCAGAACCAAGACATGCCAGGAATGCAGATGTCTGCGCCTCAAGTGAGCAAAGATGCGAATTCTGTTCCGGGGTTCCCACAAGACGCCTTCATGGAAGGTCCAATGATGGCGATGGACAGGATGGTCGATAAACCCGAAAACCTTGGCCTTCGTCCTGGCTGGAGCGGTTTTATGGCCGGAATGATGACGTTCGTGCGAGTTCTACCACCGGACAAATACGACGAAATCATGAAGCTTCGAGAGAAACAGCAAGGCGAGAAACCGATGTCGGACATGCCAAGGATGGAGCACGACCATGAATAAACGGACCGCGAACCTGCAAATGAGGCAAAGAACATCGGTGCTCCGCTCTGTGGCGCGAGTGATCCTCGGAGTTTTCACTGTTCTGTTCGCAATGAGCGCGCCTAGCCTTGCCCAGACATCAGCATCCGGTCAGAAAACGATCAGCCTCGAAGAACTACAGCAGATGGCCCTACAGCACAACCCAACGCTTGCGCAGGCCACAGCCAATATCCGTGCCGCTGAAGGGCGGAAGAAACAGTCTGGGCTATATCCAAACCCCACGATCGGATATCTGGGTGAAGAAATCCGAGGTGGCTCTTTCCGTGGCGGCGAGCAAGGCTTCTTTGTCCAACAGAATGTCGTGACGGCAGGAAAGCTCGGATTGAATCGGAATGTTTTCGAGCAAGAAAGAAAACAAGCCGAGGCTGAGGCCGAGGAGCAGAAGCTGCGAGTATTGACGAACGTCAAGCTCTCCTACATCCAGGCGCTGGCCGCACAACACACGCTGGAAGTCAGACAAAGCCTGAGCAAACTAGCGCAGGACGCCGTTGAAACTTCTCACCAACTCGCGAATGTGGGGCAGGCGGACACCCCAGATGTTCTGGAAGCTGAGGTTGAGGCACAACAGGCAGAGCTTGCCGTGACTTTAGCCGAACAGAATCAGAACCGCGTTTGGAAGGAACTTGCGGCGGTCGTTGGCGATCCCCACCTTCAGCTAATGCGCTTGGAGGGAAGCCTCGAGGAGATGCCAGCGGTGGACGCCGAAGAGCTCGTCGAAAAACTCGTGAGTGAGAGCCCGGCGGTCAAGATTGCTGAACTAGGAGTCAAGAAGGCAGAAGCCAGTCTTGCGCGGGCGAAGCGTGAACCGATTCCTGATTTGCAGCTGCGTGCTGGACTGCAGCAGAACCGCGAACTACTGGAGACAACCGGCAGGCCCACTGGCTTGCAAGGATTTGCCGATGTTGGTGTGCAAATTCCAATTTTCAATCGCAACCAGGGAAATATCGCCGCCTCGGGGGCGGACGTGAAGCGTGCGCAACGAGAGCTTGAGCGGGTCAAACTAGCTTTGCGTGAGCGAGCGGCGAGTGTAGTTCAGAGTTACACGTACTCGCAGACTGCCGTCGCACGGTACAAAAACCAGATGATCCCACGAGCTCGGAAAGCGTATGACATGTACAGCAAAAAGTACCAAGAGATGGCTGCCGCCTATCCGCAAGTGTTGATCGCGGAGCGCACGCTGATGCAACTTGAGGTTTGCTACATCAATGCGCTGGAAAGTTTTGCAACGAATTCTGTGGCCCTCCAAGCTTACCTGCTGACCGATGGACTCGAAGCACCGTCTCAACCTGGCGAAATCGACCGGCCCGTCCGAGAAATGAACATTCCGTTCACAGGGGCTTCACCTGGGATGGAGAAATAAGCCTATGCGAAAACGCATCGTTTTCTTCGTGATTGCGATTGGCTTCGTTTGTGCAGTTGTTTTTGGATAGATAGCCATCCGGCGAGGTTTTAGCGACCGGCAGCTACCTGGACAAGGAAGGGGCTGTTTTGGGTTCGTACCGATGTCACCGTCCTCACGTTGAGCAGTGACGCACGTCACAGAGAACGGTTATTGAGCGGCGTAACTTCTGGGACAGTTGGCAGCGGAACGCAATGAGTTCACAGACACAACAACGGGGCTTCCGGGACAGGCTCATAAGCCTGGGCACGATCGTGCTAACGATTGTAGCCCTTCTCTCCGGCTCTCTCTGCGCGGTTCCGATTTGCGGGATGCCGAGTTCGCATGTACCAAGCGGCTGCACTGGAATGGATATGTCAAATTCAGGAGTGTCCATTGTTGCTGCTTCGGTTCCCGCTTGCTGCCAGATTTCACAAGCACCGCCTGCCAAGACAGAGCTGAATACTGATTTGCAGCGCATTGAGATTGGCGTATTGCGACTTGATCGGCGACCGACAGCAACCACCTTCCCCGCTCCTAGGCCATTTGCTTGTCGCGATGTAGCGATTTCACCGCCGGCAGACCCGCAGTCCCTCCTGTCTGTTTTCCTAATCTAAGAATCCCCCTTTATCAACTCCTGCGTGGGCGTGGACCCTTGCTCCGCGCAAGGCAAATCCCAACCACTAGTTGATCGACTTCACGATTGGGACACGAGTCAGGGGGAATGCAATGAAACTTATAACGATTTTGATGACTACGCTGGGGCTGCTTTTGCCGGGAGGCGCCACAAATGCACAAGAGGCGCAGCCGGAAGTGCGACCGGTGACCTTAGCTGGCTTGCTTGCAGAAGCGGAGCGCGTACATCCCGCGATCAAAGCGGAAGCCCAAATGGTCGAGTCAAAGAAGGCACGGATCTCGCAGGTGAAGTCCCTGCCGGACCTAACGGTAGGTGTGGGATGGATGGGAAACATTACACCGTTCAGCGTGCAGCATCTCGATCCTTCCAGTTACCGCGGCATCAGCGCAATGCAGGAGATCCCTTACCCCGGGAAACTTGGCTTGCGCGGTCAGATCGCACAAAAAGATGTCGAGGCTGAGAAGTGGAATTTGGAGGCGGCCCGCCGACAAGTGCGGGCAGAGGTGAAGTCCGCTTACTACGAACTCTGGTCAGTCGATCAAGCCATTGCAATTACGCAGAAAAACAAGGACCTGCTCGAAAAGTTGGCGCGTATTGCTGAAGAGAAATACAAGGTCGGCAAGGGACTTCAGCAGGACGTGCTCCGCGCCCAATTGGAAGTTAGCCGAATCCTGCAGACGCTGACCATTCTGAATCAGCGCCAAGGCAGCATGTTGGCAAGGCTCAATACCTTGCTTTTGCGCGCACCAGAGACGCCGATCGGAACGCTTACTGCTGTCGAGAAGTCTCCTCTGAACTATTCGCTTGACGAGCTCACCGAGCAGGGTGTTGAGAACTCACCGGACATTCGCCGTCAGGAGCAGCTCATCGAGCAAAGCCAATACGCCGTCAATCTGGCGAGTAAGGAATACTATCCCGATTTTCGCGTGGGATATGACTATTGGCAGCGTCCCGACTTGGCGGACATGCACGGTTTCAATTTCACCGTCAATGTACCGATTTTCTACAAGAAGAAGCAACGGGAAGGCCTCAACGAAGCGAACTTCGCGCATGAAAGCGCCAAACAGAGCCGCGAAGCAATTCACACCGAATTGTTGTTTCAGGTCAAGGACCAATTCCTGCGAGCAAAGGCTTCGGATGAACTCCTGACTCTGTACACGCGGGCGCTTGTCCCGCAATCTTCCCTGGCGCTGGAGAGCTCGCTGGCGGCGTATCAGACCGGGACCTTGGATTTCGAGAGCTTGATCTCGAACTTCACGTCAGTCCTGGAATACGAGACCAACTATTACGAAGAACTCGCGAATTATCAGAAGGCGCTCGTCGCGCTGGAACAAATTACCAGCGTCGAGCTGGCGAAGTGAGGAAGCTATGAAACGTTTCAAGAGAGCGGCACTAGGGGTGAGCATAGCGATTTTTGTGACGCTGACGGTCGTGGTTTACCTGTATCGCGTTCCCATCGCGTCGTGGGTTCTGACCACCTCCCAGGAAACAACTTCCGAAGCAAGTCCAGCCCATGCGGGGCACGGTCAGACGGCCGGAGGCAAAGCAGTCGAGAGGAAGGTTGTCTATTGGTACGACGCGATGAACCCCGAACACCACTATGAGAAGGCGGGCAAAGCGCCAGACGGAATGGATCTTGTACCGAAGTATGCGGACAAAAGTGCGCCTGCTTCGACGGGCGGAGACATGGCGAACATGGCTGGCATGGACATGCCCGGAATGGACATGTCGCACGGCCAAAACACTGATAAGGCAAATTCCCACGGCGAGCGAAAGATTCTCTACTACTACGACGCTATGAACCCTGGGATGCGCTCGGACAAGCTGGGCAAGGCCCCGGACGGGATGGATCTCGTGCCCATGTATGCAGACACGGGTGAGGCCATGGCGAACATGCCTCCGGGAACCGTGATGGTTTCCCCTGTGAAACAGCAATTGATTGGCGTACGCACGGACGTGGTTAAGAAGGAATCGCCCAACCGCGTGATCCGCACCGTTGCCCAGGTCCAGGTGGACGAGACAAAGATTGCAAGGATTCACGTGAAAATCGCGGGCTGGGTGGACCAGATCTATGTCGACTTCATTGGAAAACTGGTGAGCAAAGGGCAACCCCTTTTCAGTTTTTACAGCCCGGACTTGGTGGCCACGCAACAGGAATACCTGATCGCCCGGCGGGCGCAAAAGGATCTCGGCACAGCGCCGTTCTCTGAGGTTTCAAGAGGATCGGAAACGCTGCTCCAGGCGGCACGCGAGCGACTGCGCCTCTGGGACATCAGCGATGAGCAAATCCAAAAACTGGATGAAACCGGGCAGGTGAGCCGAGCTATGACGATGTACTCGCCGGTGGATGGTTTCGTCATGAAGCGTGAAGTGTACGAAAAAATGTACTTGACGCCAGAGACGGAGCTATACGAACTCGTCGATCTTTCCACGGTTTGGGTGAATGCAGAAATCTACGAATACGAAGTGCCCTATGTAAAGGTGGGCCAGCCAGCCACCATGACCCTCACGTACCTTCCTGGGAAGACATACAGAGGAAAAATCGTCTACATCTACCCCACCGTGGACCCGACCACCCGAACAGTTAAGGTTCGACTGGAATTTGCGAATCCTGATTTCGATCTGAAGCCCGAGATGTTCGCAGAAGTGCAATTGAACGTCTCATACGGCGCTCAGATATCTGTTCCGCAGGAAGCCGTGCTGGACTCGGGGACGGAGCAGATCGTGTTCGTCGTGCTCGGTGACGGCTACTTCGAACCACGCAAGGTGCAACTCGGCCCCCATCTCGACGACCGCGTTGTCGTTTCGTCCGGACTGAAGCCGGGCGAAAAGATCGTCACTTCTGGAAATTTCCTGATTGACTCGGAAAGCCGTTTGAAAAGTGCAATGAGCGGGATGAAGCACTGATGAAGAGGGTAGCCATGAGGAAGAAAGGGAAAGCAGCAACCTTAAGCCTGAGCATCCTCTTTCTGTTGGGCATTGCAGGAGCGGGATATTGGTGGCTGCAAGAGACAAAGCCGCAAGTTTGCACTATCTGTGCGCGTGGCATTCATCCGCATTCCAGCGCCACCGTCGTCATCGAGAGGAAAAGCGTCCGCGTCTGCTGCATTCGTTGCGGGATTACGCACAATTTTCAAGTGGGAAAGCCGGGAGAAGTCGTCGAAGTCACAGACTTTGTCTCCGATAAGCCGATGAAGCCCGATGGCGCTTTCTACGTTGAAGGCAGCCAGGTTTCCATGTGTGATCCGCATAACAGCAGTCTGATCGATCAAACAAAACACCCCTTCAGCCGGGTTTTTGATCGCTGCGAGCCGAGCACCTATGCGTTCGCACGGCGCCAGGACGCCGAGGCGTTCGTACAGCAAAACGGCGGAAAGCTGCTGACCTGGCAAGAACTCAAGAAAGAAGTTGGAGTCATCCGATGATCAATCGAATTATCGAATACTGCGCCCAGAACCGCTTCATGGTTTTTCTCTTTACCGCCGTGGCGGTATTGGCCGGCTGGTATTCCCTCAAGAATACAAAGGTCGACGCCATTCCGGACTTGTCCGACACGCAGGTCATCATCTACAGCCGGTGGGATCGCAGCCCCGACATCATGGAAGATCAGGTCACTTACCCGATCGTCTCCTCGTTGTTGGGACTACCGAAAATCAAAGACATCCGCGGATTTTCCGACTTTGGCTATTCCTATGTTTACGTCATCTTCGACGAGGGCACCGATCTCTACTGGGCGCGCTCCCGCACACTCGAATACCTGAGCAGCATTCTGCCTCGACTACCACAGGGAGTGAACGTTGAGTTAGCGCGCGATGAAACTGCAGTCGGTTGGGTTTACGAATACGCCCTGGTGGACACGACTGGTCATTACACGCTTCCGGAGATGAAGAGTTATCAGGATTGGTACCTGCGATACGCACTTCAGGCGGTACCGGGTGTTGCCGAAGTTGCTCCCATGGGCGGTTTCGTTCGGCAGTACCAGGTCAACGTCGATCCTAACAAGCTGCTGGCCTACAAGATTTCCATCGACGCGGTCGCGGACGCTGTTCGCAAGAGTAACAACGACGTTGGGGGGCGGCTCGTGGAATTCACCGGCCGTGAGTACATGGTTCGCGGGCGTGGGTATATCCGAACTCTTCAGGATGTGGAAAAAGTAGTGGTGGCTGCCAATCCCCAAACTGGAGCCCCGGTTCTGGTACGTGATCTTGGCACGGTAACTCTGGGCCCCGACATTCGGCGTGGCGTTGCCGAACTCAATGGACAAGGCGAAGTCGTCGGCGGCGTGGTCATCATGCGCTTCGGAGAAAACGCAGAGAAAGTAATCCAGGAGGTGCGTGCAAAAATCTCCGAGATTGAACCAACACTGCCACCCGGCGTAAAGATTGCGACTACCTACGACCGGGCCGAGCTGATCGAGCGCTCCATCGAAAACCTGAAGGACACGCTAGGCGAAGAACTAATTATCGTCAGTTTGGTGATCGTCATCTTCCTTTGGCACGTTCCAAGCGCGCTGGTGCCTATCGCCACGATTCCGATCGCTATTTTGCTCTCCTTCATTCCGATGCATTCGATGGGATTGACCGCGAACATCATGTCGCTCGGTGGAATCGCGGTGGCCATCGGCGCGATGGTGGATGCCTCGGTCGTGGTCGTTGAACAAATCCACAAGAAACTCGAACACTGGGAAGCGGAAGGCAAGCCTACGGACTACCGCAACGTCATTGTCACAGCAATTAAGGAGGTTGGCGGACCAAGCTTTTTCGCCCTGCTCGTGATCGCGGTTTCATTCCTCCCCGTCTTCACCCTGGAATCACAGGAGGGCCGTCTCTTCAAACCGCTCGCCTTCACAAAGAACTTCGTGATGGCCATTGCGGCGGTGTTGGCCATTACTTTGGGGCCGGCCGTCTCACTGCTTGTGATCCGGCAGAAGAGATTTGCATTCCGTCCCCGTTGGATCGCGAAAGTCATCAACGCGATTGTCGTGGGCAAGATTCACAACGAGGAAAAGCACCCCATCAGCCGGCCGCTCATGCGGATCTACCACCCAATCGTTGAATTCGCCTTAGAGCATAAATGGACGACCCTAATTGCAGCCGTGCTGATTATGGTGCTCACCGTGCCGATTTTTTTCCGGCTGGGCTCGGAGTTCATGCCTCCTCTGGACGAGGGAGTGCTGCTGTACATGCCAACGACGTTGCCTGGCATTTCCGTGACCGAGGCCACGAAGATTTTGCAAGTACAGGACAAAATCCTAAAGGACTTTCCAGAGGTCGAGAGCGTATTTGGCAAGACCGGACGCGCCGAGACCGCCACGGATCCTGCGCCGTTCTCGATGGCAGAGACCGTTGTAGTTCTCAAACCCCACGATCAGTGGCGCAAGAAACCGCGGTGGTATTCGAGCTGGGCGCCCGAGTGGCTGCAAAAGCCGCTGCGCCGCGCTTGGCCCGACAGAATCAGCACGCAAGAACTAATCTACGGTCCGGGCGGCCTGAATGACGCCCTGCAGCTTCCTGGCATGGCTAACGCGTGGACCATGCCCATCAAGGCGCGCATCGATATGCTCACAACGGGAGTGCGTACGCCGCTGGGAATCAAGATCCTTGGGTCTGACCTGAACAAGATTCAGGAAATTGGCGAAAACATTGAGATGGCTCTGAAGGATGTTCCTGGCACGACCAGCGTGTTCGCCGAGCGGACGGCCGGCGGGTACTTTCTTGATTTCGACATCAAGCGCGATGCCCTCGCCCGTTACGGGCTGACCATCGACGACGTGGAAATGGTTCTTACGTCGGCCGTTGGCGGGGAGAGCGTTACCACCACGGTCGAAGGCCGCGAACGGTACCCAGTCAACGTCCGCTATCTGCGCGATTACCGCAGTGACTTCGGGGCTCTCAACCGGGCGCTAGTGCGCACGCCCTCCGGAGCCCAAGTTCCCATGGCTCAGCTTGCCGATGTTCGGATGCTGAGCGGCCCCGGCATGATTCGTGACGAGAACGGGCGGCTGAGCGGTTACGTCTACGTGGACGTCACTGGACGCGACATAGGAAGTTATGTTCAAGACGCTAAAAGAACTGTCGCGCGGAACGTGAAGATTCCTCCTGGTTACCAGTTGGTTTGGAGCGGCCAGTACGAGTTCATGCAACGGGTAAAGGAGCGGCTCAAACTGGTCGTGCCGATCACGCTGTTTATCGTTTTTCTGTTGCTCTACTTCAATACGCAGTCGCTTGTGAAAACCGTGATCATCCTCCTGGCGGTGCCTTTCTCGGCCGTGGGTGCCATCTGGTTCCTATATCTCCTGGGCTACAACACGAGCATCGCGGTGTGGGTTGGGCTGATCGCCTTGCTCGGCGTCGACGCGGAAACCGCGGTCTTCATGCTTTTGTATCTCGATTTGGCGTACCACGACGCAAAGCAAAAGGGACAAATGCGCAGTTGGGACGACTTGCGCGAAGCCATTGTGCACGGTGCGGTCAAGCGGCTGCGGCCGAAGGTAATGACGGTGGCCTGCATGTTCTTCGGACTAGTGCCCATCATGTGGTCCACGGGCTCCGGAGCGGACGTAATGAAGCGCATTGCAGCTCCGATGATTGGCGGAATCTTTACCTCCTTCATCTTGGAGTTGGTTGTGTACCCACCGATATTTGCGATCTGGAAATGGAATGGAGAAGTGAAGCCAGAGCTCCGACAGGCGGGCCTCCTTGAGCATGCGGCGCCGGTCGGACCAATGGCCTAGATAGGAGCTCTATCATGAATCTGAATATTCAGCAGCGCGAGCATGTAGATCAAGCAACCAACGAGAGCGGGACCCCACAGGGATTGAAGGAGTCCGTGGAGCGGTTCCATGTTTGTTGGGAGGCCTTACCCGAATATTACTACGTCGCTGTCAACGACCCCCTCCATCCGGAAGCCAAGCAACAAAAAAAAGAGAAGCGGCAAATTGGATTTCTGCTCCAACTGAGCGGCACTCATGCGGCGGGCGTGGAGCACCCACAACCAGGTTGCGAACACTGCCGCAGAGCCTGGAGTGCCTTGAAGGACATCGCTGACTGGATCGTCCCCAAGGAAATACGCGATAGCGACTACGACATCAGTCCGTACGATCAATCGATTCGCTACGACGCGATGCGCAAGTTCAGGCCGGAAGTGCTGCTCACAATCTGGATACAACACCGGTCTGGATTTGATCGTGAGGTGGATGCATGTGAAGTGCGTTGCCTCAACGAGATGACCCAGAAGCTGAGGGAGATAGGGGCACGCAATGGGAAATGGGAGTTTGACTGAGGGGACCGCCGAGGGGATGTGTCAGGAGAAACTCATGCCTGATTTGAACGCCAAAATCGCTTACTTCTCGATGGAAATTGCTTTAGCGCCTGCAATACCGACCTACAGCGGAGGTTTGGGCGTGTTGGCGGGAGACAGCTTGCGGTCCGCCGCTGATCTTGGCGTGCCCATGGTCGGAGTGACCCTCGTACACCGGAGAGGCTACTTTCGACAGAGACTCGACGCGCGCGGCAATCAATTTGAGGAGGATGCGCTCTGGAGCCCCGAAGACTCGCTTGAAGATAGCGGAGCGCAAGCTCATGTCGAGATTGAACGAAGGCCG
>Ga0310914_10002238_pt1 | contig 12953 bp, 12 predicted proteins | sample GREbulkMGAN108_FD_203450 | JGI IMG/M metagenome (GOLD analysis project Ga0310914, IMG submission 203450) | Lab enrichment of tropical soil microbial communities from Luquillo Experimental Forest, Puerto Rico - GRE.bulkMG.AN108 | ecosystem: Environmental > Terrestrial > Soil > Tropical forest >... | reverse complement strand
GGGATAGTCGTGCTTCGCCAGAATGTCGTCGAGCGCAGGGCCAAGCCTCGTCAGGCGGCCGCGCAGATCGAGCGCATCGACCTCGAACGGCAGCACCGCGTCGTCGACGGGAACCGCCGAGGGCGCGCGGATCGGGCTTTTCAAGGTGATTCTGGCGTCGGGGATCTGGGAGGGCATGGCGCTCTATCTGGGGTCGCCGCGTGCGAACCGAAAGGGGTTGACTTTTGTCGTCCCGGATCGCGCTCGCTACCCCACCGCGTCGAAGCACCAGGCCAAAATGCCCTTTTGCGCGTGCAGGCGGTTTTCCGCCTCGTCGAACACCACCGATTGCGGGCCGTCCATCACCTCGTCGGTGACCTCCTCGCCGCGATGGGCCGGCAGGCAATGCATGAAAAGCGCATCCTTCTTCGCCAGCGACATCAGCTTGGCATTGACCTGATAGGGCCGCAAAAGATTATGGCGGTGCTCGCCGTCCTTGTCGCCCATCGACACCCAGGTGTCGGTGACGACGCAATCGGCGCCGCGCACGGCCGCTTCCGGATCGTTGCCGATGATGATCGGCGCCTGCGTCGCCTTGATCCAGTCGCGCATCGCCTTCTTCGGCGCGAGCTCCGGCGGGGTGGCGATATTGAGGCTGAACTTGAACCGCTCGGCGGCGTGCGCCCACGACGCCAGCACGTTGTTGTCGTCGCCCGTCCAGGCCACCGTCCTGCCCTCGATCGAGCCGCGATGCTCCTCGAAGGTCATCAGGTCGGCCATTACCTGGCAGGGATGCGAGCGCCGCGTCAGCCCGTTGATGACGGGAACGGTGGCATGCGCCGCGAGTTCGAGCAGCGCGTCGTGGTTGAGGATGCGGATCATGATGGCGTCGACGTAACGCGACAGCACGCGCGCGGTGTCGGCGATGGTCTCGCCGCGGCCGAGCTGCATCTCCGCGCCCGTGAGCATGATCGCTTCACCGCCGAGCTGGCGCATGCCGACATCGAAGGAGACGCGGGTGCGGGTGGAAGGCCGCTCGAAGATCATCGCCAGCGTCTTGCCGTCGAGCGGCTTCCTGCCTTGCTCGTGCGCCTTCAGCTTCGCCTTCATGGCGCTGCTCGCATCCAGCATGCTGCGCAGCTCCTTCAGCGGCAGCTCGCTGATGTCGAGAAAGTGCCGCGGCGTCCTCATTGCGCCGCTGCCTGCTTCACGCTGGAGAGCGCAGTGCAGGCGCGCTCCAGCGCCTGCACTGACTGCTCGATCTCCGCCTCGGAGACGATGAGAGGCGCCAGGAACCGCACGACGTTTTCGCCGGCGCCGACCGTGAGCAGCTTCTGCTCGCGCAGCGCGGTGACGAGATCGCCCGACGGCACCACCGCCTTTACCCCGACCAGAAGCCCCTCGCCGCGCACATCGGCCAGCACGGACGGATAGCGGTCGACCACGGAGGCAAGCTTCTGCTTGAGCAGAAGCGACATCTTCTGCACATGCTCGAAGAAGCCGGGTTTGAGCATGACGTCGAGCACGGCGTTGGCCGCGGCGATCGCGAGCGGATTGCCGCCGAACGTCGAGCCGTGCGAGCCGGGCGTCATGCCGGCTGCCGCCTCCGCGGTCGCAAGACACGCGCCGATCGGAAAGCCGCCGCCCAGAGCTTTGGCGAGCGACATCACGTCGGGCGTGACGCCGAGGCGCTTGTAGGCAAAGAGATCGCCGGTGCGGCCCATGCCGGTCTGCACCTCGTCGAACGCCAGGATCAGGCCGTGCTGGTCGCAGAGCTCGCGCAGCGCCTTGAAGAACGCGACCGGCGCGGTGCGCACGCCGCCTTCGCCCTGCACCGGCTCGATCAGGATGCCGGCGGTCTCCGGCCTGATCGCCTTTTTCACGGCGTCGAGATCGCCATGAGCCACCTGGTCGAAGCCGTCCATCGGCGGACCGAAGCCTTCGAGATATTTTTGCGAGCCGGTGGCGGCCAGCGTCGCCAGCGTGCGGCCGTGAAACGCGCCCTCGAAGGTGATGATGCGATAGCGTTCGGGGTGGCCCTTGGCGGCGTGATGTTTGCGCGTGACCTTGATAACGCATTCCATCGCTTCCGCGCCGGAATTGCAGAAGAACACGAAGTTGGCGAAGCTCTGTTCGCAGAGCCGTGCTGCGAGCCGCTCGCCGTCCGGGCTCTTGAACAGGTTCGACATGTGCCAGAGCTTCGTCGCCTGCTCCTGCAACGCCGCCACCAGCGCGGGATGCGCGTGTCCGAGCGCGTTCACTGCAACCCCCGAGGTGAAGTCGAGATAGCGCTCGCCATTGGTGGCGGTGAGCCAGCAGCCCTCGCCGCGCGTGAAGGCGAGATCGACCCTGGCGAATACGGGAAGCAGATGCGACGTGGTGCTCTCGGTCATGGCTGTTACTCGACGATTAAAGCGGCTCTGAAGGTCAGTGCCGGCCACGATGCGTGCATTGGCGCCATCGCATCGTTGACCGCCGCCGAAACGAAACGTGCCGCCCTTTCAAGGGCGGCACGTGGCATCATTCTATGCGCACCGAAATCAGTGTCAATGCCGCCAGTTACGCCGCAAGCGCAGATGTAAAGACCGAAAGAGCCCGGCGCGGTGGATAAGAGGATCGCGGTGATTAACTCACGGAACATGTGGACTGCCGGCTCGGACTCTTGCGTCAGAGTCACGCCATATTGTAGCGTCTTTTTTGTCGAGTACGACATCTCGTGCGGCAGGTCTGATCCCAAGAGTTCTGGTGTTCGGCGTGTACGTTCGGTCGCGTTTTTCGCGGCCGGCGAGCCCTAAGGGATTCTGCCGGCAGGGATTTTTGGGGATTTGGCATCGCAGCACTGCGGCCCTTGGGCGGGTGGAGCTCAGCAAAGGAAAAGCGCGATGACGGTAATGACCTGGTCGGACGATCGCGTCGAGCAACTGAAGAAACTCTGGGAGGCCGGACTTTCCGCCAGCCAGATCGCAGCCGAGCTCGGCAATGTGACGCGCAACGCCGTGATCGGCAAGGTGCACCGGCTCGGCCTGTCCGGCCGCGCCAAGAGCCCCGCCTCCGCGGCGCCCCGTCCGCGCAAGCCGCGCCCCGCCCAGCACATGATGCGGGTGTCGCGCCCGGTCTCGCGCGGCAATACGGCGCTCGCTCACGCCTTCGAGGTCGAGCCCGAGCCCGACCCGATCGCCTTTGACAATGTCGTGCCGATAAGCCAGCGGCTTTCGCTCCTGGAACTCAGCGAGGCGACCTGCCACTGGCCGGTTGGCGATCCCGCGAGCCCGGATTTCTTCTTCTGCGGCGGCAAGGCGCTCACGGGGCTGCCCTATTGCGCGCATCATTCGCGCGTCGCCTATCAGCCGGCCGGCGATCGCCGCCGTCAGCCGCCGAAGACGCCGCAGAGGTAGCGCTGCCTCGGAGAGGTCGTCCCGCCTCGCGCTTCGCTTGGCCGGGTCGACCGTAAAACTACTCCGCCTTCGCGAAGCGGTCGTCGAGCGCGTAGCCGGCGCCGCGCACCGTACGGATCGGATCCTGCTCGCGGCCCGGATTGAGCAGCTTGCGCAGACGGCCGATATGCACGTCGACGGTGCGCTCGTCGATATAGATGTCGCGACCCCAGACGCTGTCGAGCAGTTGCTCGCGGGAAAACACCCGCCCCGGATGCTCGAGAAAGAACTCGAGCAGGCGGTATTCGGTCGGACCGAGATCGATCGGACGCCCGGAGCGGGCAACGCGGCGCTTCTCGCGGTCGAGCTCGATATCGCCATAGGCGAGCACGGTCGCAAGCCGCTCGGGGCTCGCACGCCGCAAGAGGCCCTTCACCCGCGCCAGCAGCTCGGGCACCGAGAACGGCTTGACGATGTAGTCGTCGGCGCCGGTCGCAAGCCCTCTCACCCGCTCGCTCTCCTCGCCCCGTGCGGTCAGCATGATGATCGGGAGCTGCTTGGTCTCCGGGCGCGCCCGCAAGCGGCGGCACAGCTCGATGCCGGACAGGCCCGGCAGCATCCAGTCGAGCACGATCAGATCGGGGAGCCGCTCCTTCATCCGCGTGTCGGCATCGTCGCCGCGCGTGACGGTTTCGACCTCGTAACCTTCGGCCTCGAGGTTGTAGCGCAGCAGCGTCGTCAGCGCTTCCTCGTCTTCCACAACCAGAATGCGCGCGCTCATGGCGTCATCTTCTCCATTTGCATGGGCATGAACTCATCCGAACACGGATACTCACGCTTTTTGCGGAAACCGTCGTGCACCTAGTTTCCGGGGATCGTCGTTGCAAAGTTCGTCATGTCGCCTTTCGGGCGCTTGTCGAGAATCTGCTGACCTTCGATCATGTAAAACACCGTCTCGGCGATATTGGTGGCGTGGTCGCCAATCCGCTCAATATTCTTGGCGCAGAACATAAGGTGGATGCAGAACGAGATGTTGCGCGGGTCTTCCATCATATAAGTGAGCAATTCGCGGAACAGCGAGGTGCAGATGGCGTCGACCTCCTCGTCGCCCTTCCACACACCCATCGCCGCCGGCAGATCGTGCGCGGCATAGGCGTCCAGCACGGTCTTGACCTGCGACGAGACGAGGTCGGTCATGTGCTCGAGCCCGCGGATCAGCTTCAACGGGTGGAAATCGGTTTCCAGCGCCGCGACGCGCTTGCCCATGTTCTTGGCGAGATCGCCGATCCGCTCGAGATCGGTCGCAACGCGCATGGCACCCACGATCTCGCGCAGATCGATCGCCATCGGCTGGCGTCGCGCGATGGTGAGGACCGCGCGCTCCTCGATGATGCGCTGCAGATTGTCGATCTCGAGGTCGGCGGCCACGACGCGCTGGCCGAGCGCGACGTCGCGGCGGATCAGCGCATCGATGGAATCCACGATCATGCGTTCGGCGAGACCGCCCATCTCCGCGACCAGCCGGGTCAGTTCCTGCAGGTCGCTGTCGAATGCCTTGGCGGTATGTTCAGAAGCCATCTCTCAAGGTCCTCCGCGTTTAGCGCATCAGCCAAACCGGCCGGTGATGTAGTCCTGGGTGCGCCGATCGCTCGGCGAGGTGAAGATCTTGCTGGTTTCGTCGAACTCTATCAACTCGCCGAGATACATGAAGGCGGTCTTGTCCGAGACGCGCGCGGCCTGCTGCATGTTGTGGGTCACGATGGCGATCGTGTAGTTCTCGGACAGTTCCTGGATCAGCTCTTCGACCTTGGCGGTCGAAATCGGGTCGAGCGCCGAGCACGGCTCGTCGAACAGGATCACTTCGGGCCGCACCGCGACCGTGCGGGCGATGCAGAGCCGCTGCTGCTGGCCGCCCGACAGGGACAGGCCGGACGCGTTGAGCTTGTCCTTGACCTCGTTCCACAGCGCGCCGCCGCGCAGCGCCTTCTCGACGCGGTCGTCCATCTCGGACTTTGAAATCTTCTCGTAGAGGCGGATGCCAAAGGCGATGTTCTCGTAGATCGTCATCGGGAACGGCGTCGGCTTCTGGAACACCATGCCGACCCGCGCCCTGAGCAGGTTGAGATCAAGATGCGGATCGAGAATGTTGGTCTGGTCGAGCATGAGCTGGCCGACCGCGCGCTGCCCCGGATAAAGGTCGTACATCCGGTTGAATATCCGCAGCAGCGTCGACTTGCCGCAACCGGACGGTCCGATGAAGGCGGTGACGCGGTTGGTGCCGAGCGTGAGGTTGATGTTTTTCAGCGCGTGATGCTCGCCGTAATAGAAATTGAGATTGCGCGCGGTCACTTTCGCAGCCGCCTCGGGCAGCGGCATCGAATGCGCAGAGCCGGCAGCATGACTCACGGAGACGGAAAGATCGTTCATTTTGCGGTCCTCTCGGCCCCGAGAATGCGCGCGCCGATGTTGAGCGCGAGCACGGTCAGCGTGATCAGCAGCGCGCCGCTCCAGGCGAGCTGCTTCCAGTACGCGTAAGGGCTTTGCACGAAATTGTTGATGGTCACCGGCAGGTTCGCCATCGTCTTGGTCAGGCTCAGGCTGAAGAACTGGTTGGACAGCGCGGTGAAGAGCAGTGGCGCGGTTTCGCCGGCGACGCGGGCGGTGGCGAGCAGCACGCCGGTGATAAGGCCCGAGCGCGCCGCGCGGTAGGCGATTTTCTTGATGACGAGCGAGCGCGGCAGCCCGAGCGCGCTTGCCGCCTCGCGCAGCGGGTTTGGCACGAGCAGCAGCATGTCCTCGGTGGTGCGCAGCACCACGGGAATGACGATCACGGCAAGCGCAAGCGAGCCTGCCAGCGCGGAGAAACCGCGCATCGGAACCACCACGGCGCCATAGATGAACAGGCCGATGATGATCGACGGTGCGGAGAGCAGGATGTCGTTGATGAAACGGATCACCGAGGTCAGCTTGTCGTTGCGGCCGTATTCGGCGAGATAGGTGCCGGCGAACAGGCCGAGCGGCGCGCCGATGCCGACCCCTATCACGGTCATGATGACCGAGCCCGTGATCGCGTTCAAAAGGCCGCCCGTGGTCGATCCCGGCGGTGGGGTGTTTTCCGTGAAGACCTGCAGATTGAGCCCGGTGACGCCGTTGTAGAACAGCGTGAACAGGATCAGCGCGAGCCAGGTGACGCCGAACAGGGCGGCGCCGATGCAAAGCCCCCGGATGACGATGTCGCGGCGGCGGCGGCGGGAATAGATCGGGTTGTCGGCGGTGATCATGTTACTTTCCCGCCTTCTTCTCGAGACGCAAGAGCATCAACCGCGCGATGGCGAGCACGAAGAACGTCAGCACGAACAGGAGCAGGCCGAGCAGGATCAGGCTCGACTGGTGCAGGCCGTCGCTCTCGGCGAATTCGGAAGCGATCGCCGCCGAGATCGTCGTGCCCGGCGCGAAGATCGAGGACGAGATGCGGAAGGAGTTGCCGATGATGAAGGTGACCGCCATGGTCTCGCCGAGCGCACGGCCAAGCGCCAGCATGATGCCGCCGATCACGCCGACGCGGGTGTAGGGAATGACGACGCTGCGGACGACTTCCCAGGTGGTGCAGCCGACCCCGTAGGCGGCCTCCTTGAGCACCGGCGGCACGGTCTTGAACACGTCGACCGAGATCGCGGTGATGAAGGGCAGCACCATGATCGCCAGGATCAGCGAGGCGTTGAACAGGCTGAGATAGGACGGCGGTCCCGCGAAGATCGCGTTCAGCACCGGGATGTTCGCGCAAAGCCCGATCATGAAGGGCTGGAACGTGTAGGCCAGGAACGGCCCCAGCACGAAGAAGCCCCACATGCCGTAGATGATGGAGGGGATGCCGGCGAGCAGCTCGATCGCGATCCCGATCGGCCGGCGCAGCCATTGCGGGCAAAGCTCGGTCAGGAAGATCGCAATCCCGATCCCGACCGGAATCGCGATCAGCATGGCGATGAACGAGGTAACGAGCGTGCCGTACATCGGCCCGAGCGCGCCGAGGATCGGCGGGTCGGCCGAGGGTGCCCAGCGCTGCGTCCACAGGAACGAAAAGCCGTATTCGCGCATCGCCGGCCAGGCGCCGACGATCAGCGACAGGATGATGCCGCCGAGGATGAGCAGCACCGAGATCGCGCAGAGGCGGGTGATCCAGTAGAAAGTGACGTCGCCGAGCTTGAAAGCACTGAGCGCCTTGGCGCGGTCGTAGGGGCCGGCGGCCTCAATTACCTCGCTCACATCGCTCTGAACGGCCATGTCTGCCACGCCAATCCCCTATCCCGTTTAACACGCCGTCCGGATCGCGTTCGCTGGACCCGGTTGTCTTTCCGAACGCCCGCCCCACCGGAACTTCCACCCTTCGCGAAGCCAATGCGCACCACATGGGGTCATTCACAGTCCGCCGAAGGGCGGAACACCCTCCCCTGTCGCGGGGGAGGGTGTCGTTTCAAGCAGAGGTCAGCTCTTGATGTCCTGCTGCCAGGTCTTCTCGATCAGCTTGATCACGTTATCGGGCATCGGGATGTAGTCGAGTTCCTCGGCCATCTTGGCGCCATTGGCAAAAGCCCACCTGAAGAACTTGACGGCCTCAGCCGAAGAGGCCTTATCGGCCGGCTCGCGATGCATCAGGATGAAGGTCGAGGCGGTGATCGGCCAGGACTTGTCGCCGGGCTGATCGGTCAGGATCACGTAATAGCCGGGCGCATGCGTCCAGTCGGCATTCGAGGCTGCGGCCTGGAAGGCGTCGACGGTGGGCTGCACGGTCTTGCCGCCCTTGTTGACCAAGGCGGTGTAGGTCAGCTTGTTCTGCTTGGCATACGCGTATTCGGCATAGCCGATCGAGTTCTTGGTCTGGCTGATGTTGCCGGAGACGCCTTCGTTGCCCTTGGCGCCGACGCCGGTCGGCCATTCGACGGCGGTGCCGGAACCGACCTTGCTCTTCCAATCAGGGCTCACCTTCGACAGATAGTCGGTGAAGTTGAAGGTCGTGCCCGATCCGTCGGAGCGGCGCACCACGGTGATCGCTTCCGACGGCAGCTTCGCGTTCGGATTGAGCTTCTTGATCGCGGGATCATCCCATTTGGTGATCTTGCCGAGATAGATATCGGCGAGCGTCGGGCCGTCGAACACGAGGTCGCCGGCCTTGATGCCGTCGATGTTGACCACCGGAACGATCGCGCCCATCACCATCGGCCACTGTACGAGGCCGTCCTTGTCGAGCTGTTCGACCTTTAGCGGCATGTCGGTCGCGCCGAAAGTGACGGTCTTGGCTTCGATCTGCTTGATGCCGCCGCCGGAGCCGATCGACTGATAGTTCAGACCGTTGCCCGTCTCCTTCTTGTAGGCGTCAGCCCATTTCGAATAGATCGGGAACGGGAACGTCGCACCCGCTCCGGTAATATCGGCGGCGAAGGCCGACGTCGATGCGGCGACCAGGCCGGCAGCGACGATAGCTTTGACGAAATTCATTGCTGGTCTCCATCCTGGAGAGCGAAGCGCTACTTGCGCCCGATCGCGCTCCCCGGCCGCCCGTTTAAGAGCTGTCGTTACCGCTTTTATAAAGGTTTGATGACAGTCGGATGACGGTATCAAGGTACTGAAATAGCTCAGCTTTGCGCCACAACCGCGTTTTTTGGCTGGGGGAAACAGGCGGTAAAGGTCGCCCCGTGTCGCGGCAGGCTTTCGATCAAAAGCCGGCCCCGGTGACGGTTAAGAATATGTTTCACCAGCGATAAACCGAGCCCGGTTCCACCCTGGGAACGGCTGTCGCCCACATCCACCCGGTAGAACCGCTCGGTGAGGCGCGGCAGGTGCTCGGGCGCGATGCCGGGTCCGAAATCGCGCACCAGGACCCGCACCTCCGGTGTGCCCTCGGCCGACAAGGCCGAGGTCAGGGAGACGATCACCTTGCCGCCCGAGGCGCCATATTTGAGGGCGTTCTCGATCAGGTTCTCGAACAACCTGAGCAGTTCCTCGCGGTCGCCCGCGATCGGCACCGGCGTTTCCGGCAGATCGATATCGACCACCACCTGGCGCTCGCGCGCGAGCGGCTCGAGCCCGTCGGCGACCTGACGGATGATGGGGACGATGTCGACGGTGGTGTCGGGTCGGACATGGGCCGACAGTTCGACCCGCGACAGCGACAACAGGTCGTCGATCAGCCGCGCCATGCGCGTGGCCTGCACATGCATGATGGAGAGAAAGCGCTCGCGGGCCCTCGCATCCTCCTTGGCCGGACCCTGCAAGGTGTCGATGAAGCCGGAGAGCGCTGCAAGAGGGGTGCGCAATTCATGGCTGGCATTGGCGACGAAATCGGCGCGCATTTCCTCGACCCGGCGCAGCGGCGTCTGGTCGTGGAAGGTCATCAGCATGCATTTGTCGACGCCGCCGAACACGGTGGGCACCGGCACCGGCGTGATGATCAGCTCCATCCAGCGGTCGACCGGCGCGTGATCGAGATAGCTGCAGCGGCGCGGTTCGGAGGTGGCGATCGCCTCGCGCAGCGCGGTGATGATTTCAGGCGAGCGCAGCGCAAACTGCGCGAGTTCGTTCTTGCGCAAGGCGGGCGCAAGCTGGGCCGCGGCGGCATTGAGGTGGATGACGCGGCCGGCACGGTCGAGCAGCACCGCGGGATCAGGCATGCCCGCGACGACGGCGCTGACGGCCGGGGTTTCGACCGGGTTGACGCCGCGGACGTCCTCGCGCGAGGCCACCGCGTGGTGCAGCCGCCACGGCACCAGCGCCGCGGCGGCAATGCAGACAAACACCGCACCCGCGCGCAGCGGCGACAATTCGTCGAACAGGACGAGGAGGGACAGCGCCAGGCCGGCGACGAGCAGGATAATGGCCGAATGCCGCAGCCGGTCGGGCCACGGCGAAAACAGTGAAGACGACGATGAGGAAGGAGCTTCTAGTGCCATCTGGCCGTTTTATCTCCCCGGTCAGCCGTGCTTGTCTCCACGCTCTCTTACGTAAGCGGCCTCACGCGGCGGACCGGCGTCGAGCCCAAGCGCTGCGGCCTGACGCAGGCGCTTCGATCGGGTGCCGAGAATAACCTCCCGAAACGTCAGCAAGATTACAGATATGACGAATGGCGCAATATAATAGAGCAAGCGGAACAATAACATACCGGCGAGCAGGTCCTCCCGGTCCATCTCCCACAGCCCGACCAGCATGGCAGCGTCGAATACGCCAAGGCCGCCCGGGGAGTGGCTGGCAAAGCCGAGCAGCGTCGCCGAGACGAAAATGACGGCGACCACGACAAAGCCGAGATTGGGCTCATCGGGCACCAGCACGTACATCGCAAGCGCACAGAAGCCGAGGTCGACGATCCCGATTGCGATCTGCAACAGCGTCAACGGGCCGCCCGGAAGCACCACGGTCCAGGGGCCGCGCCCGACGGCCCTGGGCTGGGTCCAGACCCAGACCACGTAAGCGACCAGGGCGACAATGATCCCGATCGCCACCGTGCGGTTGAACCAGACCGGCAATTGATCGATCGACGCGGCGGCTTCCGGATGGTAGGCGATGCCCAGTCCCAGCACGGCAGCGTTGCCGAGCCAGAAGGTCAGACCGGCCAGAAAGCAGATCTTGGCGACGTCGATCGCGTTCAGCCCATAGGCGGAATAGATGCGATAGCGCACCGCGCCGCCGGTGAAGACGCTGGCGCCGACATTGTGGCCGATCGAATAGCTGGTGAAGGCGGCGAGCGCGTTGACGCGGTAGGGTACGTTGCTGCGGCCGATCGCGCGGACCGCGAACAGGTCATAGAAGGTCAGGGTAAAATAGCCGGCGGCAACGAACAGCGCGGCAAGCGCGATCTGGCGCGGCTCGGTGCCCTTGATGGCTTCGATGACTTCGTCAACATCGATGCCGCGGAGCATGTGGTAGAGCACATAGCAAGCGATCCCGATGACCGTGACGCTGATCACAACTCCGAGTCTGTGCAGGACTTGTTTTTGGCGCAGAAACGAGAGCGTTCTGCGTGTTGCTTCCAGCATCTAGACCTCGATCACCAACCGCACCGCCGTGGGCATGCCCCAGTTCCGACCTTCCAGTGCGGTTTTGGATTTGACATTCGCCAGGAAACTGAAGCGAACGTCAAACCCGCCGCACGGTGTGGTTGTTCAGCAGTCCGCCGGACGTCTGAACCAAAGCCACACTGGAATCATAGACCAGAGCCAGCCGAACCCGAAGTTCGCAATAGAGGCCGCCGCACAATTCTGCGAACTTCGGGTTCGGGACACTGATTGGACGTGGTAGCGCGTTTTGGGCCGGAGTGGAATTCGCGAAGTGCGAATAAAAATGCGCCGCTTCAATATTTTAGGTTGAATTGATGACGGAGGAATGCACAGTTTTGCTGCATTCGTGCTGCTTGCTATGGATTCCGGGCGCCAAGGAGCGCGCACGGCGGAAGCATTTTGCCTCAAGCGGATGAGGAAAAGCGCAGACATGTCGGCCCCGAACGGGATCGGGACGCTCAGGCTGCCGGCCGGCTGCGCATGACGACCCAGGCGCGCAGCCACGAGCCGACGGCACAGCCTGCAAGATAGCAGGCAAACAGGATCAACCCGAGATCAAGCCAATAGCCGAAGCGCCCGGGAACGACGCGCGCGAGCGACAGCGCGACGAGGGCGGCGACGAGCAAGGCAAGCCAACGCGCCATCGGTTTCGAAACCCCGGGGCCGCGATGCACCACCGCGATCCATCCCATCGCGAGCCCAAGCAGCAGCGCCCCCGACAGCCAGCCCCAATGAAACGTCACCAGATAGGCCATCGCCGTCACCTCACCAGAAACTCGATGCGGCGGTTTTGCGCCTTGCCGTCGTCGGTATCGTTGCCGGCGACCGGTTGCGTGCTGCCGTAGCCGACCGCAGTGAAGCGGCTCGCCGGCAGGCCGGCCTTGACCAGATAATCGACCACCGCCTGTGCGCGCTTCTCGGACAAGGCCTGGTTGGCCGCGTCCTCACCGTCGGCGTCGGTATGTCCGGCAACCTCGATATTGGAGTTTGGGCAGCGCAGCGCGATTTCGACCAAATGATCGAGCAGCCCGGTCGAATCCGGATCGATGCTGGCGCGCCCGGACTCGAAGCGGACCTTGGCCTTGCCGAGCAGTTCGGAGAACAATTGCTGGCAGACCGACGCATCGACCGGCGCGGAAGCGGGCTTCACCGAGATATCCGGCTTGAACTGAAAACCTTGCGGAAAGTCCTTGCCCAGCCCGGCGCGGATTTGCGCGGCGGCGGCATCGTAAAGTGCATCTCCCGACAGCTTCACCTCGCGATCCGTTACCACCAGCGTGCCGGTCGAGACCCGCGACAGCGCGCCAAGCGCCGGCACGACGGCCGCGGCAAAGCCGGACGGCGCGCCGACGCTCGCCTTCAGATTATCGACCACCTTCTCGCCGAAGAATTTTCGCGAAGCAGCCTGCGCGATTGCGGCGTGAATGTTGTTGTCAGGCACGTTGCCCGACAGCGTGAGCGTCACCGCGACGGGATCCTTGTAGGCCTGGAACACGTAAGGCGGCGCCTTGACGTCGTTGGCCTTGACCGAAAACCCCTCGGGTAGATCCTTCAG
>Ga0310914_10002236_pt1 | contig 12956 bp, 15 predicted proteins | sample GREbulkMGAN108_FD_203450 | JGI IMG/M metagenome (GOLD analysis project Ga0310914, IMG submission 203450) | Lab enrichment of tropical soil microbial communities from Luquillo Experimental Forest, Puerto Rico - GRE.bulkMG.AN108 | ecosystem: Environmental > Terrestrial > Soil > Tropical forest >... | reverse complement strand
CATTTGGCACGAAGCGCTTCGCGCCGCTCCGGATATCTCTCGTCGAGATAGTCGGCCTCGACCACGCGGTCGGTACGGAAGCTGCGGAAATCGCGACGCAGCTCGCACCAGGCCGCGAGAATCCGCACTGCCTCATGATAGCCGATGGCGATCGGCCATATCGTTCGTTCGCTGTCGCGCCCCTGCTCGTCGCGGTAGCGCAGCGCGATCTTCTTGCCCTCGTGAATTTGCGTGCGCGTTTTCGCCATGTCGATTCGATCCGGCTCCCGCCGCCAGTACGGGCGCGCGCGACTTGCCGGCTCCAGCACGAAGGGCCGCAATCGTTCGGGGACCGTGTCGGCGATTTTCGCCATGAGGTCTTCCGCGGCACGCGCCAGCACGGGATCGGCATGGCCGACCACCCACTGTGCGCCCAGCACGGCCGCCTCGATCTCGTCGGGCGTGAGCATCAAGGGCGGCAGATCGAATCCCTTTTCCAGGATGTAGCCCATCCCGGCCTCGCCGCGAATGGGCACGCGCTGGCCGATCAGGGTCGAAATGTCGCGATAGATCGTGCGCTTCGAGGTTTCGAGTTCGGCCGCAATGGCATCAGCCGTCAGGGGATTTCGGGTCCGCCTCAGCACCTGAATGATCTGGAATAGACGGTCGGCGCGTCTCATGGATTTTCTCGTTCAAAAACATGGGCTTGCCGATGCTGACAGCATGCTGGCAGCAGGGGAGTCCTAATAGAGGACAACACCGTAAAGGAAGGGAATTCGTCCATGACCGTTCTCTACAATGTTGCCCGTTTTGGATCGCTCTGGCGCGTACAGATCTGGGCCTGCGAGCGCTTGATCGCGCTGGATTTAGCCTCCGGCGACTTCCGTCTCGCAATCGTTGCGTTGGCCTCGCGCACGCTCAACGCCGCCTGGAACTCGCTCTACGAAAATATCGCCGGCCGGGCCTGGCAGGGAGCCCGATTCGCGGAGCGAATGACGGCTGCTGACACAATGGTGGCAGCAGCCGGGCGCTAGGCAGGGGCATCTTCAACAGATCGGGAGCTTTGCATGATCACCCTCCATGGCTTTGGCCCGGGTTTTGGCCTGCCCGAAATCAGCCCTTTCGTGACCAAGACCGAGGTCCAGCTCAAGATGGCCGGCCTTGCCTACCGGAAGGCGAGGGCGATGCCGCCGGCCTCTCCCAAGGGGCAGCTCCCCTTCATCGACGATGACGGACAGGTGATCGCCGACTCTACCTTCATCCGTGCCCATATCGAACGCAAATATGGCTTCGACTTCGATGCCGGCTTGAGCCAGCACGACCGTGCCCAGGCCTGGGCATTCGAGCGCATGATCGAGCATCATGTGTATTGGGGGCTGGTCGGCGCGCGCTGGGTCGATCCGGACAATTTTGCCAAGGGACCGGCGCATTTCTTCGACGGCGCGCCCGATGATCGCCGCGAGAGGCTGCGCGAGGACGCGCAATTCCGCGTTGCCGAGAACTATCTTCTGAGCGGGCTCGGCCGCCATGCGCCCGACGAGGATATCGAGCTTGCGCTCCGCTCGATCTTTGCGCTGTCGGTGCAGCTTGGCGACAAGCCGTATCTCATGGGCGAGGCACCTTGCGGCGTCGATGCCACCGCATTCGGCGCACTCGCCGGCATCCTGACGCCGTTCTTCTCGTCGAAACTCCGCGACCGTGCGGAACAGTTCGAGAATCTCGGCGCCTATGTCGATCGGCTGATGCTGCAATATTTCCCGGAGTTTTCGTGGAAATCCCAACGCGAGGCGGCCTGACGGCCGCCCTGCTGCTCGCAGAGGAGATCACCGGCATCGAAAATGTCGGCAGCGGCCCGGTGCTCGCCGTGGGCGACCTCAGGCGACAGGTTTGGGCTCGCCCCTGATTTTTGCGAGTTCCGCCTCCAGCTCCGAGATACGCGCATCGCGCTGCGCAAGCGCGGCAGCCACATCGGCCGCGTCGAACTTCTGCGGAATATGTTGCGGGCAGTTGGTGTCCCAGGCCGCGATCTTGAAGATCACCACCTGCTCCGGCCGCGCGCGGTAGCCTTTGGGCATCAATGAATCAAGCAGCGCCGGATCGTCATCGACGACCCGCGCCTCGCCCCAGATCTTCACCCTTCGCCGATGCGCATAGTCCATGATGAAGATGTGCGCTCTCGGGTTTTCGGAGAGGTTGCCTTGGGTGATGTACTGGCGGTTGCCGGCATAATCGGCGAATGCGATCGTGGTCTTGTCCAGGATCTTGATGAAACCCTTGGGGCCGCCGCGATGCTGGATATAGGGCTGACCGTCGGCGCTCGCAGTCGCAAGAAAGAAGCTGTCGGTGTTGGCGAGGAAAGCCGCGAGTTTGTCGTCGATCTCGGTGCGCCAGCCGCCATTTTCTTCGACATGGGCATAGGCCTCGCGCGATCCCTTGCGCGCCTGGATGGCCTTTACCGCCGGCGTGAACGCGACGTCGCTCGAATAGAGGTGCGCATCGGTCATCGGAAGATTTCCTCATGACTGATCCCGCGGACTCGCGCGTGATCACGAATATAGAATGGATGCTTTCCGAATTTAAACAATCTGGCTTATTGACACTTCATCATTGCGAATTATGAAATAATGCCATGGACCGGATCGACGCCATGCAGGCCTTCGTCGCGGTGGCCGACCTTCACGGCTTCGCACCGGCGGCGCGCAAGCTGAAACTGTCGCCGTCCGCGGTGACGCGGCTGATCGCGGCGCTGGAAGAACGCCTCGGCGCGCGGCTGTTGCAGCGGACCACGCGCTCGGTGGCGCTGACCGACGTCGGCACGCGTTACCTCGAGCGTGCCAGGCGCATCCTTGCCGATGTCGAGGAGGCCGAACGCGCGGCCGAAGGCGAGCGCACGCGGCCATCGGGTCGGCTCGTGGTCTCGGCGCCGGTCGGCTTCGGCCGGCTGCACGTCAGCCCGCTGATGTCGGCCTATCTGAAGCGCTATCCTGATGTCACCGGCGAGTTGCGGCTGGAAGACCGCATTGTCAGCCTGGTCGAAGATGGCGTCGATCTTGCGGTCAGGATCGGCGAACTTGCGGACTCCACGCTCGTGGCGCGCCAGCTCGGCACGATGCGGCGGATCGTTGTGGCCTCGCCCGCCTACCTGAAGGCGCGCGGCGAGCCGAAACGGCCCGCGGAGATCGCTTCCCACGACACGATCCAGTTCGGCGCCACGTCCGGCCTTGTCGACTGGCGCTTCGTCGAGGATGGCAAGGAGGTGCGCGCGAGCTCTGCGCCGCGGCTCGTCACCAACAGCGCCGACGCTGCGATTCAGTACGCGGCGGTCGGCGGCGGGTTGACCCGCGTGCGCGCCTATCAGGCGGCGGACGCGCTCAAGCGCGGCCGCCTGAAAATTGTGCTGCAGAAGTTCGAGCTGCCGCCGCAGCCGATCAACATCGTCTACCCGACTTCGCGGCTCCTGTCGGCGAAGGTACGCACCTTCATCGATCTCGCGGTCGAGACCGCGGATTGGAAATTTGGGTAGCGTCACTCCTTCTTCGGCACCACGCGGAAGGTGCCGTTCGCGCGGGCGATCGCGACATTGTCTGCCTTGATCAGGCTCTGTGCGAAACAGAGCGTGCTGCCTGTCTTGATCACCTCGCATTCGACCGCGAGCCATTGGCCGATCTGCGCGCTGCCGATGTAGTCGACTGCAAGCGACACCGTTACAAACGACGTGGTCCAGCCCATTGCCTGCCCGCAGCTATAGCCCATCGAATTATCGGCAAGCGACGCAATCAGCCCGCCATGAATAAGTCCGCGCGAATTGGTGTGCGGCCTGGCGAGCCGCAGTCCAATGCTGACGGACTTGTCCGTCTTCTTCGAATAGAGCGGCTCCCAGGGATCGGTGAACGGGCTCTTGCGGAAATGGGGCTCAAACCCCTCGGGAATATCGGTTGCGGTCATGCTGATCTCGCGCGGGTCACGTCTCGTCTCATTGAACGCGATGAACGCGCAGAGTTCACGGCCTACAAAGTTTTAAACGGAATTTGCACGGGTGTTTGAAAGCAAGGTCGCAAGGGCGATCGTGTGTCAGGCCGGCAATTCATAGCCGATCGAAGGCGCACCCACCTCACGCAATGCAATATGTGCCGCCATCGAGATCGAGCCCGGAGCGAAATAGCGGGTGAGCATGCGGCAGCTTCCGGCTGTGCTTGTCTGGAGCGCACTCTCTGATAACGTTCATGCTTCGTCTACGCAACCGACGGAAGGGGGAGGGAGCAATGTCGGACGAAACCCGCCTGTACTATCTTCGCATCGCGCTGATTGTCTTCGGACTGATCTTTGTCTTTGCCGTCTATCCCCTGACCCGCGTCTGGCCGTCGGGTTGGTCATGGGGAATGGGTCATTCGCACTATCTGATGATGATCCTCGGCATCTATGCGACGCTTGGCGTCTTCCTGCTGATCGCGTCGCGCGATCCGCTCGCCAATCGCAGCCTGATCTGGTTCACGGTGTGGTCCAGCATCGTCCATGGCGCCATCATGGCCGCGCAAGCGATCAGGGACCCGACGGAGGTCGGCCATTTGATCGGCGACGTTCCGGCGCTGTTCCTGATTGCGATCGTGCTGGCCGCGCTGATGCCGCGCGCCGCGCCGGCACGCGCCTAGAACGGCAGCCCGACGTAATTCTCCGCAAGTGACGTCATTGCCGCCTTCGAGCTCGTGACATAGTCCAGCTCGGCGATCTGGATGCGCGCGCCGAACCGCCCGTTGTCCGGAAACTTGTGCAGCATCGACGTCATCCACCAGGAGAAGCGCACGGCCTTCCAGACCCGCGTCAGCGCGGTGGACGAATAATGGTCGATCCCGGCAGACGATTTCTCGTCGTAATATTCGCGCAGGCTGACCGCGAGATAATGCGCGTCGCTGGCGGCAAGGTTCAGTCCCTTGGCGCCAGTCGGCGGCACGATATGGGCGGCGTCGCCCGCCAGGAACATCCGGCCGAAGCGCATCGGCTCGGCGACGAAGCTGCGCAAGGGCGCGATGCTCTTCTCGATCGAGGGGCCGGTTACGAGCTTGTCGACCGCCCTCTGGTCGAGCCTGCTCTTCAATTCGTCCCAGAACCGCTCGTCAGGCCACTGGTCGATGTGGTCGTCGAGCGGGCACTGCACGTAATAGCGGCTGCGGTGCGTCGAGCGCATGGTGCAGAGCGCAAAGCCGCGCGCATGATTGGAATAGATCAGTTCGTGCGAGACCGGCGGCGTCTCCGACAAAATACCGAGCCAGCCGAACGGGTAGATGCGCTCAAAGGTCTCGATCGCGTCAGCTTTGACGCTGGCGCGGCTGATGCCGTGAAAGCCGTCGCAACCCGCGATGAAATCGCAGGCGATCTCATGGGTCGCACCATCCCTGACATAGGTGACGCGCGGATGATCGGTGTCGAAATCGAGCGGCTGCACGTCGGCCGCTTCGTAGATCGACGTCAAACCGGCTGCCTTGCGCGCATTCATCAGATCGAGCGTCACCTCGGTCTGGCCGTAGATCATCACAGTCTTGCCGGTCAACGCCTTCATATCGATGCGATGACGCGCGCCGTCGAACGCAAGCTCGATGCCGTCATGCACGAGACCTTCCGCGTGCGCGCGGCTGCCGGCGCCGACTTCATCCAGAAGCCTGACCGTTCCTTCTTCAAGCAGCCCTGCGCGGATGCGGCCGAGCACGTAGTCCGGCGTGTGGCGCTCCAGGATGACGTTGTCGATGCCGTAGGTCTTGAGCAGTTGCCCCAGCAGCAATCCTGCCGGTCCCGCGCCGATGATTGCGACTTTTGTCCGCAATACTTGCTCCCCCCGGTAGTATAGGGTTCAAGGTCCGCCGCCGCGCTTTGTCGCGGGCTTGCCATGATAATTATATCATATAACAATATCTGCAAAGGGCGCGTAAGCCTGAAAGAAACCTGAAAGAAAAAGGGAGACGATACCGATGAGGAAGACGCTTCTGGCGCTGCTGGTGGCCGCCAGCGTGACGCCGGCACTGGCGCAGGAAAAGAACATCGATCTGAAGATCTCGCATTGGGTGCCTGCCTCGCATCCCCTGCAGAAGTCGCTGGAAGACTGGGCCGCCGCGGTCGAGAAGGCGTCCGGCGGCACCATCAAATCCCAGGTCTTCCCCGCCCAGCAGCTCGGCAAGGCGTTCGACCATTACGACATGGCGCGCGACGGCATCGCCGACGTCACCTATGTCAATCCCGGCTATCAGCCCGGCCGCTTCCCGATCATCGGCGCCGGCGAACTCCCATTCTTGATGTCGGACGCCAAGGGCGGCTCGGAGGCGCTGGATGCCTGGTACCGGAAATATGCCGACAAGGAGATGAAGGACGTCAAATTCTGCCTCGCCTTCATCCATTCGCCTTCGTCGTTCCACACCCGCACCAAGAAGATCATGGTGCCTGAGGACGTCAAGGGCATGAAGATCCGGCCCGCGCACGCCACCATGGCGAATTTCGTGACGCTGCTCGGCGGCACCAATGTGCAGTCCTCGGCGCCGGAAGTACGCGACATCATCGAGCGCGGGGTCGCCGACGGCGTCACGTTCCCCTGGGGATCGCTGGTGCTGTTCGGCGTCGACAAGGTCACGAAGTATCACATGGAGGCGCCGCTCTACGTCACGACCTTCGTCGTCGTGATGAACAAGGACAAGTACAACCAGATGTCCGACCGCCAGAAGAAGGCGATCGACGACAATTGCAACACGCAAGCCGCAGGCCGCGTCGGCGAACCCTGGGGCAAGTTCGAGGATGCCGGCGTCGACAAGGTGAGGGCGGAGCCGGGCCATGAGGTCTACACGCTGACGGCGGAGCAGACCGCCTTGTGGAAGAAGGCCGCCGAGCCGCTGTTCAAGAGCTGGGCAGACAACGTCAGAAAGACCGGCGTCGATCCCGATGCGGCGATGGCGGAGTTGAAGGCCTCGCTCGCCAAATATAACGCCTTGACGCAGTAGTTGGGTCGATTTGCCCACGCGCACGTTTTTCCTCCCCCCTTGTGAGGAAGATCGATCGCATGTGACGGCCTCCACGGGCGAGGCTGCAAGTCCCTCACCCTAAAAGGGGGAGGGTTGGGAGGGGGTCGGAATTTGCAAAGCGATCGATGTTCGTAGAAGCCCTTCGAAGCTCGGCGTCACGCGAGTCTTGGATTTTCGGCGCGGCTTGAGTCGTCCCACAAACTCGTCGTGCCCGGGCTTGACCCGGGCATCCACGCCTTTCTTTCGATTTGCCAGGACGTGGATGGCCGGGACAAGCCCGGCCACGACGATGTGGAAAGGATGCTGCCCCCGCCCCCAAGGGGGCTCGTGTTGTTGCTGGGCTCGCTTCAACCGCGGCGGAAGAGCGCTCCTAAGCGCTGTAAGGCCCTGCAAGGGGGAGGGGGCACACACTTCCGCTGCGGTGGAAGCGAACTCAAAAACGAGAGGAGATCGCGCGGCAAGTTCGGCGGGACACGGCGGTGACAGGAGTCGTGGATTTTCAGCGCGACTTGAGTCGTCCCACAGGCTCGTCATGCCCGGGCTTGACCCGGGCATCCACGCCTTTCTTTTCGATTTGCCAGGACGTGGATGGCCGGGACAAGCTCGGCCATGACGATGCGGAAAGGATGCTGCCCGCCCTCCAAGGGCCCTCTAAGGACCTTTGGAGAGAGGTGGACCTCTGACGTTTGCCGGTTTAATCCAACTCATCGCCCTGGAAGGGGGAGCGGACATGACGCGCGCATCGATGGATCGTTTCATCGACACGATCGAATGGATCGCCGCCGGCTTTGTCGGCCTCGTTGCGCTCGACATTTTCCTCTCGGTGCTTTTGCGCAACACGCTCAATTATGCGATCCCCGATTCGTTCGACATCGGGCGCATGTTGCTCGGCATCCTGATTTTCTGGGGCATTGCCGCCACCAGTTATCGGGGCACGCACATCACCGTCGACCTGATCTGGGCGAATGTCGGTCCCAAGTACCAGCGCTTGATCGACGTGTTCGCGACGCTGGTGTTGTTGTTCGTTGTCACCGTGCAGACCTACACGCTGTTCGACAAAGTGCGCGGCACCTATAACGACAATGTACTGACCTTCGACATGCACATGCCGGTCTGGCCGTTCTTCGCCGTCGCCTGGGCCGGAGATATTTCCGCGGTGCTGTTGATCGCGATCCGCACCTATCGCCTGATCTTCCACCCCGAAGAGATGCACGATCCCGTCGTCAAGGCTACGGAGTAGCGCGCCCATGAGCACGAACGCCGTCGCCATCATCGGTTTCGTTTCGCTGTTCATCCTGATGCTGCTGCGCGTGCCGGTCGGCATGGCGATGGGCCTCGTCGGCGTGTCCGGATTCTCCTATCTCGTCGGCGGCACGCCGGCCCTGAAACTGGTCGGGCAGACCTCGATGCGCACGGTCACCGACTACACATTTGGCGTGATCCCGATGTTTCTCCTGATGGGGACCTTCGTCTCCAATTCCGGCATGAGCCGCGAGCTGTTTCGTGCCGCCAATGGCTTTGTCGGGCATTTGCGCGGGGGCCTGGGGATTGCGACCGTTGCCGCCTGCGGCGGCTTTGCCGCGATCTCGGGCTCCTCGGTCGCGACTGCCGCGACCTTTTCCGCGGTCGCCTATCCGGAGATGCGCCGTTTCGGCTATCCGCAATCCTTTGCGACCGGCGTGATCGCGGCCGGCGGCACGCTGGGCGCGATGCTGCCGCCCTCCACCGTGCTTGCGGTCTACGGCATCATCACCGAGCAGGACATTGGAAAACTCTTCGTCGCCGGCATCATTCCGGGCCTGCTTGCGATGAGCATGTACATGATCACCATCGCGGTGATCGGCGTGGTCGCACCCGGTTTCCTGCCGAAAGGGCCTGCGTTGCCCTGGCGCGAGCGTTTTGCGGGGTTGAAGGATATCTGGGCGCCGGTCCTGCTTTTCATCTTCGTGATCGGCGGCCTCTACGGGCTGCCGTTCCTGCCGCGCTTCACGCCGACGGAGGCCGGCGGCGTCGGCGCGACCGGCGCGTTCCTGATCGGCCTCGCCACCGGACGGCTGAACAAGGAGAAGATCCTGACCTCGCTGTTGCAGGCGACCCGCACAGCGGCTGCGGTCTTCACCGTGCTGATCGGCGCCCTGATCTTCGGCTACTTCCTCACGGTGACGCAGACACCGCAAAAGGTGACGGAATTCCTGACCTCGCTCGGGCTCGGCAGCTACGGCGTGCTGGCCGTTATCATGGTGATGTATCTCGTGCTTGGCTGCCTGATGGACGCGATGGCGATGATCATCCTGACCGTGCCGATCATCTTTCCCGTCGTCACCCGCCTTGGCTTTGATCCGATCTGGTTCGGCGTCATCATCGTGATGACGGTGGAGTTGGGTCTGATCCATCCGCCGGTCGGCATGAACGTGTTCGTCATCAAGAGCGTGGTGAAGGACGTCTCCTTCGCCACGATCTTCAAGGGCGTGATCCCGTTCGTGCTGACCGACCTGGTGCGGCTGGTCATCCTGATCGCGTTTCCGCTGCTTGCGCTCTGGCTGCCGCAGCGCATGGGATAGTCAACGCTCGTTCGGCCTACGGCGGCCTAGGGCGTGCACTCATAAATCAAGAGCGGGGCTGATGTCCGCTTTCGGCGGCGCGAGAGCAGACATTCCGGGGCCGCCGCTTCGGCCAACAACAGACTGATACACCGCAGCACGGCTTCCGATCACACCTTCTTCACCGGCGGGATTGTCCACGTCCCGTCGAGGATCGAGGGCGCGGTTTCGTCCGGCCAGTACATGCGCAGCATGAGAACGAACTTACCCGCAGGTGCTGGAAGCCAGTTTGACTCCTTGTCAGCGCCCGGCGTGTCCTTCTGGATGTATAGCTCGACTGAGCCATCTGGGTTGGACTTCAGATTTTTTCGTGGGCTGATCGAGTAACGGTTGATCGGGTTGGCCACGAAGAAGTACTGGGAGTCGTACATCGTTACCGACCAGAAGCCCTCGACCGGCGGCAGCTCGCCCTTAGCGAAGCGCATCACGTATTTGTCGCCCCCGTCGTAAGCTCGGTCCTCGGTATCCTTCAGCGAGGTCGGATAGACGGCATCCTGCGGGCGATTGGCACCGAGACCGATGGCTGTCACGAGCGCGCGCATGAGATAGTCGGTGCCATAGAGGCCGGTCTTGGTGGTGTAGCCCCAGCCGTTGACGTCTTTCACGTCCTTGTTGATCTTGAACTGGAGCATGATCCGGTCGAAGGCGATCTCCGGGATGCGTTTGGCGAAGTCGGCGCGCAGCTTGCTCGCGTCGAAGTCCTTGCCCGGCACCAGCCCGATCTTGGCGTACCTGGCGAGCGCCGGAGCGTCAGCCGGCGATGGCGGATTGGTTTTCATGAGCTGCGCGAGCAGAGTGAAATAGGCCACCGCGTCCATGCGGTTGACCTGGTCGCGCACCGCCGTCTTCATGTCGATCGACGGATCGACCTTTCCCTCGGGCGGCGTGTACGGCTTGCCGTATGCGCTCAGGGGTACGAGCTTGCACTCGTCTTGCAGCTTGTGGACCGCCGCGTAGTCTTCCGGCGTGCCGGTGCAGTAGATGCGGCCGAGCAGCCATACGATGTTGGTGGGTGATTTGAATTGCTTGACGCCGGCCGGCAGCGTCCCGCTCCAATCCGCCCGGGTGATCGCATAGGTCTGCGCGCTGTCACCGGTCGTGCGTTTGCCGGGGACCTGAAACACGTTGGTCCAGCCGTCCAGCATCGGCATCAGGTAATAACGGTCCTTCATGTCAGGGATGCTCAGCACCCACGGCTCGTTCCCGACATCGAAGAATGCGGTCGTGTATAGCGTATCGGCATTAGGTGCCGTCACGTCGCGGAAGGACGCGTTGGGATATTCACGCAACCTGATCATCTGCCCCATCGGGGCATGGGTGCCCTCGGGCTTGGCGGCGTTGGTGACGACCCTGCGGGTCATTTCCATGGTCACGAGCGGATAGCCGTAGATGTAGGCATCGGTGGCCAGCCAGAAGTCTTCAAGTCCTTCGCCAAGGTTGAGTTCGCCCCAATCGGCCTTCGTCACAGCACTTGGCGCAGTGCCGGTGAGCAGGCTCAAACCAGCTATTGTTACTGTTCGTCGCGTAATGTTCATCGGACAACCTCCTGTTGGCGACCCCGCAGCGTGAAGCAGCCCTTGAGCTACTCCAGCCGCGTGTCACCTAAACGTCACGAGGGCTTTTGCCAGTGTGCCTGACGGGGCTACTTCGCGACGTTCAAGACATAGAACAAGCTGTTCTTGTTGAGTAGAGCAACGCAGGACCGCTCTGGGTCAAAGTGGTAAGGTTCAGACCGAGCAAATGTTTTCCGGTTTGTGCCTCAAAGCAGAAGCAGGGCATTTATGAGTGCACGCCCTGGGGCTCCCGTGCCGGCAGCAGAGACTGATGAAGTTGATACACTTTTCGGCATGTAAACAGCGAGATTTTGGATAGAGCCATGACTCCAGCGCTCCGCACCCAATACGCCTTCACCATCACGGCCCAGGTCGGCGCGGTGACCACGGCCGGCGACATCGGTCACGGCGTGCGTCGGATCATCCCGATCATTGGCGGCGAGGTGAAGGGCGAAAAACTCAATGGCCGGGTTCTCGCGGGCGGCGCGGACTTTCAGATCATTCGGCCCAACGAACTGATCGAACTCGAAGCAAAATACGCCTTCGAAACCGACGACGGCGCGATCGTCTATGTCGAGAACAAGGGCATACGCTTCGGTCCGGTGGAGCTTCTGGAGAAACTCAAACGGGGCAGCCGGTCGATCCCGCGCAGATTTATTTCCGTACCGTGCCGAAATTCGAAACCGGTGCGGCAAAGTATCGCTGGCTGATGGAGCACATTTTCGTCGCCTCCGCCGCGCGACATCCCGACCGCGTCGTCATCGACGTGTTTCAGGTGCTGTAACGGCTGAAGCAGAAGAGCCTTGTTGACTCTTCAATAGTTATAAAACATAACTATTCTGCACAGGACACAATAAGCCATGGGAAACGCCGTCAGCGCCGCGAGCGCCGAAGCTTCCGCGCTGCTCAAGGTCGAGCAGCAAGGCAAAGTCCTGACCGTCGGCCTGAACCGGCCGGCCAAGCGCAACGCGTTGAACGACGGCATTATTCTCGCTATCGGCGATTGCTTCGCCCATCTGCCGGAAAATATCGGTGCCGTCGTGATTCACGGCATCGGCGATCACTTTTCCTCGGGCCTCGATCTCTCGGAGCTGACCGAGCACGATGCGACCGAGGGCCTGCTGCATTCGCAGATGTGGCACCGCGTGTTCGACCGCATCCAGTATAGCCGCGTGCCTGTGATCGCAGCCCTGAAGGGCGCGGTCATTGGCGGCGGGCTCGAGCTTGCCTGCGCCGCGCATATCCGCGTCGCCGAGCCGTCGGCCTATTTCGCGCTGCCGGAAGGCCAGCGCGGCATTTTCGTGGGCGGCGGCGGATCGGTGCGTTTGCCGCGGCTGATCGGCGTCGCGCGGATGACCGATATGATGCTGACGGGCAGGGTGTATTCCGCGACCGAAGGCTCGTCTTACGGCTTTGCGCAGTATCTCGTTGAGGCGGGCGGCGCGCTGGCAAAGGCCCTTGAGCTTGCGGAGCGTATCGCTTCCAATGCGCCGCTGACCAATTTCGCCGTGCTGCAGGCGCTGCCGATGATCGCCGAAGCCAATCCGCAAACCGGCCTTCTGATGGAGTCGCTGATGGCAACCGTCGCGCAAAGCGACAAGGAAGCCAAGCGGCGCATTCGCCAGTTCCTCGACCACAAGACCGCCAAAGTAAAACCGGGCAAATCATGAGCGCACAGGCCAACACAGCGCGGAGCCTTGATACCCATCCGCTGCGCAAGATCTCGTTCGGCGATCCCGTCGTATCGATCGAGCAGGCGGGCGACGGCACGATCTATCTGCGTCCGAGCACGCCGCTCGGCGACTATCCGCGCCGCCTGACCGATC